>Ga0307477_10000831_pt1 | contig 30066 bp, 24 predicted proteins | sample atmos_gasesECM2C_FD_203316 | JGI IMG/M metagenome (GOLD analysis project Ga0307477, IMG submission 203316) | Hardwood forest soil microbial communities from Morgan-Monroe State Forest, Indiana, United States - atmos_gasesECM2C_515 | ecosystem: Environmental > Terrestrial > Soil > Temperate...
TGACTTCGCCAGTCGTTCGCTTGGAAGAACCGACTTCAACGGGTTGTCACAACTGAATTTCAGGCTGACAGCGCGTATTGATTTTCAAGCAGGGGTACTGGGGATCGTTCTGGATTTTGCTTCAACGCTCGGCGTTCCATCAACACTATCCATCGGTGCCAATAATTCCTGGAGATGCTCACGAAGTCTCGTGATCCCATCCATCTTTGAGAGGGTCAAGTCCACCCCGATCGATTTTGCCAGCGACCGCGGAACGTTATCCATGTGCATGGAGAACAGAATGATTTTTGCACTTGGTAGCATGGCCTTCAGAACCGAGGCCGCTTCCGCACCACCAAGCACAGGCATCGCGAGGTCGAGAAGTATCAAGTCCGGCTGAAGCTGTTTTGCTTTCTCGATGGCCTCCACACCGTGCCCTGCCTCGCCACAGATCGTGAAGGAGGTCTGCGTCTCGATGTAAACCCGGAGCAAGTGGCGAATATTGGGGTTGTCGTCGACCACCAGAATGCCGGGCATAAACAACAGAATACCAGCCGTCTATCTAATAGAGGATACAGGGAATACTGTAGGTTGGTCGCTTCCGCCTGAAGCCAGCGGCTAGGTGTTGCCAGTGGCGGAGCGGCGGGCGGCCAAGGCATCGGCCAGCGCGGAGAGGATCCAGGTCCACCCATCCTTGTGCCGGTGGCCGAGTTCGTCGTCAGGAACGCCGGCGTGGCGCAGCGTGACTTCAGTCTGCTCTCCGCGCGGCTGCAGGGTGACGGTGACGACGGATTCGGCGCCCTTGGTGCCTTCCGACATCCAGGTGAACTCCACCAGCCGCGGACGCTCCAGCTTGGTAAAGCGGCCGTAGTGTGGCCAGACGCGGCCTTCGTGCTTGATCGCGAGATAATACAAGCCATCAACGACCGGATGGAAGATGACGCGTTCAGCGCCGTGCCACGGTCCGCCGGGACTTTTGGGGTCGATCCAGACGTCGTAAATTTTTTCGGCGGGGGCGGGAATGGTGCGAGCTACGGTGATGTCGGTAAAGTTCATCTTCATTCCTCCTTTTGATTTTGTTGGGCAAAATATTGTTCCAGGCGATCGAGGCGGGCATTCCAAAACTGCTCGTATTGGAGGACCCAGTGGGCTACCTCGCGCAGCGGCTGGGGGGACAGCTCCAGCGTGTTATTACGGCCGCGGCGCGTGCGACGAACCAGGCCGGCGCGCTCGAGCACCCGCACGTGCTTGCAGAATCCGGTGAGCGAGATGGAAAAGGGTTGAGCGACATCCGAGATGCGGGCCGGGCCGCGGGCCAGGCGGTCGACGATGGCGCGGCGCGTGCGATGAGAGATGGCGGCGGTCACGGCGTCCAGGTTGGAGGAGGCCGCGCGATGGTGAACCATATGGTTCAGTATAGTTACAAGCCGGACGCATTGTCAATGGTCGGCTCGACTAGTTCTTGTCGGGTAGATCGAGAGTGATCTTTAGCAGCGAGTCGGCGAGCTTGCTGGTGTTGACGTTGTCCATGTTGGCTAGCACTACGACGCCGAGGTTGCGGTCCGGAGCGACTACGAAATCGGTATCGGTCCCCTGTTGGCCGCCGGCATGGCCTGTGGTCTGGACGCCAAATTTGTCGGTCACAAACCATCCCAAAGCGTAGTGGCTTGGCTTGCCGTCGGTGGGCTGCGCGACAGTCCACATGAGATCTCGTGTGCTGCGCTTCAGGAGCTTGTCGGCGAGAATGGCGGCCTCGAAATTGGCCATGTCGTCGGCGGAGGAGATGAGGCCTCCGCCGGGAATTTTGTAGCTGGAGTCGAGAACGCCGGCGTTGCGAACCGCGCCAGATTTGTCTTTGTGATACCAGCGGGTGCGATCGGGATGATGGCGAAGAAATCGTCGGCTTGGCTGTGATCCATGGCGGCGGGACGAAAAACGTTTTCGCGGACGAAGTCGCTGTATTTCTGAGAGGCGGCGCCTTCCAAGACGCAACCTAGGAGCGTGTAGCCATAGGTGGAGTAGTGGAATTGCGTGCCCGGCTTGGATAGGAGCGGATCCGAGGCGAACAGTTGCAGGGAATCTTCCATCGTAGCGAAGTGGCGGGCGCTGTCCTCGGGGACGTCGCCTTTGCCGTCATCGTTATAGTGACGGATGCCGGAGAGATGCGCCAGGAGCTGACGTGAGGTAATGGGAGAGTCTTTTTGCGGGAAGGCAGGGCAATATTTTTGGACGGGGGCGTCGACATCGAGCTTGCCGCGCTCGTACAGTTGGAGTACGGCGACGGCGGTGATGGATTTGGAGATGGACCCGAGCCGGTAGAGCGTGGAGGAAGTGGCGGGAGCAGAGTCTTCGAGGTCGGCCATGCCAAAGCCGGCAGACCAGACAGACTGGCCATTTTCAACGATAGCGATGGACACGCCGGGAACGCTGTTGGCGGTCATGAAGCCGGAAACCGCTTTTTCGATCTGGGCGCGCTTTCCGGCGGACAGGGAATGCTCTTGCCCGACGGCGGAAACGGAAGCAAGCGCAAGAAGGAGCATGACGGTCCACGGAAACAAGAGGCGCCACAAGAAGCGACGCGTGGTTTTGCGAAACATGAGTCAGCCTCCGGAGCGAGAGTCTAGCGCAAAATGGCGGCCATGCTCGGCAACGGAAATCACGGCCGGGTAGCTTGACGGGAACTTGGTGGACTTATACCATGCGTCCGCCGAGGGTGGTGCGACTCCATTCTGCGTTTTCGGGGGAAGTTGTCGAAGGGAAGCCGGGAGTGCGTTGCGGAGTTCTGGAACAGTCCGCGGGACTGGTCTGGTTCGAGGCGAACCGGAAACCCTATCGTTTTGCGTATTATTGAAGCCCCAAACGAATTGTAATATCCGTAACTTCAAATCCATCAATGAATTAGAGCGAAGTCCTGCGGATTGTTACAGGATATTCACATTCGTTTGACGCAACAGTAAGACACGACAACTACCTTCCCACGCGGGGTGATTCGCGTACCTACCGGTTATTGGGTCGAATTTCGCATAAAAGAGAGAGGCGATGAAAAAATTTGCAGCACTAACACTGTCGATTTTTCTGACGTACGGAACAGCGCTGGCGGACACACCGAAAGACGCTACTCCAGAACCTGCCAACGCAGCCAACCCTGCAAAAGCGGCAAAAGCGAAAGCGGCGAAGAGCGCCGCGAAGGAGAGCGCCGCCTTCGCGGCGGAGCTGGAAGAGCTGCGGCAGACGTTACAGGCGCAGCAGGAACAATTGCAGATCCTGAAGGAAGAGCTGGCCAAGCGCGACCGGCAGATCGATGCGGCGCAAAGCGCGGCGGCAGCGGCTAACACCCGTGCGATCGAAGCCAGCAGCAAGGCTGCGGAAGCAGTCACCGCCAGCGCGGAAGTGAAGAGCGCGGCAACCTCGCTGAATTCAACGGTGAGCGACCTGAAGGTAAGCAACGACTCACTGCGCACCACGGTAGCGGCCGCACAGGCGGAGGAGAAGAAGGCAGAGGAGTCGGGACCGGCGGCGATCCACTATAAGGGGATTACCATCACGCCCGGTGGATTCATCGAAGCGGCGACTGTGACGCGCACGCGAGCGGAAAGCGCGGGTATCAACACGGACTTCAAGGATATTCCGTTCACTGGGAACTCGCTGTCAAGGCTGACTGAGACGAACTTTGAGGCGCGACAGTCACGAGCCACAGCGCTTTTCGAGGGTAAAGTGAGCACCGCTAAACTGACGGGCTACTACGAGGGAGACTTTTTGGGTACGGGAGTTACCTCCAACAACCGGCAGAGCAATAGCTATGTGTTCCGTCAGCGACAAATCTGGGGACAAATAGCGCTGGAGAACGGCTGGCAGTTCACCGGCGGGCAGATGTGGACGCTGGCCACCGAGAACCGCAAGAGCATTCAGAATCGGCAAGAAGATCTACCCATGATGGTTGATCCTCAGTATGTCGTGGGCTTCACCTGGGCCCGTCAAAATGCCTTCCGCTTGGTGAAAGACTTTGGCGGGAAGTTTGCCATCGGGGTGTCGGTCGAGGGACCGCAGGCGACGCTGGGCGGACGCGGATTTACAACATTTACCCAGGCGGCGGCTACGGGCGGCGCATCAAATTTGACGATAGCAACCAATACAAACTTCTTCATCAATGCTCCGGGCCAAGGCGCCGGGCTGCTCAACTTTGTTGACACATTCACGACCACCGGTGTTGCCGGCGCGGGCGCCAATTACACCGTTAACAAAGCGCCGGACGCTATCGTCAAGCTCGCGGCCGATCCCGGCGTCGGACACTACGAACTATTCGGAATCATCAGCACGTTCCGCAATCGGATTTACCCGTGCGCCGTAGTGGGGACGAACGCCGCGAATCCCACCCCTCCTGCGGTGCCGACCGTAGTGAATTGCTCCGTAACCGGCACGCCGGCGCGCAGTGCGGTCGGCGCGTTTAACGACACGCGAGTTGGTGGCGGGTTCGGCGCCAGCGCCCTCTTCTCCGTACACAAGAAAGTAGACTTCGGCATCAAGGCCGTGGCCGGCGACGGCATCGGAAGGTACGGGTCGGCGCAGCTTGCCGATGAGACATTCCGTCCGAACGGCACCGAAGCGTTGATTCGCACCGCCCACGCTCTAGGCAGAATCGAGCTCCACCCAACGCCAAAACTTGACATCTATCTCTATGGCGGGTCGGAATACGCGTGGCGTGCGGCGTATACGGGATACACGGTAATCACTAATACGACGACTCCTGCCGTACCGGCCCCGGTCAACGCTCCGGCGACAAGCACAACGACCATCAATATCGCCGGGATCGGCGGATACGGCTCACCGTTTGCCAACAACAGCGGGTGCAGCGCCGAAGCCTCTCCTACCGGAACGTTCACTCCGGCGACGGGTGGAACCTGCGCCGGCGATATCCGGATCATTACCGAGGGGACCGTCGGGTTCTGGCACAAGTTCTACAATGGCCCCAAGGGCGGCATGCGCTGGGGAATCCAGTACTCTTACCTGACCAAGAGCGGCTGGTCTGGGAACAACGCTTCCCCGACGGCCGTCACAACCCCGCTCGGGATTTCACCCAAGGCCGTGGACAACATGATTTGGACCTCGTTCCGCTACTACATACCGTAGAACGGACGCCAACAAGGCTAACAAGCGAGGAGTTCACCTAGTACGAGGGCAGCCGCTGCTGGGCTGCCCTCGTTGTTTTTATGCGCCAAGGAGCCCTGGGCAATCTCGCATAAGTGGTTGGGCAGCAAGAGGTTAGAGAGTTCGTCGGAACCGCTTCGAGTTTCAACAGAAGGGTGTGCCGATTGTAACAATGCTGTAACACGAAGGAGCGACACTAACCGTATTCCAAGCCGGTAAATCACGAAGATGGAGAGAGATGCATGAAGCGTATCGCGGGAAATTTGCTGGCGGCCCTGGCAATTGCCCTAACCATTGTGGTCTTGGCGCACGCCGCGCTTTCTATCAACGGAGCAGGTGCGACATTTCCGTACCCCATGTATTCAAAGTGGTTTGACGAATATCGGAAGAAAAACCCCGCAGTAGAAATCAATTATCAGTCGATCGGATCAGGCGGCGGAATCAAGCAAGTCACCGAAGGCACTGTTGACTTTGGCGCCTCCGACGGTCCGATGAACGACGAGCAGATAAAAGCATATCAAGAGAAACACGGATTCGGGATTTTGCATTTCCCCACGGTGCTCGGCGCCGACGTGCCGACGTATAACATCCCTGGTGTTTCAGCCACTCTAAACTTCACTCCCGAAGTCCTGGCCGGAATTTTCCTGGGAAAAATAACGAAATGGAACGACCCGGCAATCGCTGCTGTGAACAAAGGCGTGAACTTGCCGGGCAGCGACATTGTGGTGGTGCATCGTTCGGATGGCAGTGGCACGACCTACATCTGGACCGATTACCTCTCGAAGGTCAGCGAAGAATGGAAAGGCAAAGTTGGTAAGGGCACCTCGGTCAACTGGCCTGTGGGTCTCGGCGGCAAAGGCAATGAAGGTGTGACTGGGCAGATTAAGAATGCGCCCAATTCGATCGGCTATGTGGAACTGATATATGCCGTATCCAACAAAATTCCTTACGGGAACGTGAAGAATTCGTCTGGGAGTTTTATTAAGGCGGATTTGGCGAGCGTCACTGCCGCTGCTGCGGCCGCTGCCAAGACGATGCCTGACGATTTCCGGGTTTCGATCACTGACCCACCGGGCAAAACTGCGTATCCAATTGCGAGCTTCACTTGGCTGCTGATTCCGGAGAAATTTTCGGACGCGGCAAAACGCGACGCAATCAAGGGCTTCGTGAAATGGATGCTCACGGACGGCCAGAGCTACGTTGAGCAATTAGCATATGCGAAGTTGCCAAAGGAAGTAGTCGCGAAAGAAGAAAAGGCTCTGGCTAAAGTTCAGTAACGAGACGCGTTCAAGAATAACGATGGCTGCAACCACCACTGTTCCTGGCGCGGGCCCGATATCGGGCTCGCGCTCATTTCTAAGCCGGTTGCGCGATGGAGACGAAATCGCGCGGCTGATTACATTCCTGTTCGCTGCGTCCGTGGTGTTAGTCACTGTTCTGCTCGTATTTGAGTTATGGCAGGAATCCGTCCTGCCCCGGCATAAATTCGGCCTGCATTTTTTTGTTACGCGTGTCTGGGATCCGATCGCGGATCAGTTCGGCGCGCTTCCGTTTATTTATGGAACTTTAGTTACAGCGGTGGTTTCCTTGGTGATTGCGGTGCCGCTGGGTGTCGGGGCGGCGATTTTTCTGGCTGAATTGGCGCCGGCGCGGTTGTCCGATGCCCTTGAGTTTTTTATTGATTTGTTGGCCGCCGTGCCAAGCGTCATCTACGGATTGCTAGGCGTATTTATCGTCGTACCGTTGATGAGGGACTACCTACAACCGGCGCTCAAGAGTACGCTGGGTTTTTTGCCGCTGTTTAGCGGGCCGGGCTATGGAATCGGCTTTCTTACCGCCGGGATTGTGCTGGCCATCATGATCATCCCCTACATTATTTCGGTATCCCGCGAGGTGCTGATGTCCGTGCCCCGAGATCAACGCGAGGCGGCCCTGGGGCTGGGTTCGACCAGATGGGAATCGACGTGGAAAGTGGTGGTACCTTTCGCCAGAACGGGCATCACGGGTTCGGTCTTTCTAGCGCTGGCACGCGCCCTGGGCGAAACCATGGCAGTGACTATGGTCATCGGGAATACACCGACCATTAGCGCATCTCTTTTTTCGCCGGGATACTCGATTGCAGCGGTGATTGCCAATGAGTTCACCGAAGCCACCGGCGATCTTTACCTGCAGTCGCTGATCGAACTGGGCTTGGTGCTGTTTCTGCTGACATTTCTGTTGAATGGGCTGGCGCGGCTGCTGATCGTGCTCACCTCACAGCGCGGTGGCGGGACGGTACACGCTTGAGCCCCCGGCTCCGATGGCGGAAATTCGTGAGCGGCTTCATGCTGACAATGACCGGTGTCTGCGCGCTGGTGGCGGTCAGCGTCTTGTTTTTTATTCTTGGCTACCTGGTCTACCACGGCGGAGCGTCCATTAACTGGGACTTCTTTACGAAACTGCCGACGCCGGTAGGTGAAACCGGCGGCGGCATGGCCAATGCCATCCTGGGCAGCGCAAAATTATTGCTACTGGCGTCCCTCCTGGGCGTGCCAATAGGATTTCTGGGCGCGATTTACCTGGCGGAGTTCAGCGGAAGCAAAGTGGCTTTTGTCGTGCGGTATGCGGCGGATTTGTTGAACGGCGTTCCCTCTATCGTGATCGGAATTTTCGCGTATAGCCTGGTGGTGCTGCCGTTTAAGCATTTTTCCACACTGGCCGGTGGATTCGCGCTGGGTTTGATGATGATTCCTATTACCCTCCGCAGCACGGAGGAATTTCTGCTAGCGGTGCCGCGAGCACTGCGCGAAGCAGCCATGGCACTGGGCGCGAGCAAATGGAAAACGATTGCGACGGTGATCGTACCGGCTGCTTACCGGGGGATCCTTACGGCGGTGCTGCTGGCATTTGCGCGCGTGGCAGGAGAAACAGCGCCGCTGCTGTTCACGGCTTTTGGGAATCGATTCTGGAGTCCCGGTTGGAATCAGCCGACGGCTTCTCTCCCGGTGATGATCTTCACCTACGCGGTCGCGCCGTATGAGGACTGGCACCGGCAAGCGTGGGCGGCTGGACTGGTCTTGCTGGGACTGATTTTGGTTATCAATATCGTGGCGCGGGCGATTCTCGCTCGCGGGATCTCGGTTCCGAGGGCGTAATATGCATGCATCCGTGAGGCCGGCAGTGTCCTTCAACATTACACCAACGCAAACTGGGGCGATCGGGCGCGAAGCCGCCGCCGCTTTGCCGATGCGCATGAACGTCAGCAAAGTAAATTTTTTCTATGGACCGAAGCAGACGCTGTTTGACGTCAACTTGGCAGTGGCTACCAGCAAGGTCACCGCATTAATCGGCCCGTCCGGCTGCGGAAAGTCCACCCTGTTGAGGACCATGAACCGCATGCACGAGACTGTGCGCCATGCGCGCCTGGAAGGCGAGATCACGCTGGACGGGCAGAATATCCTCGCGCAGGACGTGACCCAATTGCGGCGCCGCGTGGGCATGGTATTCCAGCGTCCCAACCCCTTTCCGAAATCGATATTCGACAACGTGGCTTACGGACTACGCATAAACGGATCGAAGCTGCCCATCGCCGAAGCGGTGGAGAAGAGCCTGCGCCACTCCGCGTTGTGGGATGAGGTCAAGGACCACCTGCACAAGTCGGCGTATGAATTGTCGGGCGGCCAGCAGCAACGGCTATGCATCGCGCGCGCGCTGGCGGTCGAACCGGAGGTCTTGTTGTTGGACGAACCATGCTCGGCGCTGGATCCCATCAGCACGGCGAAGATTGAGGAACTCCTGGTGCAGTTGAAGGATCTTTGCACGCTGGTGATCGTCACGCATAATATGCAACAAGCAGCGCGTGTCAGCGACTTTACTGCTTTCTTGCTGACCGGCCAGTTGATTGAGTTCAGTCCTACGCCGCAACTGTTTACCACGCCGGGTGATCCGCGCACAGAGGCGTACATCACCGGAAGATTTGGATGAGGAAGCGAAGAGATTGAGATGCAGCGGGCGGTTCTGGCTTTGAGGGGATTGATTTCATGGAACGTCACTTCGAACGAGATCTGAATGAGTTGAAGGAACGCCTGCTGTGGATGGGCAGCTTGGCCGAGCGCGCCGTGCACCAAGGAGTGCATTCGGTGCTGGACTCCGACGAGCAACTCGCCAAGCGCGTGCTCGATGAGGAAGACGCCATCAACGAGTTGCAGATTGAGATTGACGATCGCGTGGTGCAGGTCCTGGCGTTGCATCAATTGATGGCCACCGACCTGAGACTGGTGCTGGCGGTATCACGCATCAACAACGATCTGGAACGCATCGGAGACCAGGCGGTGAATATCGCGCAATCCGCAGTCCGCATCTTGCGCCATCCCCGCGTGAAACCCTACGTGGATCTGCCGCGCATGAGCGAAGTCGCCGAAGAAATGATGCGCGATTCGCTGAACGCACTGGTGCGACGCGACGTCGAACTGGCTCAGAAGGTTCTGGCCATGGACGATCAGGTGGATCACTATCGCGACCAGATCTTTCGCGAATTACTGACCTACATGATGGGCGACTCGAGCGTAGTCTTCCCCGCGTTTGAACTGATTTTGGTGGCCAAGAACCTCGAGCGCATCGGCGATCACGCCACGAATATCGCGGAAGACGTCATCTACATGGTGCAAGGCCAGGACGTGCGTCACCCCACGGTCGATCGTCGCTAAGCACGCGCGCCAGCCCAGAGAAATTCGCTTATTCGATCTTCACTGGCCCCATAGCATCGCGCATGGCTTCAAACGCTTCCGTATCCTTCTTCGTGTTGTCCCAATGATTGTCCGGATACTGGCGCATCAGTTGAACGGTAAGAAAGCTCCCACGCATGAGGCTGGAATCGTGGTCGGACCAAAGCCGGCTGGTGGTGCGCTGGCTATAGCGTTCGATGATCATGCGGGAAAATTTGGGCGCTTCCCGAGGGTCGTATCCATGCTCTATAACGTTCTGCAGGCCCAGCCGATCGGCTTGGTTTTCCAGTTCACGCTGGTGTCCGTTTACGACCGAAGCGATGCCGATTTCGGCCATGAACAGGCCGGCATCGCCGATGAATGCGCCCGCCGCCACCCCGGCGATGATCAAACCAATCCGCTTGCCTCGCGTCTCTTCCACTTCGCGTCGGTGGTGCACTTGCAGAACGTGTGCAATTTCGTGGCTTAGAACGAAAGCCAGCTGCGCTTCATTATCGACGGCGCCCAGGAGTCCGGTGTTGACCAGTAACGTCCCGTCGGGCAGCGATGACGCATTTATAGTTGGATCTTCGACGACGAAGAAGCGGAATTCCAGCGTACGCGTCGTACCCTTTATTCCTGAGGGGAGCAATGAGTCGCCCAGCCGCGAGACGTATTCCTGAACGCTGGGTACGGCCAGCAGCTTCATTCTTCCTTGCACCTTCTTGCCTTGGCGGAACTCGACGACCGCGATTCCGGTTTGCGGATCTTTGCCGCGAATGACCTCCAGGTCATGCGGCATCTTATAGGCGTCCGCAGGCGCCGGAGGCCCCAACTCGACACGCTCCGCGGTGACACGGCCATCACTTCGCCTCACACCGGCATAGGTCACGTGGAATCCAGCGAGAATTGGCTCGTCTGCGGAGACAACAGGTTTGCTGGATGCTACGAGATTGGAAGTGTTGGCGCGTGCCTTGGCGAGATCCCAGTCGCGGTGCGTTTGGGGACCGAGGTCTAGCCAGTAGCCATCGGCTTTTAATCCGGCAGCTTCCCCTTTCGAGATTTTTGGGCTATCAGCGGGCTCTTCTTGCAGGTAAGCGGTGCCGTGGATCTGCTTTTCGGAGTCTCTCAGATCCACAATCACTTTTTCAGCGAAAAACTTGTGGTGATCGAGCCATTGACCATCCGCTTCGATCAGCATTCCGGCGCGGAGATCGGCACCGGTGAGGACATGTTCACCGGCGGTATCCTGCCCGGTTATTCGACTTGCGCCAGTGAGTTCAAGCCGGTCATCCAGGATCGCCACAGTCCGGTCGTCCGGGCGTCCCGTAATGTACCCATGCAGCTTGACTTTTGAGGCTGCGGACGATGGCGGAGCCGGAATCGTGATCGCCATCGCCAACAGCAGGGCGACGAAGGTTTTGCACGGCGAAGATGCTATGGCATGCGTCATGATCGTTGCGCGTTCTCTGAGATTGTGGTCTCAGGCCGCCCGTGCTTCCGCTTTTAGCGAGTCCTTGAGCTGCTTCACGATATTCTTTGCGGCGAATTTCGCCATCACCTTCTCGTCCCACCGCGGCGAAACTTTTACGTGAACATGGATAGCAGTCACACTCTGCTGATTGCTGCGCCGCGAGACCGTGGCGTCTACCTTTAGACTGCGCATCCCTGCGCCAAATCCGATAAGCGCATCCTTCACCACGCTGCCCTTTTTGTACTCCATTATCGTGCCGATGATGACCAGTGATTTCGCCGCGTCGGCGTCGTCGACCACTTCATCCTCGCCCAGAACCTGCCCGAACAGCTTGGCCTTGGTGAGTTCCGCGCGTAACTCCGCATAAAGATAGTCGGAGAAAGCTGGGGACAGCTCCACGCCCTCCGCGCGAGGAAAATGCTTGGCTTCGACGGATTTGAACTCCGGCGCGCTATCCTTTGCGATTGTAGGCGTCGCACAGACTAAAGCAGCGGCAAGCGTTCCCAATGCTATGATCTTCATCGTTTTCTCCTTCAAAATGGAAATTCGCTTTCATTGACAGGTGGCTTGTTCGTCCCAGCCGCCGCACCGGGAGCCTGCGCAGCGGGCGGAGCGTCTGCCGGCACATCGAGGGCCGTCACCGCGTCGCGCAATTTCACCCCTCGCAGCAAATTCCGCAGTGCGTCGGCAAAAGCCCGCTCGATATCTTCCTGCACATTTTTCTGAATATTTTTCTTGCGAAAGGCCGTCCCGGCAATCGACGTTCCCGCCGCCGCAACCTGCTGCGATTTGGACGTTTTCGGATTTTTCAGCATAGCCGCAAATTCCACTTTGCCGAAAAAGTCCATTCTCGAGCTGTCGCTCAAACCAAAGTTGAAAAGGTAAATGGTGAGCAGGAAATCCGCGGAATCGCGGTCGGTAGCGAGCATGTTGGCGGATTTCAGGCAAGCTTCTAGACCCGCTCGCGTGATTTCCACAGGTGTGCGATCCAGAAAGATCCCTCCTCGGAGCTTGAGGACCATCATCGGCTGCGCGTTACCCGAGCGATCGATTACGTCCACCAGGAAGAATTTCAGAGGGCGTGCAAATGCTTGCGGCCTCACCGGCTCGGCAAGCTGCACACTGATGGTGTTTTCGGGTGTGGGTTTGGGATCCTCTGCGTGGGCCCGAATGCCGGCCAGGACGCACACCGTCACGACCCACCTCATCAGGGCTACTCGCTGGGAATCCATGAGTTTCTCTCCGTCGGTCAAGATTGCGGGAACGGTTGTGTAGGTGCCCTTCCGTTGCAATCCGCCGGACCTAAGTGCTTACTGGCGACTGTAGTGACGCGCGTTGCATTTGGCAAGCGACAAGAAGCGACACTGCTACGCGAGAGTGAATGTCGCACTTTGCCGCCTAGAGAGAGCTGTTATCGGACCGGCCCGAGAGAGACGCCGGTGCCGCGGCCTGTTTCCTTGCGCCACGCCAGAACCGCCACTGCGATGAGCAGCGTAACGACGGACACCGTGCCGCCTATAGTCCGATCTGGGGTCCGTGCGAAATGCACCGCGATGCGCGATTGCCCCGCGGGTACGGGGATGATTATTTGGCTAAAGTCTTCGGCATGCTCCGGTTGGACTTGCGAACCGTTTACTTCCACTCGCCACGCCGGATAGTCCAGCAGGCGCAGGGCTAGACGCGCAGGGTGCGGTGACTCGACTTGCATGGCCTTGTCCCTCGCCGTCCAGCGCTCAACGGCAATTTTCCCGGGGTTCTCGACTTGGTCTTTGGCATCCTCACCCGTTGGCAGAAGCTGCGCACGGGGCGCTTTCGCCGGCAGGTTGTAATGGTCGTCGCCGACTGGATCGTACTCGTCGGTGCCGTCGAAGCCGTCGCCGCTGGCGATGGCGGCGCGCAACGTGGACAACTCTTCATCGTCCCACCAGGTGCGCTGCACAAGAAAGACCGCCGTGCTGGAAATGAGCGCGGCCGTCGCGATAAATGCCAGCCAGCGAAATCGCCCCCGCCCCAACTTTGCCGCGAGAAAGTAGACGAACGGAATGGTCAGAATCGACATCCAACGCCAGGGGAATTGCACGAATCGCAACTTGGGAAGCAACTGCCAAAAAAAGGCTGTCGGGCGAAGCATCAGCGCGGTCGCCAGCGTGGACAGCAGCAGAAAAGCGCTCCAGAGCTGGCGGCCCTGCCGGGTTCCGTCAAAATCGCTGAGTTCTTTGTGAACTGCAATCGCGGCGATGCCCGTGAAGACGATAATAGCCACCGCGATGGTGGAGGCAATGAAATTGAAAAACGTGTGCTCGGGATCGCTGACGGTTGTATACAGGAAATTTTCAGACGGAAGCAGGCCGGTCGAGAGTGCTTGCGCGATATTGACCCAGCGCTGTTCGTACGCCGCGGGCACGATGTAAAACGCCGCAAGGCCAAAACCGAGCGCCAATCCAGACGCGCCACGCAACAAAGGCATCCATGACTTCCTAGTCAGAGCTGCCCATGCAAACAGAACTGTCGCGGAATATGCGGCCATGACGCCGGCGGGCGCATTGGAGAGCCAGACCCCTGCGAAGACAGCAGAAAATGAGACCAGGGAACGGCGCCATAACCCGGGGCGGCCGTCGAGAATGCCGGCAAGTTGCAAGGCGGCGAGAAAAAGTAGCGGGAAGAAGGCGGAGGCCAGCAGCTCCGCATAATCGCTGCGGAAGTAAATCATCAACAGGGCGTTAGGGTTCGCGGTGTAGCAGGCGGCGGCGAAGAGCGCGGCCCCGCGCGGCAGCAAACGGCGCGCGAATGCAAATGCGGAAAGCCCCGCAAAAGTCTGCGCCAAAGCGATAAATGCCGCGGGCACGTAATCCCACGGAATGAACAAGCTTAACGCAGGAGCCAGCAGCCAGGAGAGCGGCGGATAGAAAATGAAGCGAGGCTCCCCAAAGCCGTGGTTGGCCCACTCGGCCCATCGCGGGTAGAGAATGCCCTGCTTCCACTGTCCGGCAATGTCGAGCCAGGAAGTGGCGTGGAATTCGACATCGTGGCCGGAAGCAACGCCGCGCCAGAAAAAGGGAGCTACGATCAGCAGGGAAACGCTCAAAGAAATAAGGAAAGCCAGCCGCCAGTGGCCGGAAGAACCGCCGGAAGAAGCAGCGGCGGCTGGCTTGTTGCCAGGGTCAGAGAGTGAGCGCATTCAGTGCCACGAATTGTAACTGCTTCAGAATCCGCGTGCGAGGATCGCGCTCAACGCTGCGGGGCGCCGCGATCGTTTCGATAAATCACACCTTCTTTCATGACGAAGAAGACCTTTTCCGTTTGTCGAATATTCTCCGCGGGGTTACCGGGTACCGCGACGATGTCGGCAAGCTTGCCGGTGTCCAGCGTGCCGATCTTATCTTGCAGGGAGAGAAGCTCGGCATCGGCGACCGCCGCGGAACGCAGCGCGTCAATCGGCTTCATGCCGAGATCGACCATCAAGTGGAACTCCTCGGCGTTGCGTCCGTGCTGATAGACCGCGGCATCAGTGCCAAAGCCGATCTTCACCCCTTTCGCCAACGCGTGTTGAAACATTTGCGAGCGAGAGGCCAAGGCGGCGCGCGTTTTCGCAATAATGGCGGGTGGCAAGTACACGCCCTTGTCGATCTTCTCGCCCAGGCTTTCCCCCGCGATCAGCGTGGGGACCAGGTACGTGCCCCGCTCCTTCATCAAGTCCAGCGTATCGTCCTTCATAAAGGAGCCGTGCTCGATGGAGTCGATACCAGCTAACACGGCCCGCCGAGCGCCTTCATTGCCGTGGGCGTGGGCCGCCGTCTTGCGGCGCAGCGCGTGCGCTTCGTCAACAATGGCGTTCAGTTCTTCCTGCGTGAGTTGCGGAGTATCGACGTCGTCTGTAAGCGAAAGGACACCTCCGGTCGCACATACTTTAATGATGTCGGCGCCGTACTTGTGGTCGAGACGCACGGCGTAACGTGCTTGATCCGGTCCGTTAATCACCCCATCCAAGGGATCGCTCTCCCTGCCGAAGAGCCCGGAACGGAAGCCGCCGCTGTGATCGCAATGGCCGCCGGTCGAGCCCAGCGCGTGCACGGTAACCAGCATGCGCGGGCCCGGCACAACTCCGTCGCGAATGGCGTTGCGCAAGCCAACGTCGATATAGTCACTGGAGCCGACGTCGCGCACGGTGGTGAAGCCGGCCATGAGCGTCACTTTCGCGTTCGCGCTGGCGTCGAGCGCCCGCTCCGCGATGGTTTTCTGCAAGCCATCGATCAGGTTCTGCTTCCAATCGTCTGAATACATCATGGTCAGATGAGTGTGGGCGTCAATGAAGCCTGGCAGCAGCGTGGCGTCGCCCAGATCGATTGTTTCTGCGCCCGCGGGAATGGTGGCTTGCGCACCGACACCGCTAATTTTCCCGTTCGTCACCACAACCACGCCCGGAGTTGACAACGAGTTGCTCTTGCCGTCGAACATTCGCGCGGCTTTCAGCACGTACGTTTTGCCGGGCTTCGCTGTCTGCGCCGCAGACGGCTGCACCGTGACAAACGCCAACCAAAACAGCAGGCCGCCACACCATTTGCGCATGATCTTCTCCTCTTACGATTCGGCCGGGGTCATTTCGTGCTGGTCCCGGAACGCACGACAATAGCTGGCTCGCGGGAAAAGTCAAGGATAGGCAGGCTTCTTCGTTCGCCGGGGATTAGGCATCCTCGCAGTTGCTGCGCGTGTCGGTCACTCTGATACAATGGCGGTGGCGTTGCGCTACAGGTTTCCTACTTCCAGCCCTCCGGTAAGCGCCTCACACATCGGGCCATGCCTCAGGATTACTTTCAGCGGCGGCACTATAAACGGCGTATAACAAGTGCTCTTATGGTGGGTGTGACCAGCGCGGTTGTCGCGTGGACGCTGACCCGCCAGCCCCCCACGCCTTCATTTCCTATCCGCGAATCCAGCGCGAATGCGCCTTCCGCAGACTTTGGCACAAACTCTGACGCGGGTGAGCAAGAGATTGCCAACGCAGCTTTGCCCGACGCTGCGCGCGGCACGGATATTCATGTCCGGCTTCGCTTTCCGAGAGCTGCTGGCAAGTTCCCGGTGATCATCTTTTCTCCTGACAACCGCGAGTCACAAGAGTGCTGCGAGCAATTGATCCGCGATTGGGCGTCCCGTGGTTACGTCCTCGTTCAACTCACACGAGTCACCGCGCTTCGCGCACAGACGCGATTTGTAGTCGAAAGCGTGCACCTGAGGCGTGCCATTCGCAGTTCAAACAATGTTGCGCCGTCCGCAGCCGGACCTTTGGACGTCACCTCGGTCATCGATTCCCTCGCAGCGCTGCAAACACGGTTCCCGGCGATCCGCGGAAAGTTGGATACCGCGCACATCGGCGTCGCAGGGCACGGCGCGGGAGCCATTGCGGCAGAAGCGATTGCCGGCGCGCTGCTGGAATTGCCCGGCCGGCCGCAGGCAAATCTGGCGGATCCCCGTGTGCGCGCCGTGCTCTGCATTTCCCCGCAGGGGCCAGGTCAGTCCGGCTTTTCGGAGCGCTCCTTCGATCAGCTGGTATTGCCATACCTGGGGATCACCAGCGTCAGCGACGCGGTGCCATCCAGGTTTGCAGCCGCGGAGTGGCACAAGACGCCTTTTGCGTTTAGCCAGCCCGGGGATAAATATGAGCTATTCGTTCGAGGCGACGGCGATGGCTCTATGATTAGCGATGGATACGCAGTTTTCCATGGTCCCAGTTCGAACGGCAAGCCTTACGATGCGACCGCAGGACACATCCGTGCTGCAACCCTGGCCTTTTGGGAGGCCTATTTGAAGCACGACGTGGCAGCCAAGCGTTATTTGGAATCAGATGCGCTGGAAAAGGCGAGCCGCGGTGCTCTCACACTTGAGCGCCGGTAGCCGTCACTCCCAAATTCCTGCATTGCCGTGCAGCGTTTTCACCGATTTCAACAGGTTTCCGCAGGGGAGGCCTTCCGTACTATTGACCCTCTTTGTATCTGTCTGGAAACTGGTTGCGTATGGCCCGCTATTCCGCTTTCTTAGGACGCAGGGTTGAGGTGCATTACCGCGCGGGTGAGATCCTCATGCCCGCATCGGGTACATTTGTCGCTGATTCGGGTCGATCTATTTTCCTGGAACAAAGCATGGTGCAGCGCGGGCAGCAAAGGCACTTCCGCTGGGAAATTCCCTACCAATATATTGTGCGCTTGGAAGAAAAGCCCGACCGCGAAGAAGCCGATGGATCGGGAAAAGCAAAGGTCTCAGCTGTGAGTACGCCCGAACCAAATCAACTTTCTCGCGCTGCTGCCAGCGCTTCGAGCGGCGCGCCCGCATTGCTACCCCTGCCCCATAGCCCCAAACCCGCGTAAATCATTCTCTAGCCCGACTCTTGTACAATCGAGCTGAAATCATTTCTTGATGCTTGCTAGAGGAGGCTCTGGTGGAATCCGCGACCAGTTCCAAAACGAAAGTCGGCTTAATTGGCCTGGGCTTGATGGGCCAGCCGATAGGCATGAATCTGTTGAAAGCTGGTTTTCCACTGACTGTCTGGAACCGCACGGTTTCGCGGGCTGATGAATTGGTGGCCATAGGAGCGACGCTGGCGAAATCCCCGAAAGAAGTCGCCGCGGCGTCGGATGTTCTACTGACGATTGTGAGCGACCCGCCCGCGCTGGAAAGTGTTCTTTGGGGGAGCAGTGGCAAGGACTCTGGCGCACTGGCCGCGATGAAACCGGGCAGCACGTACATCGATTCCAGCACGGTGTCGCCAACCCTGGCCAGAAAAATTGCCGCGGCCTGCATCGAACGCAAAGTGCGCTTTCTGGATGCGCCAGTTACGGGCGGAGACTGGGGCGCGAAGAAGGGCGAGCTGATTTTCATGGTTGGGGGAGATGCGGATACGCTTAAGGGCGTTGAGCCCGTTCTTGGCGTGCTGGGAAAGCGCTGGTTTCATTTGGGTCCGAACGGAGCCGGCCAGACTATCAAGTTGGCCATGAATCTGATTCTTGCGCTGCAGGTGGATGCGCTGGCCGAGGCGATGGCGCTGGTTACTGGCGCCGGGCTGAAGGGCGAAGGCTTGGTGGAGGTGCTGCAGTCGAGCATGGCGCGGTCGGGTGTGCTGGATGTCAAAGCGCCTAACCTACTGAAAGGCGAATACAAGCCCAGCTTTCCGTTGCGGCTGATGCACAAGGATCTGAGCCTGGCCCTTGAGCTGGGCAACCAGATTGGCGTGGCGCTGCCGGCCACCGCCGCGGCGCGCGAAGTCTATAGCTACGTGAAGGGCAACGCGAAAGAAGACTTGGATTATTCGGCGGTGATGAAATTCTGGCGGCATTAGCCGCGGACTTTCTCTGGAAGCACCGTGGCGTTTCGCCCGAGCAAACCGACCGCCGCCTCGTAGAGTTTGGCGCGCAATTGGTAACGCTCGTTGGCTCGGGTAATGTAGCGCACCACGATTTCGATGCCGCCGACCACCGGCTTGATGTTGATTGCAGGCGCGGCCGTTTGCGAGGTCATCCCTCGTGATTTCGCGGCGCCTTTCCATTCCTTTTCGGCTTGCTGAACGCCTTCGGCCGTCGCTTCCAACACTTTCTTTTGAATTGCATCAACGACGGGGTACGGATCCAGCCCCACCGGCACTACAATCTGCAGTTCATCCCATAGCCATTGACCCGAGGTTGAGAAATTGAAGTAGTGGCCTTCGATCGCGAAGCTGTTGGTAAAAGTCACGCGGCGGCCGGTTGGGTGGCTGGAATCAGTCCAGTTGCCGGTTTCCAGGAGGACGGTATGAAACATGCCCAACTCAACAACTTCGCCCGTGACGCCGTTGATCTCCACCCAGTCGCCCAAGCGAATTCCATTTTTGCCCATCAGCACGAACCAGCCCAAGAACCCCACGATGAAATCTTTCAGCGCCACGGTCAGGCCGGCGCCCGCCAGGCCGAGAAATGTGCCGAGCTGACTGGGCGGTCCAAAGATGACCAGCAAAACGAAGAGCACGGCCAGGACTTGCAGGGTGACTCGCGTTACCGCTCGCAGGGTTTCTACCTGGCGCCGGTCGAGCGACGTCTTGCCGAGTAAATGCTCCAGCCATCCATCGAAGAAAAGACCGATCAGCAGGATTCCGAGAATGATGACGATACCAATCATGCCGCGATGCAAAACGGCGCGCTGCTTTGCGGCTACGGCGGAGATCCAGTTGCCGTAGACCTCGGCGAGTTGCGTTTCGTCGGCAATGCGTTTATCGAGATTGGTCAGCGTTTTCTGATCCGCGGCGCGGAGCCGCGTAGTTTTTGCGAGGGCGGCAGATTGTTCGCGGTTTTCCGCGGCGCCCTTCGTCTGCGAAGTCGGAGGGGGCGGCGCAGCCTGGCGGGATTGCCTTTGCGCGTTAACTTGCGTCTCCAGCGCCGCGTGTTTTGCGGAAAAGGAAGCGGCCGCGGACTCGGCGTCGTGCTTGGCCTGCCACAATTGCAGTTGTTTCTGGTGCCAGGTCGACCACTGCTGGACAAGATGGATGAGGCCGCGCGCGTCGGCAGGCTCGCTTACATTGATGTGGGTGCTATCGGAGGAATGCGAGGCAGCTTCGTGCTGCTCCACCATGGTTTGGATGCGGCCCTGGGGGTCGCCTCCCGCGTGCGACAGGTCCTGCTTGGCCTCATCGACTTCGTCCTGATCGAGCTCGAGTTGCGCTTTGGCTAAGTCGAGCTGAGCATCCAAGGCGTCCTTCTTGGAGCCGCTCGCTTTGGCGTCCGCGGCCGTCAGATCGTCGACGTGTTTTTTGGACGCATCCAGAACATCTTCCGCTTTTTGCAAGCGGGCTTGAATGGCTTTGGCCTCCGCGGTCAAAACGGGCGGATGCTGCTGAGCGTCCAAGACTGCGGCAGCGAAGGCCAGGTCCATTTCGTGATCGCCGAGCGCGAGGGCTTGCTCGGCGAAGGGCTTTTCCTCGGGCGCGGTGGCCATCTTGGCAAATTGCTGCGCGGTCTGCAGGGGACGCTGGTCGACCAGTTCGGGTTCGGTAGCACTGGCGACTTGCGTGGTGGTCGAAGCGAGAAAGTTCGGCTCTGCGGTGCGAGTGCGAAACAGGGCGTAGACGGTGGCGCCCAAGAGTAGCACCAGAGCGAGGGCGAGGGAGCGTTGCTTGGATTTCATAGAGGAGCCATTCTAAACGAAGAGGCGGTTTCTGCGAGCCGAGGATGTTGCGCTGCCAAATGTCGCAGGGTACCCCCCTCCCCCCGTTTTTTTTAAGTGCGGATTCTAAAGGGCTTATCAAACTGCGGTCTGTAAGTGCACAATCTAAAGGACTTGCTGAGCCAAAAATTGAGGTTTATCTCGCCCGCTCGTAAGTGCGGATTCTAAAGGGGTTACGGATTACTGGGATTTGCCGAGGCAGGCGTCCGAAGAAGCGAACGCAATATTCTACGGACGAGATTATGACAGAGTGAGGATTACTTGTCAAGACATTTCTATAACTATAACCATTTCTTGAGGATAGCGATAAGGAGAGTCATTGCGATTACTTCGCGGGCACGGATTGCGTTGACGGCCTTGCTCGCGACACTAGGGCTGCGTAGTCTAACTTTAGGTTTATGCCAAATACGCGGCTTCCCAGTTCGTTGTTCTTCGCGCTCGCGGTACTGGGAGCCGTGCAATATGGGTATTACGGGCCGCGTCTGCCGGAGGTGCTGGGTTCGCACTTTGGCGTCAATGGCGCGGTGAACGGCTGGCAGAGCAAGGGGGTATTTTTCATCATCGAGCTTGCTGTCATGGTTTTAGCGGCTTTGGTGGGCTTTGGCGTTCCGCGGATCATTGGGGCTATGCCGGTTTCGCTGATCAATTTGCCGAACAAGGAGTTTTGGCTGGGGCCGGAGAGACGCGATGGGACCCTGTTTTATATTCGTGCGTGGTCGGCATGGTTCGGATGTGGGCTGCTGGCTTTCTTGCTGTTTGTGATGGAACTGGCGTTCCGTGCTAACTTGGAGACGCCGCCACGCTTCAATAACTCGGCCTTTGTGCCCGCTCTTCTGGTTTTTGTCGCTTTCGATACGATTGCGCTTGTTTGGCTTATCCTTCATTTCGCCAAGCCGCGGGATAATTGACCGCGCGAGCGAACTTGCCCGTGTTTTGGAAAGGCCTCAGGTCCAAACGGCGGACCTGAGCTACAAATTTCACTTTGCGGGCTTGAGGTAGTCGCAAAAACACTCGAGCTAACTGCAGGTTTGCGCCAAGCTGAGGCGCAGCAGTGCTGCGCCCCTGCGACGAGATGGCGGGCGTTAGACGCTAAAGATAGTCTCGGGACGGGCCTTCCAGGAAGGCGCGGAGTTTGCGCGAGCGCGACGGGTGACGCAGCTTGCGCAGGGCTTTGGCTTCGATCTGGCGAATGCGCTCGCGGGTTACTGCGAAGGACTGGCCGACCTCTTCGAGGGTGTGCTCGCTGCCGTCATCGAGGCCGAAGCGCATCTTGATAACTTTTTCCTCGCGCGGGGTAAGCGTCTTCAGGACCGAAGAGGTCTGCTCTTTCAAATTCAGGTTGATGACCGCATCGGACGGCGAAACCACGGCCTTGTCTTCGATGAAATCGCCAAGATGCGAGTCTTCCTCTTCGCCGATGGGCGTTTCGAGAGAAATGGGCTCCTGCGCAATTTTCAGAATCTTGCGCACCTTGGACACCGGGATGTCCATACGCTTGGCGATTTCTTCGCTGGTAGGTTCGCGGCCGAGTTCCTGCACAAGCTGGCGGCTGGTGCGCACCAGTTTGTTGATGGTCTCGATCATGTGCACCGGGATGCGGATGGTGCGGGCCTGATCGGCAATGGCGCGCGTGATGGCCTGGCGAATCCACCAAGTCGCGTAGGTGGAAAATTTGTAGCCGCGGCGCCACTCGAACTTGTCGACGGCCTTCATGAGGCCGATGTTGCCTTCCTGAATCAGGTCCAGGAACTGCAAGCCGCGATTGGTATATTTCTTGGCGATGGAAACGACCAAGCGCAGGTTAGCTTCGATCAGTTCTTTCTTGGCCTGTTCGGCTTCCGCTTCGCCGCGATGAATGATGGTCAGGGTGCGCTTCAATTCGGTGAGCCCGACTTCGCTGGCCTCTTCGATGTCCTTTAGCTCGGTGCGCCGAGTGCGCAGCTCTTTGCGGGCTTCCGCGGCCACATCGCCCTTGGCGACATCGACGCGGCGCTCGAGGCGGCCAGCTTCGCGCTCGAGCGATTGCAGGCGCTCCACGGTGCCGCGCATCTTGTCGATCAGGCGCTTTTTCTCAAAGGGATTGAAATCGATGTCGCGAACGGCCAGGGAAATTTCGACGCGGGTGCGAGCAACATCCCATTTTGCATGGATGTACGAGCGCTTCTTAGCTTTTGGTGTTTTCTCCAGGCGAATGGCCTGTTTCAGCGCATTGTCATAGAGCTTGGCGATTTTCTCGATGTGCTTGAGCGTCTGCTTGGTCTTGTTGGCGATTTTTTCTTCGGTGAGCTCTTCGTCGTCGAACTGCACGATCTCCTTGATGGAGCGCACGCCCTTGCGGAGGTCGTCGCCAACGGCGATCAATTCCTTGATGACGATCGGTGAACGGGTGATCGCCTTCATGACCACGAGTTGCCCGCGCTCGATGCGCTTGGCGATGGTCACTTCGCCTTCGCGGGTGAGCAACGGAACGGTGCCCATTTCGCGGAGGTACATACGCACCGGATCGTTAGTCTTTTCCAGCGAGCCGGGCGTCAGATCGAGGTCGGTTTCGGCTTCGTGCGCGTCTTCCTTGACCACCACTTCGTGATCGCCGCTCTCGGAGGACACTTCGACGGCGCGCGCAGCTTTGGCGGACGCCGCATCTTCGTAAATCTCGATGCCGTTGCGCTCAAATGTAGTGAGAAGGTCGTCGATCTCTTCCGAAGAATGCACTTCCGCCGGAAGCGAATCGTTTACTTCGTCATACAGCAGGTAACCGCGCTCTTTGCCGACCGCAATGAGCTGACGTACCGCATCGTATTTCTCTTCAAGACCTGCTACAGCCACAAATCCCTCCCCAATTTCAACAAAGGTGCGCCGCTAGTCGCATTGTTCGGGGCAATTTATTAGATTCGCTGAGACACAAACGGACTCGCTCGCCGACGCGAACTGTGGGGTTAACCCCCGAAAGATCGCTGATGTTGACCGCGGAGCGGTCACCAAGAACGTAGTATGAAGCTTGTGCACGCGTTAGCCGCCGCTCGCCCGTGCGTCGCCCGTTGTCCCGCGCCCCTGCCGCTAATCTCCTAAATTAGATGCACTTAGGAATGGAACCGTTACCCGCTGAACCCTAGTACGCTACACGCTTAAGTCCGTTGGCGTCAATGCTTTAATTGAAGGAAAACTGTGAAAAAGTCAGGGTGCCTTGCGCGGTCTTTAGCGAGCAGCGGCGAGCCGGCGCATCAAATCCTGCTTTCTCTGCAACAAATCGCGCAATTCCGGTGCGGGAGGGTTTGCTTCGATGCTGCGCTGCACGTCGGCAAGCTGTTTTTCGGCTTGGCGATGGCGCAAAGCATCCACGCAGCTTTGGGCTTCGTCCCAAGTCGGCTCGTTCGTCTCCTCAAAGAGGATTTCGTAGAGTAGCCTACGGTCGCGATCCTCGAGGGCAGCGGCGATTTCGGAGGTTTGCATGGCCTCGCCAGACAGGCTGGCGGCGATTAGGGCGACAAATATCTTGTCGGTTTCCAGCCCCTGATAGAGCTGACCCTGCTGAAGCTGCTGGGCTAGCTCGCGGCGGAAGCCTTCAGTATCGGCCAACATCTGTATCAGGCGGCGCTCGACCGGCTTTGCGGCGCGGCCGACCAATTCCGGTTGGGTCTTGACCTCGCTGCGGCGCTCGGCTGCAGCTTTGCTGAGCGCGGCGCGCAAAACCGGCTCATCGAGACGTAACTGCTGGGCGATGCGGGTGGCCCATTCGGAGCGCAGGATCCGGTTGGGAATTTTTTGTACGTAGGGCAGCAGGAAATTGACCGCGCGCAGCTTGCCTTCCGCGGTGGACATGTCCATCTGCCGTGCACGCGCAATCAGGTAATCGACATAGGGAGGAGATTCCTTTATGAGTTTGAGGTAAGCATCGGCGCCCTGCTCGCGAATGAATTTGTCGGGATCGGCCTTGCCGGGGAGGGCCAAAACGCGGACCTCGAAATCTTGCTCCAGGAGAATCGCGATCGAGCGCTCGGTGGCTGCTTGGCCCGCGGTGTCTGGGTCGTAATTTACAATTACGCGCTTGGTGAAGCGGCCGAGCAACTTAATCTGCGGCTCGGCGAGGCTGGTGCCGCAACTGGCCACGACGTTGCTGACGCCAGCGCGCGCGACCGCGATGGCGTCCATGTAGCCTTCCACCAAGACGGCGAAATCCGAGCGCCGCAGGGCTTCTTTGGCGCGGTCGAGGTGATAGAGGACGTTGCTTTTGGAATAGATGGGAGTCTCGGGGGAGTTCAGATATTTTGGCTGATCGTCGCCCAGCGCGCGGCAACCGAAGGCAATAATTTTTCCAGATTCGTTTGCAATCGGAAAGGTGATGCGGCGGCGAAAGCGGTCGAAGAGGCGGGTGCCGTTCTGTTCGCGGGAGACCAGGCCTGATTCGGCGAGGAGCTTTTCGGCGTATTTTCCTTTGAGGTGGCGCACGAGCAGATCGCCGCCGCTCGGTGCGTAGCCAATTCCAAATCGATCGATGGTCGCCTTGTCCATTCCCCGGTCTTCCAGGTAGGCGCGTGCGAGCTTCCCTTCCGCGGTTCCCTGCAACTGATTCACGAAGAAGGTTTGCGCTTCGCGGTGCATCTCGACCAGAGTGGTGCGCACGCTGCTTTGCGAGCGCTCGGCGGGGGAGCTGGGTTTGGGCTTGGGAATCGAGATGCCGCATTTTTCCGCGACCAGGCGCAGGGCGTCGGGAAATTCGCAGCGCTCCATTTCCATCACGAAATTAAAAATGTCTCCGCCCTTGCCGCATCCGAAACAATAAAAAATCTGTTTGATCGGGGAGACCGTGAACGACGGCGTTTTTTCCTGATGGAAAGGGCAGAGACCGCTGAAATCTTTGCCGGTTTTTTTGAGGCGCACGTATTCGCCAACAACCCGAACGATGTCGGCCTGCTGCTTGACTCGCTCCGCAGTGCTACCTGCTTCCGCCATATAATCGAAACTCGAAATACAAAACGCGAAACTCTCAGGAGCGTAATTCTACAACTGTGACCGCTTTGCCGCCGCGATCTTCGGTTTCGAAACTTTGATTGGCCACCAGCGGGTGGGATTTCAGGAATTGGCCGAGGCCTTTGCGGAGGGCGCCGGTGCCGTGGCCGTGGATGATGCGGACGCGTGGAATGTGGGCTAGGGCGGCATTGTCGAGAAATTTGTCGACCCGCTCGGTGGCTTCTTCTACGGTCGAACCGATCAGATTGATTTCCTCTGTTGCTGGGGCATCGCCTTGCTGAGAGCGAACCGACACGCTGCCTCGCGCTGTGGGAATAGTCACGGAGGCCGCGCCCTCGACGCCGACAATTTCGTCTACGGCTACTTTCATGCGCAGGGGGCCGGCTTCGATCTCTGCGGAGCTGCCGTCCAGCCGGCGGAAAATTACCGGTTTGTTGAAGCCGCGGACGCGAATGCGCGCTCCTGATTGCAATTGCTCAGCGCGGATTGCTTCCGGGCTCGCCGATGTGCCCAGGTCGGCTTGCGAATCCGAGAGCGTCTGCACGACGGCTGCGTTCAGTTCTTCGCGCGCTTCGCTGCGAACATCCTGCACCTTGCGTCTGGCGGATTTTTCAATTTGGCCGCGGAGTTCGCGCTCTTTCACTGCTTCGACTACGCGCGCGACGTTTTCGTCGAAGCGCTTCTGCATCTCGGCAAACTTTTCCTCGAACTCCTTGATGCGCTTCTGCTGACGCTCGACCCATTGCGTGCGCAACTTCGCGCGCTCCTCTTCGAGGGCGTGGCGTTCCGCGGTCATTTGGTGCTGCATGCGGTCTAATTCGTCGCGACTACGATGCAGGTACGCAATCAAGTCGGCGGCTTCTCGCGACTCTGGCGTAAGGAGAGATCGCGCGCGTTCAATGATTGGCGCTGCCAGTCCAAGCCGCTGCGCGATGGCGATGCCGCTGGACCCGCCCGGCACTCCTACCATCAGGCGATAGGTTGGGCGGAGGTTTACGTCATCGAATTCGACGGCGGCGTTTACGACGCCGGGCGTTATCGATGCATACGCTTTCAGGCGGTCGTGGTGCGTGGTCGCCAAGACGATGCAGTTCTTGGCGCGAAATTCGTCGAGCAAGGCCACCGCCAAGGCCGCGCCTTCTTCTGGCGCGGTGCCGGTGCCCATTTCGTCGACGAGCACGAGCGATTGCGGCGTGGCCGCCTGCAGCATCGATTTCAGATTCAGCATGTGCGCTGAAAATGTGGAAAGGTCGGCGGCAATCGATTGCTCATCTCCGATATCGACGAGCACCCGATCGAAGAGGGGCAGCACCGCGCGTTGGGCTGCGACGGGAATTCCCGATTGCGCGGAAAGCACTGCAATCCCCGTGGTTTTCAATGCGACCGTTTTGCCACCGGTGTTGGGGCCGCTGATCACCAGGACTCGTTCGTCGCCGCCGAGAGCAAGCGACATCGGGACGATCATGCGATTTTCGCGGCGCAGCTTGTCTTCCAGAACAGGATGCCGCGCGGCTACCAACTGTAATTCGGTTCGCGCGGCAAATTCCGGAATGGCCGCGTCGAAATCGCGTGCGAACCGCGCTCGCGCGAAGACGCTGTCCAGTTCGGCAATGGTCTCGGCAGCCGCAATTAGCGGCAAGCGTAGAATCTGCAGACGTGCCGTGAGTTCACTCAGGATGCGGACAATTTCCGCGGCTTCTTCCTCCGCAAGCTGCACGAGCTGGTTGTTCGTCTCTACCGTTTCGAACGGCTCGAGAAAAACGGTCTGCCCCGTCCCACTGGTGCTGTGCATGATGCCGGGCACGCTTCGCCGGTTCTCCGCGCGCACGGGAATCACGAAGCGATCGTTGCGCAAAGTTACGTAGTCCTCGCCGGCTTCGGCATTTCGCGCGCGCAAGATTTGCTTCAAGGTTCTCTGGATGGAGTCGCGAGTTTGCGCGACGCTTGCGCGAATCCTGCGCAGAGTGGGGGAGGCATCGTCGCTGATTTCGCGATTGGGCAGCACGCAGCGGCGAATCGCCGCCAGTGCTTCGCGAAAATCGGCGAGGGACGCGGCGCGCGCGGCGAGCAGGGGGAATTTCACAGCCTCTTCGCGAAATTGCTGGCGCAGCCATCCGGCTGTCTCCAGCAAGGACGCCACGTCCAGCAGCTGTGCGGGATCCAGAACCACGCCGGGGCCTTCCAGGTGCGCGAGCCACTCTTGCGGATCGGCGACACCGCCGAATCCGAGTTCGCGTTCGGCACGCAGCCATTCTCGCGCCTCGCGAATTTGCGCGAACGCCGATTCCAACGCTGGCCGGTCCATGCCGGGCTCCAGCGCGTCTATAGCGCGTTCGCCGAGCACAGACGTGGAGCGCAGCCGCAGCAACTCTCGCAGCTTGTCAAATTCTAAAACGTCTTGCGCGCTTCGTCCCATCGTTTCCCTGCTGCAATATATCTCTTAGATCGCTCTGCAGCTTCCTCGTGCGCCGCGGCCCACGTTCAATGCGCGCGTTTCCCCGCGTGGCTGGGAGATGGCGGTTTGCGATCGAACTCCTCGATCATAGCCAGGCACAATCCATCCAGCGCATCGGAAGCTTCGTGATTCTTCCCGCCCTGATTATTGCTTAAGAAGGAAAAAATCAGGCGGCGCCCACTGGGCGTGTCCGCAAAACCGGAACGCGTTCGTACATGCTCGACGGAACCCGTCTTCGCATGAATGCGACCGGCGCTAGGCGTGTTTTTCATCAAGGGTTCGAGCGTCCCATCAACCCCCGCCACTGGGAGCGATGCGTAGTACGGTGCGAACCATGGCTGGCCCTGCGCGTATTTCAGCAACGCCACAATCGCCCTGGGGGTAACCAAGTCGTGCCGGGAAAGCCCGGAGGCGTCGGTCTGAATCACGTCTCCCGGCGCGATCCCTGCCGCGGTGTAAAAATCGGCGGGGAACTTCATGAGGTCGTCGGGCGTGTTCCACAGCGCAGTGTTTCGTGCCGCCGCGCGTAGGAGCATCTCGGTATGCAAGTTCTGGCTAATCTTGTTCACCAGCTTGACTGAATCTCCAAGCGGGATCGAAAGATGCTCCGCAAGCACGGCGCGCGGAGTCGCGCCAGAAGTTTCCGCAATATGCGTCGCACGGGCGGTTCCTGAAACCTTCACGCCGCGCTCCACCAGCAGCCGCGTCAACAACGCGGCCGCATGGTCGGCGGGATCGTGAATCGCCAGCACCAGCTTTCGCGGGGCGCTACGCGCGGGCATGGTCCCGCGAATCAGTACGATTTTGGAATTCGGCTCGCGCGTCAGCGTCAGATCTGATTTCGTTTCCGCAGCGGAGGTGACCACATCGTTCTGCAGAATGAAGTCCGGCGTGGACGGAGCCGTTGTCGCCTGCACAGGTGCGCCCGCTGAATCGGCGGCCGTCAGCGTCAGGGTTACGGTGTTATCGTCCACTACGATGGCGGAAACCGCCGAACCGTATTCCCAAACCATGTCGTCAATTTCCCAACCGTTAGGGTAGGGTTCGCGAGGGAAATAACTGTCGTCGCCGATGACGTCTCCCGCAATTTCCTTCACTCCTTTGGCTACCAGAGCGTCGGCCAACTCCGCCAGGACCTTCTCCGGCGCGCCGTCGAATTCCTCTTTCAGATCGTAAGGAAACTTGCGATTCGAAAGGTTCGGGTCGCCTCTTCCGACCAGGAACAGATCGCCGGTTAGGACGCCCGCCGGAGACACAGTGCCGTGCGTTTCCAGGGTGGTATGAAAGCGAAAGCCGGGTCCCAGCTTGGCCAGCGCCAGCGCCGTCGTGAAGAGCTTCATGTTGGATGCCGGCACGAAATATTTGTCGGCGTTCAGTTCGTAGAGCGTCTCGCCCGTTTCCGCGTCGATGATCAACAATCCCCACTCGCCTTTGCCCGCGGGCGGCGCCGCCAAAAGGGCATCAGCGCGTTCGCCAAATTTGCGTGCTGCCTGCCCATTGCGCGGCTTCTTGGCCTTCGACACCGCGGCAGGCGCTGATTTTGACTGGCCGAGCTCCGCGCCTACCAAGACGTCGCCCGCCAACGTCCCGCACGCAAACATCAACGTGAGCGCAAGCTCGACTCGCACCGTTCCTCCTGCTGGCAAATTACGTTCCGGGAAAGTATAGTCGAAACAGCAAAGAAGCTTCGCTCGGCCCCGTGTGTGGAGACCCCGCGGCGAAGCCAAGGTTGGAGCTCCGCGAGTTGCGCCCAGAAACTCGCGGAACTTGGAATCGCATCGCCCAAAAAATCTCAGCGAGGTGACTCGATGTTGCAGCGAATAATGTCCACGCTTCTGGCGATCACCCTTGCGTTGCCACTTGCCGTGGCGGACAGCAAGAAGGAAACCGACCGCCTGGAAAATTGCGGACTGGTCCTGAAAGAAATCCTGGACATTCCCGATGACATCCCGCAGGACCTGCTCGATAAGTCCGTTTGCGTCATCGTCTACCCGTCCGTTCTGAAAGCTGCCTTCGTCTTAGGAGGCAGTTACGGACGAGGTGCGATGACGTGCCGCACTGGCGAACACTTTACTGGTCCTTGGAGCGCTCCCACCATGATGGCGCTGGAGGGGGGCAGCATCGGATTCCAGATCGGTGGACAAGCCACGGATTTTGTCCTGCTGGTCATGAATGACCGCGGA
>Ga0307477_10000832_pt1 | contig 30060 bp, 26 predicted proteins | sample atmos_gasesECM2C_FD_203316 | JGI IMG/M metagenome (GOLD analysis project Ga0307477, IMG submission 203316) | Hardwood forest soil microbial communities from Morgan-Monroe State Forest, Indiana, United States - atmos_gasesECM2C_515 | ecosystem: Environmental > Terrestrial > Soil > Temperate...
GAAATTTCACCGGTGAACGCACCTTCTTTTTCCCAATACACATCCTGGCCGGCGATCGCTACGTTGGACGTTGCCGCGGCTTGCACCGCGGCGGCAATCGCCGTGAACGGCGGTGCGATAACGATGTCGCAATTTTGGCTGTCCGCTACGAGCGGCAGAAACGCAGAGAAAAACGCGCGAGTCTCCACAACTGTCTTGAACATCTTCCAATTGCCGGCGATGACGCGGCGGCGGCTAGCTTGGCTCATACTTTGTTCGTCAGGGCTTCGACGCCCGGAAGTTTGCGCCCGGCGAGGAATTCGAGTGAAGCGCCGCCACCCGTTGAGATATGAGAAATCTTGTCAGCGAGGCCCGATTGATGCACCGCGGCAACGGAATCCCCGCCGCCAACAATCGAAATCGCTCCCGCCGAGGTGGCCGCAGCCACGGCTTTAGCAACTTCAAGCGTGCCCTTCGCGAACGCCGGCATCTCAAATACTCCCATCGGCCCGTTCCAGACAATGGTTTTCGCTCCGGCAATCTTCTGACGGTAGGCATCGATGGTCTTCGGGCCGATATCCAGCCCCATCCACCCATCCAGCGTGGCGGAAACCGAAACGGTTTGCGTCGGCGTATCCGCTTTGAATTCCGCGCCGACGACGTGATCCACCGGAAGCAGAAGTGCGAATCGCCGCTGGCGCGCTTCATCGCGCAGGTGGCGCGCAAGTTCCAGTTTGTCGTCTTCGACAAGCGACTTCCCGATCGGCTCTCCATCGGCTTTCAGAAACGTGTAGGCCATTCCGCCGCCAATCAGCATGGCGTCGGCGATTTTCATCAGGTTCTCGACGACTTCGATTTTGTCGCTTACTTTCGCGCCGCCCAGAATCGCAACGAACGGCCGCGCGGGATTGCTCACGGCTTTGCCAAGATAAGCCAGCTCCTTTTCCATCAAGAGGCCGGCGGCAGCCTGTGCGACAAAGCGAGTAATCCCAACCACAGACGCGTGCGCGCGGTGCGCCGACCCAAAAGCGTCACAAACGAACAAGCCATCACACAGCGCCGCAAGCTGCTTCGAAAAAGCTTCGTCGTTTTTTTCTTCCTCCGCGTGGAATCGCACGTTTTCCAGCACCAGAACTTCTCCATCGCGCAACGCTTTGCTCTGACCCTCCGCGCCTGGCCCTACGCAGTCGAGAGCAAAGGCCGCGGGCTTCCCGAGCAGCTCTTCCAGTTTCTTCGCAGCAGGCCGCAGCGAATATTTCGGATCGGGGCCGCTCTTTGGCCGCCCGAGGTGCGAGGCAAGCACGAGGCGCCCGCCTTTTTCGATGGCCAGGCGCAACGTCGGCAGCGTCTCACGAATGCGCGTGTCATCGGTAACTGCACCGTCCTTGAGGGGCACGTTGAAGTCCACGCGGATGAACACCCGCTTGCCGCGAAGGTCGAGATCGTTGATGGTCAGTTTGTTCATGAATCCTTGGCGCTTACTTCGGTGCGACGCGCGCCGAGCGGCGGGTTGCGGCTCTCCGTTTTAGAACTTTGACGCCATGAACTTGATGAGGTCGCGGCAACGGCAAGAGTAGCCCCACTCGTTGTCATACCATGCGAGAACTTTCACGCAACGATCCCCCACCACTTTTGTGTACCCGGCGTCCACAACCGAAGAGTTGGAATTGCCCTTGAAGTCCGCGGAAACAAGCTCTTCCTCGGTATACGCGAGAATGCCTTTCATCTGGCCTTGCGATGCCGCTTTCAGAGCGGCGTTGACCGCCGCGACATTAGTCGCCTTTTCCACGAATACGGTCAGGTCAACCACGCTGACGTTCGGCGTGGGTACGCGCATGGCGTAGCCGTCAAGCTTGCCTTTCAGCTCCGGAATCACGAGGTGCAGTGCCTTGGCCGCACCCGTGGAACTGGGGATCATGTTAATCGCAGCGGCGCGCGCCCGGCGAAGATCCTTGTGCGGCAGGTCCAGCAGCCGCTGATCGTTCGTATAAGAATGGATCGTCGTCATCGTGCCGCTGTGGATTCCGAACGTGTCTTGCAGGACTTTGGCAACGGGTGCCAGGCAATTTGTGGTGCACGAGGCATTTGAGACTACGTGGTGCTTTGCGGGATCGTAACTCTTGTCATTCACGCCGAGAACGAAGGTGGCGTCCGGGCTGTCGGCCGGCGCGGAGATAATTACCTTTTTCACCGGCCCGCGCAGGTGCTTCTTGGCATCTACGCCGTTGGTGAAGAGTCCCGTAGACTCCACGACGATTTGGGCGCCAACGGATGCCCAATCGATCTCGCCGGGATCCTTCACCTTGAAAACTTTAAAGCTTTTGCCTTCAACAGCGATGCTGTCCTCCGTGTGCGTGACGTTGTGAGGCAGGTTGCCAAGGACGGAGTCGTACTTCAACAGGTGCGCGAGAGTTTTTGCGTCCGTGACGTCATTCACCGCAACGAATTGAATTTCCCGGTCATCAAGAGCCGTGCGCATGATGTTGCGTCCAATGCGGCCGAAGCCGTTGATCCCTACCTTGATGGGCATTTTCCCTCCGTTGTCGCTGCGAATCGAAATGCTAGGGGCAACATTGATAAAAGTCAACGTAACCGCTAATGGCTTCGTACTACTTAGGAAGGGCGGGAGCCAAAGATATGAGCACCTAATGCCGATCAGGCATTATTCGTCTACAATCTGCAGTCATGACGAATGGGGAAGAACATCTATGGTCCCGCAGGGCCTTTGTGAAAACTGCGTTGGTTGGCACCGCAACCGGTTCGTTAATCCGCATCGGAAAAGCCACCGGACAAACCCATGTACTCTCTCCAGGTGGACCACACGCCGGAGAGCCCACCGAACTGACTTTGAACGAGGCCTCTGAATTAGTGCGCGAGAAGAAAATTTCACCAGTCGAGCTGACACAAGCGTGCTTGAGCCGCATCGAACAGCTCAATCCAAAGCTGAACGCCTTCATAACTGTTACAGCTGACTCTGCGCTGACGCAGGCTCGCGAAGCAGAATCCGAGATACGACGAGGCCGCAGGAAAGGACCACTCCACGGAATCCCAATTGCCTTGAAAGACTTGGTTGATACCGCAGAAGTGCGTACCACGGCAGCCAGCGGCTTATTCAAAGATCGCATTCCCAGTCAGGATGCCGAGATTGTGCGGCGACTGAAAGCGGGCGGAGCGGTGCTTTTGGGCAAGCTGAATATGCATGAGTTCGCCTACGGTGGTAGTTCCGTGATCAGCTATTTTGGCGCGGTTCGTAATCCTTGGGACCCCGCTTATAGCCCAGGCGGCTCGTCCGGCGGGTCTGCCGCCGCTGTCGCAGCGGAACTCTGTTACGGGGCTATTGGTTCCGATACCGGAGGATCCATCCGAATGCCGGCAGCTTACTGCGGCATCGTCGGACTCAAACCCACATACGGTCGCGTCAGCACAAGGGGCGTGATACCGCTTGCCTGGTCCCTCGACCACGTAGGTCCCATGACGCGCACGACGTTGGATGCCGCTTTGATGCTTCACGTCATCGCTGGCTACGATCCGGAGGACACAAGCAGCTCGGACACACCCGTCCAAGATTATGCAGCCGGATTGGAGGCCAAGACCTCGTCCCTGCGCATAGGCATACCTCGCGCCCACTTTTATGAGGGACTTCATCCCGAGATTCAAGCGGCCATGGATACCGCCCTTTCAGTACTCGGGAAACTCACGTCGTTTCAGCAGAAGATTGAAATACCGGCGCCTAACGATGATGCCCTTCTTATTCAGAAAGTGGAAGCCTACGCTTACCACCGTGAATACGTTACGAAGACTCCCGAACTCTATCAGCCCGAGACTTTGAAGAGAATCCATGCTGGAGCAGGGATTAGCGCGGCGGAGTACATAAGTGCCCGACGGCAGCTAGACCAATCGCGGCGCTCAATCTCCAAGGCATTTGACGCGGTGGACCTTGTGGTTACACCCACTACTCCCGTACCGCCATTCGCGATTTCAGGGCTTCTAGCCGACCTCGACCATCTTAGGGCCAAGGAGGTCTTAGCGTCGCCTAACACCCGGCCATTCAACCTGCTCGGCCTGCCCACGGTCTCCGTTCCCTGTGGCTTCACGAGCGGGGGTTTGCCGATCGGTATGCAGATAACTGGCCGAACTGGAGACGAAGCAAATGTTCTTCGGCTCGCTCACGCGTATGAGCAAGCTACCGAGTGGCACAAACATAAGCCGAATCTAGGCTGACCATGGCCGACTTGACGATACTTTATGATGGCGACTGCGGCCTATGCCGTGCCAGCGTGGCGCGCGTGCGAAGAATGGATCGCGGCGGCCGCATTGAACTTCTGGATCTGCACGAGCCGAGCGTTGCCGCGCGCTTCCCGCAGGTGAACCGCGAAGAAGCGATGCGCCTGATGCAGGCGGTCGACCCGCGCGGAAAAGTGTACTCTGGTGTGGATGCCTGGGCGCGCATCGGGCTCACGCTTCCAGGCTGGAAACTCCTCGCTTGGCTTCTGCTGGTCCCGGGAATTCATTTTGTCGCGGGCCAGATTTACTCCTGGGTTGCAAGGAATCGTTACCGCTGGAACCGTGAGCTCTGCGCCGATGGCTCCTGCGCTCTCCACACACCGTCCTCGCACCCCGATGCGGAGCACCCTCAATCTCACAACTGAGGAAAGACCTCTTCTCCTTTCGCTTTGTATAATGGCCCGCGATCATGGACTGGTCTCCTGCATCGATCATTCGCCGGCTCTTCGACTCGCAGCTTGGCGTCTCCGACCGCTTGATTCCGCGCTGGCTTTTTCTGCGCGCCATGGGGCTGATTTATTACTCGGCCTTCTTTTCGCTGGTTTTTCAGATTCGCGGACTCATCGGCCCCCAGGGAATTCTTCCTGCCAAGGAATACCTGGAGACTGTTGCAGGCTCTCTCGGTCACGCCCGCTTCTGGTACGCCCCCACACTTCTTTGGTTCTCGAGCGGCTCACTCATGCTTATAACCCTCTGCTGGGTCGGCATGTTTGCAGCCCTCCTGCTCACGCTAAACCTATGGCCGCGCGGAATGTTGGTGGTCTGCTTTCTTTGTTTTCTTTCCTTCGTCAGCGCCGCGGGGGAATTTTCCGGTTATCAATCCGACGGCATGCTCCTCGAAGCTGGCTTCCTGTCGTTGTTTTTTGCGCCTTCTGGATTCCGGCCCGGCTGGGGAGCGGCGAGTCCGCCTTCGCGTGCCAGCTTGTTCTTATTGCAGTGGGAATGGTTCCGCATCTACTTTGAGTCCGGCATCGCCAAAATCGCGAGCGGCGACCCGCAATGGCGCCACTTTACCGCGATGGATGACTATTACCAGAATGGTCCGCTTCCCACCTGGATTGGCTGGTACGCGCAGCAACTCCCCCACTGGTTTCACGCCGCCACGGCCTTCGCAACGCTCGCGCTCGAGTTGGTTATTGTGTGGATGCTTTTTCTTCCCCGCCGATGGCGAATCGTCCTGTTCTTCATCGTCACGCCCTGGCAGATCGGAATCATCCTCACTGCCAACTACACTTTCTTGAATTACCTGGTGCTCGTTCTCGGCTTCCTCCTCCTTGACGATCGTTTTCTGGCGCCTTTCTTGCCCCGCCGCTGGAAGGATTCTTTTTTGACCCGATCGACCACGACTCCTCCAGCGCAGGGGCCACGCACGGGCCAATGGCGAGATCTCCTCCAGCCCTCCCTGCGCACCCTCAAGCACACTCTTACCGCCGTCATGCTTATCTGGCTCTTCTACGCATCCAGTGTGCCGCTTATCTGGATGATCAAGCCGGGAATCCAGTTCCCCACGTCGCCCGTTGCGGCACTCGAACCATTCCGCATCGCCGATCGTTACGGCCTCTTCGCCGTAATGACTCGTGGCCGTTATGAAATTGAATTTCAGGGCTCCGCCGACGGTCAGACCTGGCTGATCTATCCTTTTCGCTTCAAGCCGCAAGATCCCGCCAAGGCGCCCGGCATTTACGCGCCCTATCAACCGCGTTTCGATTGGAACTTGTGGTTTGCCTCCCTGGGCCCCTGGCGTGCCGATCCTATCGTCGTGCGCACCGAAGAACATCTCCTCTCGGGTGACCTGGACGTTCTCTTGCTTTTCGCCGGCAACCCATTCCCGAATGCGCCGCCGCATCAAGTCCGCGCGGTCTTTTGGCTATATTGGTTCACCACTCTGGCTGAGAAACGCTCGCAAGGCCTGTGGTGGCGCCGCCAACAACTCGGTTTGTATGCGCCCACGCTCGAGCGCGAGCCCGACGGCAGAATCGCCGTTCTCCAGTGGCCCGCCGCATCTGCTCCGCAACAATGAAATATCTTCGACTTAAAATGCTGGCGTGACGACTTCTTTGGTTCTGGACAGGGCGGGATAGAAGAAATTATTGTCCGTCTGTTGTTCGATAAATGGCTATTCTGGGAATTGCTTGATGCTGGTGACGTGGTCGCCACTGAAGCGCACAAAGACCGTCTTTGAAGGCGGTTGACCGTAAATCCAATCCTCGATGTCAACTCCGTCGGTATCGCGCTCACGTACTTTGTGATCGGGCCTTCCGATCGCCGCGACCACTTCCTCGCGATCCATTCCCACCACCGGTCGGCGATCCTGGATCGCTTTCTTCATTTCCGGCGGAAGCGTGTCAAACCACTGCACTGCCGCAGAGTGCTGCTTTGAAAAGTCCAGGAACGGCGCCAGCAATTTCTTCAAGTCGTCGGGCGAAAGATCGGGAACCACCTTTGTAAATTCAAGAAATATCGTGCTGCCCATCCCCGGCTGAACCCCCGGAGGTCCCCCCTGCTCTGTGGTGCTCGATCGCACAGTGGGCGTTCCGCCGCCGCCGCCGCCCAATCCGATTTGCAGATGATCCCGCCAATGCCTCTTGCCGCGTCCCCCGCCATTCAGGTCCACCACGATCGCGTGCTCGTGGAATTCGAGCTTGGTAATCTGCACGTTGTCGCCGGTATTCACGGCAGCGCCGTGCGTGGCCACCGCCCGGTCGAGTTGTTCCTGACTGATGGGCTTGCCAACGTAAACGAGGAAGCCCTCTTTACCCGCGGGTAGAGGCTTAACAGCCTTGCCGAATTCGCCGGAGACATATCGGATTAGCTTCAGCTTGGACTCATCACCTAGCGGGCCCTTTTTGGCTCCACTCTGGGTTCCATTCGGACTTGCACCCTGAGACTGGTTCGTCGCCTGGGATTGGGCATGCACCTCCGCTTCGGGCGGAGCGGTCTTGGGGAACATCGGTATCTCTTCACCAGCAAAAACCGGCTCGGTCTGACATCCGTGTGGACGGAAGTCCTTGACGCGGGGAAGATCCGCGTAGGAGAGCAACAAAAGCGTCAGAGCAAAAGGAAGCCAGTTCTGCATGCTTTAGGCCAGCCTCCTCATTCTATGATGCAAAAAGCTCGCTGAAAAGCCACTTCGTCATGGTTCTTACTCCAGCCTACGAAACGTTGACCTGGACCCCCGAACGGTCAATCTTCATCGGCAGCAGTTCGCCGCCCGCTCCCACCACCGCTTCTTCGACCCGCTCGCGGGCGTCAGGTTCAATCAGCAGCACCACGCACCCTCCGCCGCCCGCTCCGCAAACCTTCCCTGCCAGCGCGCCATTGCGCCTGGCGCTTTCGATAATCCTGTCGATCGTTCTCGTCGAAATGGTCTTCAAGTTTTTCTTTCGAAACATCCACTCCTCGTGCATCAACCGCCCGCACTCTCGCCAACTCGCTTTTTCCAGGGCGCCGCGCAACTTCTGCGCGACTTCCGAGATGCGCTCGAGGTTTTTTTGAATGCTGCGCTTCCCGTCGATGTGCGCCTTGAAGACTTCCCAATTGTTGATCCCCGATTGCCGCGGTTTGCCCGTGTAGCAAAGCACGATGCGTCTTTCGAGCTCATGGAGGTCTACTCGCAGCTCGATGCGTCTTTCTCCGCCAGGCGGCAATTCAATCGCGGCCGCGCCCCCAAAAGCCGGCGGATAATGATCTTGCGTTCCCGTCGGCACATTAATCACCACCGCCTCGGCGTCGCGGCTGATGTGGATCCAATCGACCTTGCTCTTGCCCGCGCCCGTGAATCGATCCAGCGCCGCGCAAATGGCTACTGCCATCGCACTTGAGCCGCCGATCCCCGCCCCCGCCGGAGCTTCCGAATCGGTCGTCAGCGTGAACCCGCCTTCCGGACTGAAAAATTTGGCAATCTCCGCCAGCAAAGGCAGTCGATATCGTTTTGCTTTCGCCAGTGCCGCGAAGGAAGCAAAACTCTCCTCGCGTTTTGTGTCGCGCGATACCAACTGGATGCGCTCATCGCCCGGCGAATGTGTTTCGATCACGCAAGAGGCATAACGCGTGATGGCCACGTTGATGGTGACCGCACCCGGGTGAAACAGGTACAGCGGCCAAATATCCAGCGTTGCGCCCGCCAAGTCCACCCGCGTCGGTGCCTTCGATTCAATTCGCATGGGGTTGTGAGGCCGCGGACTTGCTACTTCCCCGCGCCTCCCGTGGCACGCGTCCGCACCAGCAGTTGCGGTCCGGCATCTTTCTGGGCCTGTGCGGGGTTCGGTTCGAAGCACCGGCGGCAGCGGGCTTCATACATGCCCTGGGCGCCCACGACGATGAGGTCTTCGCTTTCCACGAGCCGCTGCGTGTGCACGGCCGGGTTGCCACAGCGCACACAAATCGCGAGCAGTTTCGTGATCTCCTCCGCAATCGCCAGTAGACGCGGCATGGGTTCGAACGGCCGGCCGCGAAAATCCGTGTCCAGGCCCGTTACGATCACGCGCTTGCCCAGATTAGCCAGCTTGGTGCAAACCTCCACGACTTCGTCGCCGAGAAACTGCGCTTCGTCAATGCCAACGACTTCCGTCCGCGGCTGAACCTTCTCCATAATGTCGCCCGCCCTCATCACGCTGTCGGACGGGATGCCCAGCCCAGAGTGCGACACGATTTCATTGACGGCGTAGCGCTCGTCGATCGCGGGCTTGAAGATCTGCACGCGCTGGCGCGCGATTTCCGCGCGACGCAAACGCCGGATGAGTTCCTCGCTTTTCCCCGAGAACATCGGTCCGACCACCACCTCGATCCAGCCCATATTGCCTTTGACGATGTCCACGCCCGGTTCTCCTGTCTGCTTTCTTATATGCGCAACCAGCTGCGCCGCTCTATCGTCCTTCTAAGTTGCCGCGCGAGCGCCCCGGTACATCTTCTCATTATAGAACGGAGCGAACGCTGCGATCACGGCCACACGAAAAGCTTCTTTCCGTGCGATCAGGTTCCTCGTAAGCACACCCCAGGCCCCTTGCGCGTCGCGAATCCCCACCTCGCCCGCGAACTTATCGATCGCCACGGAAAGTTCCACGCCCTTCTCCAACACCTCGTGTGCGAGTGCTTCGGGAATCTCCACTCCCCCGGAGCGTCCGAAATAACCGCGGCTCCCATCGCTCACATAAGCCCAGCTTTCGAGAAACACGCGGCGATTCCCATTTTCTTCCACGACATCGAGTCCGCCTTCCAGCCCGACGAAATATTTCCAGTCTTCTCCGCACTTGAGGGCGTGCTGAACGACCACCTCCGCGCGCTGCCTCGCTCCGCGCATCAACTCCTCGCACGTTGCGGGCGTGTGGCCGACCCCGCTCTCCACTTCCAGACCGATCACTTCGAATTGCGCCCTTGGATCCAGCACGGCGGCAAAAGTCACCAACGCATCGCTCACCGCGTTCAGCTTAGGATTGCGCGTGCTGCCGACAGCAATGATTGTTGTCCCCATGAGCGGGTTTGTCTGCGGATTGATTCTAACGGCAGTCCGCCACGGATTTCACCTGGAATTGAGGAGCCTGAGGAAAAGTTTGCCAGCTGCCCAGACGAGCGCACTTGAAGATGAAAAACTTCGGGGTCCTACACTAATTCGCAGGAAGGATGGAGCGGCCTATCGGAATCGAACCGACACCTGAACCTTGGCAAGGTTCCGTACTACCACTATACTAAGGCCGCTCAACGCCACTTCTTTTTATAGCATGCCCGCGCAAACTTCAGCAACAACCCGCATCGCGTGACCTCAATAAGAAGATATCACAGCGCAAAATTCCCGCCGCTCAGGAAACCTGCGAGACGCGCGCGGATTTTACGACGGGTGACCTTCTCTGGCGTTCTGCGAACCGCGACGCCTTTTCTCTGTCCGTGTAAACGCGGCCAAACTTTTCGCCGTCGGCGTAGTAGACGGTCACCAGCCAGTGGTGATGCTTGCGCCTGCGGTCCTTGCCAAAGGAACTCCTGCCCCGCGTGCCGGCCTTCATTGTCTTATTTTTTATCACTTTGACCGTCCCCATTCCGCTGAAGAGCTTCCAGAACTATCCCAGCGAAACACTTCACGCGCAAGTACCACCTGAGGTACTAACGCGAACTTCATTACAACAGAAAAATACGCAAACGGATACCTCTCTTCTCTCACGGCGGATGAACCTTTTCCCTCCTCGGGCGTGCGGCAGAATGAAGGCAAATCAGCCTGTTACTTGGATGCGCCGCAAAGGACGGAATTCCGCTACCTGCGGGAGACCCTGATGCATCTAAGTAGTGTCGTTCGATTGGACAGCGAAATGGCGGCTGGCCCTCTAGAAATCCGGCAAAAACATTGTTGCCGGCCATGAAACTTTTTCAAAGTTTTTGCGTCTTTATAAGTGAAAGGCGAAGTAAGCTGTTGCGGCGGAGAAAGATGATCATGAGCACATTTTCAAAACAACCGCCCCTTCTGGAGGACCTTCGGAATCATTCGCCGGAGCAACTAGCGGAACTCCGCCTGCTTCTCGGCAGTTGTGCGCCATCGCGGCCTGATCCGCGGCGCCCGGGATTCATTGAAATCGAAGGGCCGATAAACGTTTTTTACGTATTCAAGTACCCGACGGGATCCAAGGTGCTCTTGCTCGGAGTCTGGGAAAAAGACCAGGATCCCGTCGCCGAGATCGTAGCCTGCTCCCGCCCTGCGGCGTAATTCCCCCGCCCGTACGCTTTAGGTATTAAATAATTGTGTGCGGCGCGCTGCGGACTACCGGCAGCGCGTTTCGTTTTAATCCTCATCCAATTTCAGCGCCGCCGAATTGATGCAATACCTCTGCCCCGTCGGTTTCGGACCATCGTCAAATACATGACCCAAATGTGCTTCGCATCGGCTACATTTCACTTCCGTCCGGCTCATGCCGTGGCTGGCGTCGGTCTCCGATTCCACCGCATCCTCCTTCGCGGGAGCATAAAAGCTCGGCCAGCCTGACCCCGAATGGAACTTCGTCTCGGACCGGAACAGCGGCTGTCCGCAACAAACGCACTTATACGTTCCTGGCGTCTCCGTATCTTCATACTCGCCGGTGAAGGGTGGTTCGGTCCCCTGCTGCCGCGTCACATAGTATTGATTCGGCGTGAGTTGTCTCTTCCACTGGGTTTCATCCTTGCTAATTTTCTCTCCCATGATTTCCCCCTGGCTATATCCTTTCGAGCGCTTCGCTTGCAATATCTGATTCGGCGCACCCCCTTGAAGTTTCATCCGGAAGCGCGAATAGTGGGGTTATGAAAGATCTCGGTTCTAAATCGGCGACCCTGGAACCCCATAAAAAGTACCCCGAAAAGCGAGGCAGCCGAAGGGCCAAGATGGCGCGGCCCTTGCGCGTACGGCCCTCCGAGCCGCGCGACAAACATTTCGAAGACTTTCCCGTCAGCATTAACGCCTCCAAGGATGGTATCTACTTCAAGACCAAGCACACATCCTACTATGCCGGAATGCGTCTCTTTGTCACCTTTCCCTTCAGTTCAGCGCACGATCCTATGAATTGCGAATACGTTGCGGAAGTCTTGCGGGTAGATCCGCTCCCCAAAGGAATGTTCGGCGTCGCGGTCAATCTCAAAATGACCATGAACTACACTTCCGGCGGTCTCCCGAACACGACCACGCGCGGTTAGTATTCACAACGACAGGTTTGCCCTGCCCTCCTCTCCGAATCCCTGCGCTGACACTCGGAAGATGTTCGTTCCTTTTTTCTCTCTCCGCTTCAGCAAACCCATAGCTGCTCTTGCCGGAAGACTTGTCGCGATACTTCGGCGTACAATCCCCCGACAGGAAAGCGTTTGCGCGGCACTTTGTAAGCGCGCCAATGTCGTCAACCCTCGCGCGAGTCTTGGAGGATTTTCGATGAAAGTGAAGCTGCCCGTCCGCCGTGCCATTCTGCGGCGGCAGACTTTCGAACCGCCGTCGGAAGGGCGCGAGAAAAAACTGCGGCTGGACTTCAACGAAAACACAGCTGGCTGCTCGCCGGCAGTCAGGCGCGCGATCGCGCGCATCACAGCGAAACACCTTGCCATGTACCCGGATTACCGCCCGGCAACGCGGCGCCTGGCGGGGTATTTCGGCGTTCGTGCGGAAGAACTGCTGCTCGCCAATGGCGCGGACGACGCTCTGCGCGCTTTTTTCGACGCTTTCGTCGATGAGGGCAGCCGCATCCTCATCTGCGAGCCCACTTTCCCCATGTACCGGTATTTTGCAGAAATCTTCGGCGCACGCATTGACCTGGTTCGCTACACCGCGGACATGAGCCTTCCCTTGCGCGACGTTATCGCCGCGCTGCGAAAAAAACCGCGTGTTCTTTTCATCGCCAATCCCAACAATCCGACAGGGACCCTTTTACAGCGAGAATCCATTCGAAAAATCCTCAAAGCGGCCACCCACACCGCCGTGGTCATCGACGAGGCTTATGCTGAATTTTCCCGCGTCACCGTGGTTCCATGGATCCGCCACTACCCGCAACTGTTCGTCGTTCGCACTTTTTCGAAGGTCGCGGGGCTCGCCGGGCTCCGCCTCGGCGCCGTCCTCGCTCGCGCGGATTCTCTCGGCTTCCTGCGCCGCGCCATGCCGCCCTTCCCCGTCAACGTCGCTGCTCTGGTGGCCGCCATGGCCGCCGTTCAAGATTCCAGATCAATGCGCCGCTACGTAAACGAAATTAATCACCTCCGTGAATGGCTGAGTTCCGAACTCCGCCGGATTGGCGTGAGAACCTACCCAAGCGCTGGAAATTTTCTGCTTGCCGACTTTGGCCCGAAGGGCCCGGCTCTCTTCAAGCATCTCGAGCGCCAAGGCATTCTATTGCGCGAACGCAGCCGGAAGATTGCCCCGGGCTTCGTTCGCATCACCATTGGTACGTCCACGGAGATGCGAACATTGCTCAATGCGATACACAAGGAATACAAATCCCCCGCCCTCTGATGCTCCATTCCTGTTGCTCAAATCGCGGGGCGACAAGAAAATTCCCTGGCCTGAAGAATAGCTCCCGGCCTCCGGCGCGCTAGTAGAGATACGCCTCGGTGGCGTACTGCTGAATCATGCGCTGCGTATTAAAAAAGGAACCGTTAACAGAAATCGCGTGCTGCATGACTTCGAGGTAACGTGCGCGCTCTTTGTAAAACATCGGCAGAATCATGTTTTCCAGCTTGAAATAGAGTGAATCGGCCTCTTCTCCGCTGTCGGAGGGCGCGCTTTCCACTCTCGCCTCCCGTTTTTCCCCAACCGACCAGCCGGTCACTCCCTCGATGTGTCCTTCCACCCACCAGCCGTCCAAAACGCTGAGACTCGGCACGCCGTTGAGCGCCGCTTTCATCCCGCTCGTACCGGAGGCCTCCAGTGGGAACTGCGGCGTGTTCAGCCACAAGTCCACCCCCGACGTAATTTTTCCGCCCACATCCAGGTTGTAGTCATCCAGAAAAACCACGGGCACCGCCTTGCGCAGCGCCTTCTTGGCTTTAAAGATTTTACGGATGATATCTTTTCCGCCGCCGTCATTGGGATGCGCCTTCCCCGCGAAAACGATCTGGAATTTCCCCGCCGTCTTGGCGATTTGGCGCAGCCGGTCCAGATCGGAAAGGATGAGATCCGCGCGCTTATAACCGGTCGCCCGGCGCGCAAATCCGATGGTGAACGTTTCGAGATCCATGCTCATTCCCGTTTTCTGCCGGACTACATCCAGCAGCGCGTTCTTCGCCAGCAGATGCGCGGACCACACTTCCTCCGGCGGAAGCGCCAGCGCCGTCCGCAGGCTGTAGTTGTCTTCGCGCCAGGATGGTATGTAGCGGTCGAATAACTGTTGAAATGCCGCAGACGCCCACGTACCAGCGTGCACGCCGTTGGTGATTGCCTCGATCTTGGCTCCAGGGAACATCTGCCTTGAGGTTTCACCATGTTGCTTGGCCACCCCGTTAACGTAAGTGCTGAGGTTGAGCGCAACGTAGGTCATATTCAGGGACGCGCCGGCGCTTGCGGCTTGCCGCAAATCCGGAAAAGCTTGTTCCGCCTGCAGCACCCTCTTCAAGAGCTCCGCGGAAGACGCATCTGTCAGATCGAGAAAACCATTCTGTTTTGGAAATACTCGCGTCAAATACTCCATCGGGAAGCGGTCATGACCCGCGGGTACCGGCGTATGCGTCGTGAATACACACTTGTTACGCACCTTCTCAATATCTTCCCCGCGGATCGATGTGCGGCCTTGTTTTTCCGCCTCTTCTCCTAATAATTCCATGGACAGCAGCGCAGCGTGGCCTTCGTTCATGTGGTAACGCGTGAGCTCGTTGTGGCCAAGTGCCCGCAGCATACGCACTCCGCCGATGCCCAGGATGACTTCTTGACAGAGTCGGTAGTAGGCATCACCCCCGTAGAGCTTGCCGGTCAGATTGCGGTCCTTCTCCTCGTTCGCGGGCAGGTCCGCGTCTAGAAAATAGACAGGCACATCAAAGCCACGCACACCTCCGACATCGTAGCGCCAGCAGCGCAATTCAACCCGGCGATTTTCGATGGACAGCGTAATCCTCGGACTTTCTTCCTTCAGAAAATCCTCGACGCGCCATTCGGCTGGCTCTTCGCTCTGCGTGCCATCTTCCGCGAGCCGCTGCGTGAAGTAGCCTCCCCGATACAACAGCGAAACAGCCACCATTGGCAGGCGAATGTCAGCCGCCGCCCGGATGGTGTCGCCGGCCAGCACGCCGAGTCCTCCGCTGTACGTCGGCATGGCGTTCTGCAGCGCGATCTCCATGGAAAAGTAGGCAACCAGTCTCTTGTTCGAACTCACCTTCGTCTTTGTCCCCTTCGCAGTCCGCTGCGGTGCACACCAATGCTTCCGCGTTCAAAATTTCCTGATACCGAACTTCTTATTTTCAGGGAATGCCCACGTACAGGCAAGTTTTCCGGCGGACCGCGTTTCTATCCACCCAGATGAGTTTGTCTGCCCGCGTCAATTTGAACTATGTCTGATCGATGAGCCGGTGATGGATGGCGTAGAGTGCCAGCTCCAGGCGGTCAGAGACGCCCAGTTTGTCGAAGATATTGTGCAAGTGATTCTTCACCGTTTGTTCAGAGATGAAGAGTTTCTCGCCTATCTCCTTGTTGCGGAATCCCTGCGCCACCAGTTGGACGATCTCTTTCTCGCGGTCGCTCAGCAGCGGCTTCTCGCGCCTCGGACCGGACTCCGATGACTTGGAGAACGCTTTCATGACCTCCGCGGTCATGCGGTTATCCAGCCAGATTTCGCCCGCGTACACCCGGTGAATGCTCTTCACGAGCAGGTCGCTGGCGGACTGCTTCAGCACCACCCCGCGCGCGCCCAGGCGCATCGCGCGCACCACGTCGCGGTCGTCCTCTGCCGCCGTCAGCACAACCACGCGCGTCGGCAGCGTATCGAAGTTGACTTCCTCGAGCACTGCCAGCCCATCCTTATCGGGCATGCGCAGGTCGAGCAGCAGAATATCGGGTTTCAGTTTGGCAAGAAGCCTGATGCACTCTGCCCCGTTTTGCGCTTCTCCGACTATGGTTATATCTTCGTCGGCATCGAGGAGCTTGCGCAGGCCATCGCGGAAGATGGCATGGTCATCGGCTAGTAGTACCCGTATCTGCTGTTTGTTCTTGGCCATATCAACCGAGCGGGATTTCGATTATCAGACGCGCACCATGGCCTGGGTTCGACTCAACCGTCAAAACCCCGCCCACCGTGCGTGTGCGCTCCTTGATGGAAATGGGACCCAGCCGCAACCGATCGAGTTCGTCGCCGGTAAACTTCCCGGCAAAGCTAAATCCTTCGCCGTTATCGTCTACTACGAGTACTAGTCGGCTGTCGTCCTGCGTCAGTTTTACCACGACATGGGAAGCCTTCGCATGCTTTTTTATATTATTCAGTGCTTCCCGGTAAATCTGGAATAGTTCCCGGCACACCCGGTCGGGTGCGTGCAGGTCAGCTGAATCAATCAGCAGATCGAGGGCCAGCGGGGACTCGTTCCGGTACCGCTCCGCAAAACCCCGCATAAGGTCCACCACGTCAGCGCTCTGCACCCGCAGCGGCCGCAGGTCCGTGACCATGCGTCGGAGCTCCGCGGACTCGTTTTTCACCGTCTGTTGGAGGTTGGCCAGGCTCGCCACCGCCTGATCCGGGACCTGCGAGACCTTTCGCCGCAGCACATCCAGCTGAATTTCGATGCTCAGCAGGGTCTGCAAAATGCCGTCGTGGAGGTCGCGCGAGATGCGGCTCCTTTCGCCTTCAATCGCCCGCGCCCGCAGGTGCCGCAGCAGAAAAACATTTTCGAGCGACGGGCTCACGTGCCGCGCGATGCGTTCGAGCCAGCCCAAGTCTTCCCGAGTGAACGGCTGGCGTCCATTGGTAAGAAAAATCCGTCCGACCGGCTGGCCTCCCTGTTCGAATGCCACCGACATCAGGGATCGCAGCTTGAACTCCTGCTGCGTCGAACTTGGGAGCCGCGGTAAGGTTTTGAGTTTGCGGCTGTTACGGCGGTCCCAGCCAAAGCCTGAGCCCTCTCCCTCCATCGAGTTCCAGCAGATTGTGGCGTCCATGTCGTCCAGCAGAAATCCATCCGCGCGCGTGAGTGGGATATTCTCGGGCGAGAGCCGCTCGGTCACACCCGATTTCAGGTGCCACAGAAAAATGCGTTCCAGGTCCGAATCGTTATAAGCCAGAAGCGCTTCTTCGGCTTGAAAAGCAAGGGCCAGTTCCTCGAGGAGAAGGCGCAAACATTCGGCGAGCCCTTGATCCACCTGCATCGTCCCGGTGATGCGCGAGAACAATTCGTTTTCGATGTCCACCCTGCGGCTGCGGTCCCCGAGAAATGCCAGCCCCACGCCGCTCAGAAATGTCCCCGCCGTAAGCCCTATCCAGGAGATGACTCGCGGCCACCGCATCTCGCCATGAATAGCTGTCAAATAAACCAGGCTCAGCGAAAGCGCCGCCGCCATCGGAATCGCCGCGCGCAGCCCCCAGCGAATACCTGCCGCGTAGCACACAAAAAGATACGGAAACCACGCGGGAACCGTCGAAGGGCTCAGGTACATGAAGATGCACAACGCGATGAAATCGCACGCCAGCGGCAGGTGCAGCGGCCGCTGCCGGAACACTCGGTCGAGAATTACGATCAGCAATGAAAGGATCAGATAGGAAGTTAAAAACGAGATGGAACGCTGCGCGCCGCGCGAGTGCGGTTGTTCGAACAGCGCCAGCAGCGCCAGAAAAATAATAATGGGGCGCGCGTAATCGTGTTGCCGTTCGAAATGACGCCAATCGGTCCTACGGGGGCTCATGCGCGGGGACGCATTTCCTCTCGCTGTAGTCTAACAAGCCGCCGCAGCCCTGTGCGCCCCGTTTCCACCCTGCAACGGGTAAAGTAGCGCCGGCTTTTCCGAGCATGCCGTAAGGCGCCCCGCCGGCCGTTTCCACGACTGCCTGCACGCTCCTGGATTCGTCACCTGAACGTCGGCGCGAGCCAAAACACCGTCTTTCGGCGCGGCTTTCCATCGTGTTAAACTTCTGACGAGTGGTGGGAGTAGCTCAGCTGGTAGAGCGTCGGACTGTGGCTCCGAAAGTCGCGGGTTCAAATCCCGTCTCCCACCCCAAATTTCCTTTGGAAACGGGCGTCACTCTTAGGATTCCTATCCCAACTACGTTTCCTCTGTTACCGCCTCGCGGATTCCTTCGTCTAACAACTTGTCGGGGGCTTCCACAAGCCACTTTCAACCCGACACCAATTGCGCTAAATTGTTTCCCGGCGGTACAGCGAACACCAGGCACCTAATACCGCAAGCGAGCGAGAGGCTTCGAAAATGTCCACAAATTCGAATATCAACCCCATGCAAACCACTCCATCGGGCCCGATTCAATCACGCGAGAATCACAGCCGCCTGGCAAATCCCACACTCCTCGATCGTCGCGGCTTCCTCCGCGCCTCCGCGCTGACCGGCGGCGGCATGCTCCTCGCCTACTACGTCGAACCAGTGACAAAAGCCCTCGCGCAAGCCCCGCAAGCGCCGCCGCCTGTGACGCTCACTCCCGCCGCCTTCATCCGCGTCGCGCCCGACGGCATCGTGACCATCATGGGGAAAAATCCGGAGATTGGTCAGGGCATAAAAACCACTTTGCCCATGATCATCGCGGACGAACTCGACGTGGACTGGAAAGATGTGCGCATCGAGCAATCCGACCTCGATGAATCCAAATACGGTCCGCAGCGCGCCGGAGGCAGCACTGCCGTTCCCATCAACTGGACTCCGCTGCGCCAGGTCGGCGCCGCTGGCCGCCAGATGTTCATCACCGCCGCCGCGCAAACATGGACTGTCCCCGAATCCGAGTGCCAGACCGGCTCCGGCCGCGTAACGCATCCGCCCACGAACCGCGCGCTCACCTACGGTGCGCTCGCCGACAAAGTCGCCACGCTCACACCGCCCGATCTCAAGACCGTCAAGCTCAAGGATCCCAAAGACTACAAGATTATCGGCCGCTCGATCCCCGGCATCGAAAATCTCTCCATCGTGACGGGAAAGCCCACCTTCAGCATCGACTTTCGCGTTCCCGGAATGCTCTGGGCCGTCTATGACAAGTGTCCCGTGTACGCGGGAAAGTGCATAGGGTCCAACCTCGATGAGATCAAAGCTATGCCGGGCGTGCGCCATGCCTTTGAGGTGGAAGGAACACAAGATTTACTTGGCTTGCATTGGGGCGTCGCCATCGTCGCTGATACCTGGTGGCAAGCCAACTCCGCGCGCAAAAAGCTGCAAGCAAAGTGGATCGAAGGCACAACCGCGCAGCAAAGCAGCGACGGCTTCGCAAAGCGCGCCGAAGAACTTTCGAAGCAGCCTCCCGCGCTCACTTTGCGCAGTGACGGCAACACCGACGCGGCTCTGCAATCCGCCGCAAAAGTTGTCGAAGGCGCTTACGCCTATCCTTTCCTCGCGCACGCCCCCATGGAGCCCGAAAATTGCCTCGCGCATTTCCACGACGGCAAGCTCGAGTTCTGGTCGCCCAGCCAGACTCCTGAAGCGGGCCGCCAGCTGGTTGCTAAAGTCCTTGGCATTCCCGCTGACAACATCATCGTGCACATGAAGCGCGCGGGCGGCGGCTTTGGCCGGCGCCTCACCAATGACTACATGCTCGAAGCCGCATCCATCGCCAAAGTCGCGGGCGTCCCCGTCAAACTCCTTTGGACCCGCGAAGACGATTTCCATCACGATCACTATCGCCCTGCAGGATTCCATTTCCTCAAGGGCGGCCTCGACGCCTCCGGAAATCTCGTCGCCTGGCGCAATCATTTCGTCAGCTTCGGCGAAGGCGAACAGTTCGCTCCCTCGGCCAACATTGCGCCGAACCAATTCCCCGGAACTTTTTTGCAAAACTATTTCTTCGGAGCCTCGCTGATTCCGCTCGGCGTGCCCACTTACGCCATGCGCGCTCCGGGCAGCAATGCCTTCTCCTGGGTCTTCCAATCCTTTACCGATGAGCTGGCCCACGCCGCCGGAAAAGATCCCGTCCAGTTTCGCTTGGATCTGCTCAATTCTCCGCGCGTCCCCACGCCCGGCCCGGCCCCCGCGAATCCCGCCGCAGGCGATCTCGACGCCGCGCGCATGCGCAGTGTCCTACAGCTGGCTGCGGAAAAATCCGCTTGGGGAAAGCGCAAGTTGCCGAAGGATACAGCCATGGGCGTGGCCTTCCAGTTCGCTCACCGCGGATACTTCGCCGAAGTTGTGGAATTGCGCGTGGACGCCAACAGCAAAGTAAAAGTCAATAGAGTCTGGGTCGCCGGAGACGTCGGCAGTCAGATCATCAATCCGAGCAGCGCCCTGAATCAGGTGCAAGGCGCTGTCATCGAAGGCTTAAGCCACGTGATGTCCTACGAAATCACCATCGATCAAGGCCGCGCCAAGCAGAACAATTTCCACGAGTACCCGCCCGTCCGCATGAACCAGGTCCCGCCCGAAATCGAAGTGCACTTCCTGAAGACAGATAACCCGCCTACCGGGCTCGGCGAACCTGCCCTGCCGCCGGTTCTCCCGGCCGTTTGCAATGCCATCTTCGCCGTCACCGGAAAGCGCATTCGCTCGCTGCCGCTTTCGAAACACGGCTTCTCCTGGGCCTAGCCTCAAAGCCCTGCGGGAGAGGCTGTCTTTTTTACTTCCCGCAAAAAATCAAATCGATCTTGTATTTCTGAAAAGCTCTATCCGCAGTCAGTAGCGTCATTTCTTCCGCCACCGCCTGCGCAATCAAGAGCCGGTCAAACGGATCGCGGTGATGCGCCGGCAGCTCGCCCGCACGCAATGCGTGTTCATGCGTGATGTCGAGCGCGCGCATGGCCCAGGCACGCAGCGCGCGGGGAATGAATTCCGAGGGTGCCTTCGGAAGAGGCAGCGAGCCGAGCGCGAACTTGATGGCAATTTCCCAGGAGCTCGCGGCCGAGAAATACAACTCCGACGATGAGGACTTCAGGATTTCTTGTGCCCTTGGGTTGAGTTTGTGTTCCTCGGAAAGGCCCCAGAGAAACACGTTTGTATCGAGCAAGAACTTCACGCGTTCTTCTTGACTTTCTTGGCGCGCTTTTTCTTTCGGCCTTCGAAGAGCTCGAGCACGGCTTCGGGTAGGGGCGAGTCAAAATCATCTGGAACGCTAAACTCCCCGCGAAAAATCCCTAGAACACGCTGCGCTTTCTTTGGAGGCACAGGAACCAGCCGCGCCACCGGTACACCCCGGTTCGCGATGGTTATCTCCTCGCCTGCCGCAACGCGGCGCAATAGCCGTGAAAAATGTGTTTTCGCCTCGTGCGTGTTGACTCGCTTCATGCCCATAGACTAGACTAAGTCACTAGACTAAGTCAACTTGTTTGCGGCTCTCTGCCCTTCCCCGTATCATGCCTTATGCTCCCAATCCCCTGCTGCGCCCTGCTCTTTGATCTCGACGGCGTTCTGGTGGACTCCACCCCCGCCGTCACCCGCGTGTGGACTTCGTGGGCGCTCAAGCATGGCTTCGATCCCGAAGAAGTCGTGCGCATGGCCCACGGCCGCACCAGCCTCTCCACCATCATCGAACTCCTGCCCAATGGAAATCATGCCGCGGAGGACCGCGACGTCGAGCGCCGCGAAATCGAAGACCTACATGGCGTGATTCCACTGCCTGGCGCGCTCGAACTCCTGCACACGCTGCCGTCCCATCGCTGGGCCGTCGTTACTTCAGGCACTCGCCCGCTCGCCGAAGCGCGCATCCGCGCCGCGGGGTTGCCGCTGCCAAAACACTTCATCACTGCCGGCGACACCACGCGCAGCAAACCCGACCCCGAACCCTATCTCCTCGGCGCAAAAAGCGTAGGCTTCGCTCCTCGCGAATGTCTCGTTATCGAGGACGCGCCCGCCGGAATTCGCTCCGCAAAATCCGCCGGCTCAAAAGTAATCGCCTTGCGCACCACCGCGCCTGACGCCGAACTCGCCGCCGCAGGTGCCGACTATATCATCCAGGACTTGCGTACTCTCATCCTCGCCAGGAGCGCCGACGACGACCCTCTTCTTCTGACCCTCGACGGCCAGCCCTCCCCCCAGTAATCTTCTCGCCATCGCTCCCTGCGGGAAATCGTAAGAGAAACCCATCCTTCGCCTAGAATGAGTAAGTCAGAAACGCACTTATATTAACTTTTCTTCAGGCGAACCGGCCTCCGCACCTCGGGCCTCGCAAGGATTACAGGGCATAATGAGCACACCGACCCAGACGTTGCCTCCGCAAACTCCTCCGGCTCAGCGCACCATCCACACCGCGCAGCTCGTCACCGCCATGCTGAAGAGTCACACTCACGTAAGCGACCTCATCTTTTCACCCGGCCGCGCGCCTCAAGTCGAAGTCAGCGGCCAACTCATCGAGTTGAAATACAAGGGCCTCGAAACTCTTACCCCGCAGGACACCAATTTCATTGCGCACGACATCATGGGCAAGAACGAAGCACCCGCCAGCAAGCTCGAACAGGAAGGCTCAGCGGACCTTTCCTACGGGATCAGCGGCGTCTCCAGGTTTCGCGTCAATATCTTCAAGCAGCGCGGAACTTGCGCGGTGGTCATGCGCGTCATCCCCGATAAAATTCCAGGTTTCGCCGAACTGAACCTCCCGGAAGTGCTCCAGGAGATCGTGCACCTCAGAAATGGCATCGTTTTGGTTACCGGACCCACCGGCTCCGGAAAATCTTCCACGCTCGCCGCCATCCTCGACAAGATGAACGAGGAGAAGGCTTATCACATCCTGACCATCGAAGACCCCATTGAGTTCCTGCACCGGCACAAGAAAGCGACCATCCACCAGCGCGAACTCCACTCGGACACTCCGAGCTTTGCGCTCGCCTTGCGCGCCGCGCTTCGCCAGGCGCCCAAAGTCATTCTCGTGGGCGAGATGCGCGACCGCGAAACCATCGAAATCGCTCTCGAAGCTTGCGAGACCGGCCACCTCGTTCTCTCCACATTGCATACCATCGATGCCTCAAAAACCATCGAGCGCATCGTCGGCGTATTCCCGCTATCCGATCAGCAGGCCATCCGCACCCGCCTTTCGAAAGCCTTCCGCTGCATCGTCTCGCAGCGGCTCCTGCCGAAAAAAGACGGCAAAGGACGCATCGCCGCCATCGAAATTCTGAAATCCACCATGCGCACGCGGGAATACGTGGAGAAAGGCGAGACTGAAGGCAAGTCACTGCTCGACGCCATGCGCGACGGTTCCACCGAAGGCATGCAGCACTTCGACGGTGAAATCGAAAAGCTCATCCGCAATGGCATCGTCGATTTCGAAACAGGTCTCACCTATTCCACCAACGCCGGCAATTTGCGTCTCGAGCTCGCCGACTATATCGAAAATCCCAAAAGCGCCGCCCCAGCGAGAAAAGCTTCCCAGGCCGCCGAAGTCGAAATCGAGCGCTAGCCTCTCTCGTTTCAGGTCATTTCCTTATTCGGGGTTGCAGCCGCAGGTGGGCTAGATTCTGGTCACCAGATGCGCCCTCTCACGAATCCGTCCGGACCGAGGAATTCTTCATCAATGCGCAGGCTGTGTTGCGTCAAAACAGGTCGCTTCCGAGCAGGGGACGGCGTTTTGCGCCGTCAGTGAGAACAGGAGACAAACGACTTACGCGTTTGTTTCCCGGAGAGTACGCCGCCATCCAGGAGGAAGCGCGACGCGGGTTGCTATCGCTGTACGATGCGAGGCTTTGGATTGGGCCAAGCTGAAACGTCTATTGCGCCTAGGCCCGATCGCTCCCGCCAGCCTGACTGGAACGGTTTGGAATAATAAAGATAGCGGAGCTTGAAGGATTCTGTTCAGGAGGCAGTCGCAGCGCGGGCTGCCTGCTGGCTGGCCATTTGCTCCTTCATCTTCTGTTGCATTTCCTTAGGTGTGAATTGTGCAATGTGGGTAGCGACCATCCAAGTGTACCCCTCGGGATCTACAACGGTTCCAACGCGGTCGCCCCAAAACATATCCATTACGGGTCCCTTGGACGCGGCGCCCAGCTTTACCGCCTTGGCAAACGTCTTGTCTGCGTTCTCTGTCAGCAGATACAAAGTCGTCGGTGAGGCGCCGATTGTTTTCGCGGCGCGGGCACCCATCTGCGCCATTTCCGGCCCCAACATCAAAGTCGTGCCCCGGAGTGTCAGCTCGGCATGGATGGCCTTGCCGTCCGGGCCATTCATGATCCCCCGTTTGGCAAAGCCGAAGGCCTTTTGATAAAAGTCGGCCGCCGCTTTAACGTCAGTCACCGTTAGTATTGCCGTCACCGCACCGTACTGCTTTTTATTAAGTGGATCGATTTTTCTCGGCATAACACTCCTTTCGTGAGGCGAGTATTCGAGCTGAATTTCGGCGAAACTTCTTCATGATGCGCCGCTCGAAGACACTTCTGGGCAGCGGAGATCAAGAATACTTCAATGAGAAACATGGGGTCAATGTGCGAATCGATGGCGCAGCACACCTCGCCGAGCTATCCCCGCGACCGAGGGATGCTGACGAATACCAGCCACCACCGTGGTTCTGTCCGAGTAGTTGGCAACCCGGAAACTATGCGGAAACGAGGATCTGGAAGAGTGTCGCTCGGCGTTTCTTTGGAGCTCGGTTTTGGGTCATGCAAAATACACTCGGGAGTTGAAGATACATCTTCTGAATTTTGCATGAATGAAAGTTCCCGCCCGCTAAACCCTCCTCCCGGAAAATGCGTTATCCTCTAGCTCGCATTCACGATCTATCCCTAAAATGATCGCCGAAAACAGCACCACACTTCTCCCGCTCTCCTCCACAATCACGGGAACTCTCTTGACCGCATTCGCTTTTTGCGTCCTCGCCATCCTCGCCCCAAAAGCGGCCAAAACAATTTTCTACCGCGTCGGAAAAAGCTTCGCTCGCCTTGCCGCGCGAAAAAGACTCGCGGTTCTTGGCATCTTTTTCACCCTGGCCGCAATTCGACTGCTAGTTTTGCCCTTCTTGCCTGTCCCCGTTCCGGGAATCCACGACGAATTCAGCTATCTCCTCATGGCCGATACCTTCGCCCACGGCCGCCTCGCCAACCCTTCCCACCCCATGTGGATGAGCTTCGAAACGTTTCACGTCAATTGGTTCCCTACCTATTCCTCGATGTATCCCCCCGCGCAAGGTTTCGTGCTCGCACTCGGCCAAATTCTCGGCAATCCGTGGATCGGCGTCCTCTTGAGCGCCTCCGCGATGTGCGCCGCAATTCTCTGGATGTTGCAAGCGTGGATGCCGTCGCGTTGGGCGCTGCTCGGCGCGGCAATGGCGGCCACGAAACTCGGCTTCGCCAGTTACTGGATGAACAGCTACTGGGGCGGCGCAGTCGCCGCCATCGGAGGCGCGCTTGTCCTTGGCGCGTTACCGCGAATCACACGGCGCCCCACAACCCGCGACACACTTCTCCTCGGCGTCGGAATCGCCATCCTCGCGAACAGCCGCCCGTACGAAGGCCTGCTCCTTTGCCTTCCCGCATCCTTATTTCTTCTCCGCTGGCTCGCCGGAATAACAATTCCAAACTTCCATCTTCATCAGCGAATTCGAACGGTTCTACTTCCTCTCGCTGCCCTGCTCCTTCTTCTCGCCGCTTTCATGGGCTATTACAACTGGCGCTTGACCGGAAGCCCTCTTCTCTTCCCCCATCGTCTGAATGTGCGTACCTACGACACCGCCCCCGTCTTCATCTGGGGACACGTGAAGCCCCCGCGCCAATACAACAATCAGCAATTCGTGGATTTCTATGTCGACTGGGAACGCGAAGAATATCCCGGAACTTTCGCCGGCTTCAAAAGCGCTTCCTGGCTGAAAGTTACGCGCTACAGCTCGGCATTTTTCTGGATGGGTCTGCTCCTCGCGTTCCCCGGACTTCCCTTCGCCCTCCGCGATGGCAGGATCAGGCTCCTCGTTATCACGTTTTTTCTCGGCCTCGCCGGACTCTTCACCGTAACCTGGTCAAATTCCCATTACGCCGCGCCGCTCACCTGTGTCATCTTCGCGCTACTCGTGCAGTCGATTCGCCATCTCCGGACCGTCCGCATCGCCCGTCGGCCGGTCGGCATCGCGCTATCGTGGGCCATCGTTGCCTTGCTCGCGATCGACACGACAAGCGCGGTGAAGCATCGTTCCTGCGATCCGCTTTCTTGGACATGTCAGGGCGACCCCAGCCGCGCCTCCATTCAGAAGACACTCGAGAACACTCCTGGCAAACATCTCGTCATCGTCCGTTACGCGGAAGATCACAACGTCCACGACGAATGGGTTTTCAACGGCGCGGAGATCGACAACGCAAAAGTTCTTTGGGCCCGCGAACTCGCTCCCGAACAGAACGAAAAACTCTTTGCTTATTTCAAGGACCGTCAAATCTGGCTCGTAACTCCGGACACCGACAACACCAGCCTCGAACCTTATTCCCCGCGGCAAGATTTTTCTGACCACTAACCTGGAATCCCGCCTCCGCGACTTCCCGCTTGCATTTTCCCCCATCGCCATTATCATTGCCGGGTTCCCGAAGCTTCCTCGAGACCCACATTGTCTGAAACCTCGGCAGCGTCTCCCAACGCAGCAGCAGGCCAGAAACTGAGCCGCGGCCACCTTCTTCAAGTTCTTGGCGTCTGGTTCGGCATCGCCGCAGCCGTTGGCAACGCCATCTCCGCCGGAATTGTGCGCACTCCCGGTGACATCGCCCAAGGCCTTCCCAATCCGTGGCTTTATCTCAGCGTGTGGATTGTTGGCGGCCTCTACGCTCTTTTCGGCGCTTCTTCCATGGCCGAGCTCGGCGCCGCCATTCCCCGCAGCGGCGGTCAGTACAATTATTCGCGCCGTGCGATCGGCGAATACGCCGGCTTCATCGTTGGCTGGAGCGACTGGCTCTCTACCTGCGGCACCGCCGCCGTCGCCATTGTCATCGCCGAGTACAGCGGCCATCTCTTCCCCTTGCTTGCCGGCCACGTGAAACTCGTCTCCGCCGCGATCGTCCTCGGATTCGGCATCTTGCAATGGCGCGGTGTTCGCTGGGGCAGCGGCGCGCAACTCATTACCGCGGCGATGAAAACCGCTGCACTAATCATTCTCGTCATCGCTTGCTTTATTCTTGGCGCGCATGCGCGAGCGGCCGCTCCAGCGTCAACCGCGGCTCTGGCTCCTATTCCCGCTGGCTGGCCGCTCGTCGTTGCCATCGTTCTCGGATTGCAGGCCGTTGTCTACACCGTCGACGGCTGGGACGGCGTTATCTATTTCGGGGAAGAAGTTCGTGACCCGGGCCGCGACATTCCCCGGGCCATCTTTGGCAGCGTTCTTACCGTCATGGGAATTTACCTGCTCTTAAATCTTGTCATGCTCTACGTGCTCCCGATGCGCGAAATCGCGGGAAATACTTTTGCGCTCGGCACGGTCGCGGAACGCATTTTCGGGAGATTCGGCGATCCGGTGATTCGCTCCATCATGATCATTTCGATGTTGAGCTGCGTCAATTCCAATCTCCTCTTCTCCTCGCGCACCCTTCATGCCATGAGCTGTGATGGCCTCTTTTTTCGACGCTTCGCCCGCGTCAACGCCGGCGGCACACCCGCGCTTTCGCTTCTCTTGAGCACCATCGTCAGCTTGTTTTTCGTTCTCGGAACCTTCGAGCGCGTCATCGCCATGCTCTCATTTTTCTTCGTGGCGAATTACACGCTCACGTACACATCGCTGTTTCTTCTGCGCAGAAGAGAACCGCAAATGGCGCGGCCGTACCGCGCGTGGGGGTATCCCTGGACGACGGCAATCGCGCTGGCCGCATCGGTATTGTTTCTGGTCGCTTCGATCGCGACGGATCGCGAAAACGCGCCGCTCGCGCTGGCCATGCTGGTGCTTAGCTATCCCGTGTTTCGCGTCTTGAAGCGGGTTTCGCGCCGCGGAGACTCCGCAGTGTCACCCACCTAATTGGAAATTTTCTCCGCGACCGCCTTGGCCTGCAGGAAGTGCAGCAAATAATCCTTTCCGCCCGTCTTGGAATCCGTGCCCGACATGTTGAACCCGCCGAATGGGTGCGCGCCGACCTGCGCCCCGGTGCATTTGCGGTTTAGGTAGAGGTTGCCGACGTGAAAGGCTTCCTCAGCCTTCCTGATCTTTTCCGGATTCTTCGAATACACCGCGCCGGTCAGGCCAAATTCCGTATTGTTGGCGATTTCCAGCGCGTGATCGAAATTCTTCGCCTTGATTACCGCCAGCACCGGCCCAAAAACTTCTTCCTGCGCCAGCCGCGCCTTCGGATCGACATCCGCGATAATCGTCGGCTGCACGAAGTAGCCGTCGCCCGGCGCGCGTCCGCCGCCCGTGAGCAGCTTCCCTTCCTTCTTGCCCACCTCGATGTAATCCAGAATGGTCTTCATCGCCGACTGGCTGATGACTGGGCCCATGTAATTGTTCGGATCGTCGCTCGGCCCAACGGTGATTTTCTTGGTGCGCTCCACCAGCTTTTGCAAAAACGTGTCGTAAATTTTCTCCGAGACAATCGCGCGCGAGCACGCCGAACATTTCTGCCCCTGATAGCCGAACGCCGCCTGCGCCGTGCCCTCCACCGCGGCGTCAATGTCCGCTTCCTCGTCCACCACGATGGCGTCCTTCCCGCCCATTTCCAGCACCGTGCGCTTGATCCAGATCTGCCCGGGCATGGCCTTCCCCGCCAGCTCGCTGATGCGCAGCCCGACCTCCTTCGATCCCGTAAAGCCAATGTAGCGCGTCTTGGGATGCTGCACCAGCACGTCGCCAATCACGCTGCCCGCGCCAGTAAGGAAATTGACCGCTTCCTTAGGAATGCCCGCCTCGAAAAGAATGTCCACAAACTTTGCCGCGATGGTCGGCGAATCGCCCGCGGGCTTCAGCACGACCGTGTTTCCGGTAACGAGCGACGCCACCACCAGCCCCGCCATGATGGCGCAGGGAAAATTCCACGGCGGAATAATCGCGCCGACGCCAATCGGGATGTACACCTGATAGTTCCGTTCCCCTCGCATCGGCGTCAGCTTCTGCGGCTCCGCCAGACGCAGCATTTCGCGGCCATAGAATTCGCAGAAATCAATCGTCTCGGCGATGTCCCCATCCGCTTCCGCCCAGCTCTTGCCCACTTCGTAGCAGACCAGCGCGCTCAATTCAAACTTGCGCTCGCGCACGATTTTCGCCGCGCGAAACAGGCACTTCACTCTCTCTTCCGCCGGCACGCGCTTCCATGTGTCAAAATATTTGCTCGCCGCTTCCACCGCTTGCCGGGCCATTTCCGCCGTGGCGTTCTGGAACACGCCGATCACTTCCGCGGGCTGCGACGGATTCGTCGAGGTGCGCTTTTCCTTTGTGGTGACTTTATGCCCGCCAATCCACATGGGGTATTCGTGCCCGAATTCGGCGGCTACCTTTTTCAGGGCCTCTTCCATCTTCCTCCGGTTTTCCGGTTTGGAAAAATCCTCGTAAGGCTCATTGGTGAATTCCGGCAAATGGAGTTTCGCTTCCGCGGTGGCCATGGCGCACTTTCCTCCTCGATCTGCAAACAGTCTATTGTACTGCGTTCCGAAATCGCGCCACAAGCAGCGCGGGATCTTCCAAATGTTATCGGCATTTGACAGCGACGTATTTTGCACATTTGGAGATGCCTCGTTCGTAGGCAGAATCCGCTGCCGAATTGGAAATAAGGCTATGACAGTGTCCTGATGAGGAAAAGATATGCTGGCCAAAAAGACAGGCTGCTAGTCCACCCGCAATGCTATAAGGGGATCAATGCGCGTGGCGCGGCGTGCGGGAAGGTAGCACGCCAGCACCGCGACGCATAGCAGCAGCAACGTGATGCCAGCGTAAGTCAGCGGATCGGTAGCGCTTACTCCGTATAGCAGGCCCGCCGCCATGCGAGCTACCGGCAACGCCACCACTATCCCCACAGTTGCACCGACGAGCGCGAGAAGCATGCCCTGTTTGAGCACCAGCCCCAACACTTGACGCGGTTGGGCGCCTAGCGCCATGCGCAGCCCGATTTCACTCGTGCGCTGCGCCACGGTATAGGCCAGCACGCCATAAATTCCAATCGACGCGAGGATGAGCGCGAGCGCGCCGAAGAGACCCAGCAACGCCGCGCCCATGCGCGCAGCCCACAGCCCTTGCCCCAGAATTTGCTGCACGGTTTGTCCGTTGGTGAAGGCCAGGTTTTTGTCAATCGGCTGGACCTGCGTGCGCACTGCCCCGAGAAGAGGTTCAGGGTTGCCCGTGGTGCGCACGACGAGCGCGGCCGCGGGAGAGTATTGCTGCCGAA
>Ga0307477_10000833_pt1 | contig 30060 bp, 51 predicted proteins | sample atmos_gasesECM2C_FD_203316 | JGI IMG/M metagenome (GOLD analysis project Ga0307477, IMG submission 203316) | Hardwood forest soil microbial communities from Morgan-Monroe State Forest, Indiana, United States - atmos_gasesECM2C_515 | ecosystem: Environmental > Terrestrial > Soil > Temperate...
GTGGGATGGCCTACATGATGTCGAAGGAGGCCTACCTGACTGACGCTGGTGACCACAACGTAGCCCACTTGATGTTTTATACGCCATCCCTCGATGGTGCGGTCTGGGGCGCAGACCTGCCCAATTCACCGGTTATGTTGAATCAACAGTTTAAAGGCGCGCAACCGATCGACGTGTTTATTGTTCCTGTGGGTAGGTGGTCAGATGGAACGGCTGCGCCAGTAATGTAGGACACTACGATGAACCCTCTGAAGATGGCTGGCCCGAGTCCAGAAGGCGCGAGCGATTCTCTCGTTGAGCGCGTGCGGAAGCATTCTTATGCAACCTTGGTCAAAGCACGCGATGCGGGAGAACAAACAGCGAGATTGATGGAAACTTTACCGGGCTTGCAGGCGCCAGCGAAGCCACCGTCTATCCGGGTGGCAATCAAAGTCAGGGGAAAGATTCTATTTATCAATCTGGGCGACGTGATTTCCGTACAGGCTGAAGGTAGATGCGTTTGGCTCCAACGGAACGCGAGTTCGTACCTATTACATGAGTCTATTTCGGTGGTGGCAGAAAAGCTCAAAACCCCCGGATTCATCCGCATCCACCGATCTGTGCTCGTGAACACATCTTTTGTAGAAGAAATCAGGCCGCTTTCGACGGGAGAATACTGCCTTCGAGTCGAGGGCGGAAAAGAATACACCGTCACCCGCACTTACAAGACAAATCTCAAATCCCTCGCGGAATTCTGGATCGGCACGGGCGCTTCTTCCCCGGCTAAAACCGGCGATCGACAGGGCCAAAAGTTTGAGCACAAGACGCAGCACATACCCACTCGTTCGTCTGCACTCCGAACTCAAACTCGGCCTGATGCATAGCTTCTTCTATTGACTCGTGCCAGGTATCAGCAACTTCGCCGCTGGCACAGATGTGCAGTAGGTAAAAGCCGCTGTCGTTTGGATATTGCGCTATTTCCAATCTTACAAACGGTGGAAAATCTTTGCCGTTCATGCTGTGGCGTGTTCGTCCGGGGCGAAGGTGATGATCACCGAGCACTGCACGCTTTATTGTGACAAACGCACTCAACGGTTTTGGAGTCTCCGAACGATGCTCGTTTTTTCTGGTGCTAACACGTCGATGTTGTCCACGTCATCGAGTCCGGGGTGCTTTTTCTCTGTGACGTACTGGTCCCGCTGAACGTAACGTCCACCCTGCCTGTCGTACACAAAACTCGTGATGCGATAGCGATGTGGCGAAAAATGCGTCTCTCCTTCGCTCCTAACGAAATCAGCCGTCACAAGAACTGGCATTGCGGACACTGCTGGTAGATTCCAAAAGTGGTGCTCGGACTGGTTCGTTAACCCGACATTGGGGAGCAAGTTGATGAGTTGCCCGTTGCGATTTTCCAACAATGCAATGCTGGTTAAACTTCCACTACCACCAGACGACGATTCCGCAGTAAACACGATCAATGCGGCCCCAGTCGCCAGTTTCAAGGCCCTTGCTGTGGCATTCAGTCCGAATGGCGGCAAAGGTGATTCGGGAGATGGCGGAGAATAGCACTGATCGACAGTTCCCGACTTGATGCAGAGCTGAGCAGACGTTGTGGGAAAGCCATCTGCATCCGTCCGACCATTCACAACCCGATACGATGCAACTTGCCCTATCGCAACTGCCGCTAGCGAAGCCGCTACGACGCCAATTACTTTTGTCTTGCTCACAGACAGCACTCTACACCGAAGGCCAGTTGATTTCTATCTGTGCCGACCACTCAGCCTGAGGAAGCGAATAAGCAAAGCACGAACACCAAAACCGACCACGACCCATTCAACGGCACTGGTGATGACAAGCCAGATGTTGAAAGCCCAGACTACCGCTGACGACGGAGCAATTCCTCTGTACTGGACCCACCTCGCTGTGAATACGCCGGGATAGTTGCCGATTCTTGCTAGAGACAATGATCCGGTTGTCAGCACGACGATCATCCAAAGAGCGCCAGCAATCGCAAGCGCTGCGGCCCATTTCTTCATGCCCGCTGCTCCCGTATTGTTAGACACCGCCGGGGGGAGTGTCCGGGTTCTGTTGAGAGGCTGCAAAACTGTGACGGTTTATACTTCTAGCCAAAACGAGGGACTGAGCCTGAAAGCCAGCACCGTGCTTCTCATAGTTGCGGCAGTTTTACTCGTGGGCATGTTGATTCCATTTCCGCAGACGGTCGCCCCCGATTGGAAGGTGACAACTCAGGATGCGGCTCATCGCCCCCTTTCGGGCATCACTGTCAGAGAAGTCTGGCAACAGTACAGTTTTGAGGATTCTTCGCACGAAGAAGATCGGTTGACTGACATTAACGGTGAAGTCCATTTTCCTCGACGGAGTCGCTGGACAAGCATGGCGGGTAGATTCTGGGGATGCAGTCACCAAATCGCTAGCGCCGGAGTTCATGCCAGTTGTGGCCCACATTCGTATCTCGTTGCATTCGGCAAAGGCGTTGACACTATGGATTGGGCGGACATGGGACAAGAGGAAGCATCGACAATGCCATGGCAGAGTTCGACTCTGGTTTTGAAACACTAAGCGTTAGTTTCGGCTCGAATTTTCAACATGTTGCTGTCCCAAACGCTGAATCCAATCGCTGCGGACAGGCGGGATGTAATTCGGTAGCAGCAGCCCGCCTTTCTCGAACCAGTCGCTTGCGGCAGGGCCGACATAGCCGCCCATCCAAGCAGCCGGATTCTTCCGCCATTGCCGCCGAATATAGCGAATGATTCGCTCATAGCATTTTTCAAACGCTGGCTGCTTGTTCTCAAACACGCCGTAGATCCGTCCCTGCGTGAGTGCAGGTTGATTCTCCCACGTTGTCAGTGCCGAGAGCGACAACTCGAAAACCGACTCGGTCTGTTCGTTCACCCGATAATAAGGCGGCTGTGCAATGGTCACGTACTCACGTTGCAAGCTAGGAGCAAATCGTTCGCTCCACAAAACCAAAATCTGTCCGCCGAAACTGTCCGGAATGAAGGGAAGGCGATCTGGGGCGGACGTAGGGCCTCTCTGCAGAGCAACTTCAAGTGGTTCCTTATCGTGCATCGCGACAAGTAGTTCGTTCACATCCTTGGGAAACACGTGCAGTTGTGTTTGGCGACCCATCGCCTCGATTGTAAACGGCTCAGTCAGGCGCAGAGCAGGGCCAGCGGGACGCCTAATCGGGCCATTAATTCACTGCTTGATCTACTGCATGATTACTGCATGATTCGAGTCGAAGCGGCCCGAGTCACGAAATTCAAATCTCAGCAGCGATGCACGCTGCGGCGCAAGTCATTGAAAATCGGGCAGACTGTCTGGCGGAGAGGGAGGGATTCGAACCCTCGGTACAGGTGTTAGCCCGTACAACGGTTTAGCAAACAGGTCGCTGCGCTCCGATTCGGCCACTCTGCCAACACTCTAGACCGTCTTCCATGCACACAGATTGCATGGAGGGCAGATGACACGCTATCAGACAGGCTACATCTTCAGCACCAGCACCACGTTCTTCCTTCGCTACTACACCACCGAGTTAGTTGATGGCCAGCCCCGCAGAGTCCAGAAGTCACGACGGCTGTGCGCGAAGGACACCGTTTACCACAGCAAGACCTGCAAAGCCGTCCGTCAGTTGGCTGCTGGCGTTCTCGCGGAGGTCAACGGCCAGACAGCACCTGTTGTTAATCAGACGGTCGCTGACTTCTGGGACACGATTTACCTCAAGTTCATTGAAGAGAATTTGAGGCACTCGACCGTCTGGGGCTACGAGCAAATATGGGAGCAACATCTCAAAGGTCATTTCGGGACGACGCTCCTCCGCGACTACAGGACAGCGACGGGTAGCCTGTTCCTCACTCAACTGGCGAAGACTCTCGGTCGCCACACTCTCCAGCACATCAGGTCGCTTGCCAGCGGGATATTCACACACGCAGTCAATCGGGGCGTCATCGAGACGAATCCGTGGCACGACTGCCGAGTTCTCGGCAAGACCATCGAACCCGGAGAGACGCAGCACTACACCCTCGAAGAGGCTGAGAACGTCATCAGTGCGCTGCGCTGCCATCTCGATGGACAGGTTGTCATGGCTCTGGCGTTCTTCGTCGGATTGCGACCGGGAGAGATTCAGGGTCTTCGTTGGGAGGACATCGCAGACGGCTGGGTTCATGTCCGTCGGTCGGTCGTCCGCAACATTGTCGGGGAGACGAAGACCTCGGGGTCTGTCGCGTCACTCCCCGTCATCGCACCTGTCAAAACTGTTCTGGCTCTGTGGTGGGAGAAGCAGGGAAGGCCGACGGACGGTTGGGTCTTTCCGAACTCTAAAGGCAAGCCTCGCGACCTGAGGACGACGGTCAACAAGATTCGCCCGATATTAGAGAAGGCAGGGCTTCCGTGGAAAACGCTTTATGCCGGGAGACGTGGTGCGGCAACAATTCTCACGGAGTTGACGGGGAATGCTGTCGCCGCAAAGGAACTGCTTCGCCATCGGAATTTGGCCGTCACGACGGCGAAATATGTGAAGGCAGTCCCGGCGGCGTTGTTGGAAGGAATGCGACTTCTGGAGGAGAAAGCAGGAGGACACAATGCAGACGAATTATGACCAGCTAGGTGGTGTGGAGGTCACTCATGCGTAGCCCCCTGATGGAACTACTGCGGGAGAAGTCTGCACAGCGAGTGACGCTCGACGATTGGCTGTCGGCATCAGGCTGCGAGAACGACTTTGACGGTGAGATTGAAGTCCCCGAGGAGTTCGAGGACGAATATCGGGAGAGATGTCGGTTGAACGCGGAGCTTGAGCGGAAGTGGCACAGACGCTGCACCGCAGACGCTCGTTGCACGGAGTGTGCGCGAAGCGAGGGTGCCGACTGCACCGGGGACTGCGCCGAGCGCAGCGAGGAGGGAGGACGATGTTCTGGCACAAATAGGAGGAACGACTAGCGAAGGCCATCTCGACCCTACAGGCCGAACTCGACGTGTTGGCCGAGGGCCAGAGAACGAGTCAGGGCGAGTCCTGTCAGCACATCGCAGCCGAACTCGAACTCCTGAAGACAATGGCTGCGACGATTGAGACTTGGAGTCAGGAACGAATGCGGCAGGCTGTCCGCCGGATGGAGGCCGAGACAAATGACTCGTAAGTCGGTACCTCAGCACAGAGACTGGTATTATCCGGCGAGGGAAGATTCAATGAAAATTCTGGCCTTAGTCGTCCTCTCACTGGTGTCCGTTCCATACTCCCAGTCAGAAACCCGCTCCGCACAGGACATGGCGAAAGAATGCCGTGTCGCATTAGACCTCCTACAAGGGCGTGTCGAGAAGACGTTCGAGAACACGCTACACTGGCGAGTGCATCGGCTATGTCCAAGGCGCAGGGGACGTCTCGTTAGCGATGGCGGACAACGTCAAATGGTTCAAGGTCTGCGTCCCCGACAGCGTCTCGACGATGGTTCTCATCGAGAAGTTCATCGCTTTCGTGGACAAAAATCCGAAATATACGCTTGCCTCGACCGCGTTCCAGTTGATGCTGGGTCAGGAGTACCCGTGCAAGAAATGAGCCTGACAAGAATCGACTGTGGAGAGCGGCAGGGAAGGTCGCGGACCAGCGGGATAGGTTCGTGGGCCAAAAATCCGGGGATTAGAACGCTGACGGTTTCCCGCCACACAGAGTAATCGCGTGTCGGAGTGCTTTGGCGAATCGCTCTGCCTGTTCTTTGTCTCTGAACTGAAAATCGAAATCTGTCATAGTCGCCATTTGGAGAGACTTTGGCACTTTCTTACTTTCCTTCCAGTCGGAGGCGGATGCCCAGATGGTCGACTTGTTGTTCGTCGCTGCGAGATGAACGTTCGTCCGTTTCCATCCCTGTGGCTGTTTCTGGTTCTCAGGCGTCACGACCTTCACACTTTCGGGGTCAATCGTGCCGAGGTGAAATTGGTATTCGTAAGGGTAAACGCCATCTTGCGGTGAATGCATCCTGACTGTTATCTCCCACTCGACGTAAATGCGACATGGCTCATCGCCTTTGAGATTGAGTTCTTGGTCTTTGCCGTTAGTGTGAATGTACCCGTATCGGTCCAAAGTGTTCTGCATGTACGTCAGTGTCGTGTTCAAATCCGGAGGGTTCTTCTCTGTACAACACCGACGAGAGCGACAAACAGCAGGCAGACGGTTCTCATTGTCTTCCTCCAGATGTCGTTTTCGCTTTAGTTGTCGTCACTGTCAAAGTCTTGGCTCGATAGCATCGCCCGAGAGACTCATTTATTGTCGTAGTCTCCCACGCTTCACGATAACGTCCCGTGGACAGCCGGACACTCAAGCTCCAATTAGTCGTTCCGTTGGCCTTGTTGTCATATTTCTTCGTCGCTGAGAATGACGTCGAATCATGGGCGATAGATTCGACAGACCCGAGGGTTTTGGCTTTGTCGTCGTCGATGGAATATCTGAAGACAGGACCGATGCTGCCAGCGACCCATTGTCGCCGCCCTCCCTTCATTGTGTAATGCCCGTCGGCACGCCACATCCCGCCCATCGCGCTGCCGACCCACAGTGTGTTGTCTTCGTGTTCCCAGACGTAAACTTCCTCAACCCCGAACTGCTGGCCGAGGGCGGGGTCGGAACCATAAATTGTTTTGCCGTCGATGCCGTCGCCGTTAACCCACGACGAGTCGTCTGGTTCTGATGTCACAATGACGAGAAATCTGTCACTCGCCAGCCACTCGGGATTCTTGTCTGCAAAGCAGACGAGGCGATTGTTTTTGATGACATCCATGATGTCGCTGTCGTGTGCGGCCAGTAGTCTGTCGAATGCTGCCCTGCCATCCCCCTTCGATTGCGCGGAGAGTGAAGTCAAAAGTGACAGAACGAATAGGAATGACATTCTATTCATATGACGCAGAGTCATTTCACAGAGTGTTGCACTCGACCCGAGACACTTCAAGAGTAACTGTGGTTCATGCGACCCCTGACCCGACAGTCAGTCGGTGCTTCCGCCGACACCGTTGACGATTTTGCAGATGTCCAGCGCGAGGGCTTGCGTCGTCTTGATTTCACCGTTGAACGCCTGTTGCGACGGCCCGACAAGAGTCCAGCCTCTGCCCTTCTGATTCTCATGATGGCCGTCGAGGTCGAACATCAGGCTCCAGTGCTGCGATTCAGCCATCGTCTTTGCCTTGCCAGTTGCCGGGGCGGAAGGATTTTTGACTGCGGCATGTGCCATGTCGGGAGTGAACGTCAAGAGGGACAATCCGTGACAGGTCGCCTCGGACGCGAAAGCAATTTTGAGGTCGTTGTCGAATTGCCTGACGAGTTCTTCTGCTGACGGCGTCGCAGGACAGGGGCTTCCTTGCTTCGCATACATCTCGCAGCCGTTCTTGACATAGTCGACGTTCCACCAGTCATCAAGAACGATGACAGGGTCGATTCGCGGTGCGTCCGCTTTTGAGGGCTTCGTTCTTGAACAACCGGACGTGGCGACCGCGACCAAGAGGCCAAACAGGATTGTTGCTTTTGTCACGGTCACTCTACGGTTCGACGCTCGGTTGATAACTTTCACGGTTTCGGTTCAGTCGGAGACGGCTTTGTCGGATGGACCGATGGTGCTAGGGTGGCGCTTTGCTGAGAATTAGATTTCTTCTGCAAGGCGAAAACGCACTCGCCTTGGTCATTGCGGTAGTAGTTCTTCGGACAGGGGTCGGGCTGCTTTCCATTCTTAATTAGCGACGCCAGCGCAAGGGTAAAGGCGGCAACCGATACAGCCAAGGTGGCCCACTTGCGAAATTCATCTTCGTTCTGGCGCGCTTCGTCTTTAATTTCACGATTCAGGCGCTCCTGTGCACTGTTGGTGAGCACCCAATCACTGCCCACAAGGCTCCACTCCCAGTTGTCGTCACCAGATGAATCTCTCGGCTTGTCCGGAACTCGCACCCCGTATTTGCGAGCACGGGCTACTAATTTATCGGTCTGTCGGACATAGATGGGCTCCCAGATTAAGGCGTATTCAGCACTGTACTCGGACCAGACATATTCGCGTTCATCCGCAGGCCGCTGTTTCACGTCTGCCTCGTACCTCGCCTTTAATTTTTGGTCCTCGCGCTTTGCATCGCGAAGGTCTAACCAGTCGGAAACGAATCGAAGTCTGCGTACCTGTCTGAGAAGTTTCGTTAGCACACTCTGAGTATAACTGTCCTTCGGAAACGCGCTCAGTACGACAGCGGGAAGCGAGTGCCTGCGACTGTGGCAACAATATCGGATGCCGTGCGATGGGCTGAGGAAATAATGAAGGCGATTGACGAGCCTTGGCCAACAGAAGAATATCCTGCACGACAGTCGCGGTCAGCATGGCCTGCTCATAGTTCACAATGTCCGAGTCTAAGATTTAATGCATCCGTGCTGCAAATCCACCGAATGATAAAATCCGATTAACGGAAGGACGCGGTATGATTGGTGACATCCCCATAGTTAGCTTCGACACCAGCAGCCACAATCGGCTGGTTGAGGATGGTCCTCTCTCAGAGCCTGTATTGGCAGCTCTGAAGTGCGGGCTGTCTTTTCGCTTCGTAGGCTTGAGCATTGATGAGATGGTAGCGACTGCGGACCCTGCCAAGCGGAACGCACTTTTCGCTTATTGCTCACGAATTCAAGACGGCCTGAGCGAATGCATTTATCCGCACAACGAACTGGTGAAGCGCATGGTGGTGGAACACTTCAAAAATCCGACTGCATTCAACTGGAAGACCGTGGATGTGACGGCACGGGAGTACGAGCGGGCCATCCGCATGCGGGAAATCGTGAACGATGAAGCGCTATCCGTCGAGCAGAAGGCACATCTAAAGGAGCGTCTGAGAGAGTACGAGGACATGTGGGCGGGTCTTCGCCCCCAGCTTGAAGAGGTCTTCAAGAAGCACGGGGAAGCTCCGCCCTCTACCTTCCGCGAAGTCGTTGCCCGTTCGCAAAGCGAGGGGAGTCTTATCTGGAACATGGGCAAGCTTCTGTATGACCGGGCTGCCGAGACGGACGCCAGCGAAGCGACCGTCAAGGAGTTTATGGACGCCTGCCCACCCTTCCGCGCTTTAATCTACGCGATACTGTTGTCGTGGTACGACCGCGCAGTGCGAGATGAGACGGGTGAGAAGTTCGAAGCAGGCCGCAATGATTTGTTTATGGCGGTGCATCTCCCCTATTGCGACAAATTTGTGACGGCGGAAATATACCGCGAGCAGGAAAGGTGTCTTCGAGAGGTTGCTTTTGTGGCGGGCCTCGAAACGGAAATTCTGTCCTACGATGACTTCTGCAACACCTTCTTGGTGACTCCTTGAACATGAGTACTCCGCCTTTAGTCCACGATTCGCTGGCCGAAATTCCTGAGGATAATCTCGTGAACCGCATCGTCACGGACATGCTCTGGAGCCGCGAATTCTTCCAGCTTCACGGTATGCCATCTGGAATGGTGAGCAGGCAGCGCGTGTCGCTGGAGACCGCCCCCGGCAATCCCAGAGGTGACATCGATGTTCTTTCCTGTGCTCCGAACCTGCCGGAGAAGGCGGTCGCGTTCCAAATAAAACGAATCAAGTTAGGAATCAACCAGCTTCGCAACGGAACTCCCGGCAAACTGGAGGAGTTCAAGAAGTTCGGACAACAGGCGAATCTCCTCGCCCGAATGGGATTCTGGCAGGTCTACGCCTACGCCATCGTGGTCGTCGATGCCAGAGAGCAGAACGCGAAAGAGCAGAGGACAGGAAAACTTACCTTTAACGGCTTGTCATCTGAAATGCGGAGCAAGGTCGAGTCCGCTGTTTCCTCTGCAATCCAGTTCTTTGAGTCGCGCGTCGGCTTTGGACTGATGGAGTTCATACAGACGATGGACTCCGCGCCCTTTACGGTCGGTAGTCACAGTCTCCATATCCGTCGGTTCACACAGCCTGCAGCCCAACCCGAGGCGCTCACCGAGTGGGTTGCCGATATCTTCTTCAAGCCTGATGTCCCGCAAGGCTGACGCGCACGCGCTTTTTCTCGATTGCAGGCGATTTGCGGCCCAGAAGTACGAGCAGGCTGGTTTGGGTCATCGACCGGGAGAATCGCTGCCCAGCGGCTTCGGAGCATCAATTTCGGTAGATTGAAGGGGCTCTCCGGCACGACTGGCACCGAGAGCCGTCGCCAGAGGGTCGAATCTACAATGTAGACGATTTGAGCTGCCGGAACTCTTGATGTTCCCCTGCCGAGATGAACGATGACGAATTCCAAAATGAAAGGCGACGAACACCAAAGAGTTGCGGACCCGTGGGTGACATTTCTAGGTGAGCTTTAAAGCTGGAATTCGTTAGGCCGTAGCCGGGATACGTTCGCTGAATTTCTTGGCGAGTTTGATGCGGAACTTCTCTCTTACTGTCGAAGAAGGTCTCAATTCCGTTCCATCTTCGGAAATGATGCACCACAGTTCCGAATGAGCGTAACAAGTCGGTAGCGGTATGTGTTTCGGATGCAGAGCCACTTCTCGGTTGTCGTGGGATAGAGTCGAAACACGAGCATCTGACGCCAAACACTCCAGTACACCCAGTCCCGAACCGAACACCCTTCCATCGCAGCAGTCGGGATGCAGCACGTCCACGGGTTGGCTAAACTTACTGCGATTGAACGAAGGTCTAGGAAATTGAAAGTGTTGTGGAACCAACTCGTGGTCGACGAAGTGGGCCAACAAGTACCGCCGATACAGAACTTCGTTGTCGTCGAAAGTATCGACAACTGGCAACCCGTCCTGATGCAAGGGGCTACGCTCTGATGTGTTCTCGGATGAGGGCGATTGCCCTTGATTCGTCGGCATCGTTCTCAGTAAGTTCGCGAATGTCTGGTTCGCTGTCTTGGTCGTACATAGCCAATATCACTTCGCCAGAGTTTCGATACTCCAAGTACGACACCCTGTCGTCAGCCTTGAAATATGCCGCTACCCCGCCTTCCGCCGACGGAATGACCCGGACGGGCAAGAAGAGTTCGTGACGTAGCGTGTTCAACAGTCTAAGGGTTAATTCGACGGTATGAGGTGACGGGTGTTCCGCCCCGTAGGAGTTCCAATTGTCGCTGAGCGTTGAGTACGCGGTAAGAGACCCGCGAAGCTGGATGTATCGACTTTGAATCTGCAAAAACTCGCTAGTACGGAATGCTTGCTGGATGAATCCGTCGAATAGTTCCAGCCTGCTTCTTGACTCATCACTGCTTGGCTCAGCCAATCGGCCAACTGCTTCAAAGGCAGACATCTCTTCGTGTTCAATTGGGACTTCAAGTGTAGGCATATTAGGAAATCCGGGCTTTCATTGCTGGTGTAAGACTAGCATTAAATAGGCGATTTTTAACAGGCCGAACTGCGTCTATCCTTTGCCAAAGCGTCTCATTTGAATTGCGTAAGGCCGGGTACTGTACATTAAGGTCCAGCAAAATCGAAGAAGTTCCCGGCTGGGATGGCAACAACGTTTGTACGGCAGTGAGATGACCTGCGTCGCTAGTCTGGTCCGATATCGGTAAATCTAGACGCATTACATAGTTGGACAAGTTTTGTGGCCACTCTTTAGGAATCTCTGGATAAAGCTTCAGAAAATCCTCCAAGAGTGCCGGAGCCGGAACGACGAGGGCATTGATATACCTGACTGAAAAGGCAAGCGGTTTTACGTCGCCAACCGTTTCCCGGAAAAGTTCCCACAATCGGAATGCTTCAGCTCGAAATGTCTCCCATCTATCATACGGAGCCAGTCGATGAAAACTGAAGCCATTCAATCTTGCTTGAAAAATCTGCTTCGAGTCCTCACTCTGAAACTGCAATCCTAAAAACTTCTGTTGAGCTGATGCCTTCGGCAGGCCCTGTGGACGGATTTCGCCGACGAACTGAGTTTCCGAAATATCTGTTGCCTTCGGGTACCGAGGGAGCGCCCGTTGAACAAGCTTGCGAATCTGCTCAACAGCGGAGTCCGGTAAATCGCTAACAACGATTGCAACTATCGCTTCCGTTATGGGGGGGTTCGCGAAATGAAGAGAATTGGTTGCCATTTCTAAACGGGACAGTATATCAGTCGGCTACCTCGCCGCGAACGGTCTCGATTGCCAGCAGGAACCTGCAGGAATGTAACTATATCGCTGGTGAAACCGCTGCCTTGAGCCGTTCGACCTCACTCTCCAGTTCCTTGACGCGGCCACTGTCTTTGTATTCGAGCATGCGCCTGACATCAGGGTCTTCGTCGGCGACCTTCGCCTTCAACTCGGCGACCTCAGCGGTCAGCCGTTTATTCTCATCAATCAAATGCCGTCGCTGCGCCGATGTCTGTTCACGATAGAGCATGAGCGCAATTTCGGATTGCCTGATGAGAACGTCCGCCAACTTTGATTCAGCCAGCGTCCCGGTCTGCACTAACTTCTCCATCCGTTGGAGGACGGTTGCCAGCATTTTCTTCGGTCCCGGCAGGCGAATGCGGCGGGTCGGACGCTTGTCCGCTGATTTGGTCTGTTGCTGTTCTGATGTATCCAATGTGTCCTCAAAATCTTGGCTCCCGTGCGGTGAGCAGGCCGCGAACCCTAGTTGATTAGGGGGAGGAGGCGGGAGCCAGTCTTTTTCAAACTCGACCGCAGTCAATTCGGCTGGGTCTCTGTGGTCTTGCACGTCTCTCGCGTTCATTTCTTTCTGCGACTCGTAGCACCATCGCCTTCCGTGCATTCTCCCAAAATTCTGTTGGTCGTGCCGGGATGTCCTTCGGTGCGACCGAAAATTCGTCGCGTTCATAAACCGTTTGATTGTTCCGCCGCATGACCCGGATGCGTCGATTGATTTGGGTCTGATGCTCCCAGAAAGATTTCAGGTCCGAGATTCCTAGTTGTCCGGCGAAATAATCTTGCGTGATAAGCTCGCCGTCGCAACTGGCGATAAGGAAACTGAACTTTGCGTATCCTTTCTCGTCAAACACGATGCGAACCAGAGACTCCTCGCCATAAGTCATGCTCAGAGCCGCTGCTATTGCCAGTTCGCTCGTTGTGAAGCCGTCGCTGCTCATTCCTTCGTCTCCCCGTTCTTCTTCACCTGCTTCGCCTTCTTTCGCCAACGATACATCGCCGTTTTTCCGTTGTTCTCGTCTGGACGCCGCTCGAATCCTAGATGTATGAGTAAAACTCCTGTAGGGCCAGCCTGAACCTCGGCACAAATTAACACGTCGATGAACCTGACCGCGTTGTCGCCATGTTCGTGTCGACTGTCTCGAATCGCTTTGGCGATTAGCGCGGGTTCGACCTCCCACCGATTGAACTTACATACCAGCGTCCCCGTCGAGCGGTCGAGGTTGAAAGTGGGGCTTCCCTCGGGCGGATTCAGCGACGTTGGTGGTTGTTGCATGTCATAGGTGTCAGGATGCTAGACCGGAGTGACTCCTATCGCAGGAATGTACTCGTTTCGATTTTCCCAATGCCCGTAGATTCTACGCACAGTCCGCTCCTACGCTGTCTCGGGTTTCGGCTGCACGGTGTCGAAAATTGCCTGTGCTCGTGCTGTCGCGGCGTCCTGCTCACGCCTCGTGACTTCCGTCTCATATTGTGTCCGCAGTTCTGACAGTTTCTTGGTCATCGGGTCCGGTTGTGGGGGCGGCTGGTTCCGACCACAGACCTCGTTAATGCTGGCCTGTAAAACCTCCGACGATGGACGGGGCGGAGCAGATTGCGGCGGTGGTAGGTACTTCGCATACTCCGGGTTCAGTTTGACAAATTCATCTTTCGCCGCAACCTCGACGGCGGACGGCGGCAGTACTGGCTCAACATCGACTTCCTTCATTTGTCCTCCTCGTGCTGACGGCTCACAAAAATTCTGCCGCGCCTTCAGTCAAATCCAAGACCGCTTCCGTCATGGATGTCAATTCACCTGAGAAATTTTTCGGGTCGGCACCCGCAAGAATCTGGGCACCTTCGTGGAGACTGTAGCGGTAGGTTCTTTGTTCGCCGTTCTTGCACGCGAAGGTGACGTAAAGACCGTGCTGTGTTGGTAATTGTTTGATGATATTTCTTGTGCTCATGTGTCCTCGAAAAATGTACTGCGGCTACACCCGTCGGCCACAACCGCAGCACGAGGAGATTGAGCTTGTGGCCGAATCTCAAATGTTTTAGAGAATTCCCTTCGCCTGCGCTTCCTTGAGTGGGCGTGCCCAAACTCCGGCGCGACTCAGTCGTTGGAACTCATGATTCCATGTCGCGAATGTAATTTCGCCGCGCTGGAGTTTCTGGTCGAAGTGCTCACTCGTCGCGATTGCACCAGCCCACTTTCCAATCGAATGCATATGGCGTCTCGACGCATTGAGGCTGTCTTTCGTGATGCCTTGTCCAGTTTTCACTAACCAACCCGAATAAGGGTTGAACAGATAGTCCGCGTCGGTTGGTGTCACAGTTATTGAGTGGTCCTGTGCCAAATGGTCGTACCATTCCGACACAAGGGGCGACAGTTCTTCCATCCAAGCACGGTCCACGGTTTTCTTCAGGAGTTCATTCCCAGAGCGAGTCGTCGTATCGACCGTGGAAAGAATGTCATCGACAGATGGTGCTGTCTCTGACTCTGGCTCTGCGACAATCAAACTCTCGTCGTATCCGAAGTCGTTGAAGATGGTCTCGCCCTGCACCGCCCAATCGAAGATGCGATTCAAATTGTCGGATGTGATAACGGCATCCTTCGTCTTGATGAATGCACAGACGAGAAACCGAAATTTCTTCGTATCCCCGAGTGACAAGACGATTCCGCGTGTCTGTGAAAGGGTCTTCAGAAAATTGTCGAGGACAATTTTCGCCTCGTGTCCCCTCGCTGTTGCGACCTCTGGGTCGTCGAAGAAACCATCCGGCGCGACCTCTAACTCGGGAAGCTCTGGTGTCACAGCCGCGAGATATTCGGAGTCGGTGACCTTCACCCACTTCTCAACTGGAGTTGTTCTCCAGATGTTCTGCTTCTCACGGTTGGCTTGTCTCAATGCCTGCTGTGCAGGCGCGAGTAGTGCTGCTGCCTTCGCGTCAATCTTGCGCTGTTCAGATTCCATGAAGGCCCGAAAACCGGGACTTCGTTGTTGGTTGCTCAAATCTAATGTCATTGCTCAATCCCTCCTGCTTTGCTCACTACAGTGCCCGAAACCGCGCTAAGGCCATTTGGTAGGCACTGCCGTCGAGCACGTGCTCTCGCTTAAACCCGCCGACGCGAACCGTCTCCAAAACACAGGCCCACATAGTCTCTGTTTCACACTGCTGGCGCACCGCGTCGATACGGCGGCGAACCAAGTCGGCTCGTTCTTGTGCCGCTCGTTCCCGCTCGGCCTGCTCCGCGAGTAATTCTGCCGCTCTCGATTTCAGTTTCGCCAGACGTTCCGCGTTCGGGTCAGCCTGTGCTGGTTTTTCAATCTCAATGCTGGTTACTGGAATATTTCCCAACGACCACGGTGTCAGTGGTAATTTTCTTTTGCTTCTGCTCATGCTCATGTCCTCTTCTTCTTCAACAAACTGCTGCGCCAATCGACAGTTCCGCTCGACTGTTCAACCGGGTTCGTGCCCCGCGTCATCTCAATTTCTTGACAGGCCATCTCTGCGAGTTCCAGACAGTCTGGATACTTACCACTGGCAAGGCATCGCTGGTAGACAGCCGACCGCTCATTGGCTGACAAGCCGTGACTCTGGACAACGCTCTCGACGAGAATTTCTTGCTTGCGGAACTCCGCAGTTTTCCGCAAACGTTCAATCTCGCGCTGTGTTCGTTCCCGCTGCTGGCGTTCCTGTTCACGCCGTTCGTGCTGCTGTCGACGTTCCGCTTCCGCCTCAGCTTCTTTCTGGGCACGGTACTGGCGAATATTGCGGTCGATGAGTGCTTCGTTCGGTGATGGTGCCGTCAGCTTCGCAATGTCCTGCTGACGTTGCCGCAACTCGTATGTTCGCTCGGGCACGTAGCCTCCCGGCCCGACGGTGCAATACGACGTCGTTGACTTTTTAGGAACCGCTGGAAGGACAGGTTGCTGGATTCCCCGTGCTGGTGTGACCCGTTCTGCTTCAGGATTTTCCGCTAAATCCGGTATGCTCATTTTCTTGCCTTCTGCGAAGGTGACCGCAGGACCTCGTGTGGTTTGCCGCTGTCAAATTTCCGCCAAGAACCGTCGTCGTCTCGCCGCACGAACAAACCACTCTCCATCGGCTGTGACCCATGCTGGGTTGTCTTGTCGTCCGCAATGACGAACAACTCACCGAACCGTCGACCGATGAGGTCGAGCCTGCGCTTCATTGGCATAGCTGGTCCAACAGTCGCCGCTTCTTGGCTTCTGCGACCTGTTCGCTCCGCGTCATCCATCGGCAATTGCCGGGGCGGTAGTTTCCTTTATCCATCAGCCGACCGAGCGTCGTGCCTTCTGTACGTGGACCCATGTCCGCGAGGAAGTTCGTGAACTTCTCCCAACGCTTGCAGACACGAACTCCACGACCGCCATAGCAATGCCACAATTTCTGTTTCGGATTCGAACAGCGAGTTTTCATCGCTTCCCAACTCCTGTAAGTCGGACTTTCGCCCGACCGCCGCTTGTGGCCGTGTTGAGTTCGCGACAGGCAGAGCGCACGCCTCAGTTCTTGGTTGAGACACCCGCATGACTTCTTGTCGCCTCGCTTCAGCGAGTTCGTCTTGGCGAACGATTTGTTGCCGCAGTCGCAACGGATTGACCACAACCTCGCCTTCACTCCACGACCATGTCTTGTTGTTCCTGCGTACCGAATGACTGTGAGCCTCCCGAACCTTCGACCAACTAATGTGCTACGCAATCGCGGCCACAGCCGCTTCGGGATGAATCTCCCGAACCTGTCCCTTACTTTTTCCATTCACCCCTCCAACGTCCGCTGCCCTGTCGTGACCGCAAGCAAGGACCGCTCGTTTCGCAAGGGGTTTGAAGTCGGTCACGAGTTCGACCGTCCGGCAGGCAGGGCAAAGCATCTTCGTCTTTCGATGAATGAGCGGTAATCGCGACCAGCCTGAATCTTCCATACGACGTCGTTCCCTGTTCCCTGCCGTCTAGCGACACAGCAGCACGGGCAGCGAACGGGAGTCACGGGGTACTCCGCGTTCGGCTTATGCCCTCACTAATGCTGGAGTTAACCTAATCGTCTGATTCCGCAGGAGATGCGGGAACGTCATCGAGGAGACTTTTCAAGCGGCCTTGCGCCAGGGTCGTGCCTTCGAGATAGGCTTGGGGCCTGCTAGGTGCTCACGGAACGCGAGAAGGCCGTCGTAAGCACCTGACCGGAGCCACTCCTGAAAGCGCGGGTCCGCTAGTTTGCTTGCAACCGTGTCCTTCGTTCCCTCAGACCACTTACGCACGGGGCCTTTCGGACGGGAGACAGGAATCCCCGGTATCAACTCGTTGTTGTCTGGCAGCGTCTCCACCCGTCGCGGGGATTTCTTGTACATCACCCTGCGCTCGTGCTCCAGAGCCTCGGTGTCGTGTGGATTGAACTCCGTGAACCCGACCTCGCGAAAGTCACCAGCCTGCGGGTCGAACGCCATCTTCGTCGATGTCCGACTCGGTCGGAAGTCGTCCGCGATGACAACGCGGTCTCCGCGAACTTGATGACGCTTCCCCTTGCCATCCTGTGAACAGAATCGCCGGAGAGCCTGCTCCACTCGGAACCACGATGACCTCAGTGGACCACTCGTCACCTCGAACGCAGGAGCTACTTCCGGGCTGACTTCACCTACCGTTTTTTCGACGGTGTCGAGCGTTGATGCGAGGCCGAAATACGCCGCGACCTTCTCCTCATCGACGAGGCTGGCTAAGTCCCGATGGTCTGGCATTGCTTCCGGTGCATCTTGCTCACTCTGGTCTGCAAGCGCGGAGAACGCCGCACCGTCCCTGTCGTCGAGATTGTCACCGAGGTCCTCCCGCGTGTCATGAGAGACGAAATACGCATAAGGCTCGATGTGCGCCGAATCGCGACCATCGCCGTCGGTCGGAATACTACCGTGACGCGTCTCCCACCATTCGGACTGGTGCATCTTGAGCCACTTCTCAGCCTCACGCTGCTCCCGGCGACTCTGGGCGTTAATCTTCTGCTTCGTCCGCTGCGGTACAGTTTTCCACCACCTGTCGAGGCGGCTCATGCGGCACCCCCGGCAGGACACGCGCACAAGGGGACGCGCGGATTCATACCATACCAACAACAGATATGGTGTTCTCTTGTTCTATATAAGACATAAGGTCTAGTGTCGGATGTGGCGCGCGTCATCGGGCCTCCCCAAATCGTGCCCACAGGACACTTCGACGGTCGGCAGCGTCTAAGCCGACGTGCTGGAAGTTGGCCGTGACCATGGCGCGGTGCAAAGTCATCCGAGCCGGAGGCGACTTGTGGGGAAAGTCTGTGTTGAATCGTCCCACGATGTGATGAACCGACACTTGTTCACCTAGAGCAAACCGAGTTGTCAACCAATCAGTGAGACTTTGCCGGGGCGTCGGTTCGTTAAGGACAATGAGTTCGCCCTTCTTTGCTTCTCGCCTCCTCACCAGACGCACACTTCTTTCGCGGTTGGTGACCCAATCGACAATTGGCCGCAATTTCGCATCGGTCGCGTACTGGTGACCGTTCTCACAATAGCGACGACAGATGTCTACCAGGCTGGTATAAATCGACTCCGCTTCAAGGCCGAGCCAGTAGAGATGACCCGCCTCGCGAAGCAAGAACGTGTGGCGTTGACCCTGCGGGATGACGTTGTCCGCGTCTTCTCCAAGACGCCGGGTGACTCGCTCTAGTGTCTTAACCTTTGCAGCTCGGACGGCAGGCTCCTCCCAATCGCGGAGCCAATCGGGAAGCGGGGCAATCGGTCGGTCGTGGAGGGCGGTGTAAGTCGAGCCGGATTTGTGCAAACCCCCAGCGACGATGACATGCCCGTGGCACTTGATGTCTCCACGAATCCCGTCGTGAACGAATCCTTGGCGACGAACCCGGAGATGCGTGTTCGGCTGTACATCAGGAAGTTGGCGAACGCCGCTAAAATAAAGATGGCATCCGAACGGACTGCGGCCACTCGCGACAATCAAAGTGTCAGGGATGTCATTGCGCTTCATCCACGCGATGACATCCCCGACTGATTCTGCGCCGGAGTCGATGTCAAGGACGGTCAATCCAGACTTGTCGAGGCGAACAGCTGGGTTGGCGGGGAAACCCGACTTCCACTTCGTCAATGCGAGGTCGTCTGGTCGTGCGTCGAGCGAACCGCGTGTACCCTTGAACGGTTTCTTTCCGGCGTAGATGCAAGGGAACACATGCCATCCACAACGGACAGCAGATTCAGCGGCTTCGGTCAATTGTTTGAGTATCGCGTGCTGGTCATTCTTCGACCGCAGGCGAAAGAGTTTGGGTAATGTCATAGTCATTCGTGCCTTTATTTTTCTTTCAATGCAAGGACAACACTTGCGAGGTCGTCAGGGTTGCGTATCGCTTGGGTGAGGCTGTTCTGACTCTGCGTCGTTCGGAAGCCAGTCCGTTGCGTGTACTCTCGAACTGCTCTGACCTTGTCGATGACAGCCTGTACAGCAGGCGTCACCGCGATTGGTCCATCGACGTTGTTCATTGTTTTCCTCTTCTGAGCGAAGCCGCCGGGCTAGTTGCCAGCGGCTTTTGCTGCTTGTGCCTCTACGCGCAACTTCTCAAGGGGCAGCGTTCTCAAATCCTCCCGAACTTTGCCCGTCATGTCTTTTGGTTTATCGAGTCCGAAGAAGAAGTCATCGACGCCATCGACAACGAGAACGGTGTGGTCATTCAGCCGATACCGTCCCTGAATCTGTTCAGTTGTCGGAGAGCCGTGAACGAGCAGAACGGTCGCACCGTAGTAACAGGCGACGTTCTCGAACTCACCCGTCTCCGCTTTCTTGACTTGCGGGAAAACGTTATAGTGCTCAGCCTGAGCGAACAGAGCGATTCCGAATCCTGACAATGAATGCCAACCAGAACAGCCGTACTTACTCTCGTAGTGGCATGGTTTCGACTCACGCTCCCCGAGTAGACAACCATTTCCATTCAGGTCAGCGAAGGATTCAACATATCTGTCAGCCGTTGCATCAAAAAGTTCGGCTTCCAGTTCGCAACGTTCGTTGAGTTTGTTGTCGGGTTGGGGCACTGCATTGGGGTCGTCAAACGGCGATTTCCCCTGTGGTGTGTCGAGACGAGCACGTTCGGATTCCAGAACCCGCTCCCAGTTCGCCTCGGCCTCTGCAAATGGTTTGTATGCGGTTGCGAAGTCACCTATACCTTCAGGGACTTGGATTTCGAGATAGTGTTGAAGCGGTGTTACGATGTGCGCCTTATTCATAGTTCCTCCTCGGCAGTAGGTTGCCAGCATCGGTGTTGTGAGCACTTGGCTGCGGCGTGCTCGAATGCCGCTTTAGAACCACGCTTGGCGTGGGAACTCCATCAATAGTTCGACATTGCTCAGGTCGAGAGGGTGAGTGGCACTATACGGGTTGCTGACGACGAGCATCTCGTTCGTGCTGCCGTGCAGCTTCAGAGCAGCAAACATCAACTTGCCGCCGAACTTCGCAATAGAGCACAGAATCTTTTGCTTCAACTTCTCAATCAGGTCTTTCATAGTGATATCTCCCTTCTTTCTTCGAACACTACCTGTTCGGTGGTCAGTTGGTTAGTTTTTATCGAAGCCCGAGTTGCTCCATGAGCGCATCGTTCTTCGCCTTGGCATCTACACTGTCAGCAAAGGCGCGACGATGTTCAGCACTTATGTTGCGAACAAGTGTGCCAGCAGGCAGGAGACCCGCACCCGTCGTGCTTATGAATTGAACGCTAAATCCGCCATCGGGGTTGGGTAGACCGTCGCAATCACTTTCGACGAGACCGACGGGATTGTTGTCTTCGCCAACGAGGACATCGCCTTTCTGACAGAGTTGTTCAAGGTTGAAGGTGCCATCAGGGTTTTGTTCCACGATTCGACAAAGCCCCATGTATTTGTGGATAGCGAGGCATCCGACTTGAGCCTTCAGTTTTTTGGGTCGTGCCGTCTTAGGCAGTTGCTTCACAGTCATATCTCCTCATTTCTCCGAGCACTGCCCGCTCGGTGGTTTGTGAGCACATTCAGCGGCGTGCTCCTCAGCCGCTCAGAATCATCTGCGTGCTAGGTGAATATCGCATGGGTTTTCGCGACTTTCCTCTGCGTCGTACCACAGATAGAAGTCATTGAAAACGCTCCGAAAATAAAATCGAAAACGCACTTGACAACAAATCTTGTCAACGCCTCCTATCCCTCACTCGCCAGTCAGTCCACTAAGCAAAGAGAGCAAGACGGCAGAGAACCGCTCGATGCTCTGCCGGAGACACGACTCCGGGCAGGCGCGGTGTTGTCAATTTGTTAGGGATTCGGCCAGTGCCGATTATCTTGAGCGAGACTCGTGAGGCGAGTCAGTCACTCTTGGTTCCGCTTCCTGCGTTGCACAGGATGCGTCTGGGACATCAAACTCCAGAAGTCCAACGTGGGATTCTTCCCCCACTCTCTTAATCCTAGCAAAGGCGAAAAAAAGCGTCAAGAGAAAAAGTGTGTTTTCGCCAGTATTCATGCGGGTCGCGCGCGTGTTCGACCGTCGCAGTCTATTTAATATACGACCCCTGAATCGCTCGACTGTATATCTCGTATACGACGAAGGACCGTCAATGGGACCCGCGTGACGACGCGCGGCATGGCCCGCCAAGGATGGGACCCGTAGTCGAGGAATCGAATATGGGACCCAGACAAGAGCGTCCGTTGCCGCAGGAAAGCGACGGAGATGTTTCGTAGCCTGTCCAGGTCGTCCGCCCCACTTCGCCTCTGTAATCGACTGAGTGTGAAAATTTGCGCGTCACTGACGAGCACAGCAGCACGCGGGACCCGTGACGCAGTCGCGCGTCAGTTCTGCTCTGAGGATGGGACCCGTGAAAGGTACAATGCTGGGCATGGCTCCCAAGGAAAAGCCCATCGAACAGAGGACGAAGGCAGCCTTAGAACAGGCAGTGGGGAAGACGGTCAAATCTTGGAAGTATGCCGACGAGCGACAAGCCGTGGTCCTATTCTTCACCGACGGAACGAATCTAGAAATTGACATGACCTACGACAGTGAAATTCAAGGAGTGCAGGGTGAACCGTTCCTGATGGTTCACTTCGGTCGGAAGAAGTCGTGACTCGCTGGCGTGGCCAGGCCAGCCGACAGGGAGGGCACCACCCCGGCGGCTCCCCCGGAACCCCGGTCGTCGGCTAGGGACTGACCCCCCTAAGGGGGCTTAAGCATTGTCCGAGCTACTGTTTCTTCTTGGGCATCTGGGTCACTTTCGCTTTCGGTTCTTTCGGTAGCGGTGGAGGAACGGACTCCTCAATCTGCTCCCTTGTGCGGCCATATTTTTCTTTTAGGTAGCTCCACAGGGCATCTACGAGAATGTCGTTATTTGTGGTCCGTTTGCTCTTTTCGCGCTTTCGCGCATCTCTAATCCATTGAATCGCAGCCCTGTCTTCGATGGTCAGGCACACCGATGTTCTTTCTGCATCATCCGAGATGTGTTTCTCTTTTGGGCTCACAGTCGGATTTCCACATTGACTACACAACTGCATTATTGCATTATTACGTTATAGTGCAGTAACGCAGCAACGCCAGAATATGGTTACGAGCGTGTTTTCCGGTGGAAAGCGATGCGGGGCTATACTAGATTTTGCGGGTTGACTGCCGGTACCTGCACGGCTATGATTCCCGTCTTGTCCGTACTTCCTTCATCGCCCAAGGCCAGAGGAAGTGGCCATTCGTCTCACGGCGAAAATAAGGTTTTTGACAAGTTTTTCTGACGTACTCGGAGGGGTTGATGCACCCGACAGGATTCGAACCTGCGACCTCCGCGTTGGGAGCGCGGTGCTCTGCTGACCTTGTGAGCCAGACCTTTCGGTTCCGCTGAGCTACGGGTGCGTTAGAAAAAAGTGGGGTGGTCACTCGGTTTGCGCCGAGTTCTCGGAGGTACTGGCTCCGGGTTTTAGCCTCATAAACTATGACCACCACATAGGGCCGGGTGAGGAAGAGCGCTCTCCAAACGTTTACTTCCTCACTTGGCCTGATTTACCCCTCCAGTATCACCATATCTCCTGTGGATTAGCAACGTGTTTCTTATTACTAGTCGCATACCTTTTGAGCGTCACTTTAACTAGCCACTAATTCTTCGACACTCCAAACGTGGTCAGTGATGCCAGCAGCCATGCTGGGAGTCCGCTTCAAGCTCTGATGAATTCGGCAAAAGTTGTAAGAGGCGAAGTGAAGCGTAATTGCGGCCTTTAAATGCGTCAGTTTTTTGGCTGAACGCATTCGTCAGGCGTGTAAACCGTCCGCTCATCACGCGAAGCGTGAGATTCTGCCGCTCGATATACGAAGTCGAAATGTAGCGTTTATCAGGATTGCCAGTTCGTACTTTGGATATAGCCTCAACGAGCCTCGCTGGAGCATAAACTTGTCGCCCTGGTTCTGGAAGACGGTCATAAATCTTTTGCAATTGCGCAAAGTCAACTGAGTCGCTAAATGTGGCATCCATGGCGGCCCTTCTCTTTAGATATCGCCCGGACCCGTTGGCTCCATCTGCGCTTGTACCAACCGCTGTCGGCGATTTCCCTGCGGACGTGCTGGCACAGTTCGGATAGGTTGTATTTTTTTATCAGGATGAGATTCAGAGAAGTCTGGCGCTTCGCCGATATTTCCTGCTTGCAAAGACTACACTCTTCTATAGTCTGCCGTTCCTGAGTAGTAGCGGGATTGAGTACTACCTTCTGTCTCGAGCGATGGTGGGCTTAAGTTCGAGCCTGTTCTGCATTTTCATGCTTGTGCCCCGCCAGACCTTTCGTGACCATCTCATGCTGACTTCTTTTGCGCTTTGACCTTCGCCCACCTCGCCCGCTGCGCAGCAGCGATTCTCTTCCGCGCGGCGGCTGACATCGTTCGCTTCGGCATGGTGACGACTCTCTGTTTCTTGCCGCTCTTGACTTTCGCCCATCGTGCTCTCTGGGCCGCTGCAATCCGTGCTCTCGCCGCCGCGGACAACTGTCGCCGTCCTGCCCTGTATGTGGAACCGAACGCGGCGAGTGCTGCACCAATCGCATGAAGCTGCCGAGCTAATCGCGCCTTCTCTTTCTCCAACTGCCGGACGATACGAGCCAAGTTAGTCATCGAATCCTCCGCTGGGGATTGTATCAAGACAAGATGGAGAGACGTACAATTCAGAGCAGGACGCGCAGGCGTTAGGCCGCGTGGTTCAGCCAGATAGTTCGAGCAAATAACATGAGCGTGAGTTTGAACGAGATTCTTGATTTCGTTGGACCTCTGGACGACAGCGTCGGGGAGGATACCGCTTCCTCCGCAGTTTCGGACGCGATTTGCGACTACGCCGTCTCCTGCGTTCCGCAGACTCTTCTGGAATCTGACAAACGTCTGCGTCTCAGGCGAGCCTCGGGTGACCGTCCGGGCGACATGGAATCCCGCGCGTTCTAACATTCCACGATGCCCGCGCCGGGGAAATACCGTGGTTAGGGGCCGACTCTTCGGACAACATTGGAGCCGCGCTGGGCAAAGGCGGCATGCCAAGGAGACCTACAATATGAACGTTTCACAAACCTACACAATCCGTCTCTGCAAGAACGGGAAGGAATTCAAGTGCACGCCGAACGTAGTTGACGATTTTCGGCCGAGGCCTGCAAAGGGTGATGTAATCGACGAAAAATGGAGAGTCCTCGGTCTGATTGCCAACAGCGCCAGCGAAATCGTGCTCGATGTAGAAGACGTCGTTTCCTAAAGCACTTGTGACAGCTTGGAGTTGTGTGGGGTACTGCGAGTTCGCGAGGGCGGGTCAAAAGATTACGAGGTCTGCTAGCACCATTCGGGTGTATACTTTCCTCCGCAAAAGTGAACAAGTCCATCACAGACGTCCTGACCACAGTCTTTACCGGCGTCATTGCGGCCACAGGCTTCTGGGCATTTATCTACGCGCGCCACCAAATTAGAGACTTTCACGAAGAGTCCCGCGTTCAACACTTGCTCGCCTTGCAGCAGCAGTACGAACAAATTCTTATGAAGCAATGCTGGCGCGCATAGTGCCCCTTACCTTGGTCTTAAACCTCAACAAGGAATCAGCAACTTAATGATTGGCAAGGCGAAAGGGTTATCGAATAGCTGAAGCTCATAGTCGATACCCTTTGAGCGCAACTCAGAAAAAGCACGGAATAGCGCCACGCCGCCAAGGTTTTCAAATCTCCGCGTTGTGAAGAAACCAACTGCCCCGTATCGGGTATCAGTGGCGTACAGCGCAATCTCGATATGCTCGGGTATCTCGAACAAATCCACATGCAGGTCGTCAGCTACTACCAGCAAATTTGGCTGCGTGGGAGCAAACTTTGGATAAGTTTTCTCCGAAGCTATGCATCTCTGCAAAGGCTGCCAGTTGCCGATTGCACCGCCTTCGGGTTGCGGTATGAACTTCGGCAATCGCGCACGCCCGGCCTTGCGCACAGCGTCGGAAAGTGCCCCTTCCCAACCGGGGCTTTTTACTTCTACGAATACGTTTTTTCCCTCCGGCGTTCCAACAAGAAATTCTCCAACCTTTCCGTTTAGGCCGGGCGGCTCCCATTGGACGATTGGAAAACGGAATTGGTCAAGAAGGTAGGCAATGCGGAGTTCGCTGAGCATTTCATCGCGTTGTGCATTTCTTGCTTCCAATCGTGAAACAAAATTAGGCATACCTTGCCTGTCGGCAAAGAGCAGCAATTCGTCTAGCTCTTTTGCAAGCGCCGGATAAGCCGGAAATTGGTCAGTCCAGCGGTCAGTAGAAATCAGCCGCCGTGCAACTGGCCCAAAAAGTTGCGCTCCCCATAAAGGCATTTCTCCTTAAGGGTATCACTGCCAAAGCAGCCCGGCCCGCAAAGAGCCGGGCTTTTAAATTGCGCTACGTGTTAAAGCGGTGAATTTGGATTGCGCTTTCTGGAAAGCCTGCGCGTGCAACTGCGCCGCCGACATTTTGAAACTGTTCACGTCCGGCGTTTGGATGTTCTGCACAACCGTTACGTTGATGGCTTTCGTTCTGGCTCACGATTACCCGATTACGCCTCCCGGCTACTCTTTTATTTCTGCGTTGGCTTGGGAGTCGATTGTCGCGCTACCTCGATTCCCACTTGCTTGTCCTTCGGATTAGTCTGGTTAATTTCGTGAATGTCAACGTAATAGACAGTCCCTTGCGTTTGGATACTGAGCCTAGTTCCAGAGGCCACGTTTTTGAACTTCTGAGGCTGCTCCGCTCCCACCGTTACCGATAGTCCGACATCAATCAGACCTATGTAGTCCACATGAATGAGGCAGCTTCCATCCTTCGTCGTAACTGAACCTCCCTCTGGCACCCAAGTCCGCGGTAAGACAATATTCGGGATTGTACCTGTTTGAGGTTGAGTGTTCTTTTCAGCAACTTCGCGCTCCAGCTTGTGGATTTCAAAGTCGCGGGGAGACACGAGTAGCTGATACGCGAGGCCCCACGTCGCTACAGCCACAGCGCAGCAAAGCAATAAAATTGAGACAAACCAGTGACGTTTGAATTGGTCTGCGAGGCTAGTACCTTCTCCGTCTGTTCTCTTGTCATGCAAGGTCAAGTATCCTTTCTGTCAGCTCTTGGGCTTATATGACAGTTGATTCCCCAAAAGCATACGCGACAGGGAACACAGCATTCACCTGTTTTCTGAGCGTCATGGACACGACATTATCGTGGCGCATTTCGAGTCGGGGCTATGCTTCGACGCTGACGAAGAAGCTCTAGCAGCCGGGGTAAAACTCGGGAAAGAGGATTGAAATCGGCTACGAACCCAAGACCCGGTCATTGAGAACGTCACAACGCCGTATCACTCAGCCGAGCGTCAATGAACCTGTCCAAGTCACCACGGTCAATCAGCTATCGGTTGCCAATCTTGCAGGCACGCAACTCCTTCGACCAAATGAGCTGTCGAATCGCCCACACTGAACACGAACAATAGGCGGCAGTTTGCTTAATTCTCACCAGCCGAGGCATTATCGCGTCTGAATTGCGGTCTGAGATGGTTTTGTAGTCGATGTGCCTGGTGCTTTTGCGGGGCATGGAAACCTCCGGTGCCATCACGGGCGGTAGACCTCTACGCGAATCCTCTGTTTCGCCCTCAGATGTTGACTGACATCATCAGCGCCATAGATTTCCCTGCCAGATTTCAGTCTCTCTACTCCGGCGTATAGGGGTCTGCCAGACTTCGCATTCTTTATGACGACGGCAATGTCGTTTCCCGGTTTAAGGCCAAGCAGTTTCGTTATTCCCTTGGGGACATTAAATCGCGGTCTCTCCGTCTCAGTATTCACCTCGAAGGTTATAGATACGATGCGTGATGAATTAGTCACGATTAATTCCTTTCGAGAAAAAGCTGTCGCGCTTTGCAGGTAGGGCAGCATTGTGGGCCGCAAGAACCTCAGTCTACTCCGTTCGCTCACTCCCAGAATCGCACATTCCTCGGCGGTCAATTCCTTCGACAGTAAAATCGAGCCATCATCGTTGAACGCGTTGCACTACACGGACGTTATGCACTGTCTCGTCGCGCTTCTACTCGTCTTCCAGTCAGCGACCGTCATTGACGTGCAGGGCAATCACGAGGTCATTCTTGCGTTGCAGATGGGAGACGTTATTTACACGGCTGAGTTTTCGCACCACGCGCTGAAGCCGGAGAGTTTAGTTGAGGGTGACCACGTCTCTGCTGAGGTCAGAGACGGCAAGATGAGAGTCAAGCGCAAGGACGGGAAGATTGTTGCGGCCCGCCTAATTTGGAAACAGCGCGTTCTTGTGCATCCGATTCCTTGAATCGTGGGCAATTCTGCGTCAGTGAAGTGAATCTGCGATGGAGACGGCGCTTTCAGTTAGTCTTCGAGTTGGTGAAGTTTTTACTGTTGTTCCGGCGTCATATTCTAGACGGCCTTTTCCATGCTGGAGAGTCTGCGTGTTGCTCTGCAGCATGAACGCCTGATAACCCTGTTTCCCCGGCAGTCGAGATTGAGCGGCTCCTGAGCGCTCAGGCGCGAGGTAGAGTCGAGTTCTCGCATGGTTTCCGGCGGTCTCGGAGGGTTGTCGCGGAGTTCTTTGAGGGCATGGAACTGTGCAACGGTCGTCCAACGTGGCCTGTAGATGACTGAAAAGACAGGTGTTATTTCGGCATGATGGTCCGAAGAACCGTCGCCCTTCGGCGGGAAGCCGTTCTCAGTCGGGAGTTCTCGAGACTGAGCGGCTGCAAACGGTCTCCGGTCACTGTGGCCGGTGAGCGTGGTCCAGAGCGTACTTCTATATCTATATATCAAAGGTTTGCTCAGCCGTCCGAGCGTAGCACATGTATCACCCCTGACACTTTATTCCCACAGTCGCACCGTCCCACAATCCGCCTAATCGGTCATGGATGAGCGGGATTGGGTCGAACTCGCAAAGCGAAGGGTCCTGAAGGTCCTTCGTACTCGTCGCTTTGCTTCCAATCGTCAACTCGAAAAGAAGATTTCCGAGGCGGGACCGGGAGACATGCGTCCCGAGCCGATGAAAGTCTCAACAGCCATCAACGAGCTTGTCGCCCAGGGCAATCTCCTCCCCTATCCCACTCCCGCCCTCGGGAGATTCTTTTCACCATCAAACTTCGGTGGTGCGGCAGACGAAAGTCGCCGCGACGAAATCTTGCGGCTTACCCAAGAGTTCCACAAATTGACCCGCAATCCTCAAGCCTGCGGCAAGGCTCTTGAGCGAGTCGTCCACACCGCTGCAACCCAAGCAGGCATCTACACAGTCCTTGGCACTCCAGAAAATCCGCCAGCCCAGGGATTCGCAATCAACGGCTATGTGCTTGAACGCGAATGCGACCACATCCTCATTCCAAGAGATTTCTCAGGCGCCAAACTCATCGTCGAAGACAAGAATCTTCGTGAATGGTTGCACCCATCAGCAGAAGAGGTCTGGGGTGTCATCGGTAAAGCCCTTCGTATTCCTCACGCCCTGCCTGTAGTCATCTGTCGAAGGATGCACTACGTCGGCTTTCCGGTGTTCCGCCGAATCGGTATGCTTAGCTGGCAGGTCTACAAGCAGTTCTTCTCGCCCGCTCACGTCAGCGAGGCTGAACTCGACCCTTTTCGGAACCGTGACCTACTTGGCTTTGCGGACATTACAACAGATTTGACACCGCCGGACCCGCTCATTCATTTCCTTTCTTCCACCATCCCGGCTAACATCGCCGAGTTCGCCGAACGTTTTGAGTCCAATCGTGCGCTGCTGACTGAATTCGCCATTACTAGACGCATGGACTCCAACATCCCGACTCCTGAACGCAACCGCCTGTACCGAGAGTTCTTGGCTCGTCTCCCCTTTATTAATGACTAATTTCCTGGGTCCGCACGATATGCTTGCGTGAGCCTTGCAGGTTGAAGATGGAAAACGAAACTACTAAGAACCGTCAGTTGAAATCCGCGTTCCTGCTTGACCCGACGAGTCTGCGAAGTCTTCAAACGATACTCACTGAGATTCGCGGACCGGTCGAATACCGCGTCAAGTTCTCGGACGGCTGCCTTGAACAGCAGATTTGGGCTGACATCGAGACTTTTCTGATTTTAATCGGCGACCTCAAAAGCCCCCGACCCAGCCCAACCGACTTGTCCAGAACTGGTTTTGACTTGTACGAATGCTGAATCATCTTTCAATAGAATGACCGTCTCACCCTGTTCGACATGTCCGCATACCAAATTACCGTACTCTTTCGTATTGATGTCTGTTGCCCACCGTGCTCGTAGATGATGGACGACCGTCTTAGCGGTTTTGGGGGCATCCGGCTTGATGACAATGGGTGCAGAGACCGATGATTTTGGAACCAGACCAGCAGACAAATCAATTGTTGGGGCTGGAATATGCCATGTCACTCTGGCTGACACGGCAGTTAGATACTCGTGACGTGAGCATGACGGCATTGACCCCTCAAATATAACGCTTGTAAATTTGCCGGGAGTCCCAGAAAGTGCTGGAAGTGTTGCTTCGTC
>Ga0307477_10000834_pt1 | contig 29993 bp, 26 predicted proteins | sample atmos_gasesECM2C_FD_203316 | JGI IMG/M metagenome (GOLD analysis project Ga0307477, IMG submission 203316) | Hardwood forest soil microbial communities from Morgan-Monroe State Forest, Indiana, United States - atmos_gasesECM2C_515 | ecosystem: Environmental > Terrestrial > Soil > Temperate...
GCGGCGACACTATTGAGCTTCACGGACCGCTCCAGCGATTGTTAGAACGCTTGCGTTGCCGCCAAACGAAGCCGCCCCCGTTCCGTGGCACCGCCTTCCCGCGCGACTGCGCGCAGCTCCGACGCCAAGCGAAGGGATCGTAACCGAATCTGTCGACGTCAACATTAGCGCCGCCGCAGCGGCCCGCAGCGCCGCGGTAACGAAGGCACTTCTTGGGTTTGCCGAAGTGCTGAGCTGCAGTTTCCATACTGTCTTGAATCAAGCCGTTCTAACGGTGAAGTTGAGGGGCCGCGCGGGAGCGCCCGATCGGAGCCGCGGGCGCACATTGTCTTGCCGCGCCCGCGGCGACGTCACCCACGGTCACGGCCCCCTCCAACGATTGTTAGGAGCCCGAACGTAGCACTGCGCTAAACGAAGTCGATGCATCCTTCATGTCCAAATCGATGGTGTCGGGATACTTCAGGTAATAGATGTTGCCCGAGGAAAGTGGCTCGCCAATTGGAGCTCCACAGTGCATGCAGCGGGGCGGGTTGATAAATCGCCAGCGCCCGCCTTTGGGCGCGGGAATTAACGCGTCCTCCAACCGAGAACGTTGCACCTCGCTCAGCATCCAGGGGTGCACTTTGCCCACAAGTTGAGTGTATGCCGGATCGTAGCTACCCCACACCAACGTCAAATTCCCAGCGTCGTTGTAGAGAAACCCCTGGTCTCCAAAGCCCGCGTGGTACCGATGTGGCTGAGCGAAGGCGTTGTCTTTCCCGCAGGCCTCGCAAAGAACGTTCACGCAAGGGCTCCTAACGGTGAAGCTGAGCGGCCGCGCGGAGGCGCCCGATTGGAGCCGCGGGCGTATACTTTCTTCTTGCGCCCGCGGCGACACTATTGAGCTTCACGGACCGCTCCAGCGATTGTTAGACGGCGCCGCCACGAAGCGCCTCGCTAGTGGCCTTGCGACGAGCTCTCATTAACTGACTCCTGTGACCGCTGCCGCCACAAAGGCGCCTTGAGATACACGATACCCACAACGACCAGTGTGACGCCAAATAGAACGGCAAAGTACGACTGCGACCAATCCCTGACACCCCGGAGCAGGTGCCAGGCGCACTTGGCAAGAAGAACCAAACCGCCAACGAGAGCGAAGGCGCCGAATACGCGGTTCAGAGCACGAATGCCCGAGCCAAGGGGCCTAACGATGGCAGCGGCCTGTCCACGGCGACGTCTAACGGTGAAGTTGAGGGGCCGGACGACCACGCCAGACAGGGGCCGCGGGCCCACAATTTCTTCCGGGCCCCGCGGCCCCAAACAGACCACGCCTCACGGACCCCTCCAACGATTGTTAGACGGCATAAAAGGCGGCCCACAGCATTGCTATTCCGACACCAATGTCCAAGGTTACGACGAGCCAGAAGCGAGCGGGTGCGTCCGCTCGTTGGTACCTGCGGGAGTCAAGCGATCGCAACGAGAATTTTACCGCGCCTTTGCGGATGGCGAGGATGCCGTACGCGATAAAGATTCCGCCAACGAGGACGTAGGCCCAAAAGAAGAGTGGCGAGTGGAGCATGCCGTCTAACTAATACTTAGAGGGCCTAAACGGGGTGACGAAATGCGTCAAACGCACCAGATATTCCCCTGGACTGACGCTGATGTGTCTGATCCCATCCCACTGGTCTCATGGCCTCGTCGCCTCCACGATCACGGAGTTAGCGGACATGGGGAGTCTGCCGGCATTGTTCGCACTGGTGCGCGATAAAATCCGCACTCGTCACCTCTCGCTGCGAACCGAGCACGCCTACCTGCAATGGGTGCGGCGCTACGTCGCCTTTCACAAACGCCGGCATCCGCAGGAGCTTGGCGCCCCGGAAATCGAGCAATTCTTGTCGTATCTTGCCGTGCACCGCAAGGTGAGTGCGGCCACCCAGAATCAGGCGATGCAGGCGCTGCTGTTTGTGTACCGGCACGTGCTTGAGATCGAGCTGCCGTGGCTGAGCAACGTGACCCGTGCCACGCACCCGAAACGGCTGCCGGTGGTGCTGAGTCGCGCCGAGGTCCGCGCACTGCTCGCTCAGCTGCAGGATACGGCGTGGCTGGTCGCGAGCCTGCTGTACGGAAGCGGACTGCGGCTCGGCGAGGGGCTGGGGCTGCGGGTCAAGGATGTGGTGGTCGAGCGGGGCGAACTCATCGTGCGCAGCGGCAAGGGCGGCAAGGACCGAGTTACGATGCTGCCGGAAGCGCTCGGCACGCCGCTGCGCGCCCACCTCTCGCGGCTGCACTCCTGGTTCGAGGAAGAGCGTCGCCGAAGCCAACCCGGTGTGTCGCTCCCGTTTGCGCTTGCCCGAAAATATCCGCAGGCCGGGACGCAGTGGGGCTGGCAGTATCTCTTCCCCTCGGGCGCACTGTCTCGGGATCCTTATACCGGGCTGGCGGTGCGTCACCACTTGCACGAGAAGGCGATCCAGCGCGCCGTGCAAGCGGCAGTGCGCAAGGCAGGGCTCAGTCAGCCGGCGAGCTGTCACACCCTGCGTCACTGCTTCGCCACTCATCTGCTTGAGGACGGCTACGACATCCGCACCGTGCAGGAGCTGCTCGGTCATGCTGACTTGAGGACCACCATGGTCTACACCCACGTCATGGGCAAGGGGGCAGGCGGCGTACGGAGCCCGCTCGATCGCGAGAGCGAGGCGCGTGGGCCGGCGCCGGCACCGCGACCGCTATTGGTGCGCGACAGCCACACGTGAGCGTGCGGCAGGTGGAATCGCACCCGCACCCGCGAAGCGGTTCTGCCGCCAGCCCTCGTACACGACCAGCGCCACGGCGTTGGCGAGGTTCAGGCTGCGGTTGCCCGCGCGCATCGGAATGCTGAGCTGCCGGGCGCGCGCGATGGCCGCGAGCGCCTGCGGCGGCAGGCCCCGGGTCTCCGGCCCGAAGAGCAGCGCGTCGCCCGCTCGGAAGTGCGCGGCGCTGTAGCGGCGCGTGCCGCCCGTCTCGATGCTGAAGAGCCGCGCACCGGCGAGCGCCTCGAGGCAGGCGCCGAAGCTCGCATGCACGCTGAGCGGCGCGAGCTCCTGGTAATCGAGGGCCGCGCGGCGCACGGCCTTGCGCGTCAGCTCGAAGCCGAGCGGCTTCACCAGGTGGAGCGTACAGCCGGTGTTGGCGCACAGGCGGATGATGTTGCCCGTGTTGGGCGGGATCTGCGGCTGAAACAGCACGACGTGGAACATGGGACCTCGCCCGCGGTGGTCTGGACGCGTGTGCGATAATGCCCGTCATGGCGAGGCTCGAACCAGACGGGGCCGCGCAGCGCGCGCTGGCGGCGTCCGCGGCGACTGCGCTGGGCCTCAAATTCTGCGGCCTGGACTTCGCGTCGCCCATCGTGCTGCTGTCAGGCTGCGTCGGCTTCGGCGAGGAGTACACGCGCATCGCGGGGTTCTCGAACGGCGATGCGGGCGCCGTGGTGCTCAAGGGCACGACCGCCGCGGCGCGCCTGGGCAACCCGCCGCACCGGGTCTGCGAGACCCCCGCCGGCATGCTGAACGCCATCGGCTTGCAGAACCCCGGCGTCGAGCACGTGGTGCGCGACATCCTCCCAAAGCTCGACTTCACCGAGACGCGCTTCATCGCCAATGTGTCGGGCGCAACCATCGAGGAGTACGTCGAGGTCACGCGGCGCTTCGACCAGTCGCCGATCGATGCGATCGAGATCAACATCTCCTGCCCGAACGTCAAGCAGGGTGGCGTCGCCTTCGGCAACTACCCGGAGATGTCGGCGCAGGTGGTGGCCGCCTGCCGCCGCGTGACGCGCAAGCCGCTGATCACCAAGCTCTCGCCCAATCAGACCGACATCCGCGAGAACGCGCGCCGCTGCATCGAGGCAGGGTCCGATGCCCTCGCGGTCATCAACACCATCATGGGGATGGCGATCGACGTGCACTCGCGCCGCCCGGTGATCGGCAACGTGCAGGGAGGCCTGTCGGGCCCTGCGATCAAGCCGATCGCGCTCCTCAAGGTCCATCAGGTCTACGAAGTCGCCCGGCCGCACGGCGTTCCGATCATCGGCCAGGGCGGCATCACCACCGCCCACGACGCGCTCGAGTTCATCATCGCCGGAGCGACCGCGGTCGGGATCGGCACGGCGCTCTTCTACGAGCCGCTCATCTGCCGCACCATCAACTCAGGCATCGCCGATTACCTGCGCAGCGAGGGGCTGAGCAACGTGACAGAGCTGATCGGCTCGCTCCGCAGCAGCGCTGAGCTGCAGGATTGCGCGGTGTCCGGCTGAGGTCGATGCCCGCCGCAGTCACGCCGCATCACGCCGATCGCACGAACCGACCTCAAGGAGTGTTCGCATGATGAGAATTTCCTGGCCCGCGGGCCTCGTCGCCGTACTGGCCGCTGCGCTCGCCGGCTGCGTCGTCACGCCTTACAGTCCGCCGCCGCCGGAAGTCGCGCCGTCGCAGCCGCCCCCCGCCGCCTACGAGACCACCGAGGAGCAGGCACCGGAGGCGCCGCCGCCGCTGCCGGTGTACGACCAGCCGCCTGCTCCCGAGGAAGGCTACGTCTGGATTCCGGGAGTGTGGCGCTGGGGGCCGGAGGGCTACTTCTGGGTCCCGGGGACCTGGGTGGCGCCGCCCCAGGTGGGCTTTCTGTGGACGCCGGGCTACTGGGCGTTCGTCGGCACGGTGTACGCGTTCCATCCCGGTCACTGGGGAGAGCACGTCGGCTACTACGGCGGCATCAACTACGGTCACGGCTACTACGGCTCGGGTTATGTCGGCGGCCGCTGGGTCAACAACACCTATCAGTACAACACCGCGGTCACCAACGTGAACGTCACTAACATTCACAATGTCTACCGCGAGAACGTGGTCAACAACGTCAACATCAGCAACACCAACATCACGCGCGTGAGCTACGTCGGCGGCGGCGGCACGCACGCTCAGCCGACGCACGCGGAGACGGCGGTGGCCCGCGAGCCGCGCATGGCGCCCACACAGACGCAGCTGCAGCATCACGACACTGCGCGCATCACCCCGCAGCAGAATGCGGCGCGCAACCAGGGGCGTCCGCCGATCGCCGCGACGCCGCGCGCGAACGCCTACACCGAGCACGGCGTGACGGCAGCCAAGCCGGTCGGGCCCGTGTATCACCCGCAGCGCCCGCCGGCCCCGCACGAGGAGAAGAGCGGGCATTGAGGTGAGCGCCCGCGACGCCGCGAAGTGCCGGGCGGCGCTCGCTGCGGCGCTGGCGCTCGTCACCGGCACTGTGAGTGGAGTGTGGGGGTGCGGTGCGGCGCGCGCCTCGGAGCCCCTTGAGGTGCAGCTGCAGCTCCAGGGTGACGAGCCGGCCGCAGGGAGCCCGCAGGCGCCGGTCACCATGGTGGAGTTCACCGACTACCAGTGCCCCTACTGCCGGCGTTTCCAGGCGGAAGTCTGGCCGCGCCTGCAGCGCGACTACATCGCGCATGGCCAGCTGCGCTTCATCGTCCTCGATCTGCCGCTCGACTTTCATCCCGCGGCGCTGCCGGCGGCGGAGGCGGCGCACTGCGCCGCCGAGCAGGGTGCGTTCTGGCCGATGCACGCGGCGCTGCTGGCGAGCGGCTCGGACCTGAGCGCCGCGGACCTCGAGCAGCACGTGCGCGCGCTCGGACTCGACCTCGGGCGGTTTCGCACCTGCATCGCGAGCGGCAAGTACGCCGCGCTGATCGTGCGCAATGCCGGCGAGGCGCAGGCGCTCGGGCTGCGCGGTACGCCGGCGTTCATCATCGGCCGCCTCGAGCACGCTGAGCTGCACGGGCAGGTCCTGATGGGCGCGCTGCCGTATGCGGACTTCGCGGCGGCGGTCCGTCACGCGCTCGGCCAGCAGGCCCGCAGCGCCGCGCCGGGTGCGGGCGTTACAGCAGTCGCTGCTGGCCGCTCGCGTCCGCCGCGGGCGGCAGCGGCGGATACAGCTGCACCGGCCGCGGGGCCGTCGCCACGAAGCTGATCTCGAGCGTGCGGAACTGCTCGAGGATGCGCAGGTTGATGCTCTGCTGCGCGTCGGCATAGGCGCGGTAGTCGGGCCGCGTCACGAAGTACACCACCTCGAACTGCAGCGCCGTCTCGGTACAGCGCAGCAGATGACAGCGCTCGAAGCGTGTGTCGGGCGTCGCCTGCACGATCTCGCGCACCGTGCGCGGCACGGCGGCGAGCGCCGCCACCGGCGTCTGGTAGTGCACGTCGAGCTGGAAGAGCGCGCGTCGCTCGCGCAGCCGGCCGAAGTTGCGCACTCGTGCCTTGAGGAGGTCGGCGTTCGAGACGATGATCTGCTCGCCCGACAGGCTCCGCAGCCGCGTGCTCTTCACCCCGATGTGCTCGACGGTGCCCTGACAGTCGTCGATCGTGAGGAAGTCGCCGAGGCCGAACGGCTTGTCGAGCGCGATCGAGAGCGAGGCGAGCACATCCGCCAGCACCGTCTGCACCGCGAGCGCCAGCGCGATGCCGCCGATCCCGAGACCGGCGAGCAGCGGCTTGATCTCGATGCCGAGGCTCGCGAGCGCGAACAGCGCCGCCATTCCCCACACGAGGATCCCGGCGGCGAACAGGATGACTTCCAGCGAGCTGCGCAGCAGCGTGTCGGGACCGGAGGAGCGCTGCTGGCGCAGCGCGATGCCAAAGCGCAGTACCGCCATCGTCCAGAGCGCGAGCTGCATCCACAGCAGCAGCACCAGCGCGACCTTCAGCCAGCGCTCGAGCGTCGGCGGCAACGTCAGATCGCGCGAGGCGAGCCACAGCGCGACGGCCAGCATGAACGCGCGACTGGTGCGCTCGAGGACGAGCGCCAGCAGATCGAGTGCCACCGGCACGTTGTCAGGTCCGCGCGCGGCGAGCCGCCGGCGCTGCGCGGCGATGAAGCGGCCGGCGAGCGGCAACAGCGTGAAGGTGACGACGAAGACGGCGAGCGCGAGCGCCCAGGCGTCCACCCCGTTACCGAGAAACTCGGCCTGTCCTGCGGCGTTCGTCATCGGGCGGCGCTTGCGCTCGGATCGCTCATGCGGTGTCGTCTTCGGTCGCGTCTTCCGCGCTGCCGTTCATGCCAAGCTCGCGCAGCTTGCGGGTGAGTGTGTTGCGGCCCCAGCCGATGAGCTTGGCCGCCTCCTGGCGATGCCCCTGGGTGCGCCGCAGGGCGGCGCGAATCAGCACGCGCTCGAAGTGCGGCTGCGCCGCATCGAGCAGCGGTGTCCGCCCCTCGCGCGCCTGACGCTCGGCCCAGGCGGCGAGTGCCACTGCCCAGTCGCTCGCGCGCGCGCTCGCACGCGCGACGCCCGCGAGCTCGGGCGGCAGATCCGCGACGTGCACCTCGCTCCCCGGCGCGAGCACCGACAGCCGCCGGCAGAGGTTCACGAGCTCGCGCACGTTGCCCGGCCATTCGTAGGCGGCGAGCCGTGCGAGCGCATCCGGCGCGAGCGCCTTGGGCTCGACGCCGAGCTCGTGCGCCGCCACCAGCATGTAATGTGCGAGGAGTCCGGGAATGTCCTCCGCCCGCGCGCGCAGCGGCGGCAGCTCGATACGGATCACGTTCAGGCGGTGATACAGGTCTTCGCGGAACAGGCCGCGCGCCACGCGCTCCTGCAGATTCTGATTGCTGGCGGCGATCACCCGCACGTCGACGCGGATCGGTGTCTGGCCGCCGACCCGGTAGAACTCGCCTTCGGCGAGCACACGCAGCAGCCGCGTCTGCAGCGGCGGCGACATGTCGCCGATCTCATCCAGAAACAGCGTGCCGCCGTCGGCCTGCTCGAAGCGCCCGCGGCGCAATGCGTCCGCACCGGTGAAGGCGCCGCGCTCGTGCCCGAAGAGCTCCGACTCGAGCAGGTCCGCCGGAATGGCCGCGGTGTTGAGCGCGATGAACGGCCGCGCGGAGCGCGGGCTGTGCTCGTGCAGCGCGCGCGCGACGAGCTCCTTGCCGGTGCCGGATTCGCCGGTGATCAGCACCGTGACCGAGGAGCGCGCCAGGCGACCGATGGCGCGAAACACCTGCTGCATGGCCGGCGCGCGCCCGAGAAGCTCGGGCATGCGCGGCGCCCCGGCGGTACCGCCGCGCCCCTGCAGCGAGCCGCTCGCCGCGCGCCGCACCAGCGCCACCGCCTGGTCGATGTCGAACGGCTTCGGCAGGTACTCGAAGGCGCCGCCCTGGTAGGCCGAGACCGCGCTCCCCAGATCCGAATACGCCGTCATCACGATCACGGGCAGCGCGGGGCGGGCGTCGCGGATGCGCCGCAGCAGCTCCAGTCCCGAAGCGCCGGGCATGCGGATGTCGGTGATCAGCACGTCCGGGGCATCGCGCCGCAGGGCATCGAGCGCCGGCTCCGCCGCCTCGAAGGCGCGCGGCGCCATGCCGTCGTTGCGCAGCGCCCGCTCCAGCACCCACCTGATGGAAGCGTCGTCGTCCACCAGCCACACGCGTAGCGCACCCTCGTTCATGCCTGCTCTCCGAGCCTCATGCGTGCTCTCTGCGGTTTCATGCGTCTTCGCCGAGCGGCAGCAGCAGCGTGAACACCGTGCGGCCGCGCTCGCTCTCGAACTCGATGATGCCGCCGTTGCGGGTGACCAGCTCCTGCGCGACCGCGAGCCCGAGCCCGGTGCCGTCGGCCCGTCCGGTGACCAGCGGATAGAAGATCGAGGAGCGCAGGTGCGCCGGCACCCCGGGACCTGAGTCCTCGACCTGGACGCTCGCCACCAGGCGGTGCTGCACCATGCCGATGGTGACGCCGGAGCGGGCACGCGTGCGCAGCACGATCCGCCCGTGCTCGCCCTGCGCCTGCAGTGCGTTGCGCGCCACGTTGAGCAGCGCCTGGATCAGCTGGTGGCGGTCGAGCATGCCGTTCGGCAGGCTCGGATCGTAGTCGCGCTCGATCGCGAGCGTCGGCGCCGCCTCGGCGCGCAGCAGGTGGTAGACGTGCTCGCAGATCTCGTGCACGTTGAGACTCGTCTTGCTCGGCGCGCGGCCCGGGCTCGCGATCGAGTCGACCAGCGCCGTGAGGCGATCGGCCTCGCCGATGATCACCTGGGTGTACTCCTTGAGCGCCGGCGCCGGCAGCTCGCGCTCGAGCAGCTGCGCGGCACCGCGCAGCCCGCCGAGCGGGTTTTTGATCTCGTGCGCCAGCTGCCGCACCATCAGGCGGCTGCCGTCGAGGCGAGCGAGCAGATCGTTCTCGCGCGAGATGCGCTGGCGCTGCGTGGTGTCGGCGAGCTCGAGCAGCAGGTGCCGGCCGGTGAGTCCGCTGAGCGGCGTGATGGTGACATCGAGCGTGCGCGGCTCGCGCGGCGCGGTCGCCGGTCGTACCGTGAGCTCGCGGTCGGCGATCCCCTCGCCGCTCGCGAGTGCCCGCCGCAGGATTCGCCCGAGGCCCTCGGGCTCGTGCAGGAGCTCGGTGAACGGCCGCCCGCGCGCCATCTTCAGGCTGAAGGCGAGCAGGTCCTGTGCCGCGACGTTGGCGTACACCGGACACAGCTGCGCATCCAGCATCACGATACCGGTGCACAGCGCATCGAGCAGGTCCGCCGGATCGAAGTGCGCCAGCGCCGAAGGGGTCGGCTGCTCAAGGGCCATGCCGCTCCTGTGCGGCACACGCGGCGCGCGCCGGGGCGAGGGCGCCCGCCGCAGCGCTCAGCGCGGCTTGAGCGGGGTGGGGATGCGGTTGTTCGGGTTGTTGGGGTTGAGGAGGGTGTTCTGCTGGACGTCGAACGTCACACCCGAGGGCTGACAGAGCGTCGTCCCCTGCCCGTCGCGCACCACCGCCTGCAGCGTGTGCGTGCCGCGATCGACCGGCGAGAGAGTGAAGCTCGCTCCGGTGGGAGCGCCGCCGTTGAGCGGCTGCCCGTCGAGCGTCATGAAGATCCGATCCTCGGGGCGCAGCTGCGGATCGGTCCGTACCGTGATGGTGAGCGAGTCGACATTCGCGAACGCCTGCGCGTTGGCCGGCTGGACGATCGCACAGCCCTGATAGTAGTTGGTGTTGTTTGCGGGCGGGGCCGTCGCCTCGGCAGCGTCCGCGGTCGGCGGCGCCTGGTAGGTCTGCGCCGCTGGGACGTGCATCTTCTCCGCATTGGCGTGCGGCTGGTCGCTGTAGTGGACCACGCCGTTCTCGTCGACCCACTTGTAGACCGTCTGCGCGAGGGCGAGCGAGCAGCCGAGCAGCAATAAGGTAAAAGCGCTCTTGAGCATGGTGTCTCAGCATAACGCCGCCCCAGGCCGGCGACAAAAAAGCGCACCGGGGCGGGGCGGCGCGCGCAACACACACGGCACTCACTCGCCACCCGCCCGTCGATCGTGCGCTCAGACGCTGTAATACATCTCGAGCTCCACCGGATGCGTCGACATGCGGAAGCGGGTGATCTCCTGCTGCTTGAGCGTCATGTAAGCGTCGATGACGTCGTTGCTGAACACTCCGCCGCGCGTCAGGAACTCGCGATCCTTGTCGAGGTAGTCGAGCGCCATGTCGAGCGAGTGGCACACGGTCGGGATGTTGCGCGCCTCCTCCGGCTCGAGGTCGTAGAGATCCTTGTCGGCGGGCTCGCCCGGGTGGGTCTTGTTCTGGATGCCGTCGAGCCCGGCGAGCATCATGGCGGTGAAGGCGAAGTACGGATTGGCGCTCGCGTCCGGGAAGCGCACCTCGATGCGCCGCGCCTTGGGGTTCGACACCCACGGAATGCGGATCGAGGCCGAGCGGTTGCGCGCCGAGTAGGCGAGCAGCACCGGCGCCTCGAAGCCCGGCACCAGGCGCTTGTAGCTGTTGGTGCCGGCGTTGGTGAAGGCATTGAGCGCGCGCGCGTGCTTGATGATGCCGCCGATGTAATAGAGCGCCAGATCCGACAGCCCGCCGTACTTGTCGCCGGCGAACAGCGCCCGACCTTCCTTCTGCAGCGACTGATGCACGTGCATGCCGCTGCCGTTGTCACCGACCAGCGGCTTCGGCATGAAGGTGACGGTCTTGCCGTAGCCGTGCGCCACGCTCTGCAGCGCGTACTTGAGGATCTGCACCTGGTCGGCCTTCTGCACCAGCGTACCGGCGGCGATGCCGATCTCCGCCTGGCCGGCGGTCGCGACCTCGTGGTGATGCACCTCGACCTTCAGTCCCATCTCCTCGCACGCCAGACACATGGCCGAGCGGATGTCCTGGAACGCATCCACCGGCGGCACCGGGAAGTAACCGCCCTTGATGCCGGGACGATGTCCCTTGTTGCCCTCCGCATACTCCTTCGGCGAGTTCCACGCGCCCTCGGCGGAGTCGATCTCGTAGAAGCAGCCGTTCATGTCGTTGCCGTAGCGCACGCTGTCGAAAATGAAGAACTCGTTCTCCGGCCCGAAGAGCGCGCTGTCGGCGATGCCGGTGGACTTCAGATACGCCTCGGCGCGCTTGGCGAGCGAGCGCGGGTCGCGCTCGTAGCCCTGGAGCGTGGTCGGCTCGATGACATCGCAGCGGATGTCGACCGTGGTCTCTTCGAAGAACGGATCGATGACCGCGGTGTTGGCGTCGGGCATGAGGATCATGTCCGACTCGTTGATGCCCTTCCAACCAGCGATCGAGGAGCCGTCGAACATCTTGCCGTCGCGAAACAGCTCTTCGTCCACGAGCCGCGCGGGAATCGTCACGTGCTGCTCTTTGCCGCGCGTGTCGGTGAAGCGCAGATCCGCGAACTTCACCTGCTTCTCCTTGATGAGCTTCAATACATCAATCGCTGTCATATCCGCCTCCGGGAAAGGGTCGTCGCGCCGTCCCACGCCGCTCGCCTTCGATGCGGCGCGGGCTTCGGGGGTGGCCAGGCTTTGCAGGCGCTGTGCCAGGTCCGCTGGGGATGCCAAATCAAGGAGTTAGCTTCCGATTGGAGAGCCTCTCTGCACCATCCCGGTGCGGAGGGCGCGCATTATTGCACCTTCACAGTGCGAAATGCGAAAACCGCCGGCTCTCAGGGGACCGAGCCCTGCGGGCGGTCGCCCGTTTTTAGTGCAACGGCTCGCGTCTGGGGCAGCGCCTGCGGCACAAGGCTCGGGGCTCCGGGCCGCAGGGCGTCGCTGGCGCGCCTGCGCGCGGCGGGCCGTATACTCGCGCGCTCCTTGCGGTCAAAACTCGAAGACGTATGAAAACCGGGCGCGCGCCGCGCACCTTCCAGGAGCTCATCTTCAGCCTGCAGCGCTACTGGTCGCAGGCCGGCTGTCTGATCCTCGAGCCCTACGACATGGAAGTCGGCGCCGGCACTTTTCACACCGCGACTTTTCTGCGCGCCGTCGGGCCCGAGCCCTGGCACGCCGCCTACGTCCAGCCCTCGCGCCGCCCGACCGACGGTCGCTACGGGCAGAACCCGTTTCGCCTGCAGCACTATTACCAGTACCAGGTGACTCTCAAGCCCTCGCCGCCCGCGATGCTCGACCTCTACCTCGGAAGCCTCGCCGCGCTCGGCCTCGATCCCCTGGTGCACGACGTGCGCCTCGTCGAGGACAACTGGGAATCGCCCACGCTCGGAGCCTGGGGCTTGGGGTGGGAGGTATGGCTGAACGGCATGGAGATCACGCAGTTCACCTACTTTCAGCAGGTCGGCGGCCTCGACTGCCGTCCGGTGACCGGCGAGATCACCTACGGTCTCGAGCGACTGGCGATGTACCTGCAGGGCGTCGAGAGCATCTACGACATCCTGTGGGGAGAGACGCCCGAGGGCCCGATCAGCTACGGCGACGTGTTCCAGCAGAACGAAGTCGAGCAGTCGTCCTACAACTTCGAGCACGCCGACGTCGCCGCGCTGCGCGCGCATTTCGAGGATTACGAGCGCGCCTGCCGCACGCTGCTCGAAGTGCACCTGCCGCTGCCGGCGTACGAGCAGGTGCTCAAGGCCTCCCACACCTTCAACCTGCTCGATGCGCGCCGCGCGATTTCCGTCACCGAGCGGCAGCGTTACCTGCTGCGCGTGCGCACGCTGGCGAGCGCCGTCGCACGCGCGTATCTCGCCAGCCGCGAGGCGCTCGGCTTCCCGCTGCTCAAGGCGCGCACCGCGGCCGCGGAGCCGAATCGCACCAAGGCAAGGCCGGCACGCGCCGCGGCGCGCAGCGCGACGCGGACCGGCGCATGAGCCCTGCAGCGCAGCGCGATTTCCTGGTCGAAATCGGCACCGAGGAGCTGCCGCCCAAGGCGCTGCTGCCACTACAGCAGGCGTTCGTCGCGGCGCTGCGCACCGGGCTCGAGCGCGCCGGATTGAAGCACGGCAAGGTGGCCGGATTTGCCACTCCGCGGCGACTCGCGGTGTGCGTCCAGCATCTTGCGGCCGAGCAGCCCGCGCAACACGTGAAGCGCCGCGGCCCGCCGCTCGGCAGCGCCTTCGATGCGAGCGGCGCGCCGACCCGTGCGGCGCGCGCTTTCGCCGCGAGCTGTGGGACGAGCGTCGCAGCACTGCAACGCCTCGATGAGGGCAAGGGGAGCTTTCTGTACTTCGTCGGCACCAAGGCCGGCGAGCCGGCGGTGCGGCTGCTGCCGGCTCTGGTGCAGGAGGCGCTCGATGCACTGCCGATCCCGCGCCGCATGCACTGGGGCGAGGGCAACGCCCTGTTCGTGCGCCCGGTGCATTGGGTGGTGATGCTTTACGGGCGCGACGTCGTGCCTGCGACGCTGCTCGAGACGCGCGCCGGACGTCACACGCGCGGCCACCGCTTTCTCTCGCCACGACCGCTCGCACTCGCGAGCCCCGCCGGCTACGAGCGCACGCTGCGCGTGCGCGGTCACGTGGTCGCGGACTTTGACACGCGGCGCGAGCGGATCCGCGCCGCGGTCACAGCGGCGGCGGCCGGCATCCATGGGCGCGCGCTGATCCGCGAGGCGCTCCTCGAAGAGGTCACCGCGCTCACCGAGTGGCCGGTCGCGCTCGCCGGCTTCATCGAGGAGCGCTTCCTGTCGCTGCCGCACGAGGTGCTGATCTCCACTCTCGAGAATCACGAGCGTTGTTTCCCGGTCGAGGGCGTCAACGGTGGATTGCTGCCGGGTTTCATCGCGGTGTGCAACATCAGGAGCCGCGCGCCGCAGCGCGTGCGCGCCGGCTACGAGCGCGTGGTGCGCGCGCGCCTCGCCGATGCGGCGTTCTTCTGGGAGCAGGATCGGCGCGAGCCGCTCGCAGCGCGCATTCCTGCGCTCGAGGCGGTGACCTACCAGGCGCGCCTCGGCTCGCTCGGCGACAAGACGCGCCGCGTGCGCGCACTCGCCGGCGAGATCGCGGCCAGCCTCGGCGGCGCGCGTGAGCCGGCGCTGCGCGCGGCGCAGCTCTGCAAGTGCGATCTGCTCACCCAGATGGTGGGCGAGTTCCCCGAGCTGCAGGGCACCATGGGCAGCTACTACGCACTCGCCGACGGTGAGTCGCACGAGGTGGCGACCAGCCTGCGCGAGCACTACCTGCCGCGCTCGGCGGGCGATGGCCTGCCGACGACGCCCACCGGAGTGGCGCTCGCGGTTGCCGACAAGCTCGATACGCTCGCCGGCGCCTTCGCGATCGACGCCAAACCGACCGGAACCAAGGACCCGTTCGGGTTGCGCCGTGCGGCCCTCGGCGTGCAACGGATTCTCATCGAGAAGTCGCTCGACCTGGATCTCAAGCACTTCATTGAGCGCGCCGTGGCGCTCGCGCGCGCCGACATCGCGAAGCTGGCGGCGACGCAGCCACGCGCCGCGCCACCCGCGGCCGCGGAGGGGACGAAGGCCGGCATGACGGGCGCCAGCGCGATGACGGCCAGCAGCGCGACGACGGCCACCGCGACGACCGCTGATGCCATCTACGATTTCCTGATGGAGCGGCTGCGCGCCTACTACCTCGAGGGCGCCGGTGCCAGCGGGCGCACGCCCATCACGCCTGAGATGTTCGATGCGGTGCTCGCCGCGCGCCCCGCCTCGCCGCTCGACTTCGATGCACGGCTGAAAGCGCTCAGCCGCTTCCTCGAGCTGCCCGAGGCGGCGAGCCTCACGGTCGCCAACAAGCGCATCGCCAACATCCTGCGCAAGGCCGACAGCACGCCGCCCGCCGAGGTCGACGCCGCGCGGCTGCGTCTGCCGGCGGAGCAGCGACTGTTCGAGGCGATGCACGCCCTGCGGGATTCGGTGGCTGCGGCCACTGCGCAGCGCCGTTACGCCGATGCCCTCGCGCAGCTCGCGCAGCTGCGCTCCGCGGTCGATGTGTTCTTCGACGACGTGATGGTGATGGACGAGGACCCGCAGCTGCGCGCCAACCGGCTGAGCCTCCTCGGGCAGCTGCACGGGCTTTTCGCGGGGGTCGCGGATCTGTCGCGACTGCCGGGTTGAGCGGCACGCGCGACTCCGAGGCCGGCAGCCGCTGGCGCAGCGCGCCGGTGCAGCTGCTCGGGTCGCTGTTCTTCACCGCTTTCTGGCTCGCGTGGACTTTCCTCTACGCGATCGGCTTCGTGATCGTGTGCCTGTTTCTGCCCTTTCCGCGGCGCTTCGCGCTCGCGCGCGCGTACGCCGTGAGTGTGCTGTGGGTGCTGAAGTGGAGTTGCGGGCTCACGTTTCGCATCGAGGGCGCGCCGCTCCCGGCGGGCTGTCACGTCGCGCTGTGGAAGCACTCCTCGTCGTGGGAAACCCTCGCCATGATGGTGGTGTTCCCACGCCAGGTGTGGGTGCTCAAGCGCGAGCTGATCTGGGTTCCGGCAGTGGGCCTTGCCGTGCGCCAGCTGCACGCGATCGCCATCGACCGCAGCGCCGGCCACTCGGCCGTCGCACAGGTGATCGAGCAGGGGAAGGAGCGGATCAAGGAAGGCGACTGGGTGATCATCTTCCCGGAGGGCACGCGCATGCCCGCGGGCGAGACACGCCGCTACGGAGTGAGCGGCACCGCTCTCGCGAGCGCGGCCGGTACGCTGCTCGTGCCGGTCGCGCACAACGCGGGCTATTACTGGCCGCGCCGCGGACTCCTCAAGCGACCGGGGACCGTGCGTGTCGTGATCGGCGCGCCGGTCGCGCCCGCCGGTCGCGAGGTGCGCGAAGTCAACGACGAGATCCAGGCGTGGGTCGAGGCGACAGTGCGCAGTCTCGCACCACGGGCCGCAGCCGACTCCTGAGGTTTCTGCGTCCGACTTCAGCAAACTGGCCTTCGGCAGCCGCCACATAAGAGCGCCGAGGAGTCAAAAAATGCTGTATTGCTCCTGAATGTCTCTCCGACGAGTCAATAAGCCCGCCGCGCGAGCGGTGTCTCAGATGTCGAGGTTGGTCACTGAGAGCGCGTTCTTCTCGATGAACTCGCGCCGCGGCTCGACCTGATCGCCCATCAGCGTCGTGAAAATGTCGTCGGCCGCCACGGCATCCTCGATCTTCACCTGCAGGAGCCGGCGCGTCTGCGGATTGATGGTGGTCTCCCAGAGCTGCTCGGGATTCATCTCGCCGAGCCCTTTGTAGCGCTGGATCGTCTGGCCTTTCTTGGCCTCATCGAACAGCCACTTCATCGCCTCCTTGAAGGAGCCGATCTCGCGCCGCTCGTTGCCGCGCGTGACGGCAGCGCCCTCACCGATCAGCCCGGCGAGCGTGCGGGCGAGATCCGCGATTCGCTGGTACTCCGCAGATTCGAAGAACTCGCGCGGCAGGTACTTGTGAGTCAGCGTGCCGTGCTCGATCTTGTGCACGATGATGCGCGCGGTGTGGCCGTCGCTCGCCGCGCGGGTCTCCACGGTGTAGGTGCGCGTGCCGTCGGCGAGTGCATTGAGTCGCTGGTTGAGATCCTGCGCCCAGCCGCGCAGCCACTCCGCACGATCGAAGTTGGCGCGCGTTACCTCCGGCATGTAGATGAGCTGCTCGAGCAGCCGATCGTCATAGCGGCGCGACCAGCGTCGGATGATCGACTGCACCTCCATGTACTTGCGTGCCAGCAGCTCGAGCCCCGTGCCCGAGAGCGGCGGCGCCTGCGCATTCACGTGCAGACTCGCACCCTCGAGTGCGGTGTTGAGCAGCAGCTGATTGAGCTCGTTATCGTCCTTGACGTACGACTCCTGCTTGCCGCGCTTGATCTTGTAGAGCGGCGGCTGCGCGATGTAGATGTGCCCGCGCTCAATCAGCTCGGGCATCTGGCGGTAGAAGAACGTGAGAAGGAGCGTGCGGATGTGGCTGCCATCGACGTCCGCATCCGTCATCACACAGATGCGGTGATAGCGCAGCTTCTCGATGTCGAAATCATCCTTGCCGATGCCGGTGCCGAGCGCGGTAATCAGCGTGCCGACCTCCGCCGAGGACAGCATCTTGTCGAAGCGCGCGCGCTCGACGTTGAGGATTTTGCCCTTGAGCGGCAGGATCGCCTGGGTGCGCCGGTCGCGCCCCTGCTTGGCCGAGCCGCCGGCCGAGTCCCCCTCGACGATGAAGATCTCCGACAGCGCCGGATCCTTCTCCTGGCAGTCGGCGAGCTTGCCCGGCAGGCCCGCGACATCGAGCGCGCCCTTGCGGCGGGTCATCTCGCGCGCCTTGCGCGCCGCTTCGCGCGCCCGCGCCGCCTCGACCATCTTGGCGACGACCAGGCGCGCCTCCTGCGGGTGCTCGAGCAGAAACTCCTGCAGCTTGCTGCCCACGGCGTTCTCGACGATGCCCTTGACCTCGGACGACACCAGCTTGTCCTTGGTCTGGGAGGAGAACTTCGGATCCGGCAGCTTCACCGAGAGGATCGCGGTCAGCCCCTCGCGCGCGTCGTCACCGGTCATCGCAATGCGGTCTTTGCTGCCCGACAGCTCCTTCTCGACGTAGTCGTTGAGCGTGCGGGTGAGCGCGCTGCGGAAGCCGGCGAGGTGCGTGCCGCCGTCTTTCTGCGGAATGTTGTTGGTGTAGCAGAACATGCTCTCCTGGTAGGAGTCGTTCCACTGCTGCGCCACTTCCACCGACACGGGTCCGGTCTGGGTGCGAAACCAGAACACCGTTTCGTGGATGGGACTGCGCGTGCGGTTCAGGTACTTGACGAAGGCCTGCAGTCCGCCGGCGTGCGCGAACACGTCGGACTTGTTCTCGCGCTCGTCGTTGAGCTCGATGCGCACGCCCGAGTTGAGGAAGGAGAGCTCGCGCAGCCGCTGGGCGAGAATCTCGTAGTCGAAGCTGATGTTGGTGAAGATCAGCGCGCTCGGCTTGAAGCGAATGACCGTGCCGCGATCGTGGGTGTCGCCCACCACGGCAAGGGGTGCGACCGGCTCCCCGAGGCGGTATTCCTGGCGGTGGAGCTTGCCGTCGCGGGCGATCGTGAGCTGCAGGTACTCGGACAGCGCATTCACCACTGAGACGCCGACGCCATGCAGCCCCCCGGCGACCTTGTAGGAGCTGTCGTCGAACTTCCCGCCCGAGTGCAGCACGGTCATGATGACTTCGGCCGCCGAGCGCCCCTCTTCGGGGTGGATATCCACCGGGATCCCGCGGCCGTTATCAGAGACGGTGACGGACTCATCGGCGTGAATCGTCACGCCGATGCGGTCGCAGTAGCCGGCCAGGGCCTCGTCGATCGAGTTGTCGACGACCTCGAAAACCATGTGGTGGAGACCCGTCCCGTCATCGGTGTCGCCGATGTACATTCCGGGGCGTTTCCGCACCGCGTCAAGACCTTTTAAGACTTTGATTTTACTGGAATCGTAGACGTCATCGACGGCCATGAATACACTCGGTTTTGTGACGCGACATTATACCGGTTGGACTCTCCCGTGTTCCACGTGAAACGTCCTCTCGGGCGCTCCGAAAAGTCGCGATTCCGCGTGCAATGAGGTCACCACGAGCTGAGATCGCAAGGCCGCCACGAGCTCGATAAAGCGCTGCAGCCGCTCCCCGTCGAGTTCCGCGGCGGGATCGTCGAGGAGGAGCGTCGGCGTGATCTCCGTGATCGCCTGAAGGAGGCGCAGCTGCGCGACGGTCATCGCAGCGGCGACGAGTTTCTGCTGACCCCGGGAGAGCACTTCCCGCGCGGGGCGGCCATGCAGACGGACCGCGACGTCTGCGCGATGCGGGCCGAGGTGCGTGACCTGGCGGAGTGAATCGCGCGCACGTGAAGCACTGAGGGCATCGACCAGCGCGTGCTCCTGGCTCCAGCCACGATGATAGTGAAGCTCGACGGGAAGGCCGGTGAGCGAAGCCACGGTGTCCTGCCAGTAGGGCTGCAGCTGCGCCATGAAATGCCCGCGGGATGTGGCGATCGACTCACCAAGGCGGCCTAATTCGGATTCCCAGGTCGCTGCGTCGGCACCCGCGATCTTGAGGGCCACATTGCGTTGCCGGAGTGCCCGGTTGTACCGAACCCAGGTCTCGACAAAGGAGGGTTCCACGTGGAACACACCCCAATCGAGCCACCGGCGACGGCGGTACCCTCCCTCCTCGACCAGGCGATGAACCCCAGGGTCAATCACCTGCACCGGGAACTCCCATGAGAGCGCTGCGAAGGATTCGGCTGTCCGACCCCCGATGTGCGCCCAGCTTCGCTCGGGCGTCACATCGAAAGTCAGACGCGAGGTTGCTCCGCCGCCTCGTGTGACCTGCCCACTGACTCTCATGTGCGCCTGTCCGTACCTGATCAGGCGCTCAGTGTTTCTCAACCGAAACGATCTGCCGCGGCCGAGGAGAAAGATCGCTTCAAGGAGCGATGTCTTCCCCGCCCCGTTCGCTCCCCAGATCAGCGTCAGGTCTCCCCCAAGCTCGAGCGAGGCGTGCTCCAGACAGCGGACGTTAGTTGCGCTGAGCTCGATCAGGCTCATACCGGGCGTAGCCGAGCCAGCCGGATCACCGGCATGGGCCGCTGGCTCCTGTGGCGTTCAAACGGCGGCAGCGCGTCTCACACAGCCGGTCAATGGCGCACCCGGACGGCGTCTGCGCGAACCCGCTCAGAAAGTCCAAACAACACGGCCCACGCGACTGATCGGCCTTCACCGCGCGCGGCGTTCTCGGGCGTGCGGTCGCGGGTGCTGTCGAGCAGTTTCCCATCGTCCTCTCGCCACGATTCGCTGAATGTTCCACGTGGAACTCAACGCCAGTTCCCCTTTCGAGGGCGCTCACGTCCCGCCGACGATGCCTGTGGAGAGAGCGGCCGTGCGATGCCCAACGACCGACGAAGCGAGCAGGCGGCGAAGCTTGAGCCAGCGGGCCCCACGCACTGGTCCGGTGGACCAAGCGAGCGGACCGAGCGGGGGAAGCTCTCGCCGTCACGTGCGAGCTCAGTTGCCCCCGTCGCGCTCGATGGCGGTGACTGCAGGTCACCCGCCACCGCGCTCTAGAGCCGCATCGGCATGACCACGTAGCGAGTGTGTGTCGTTGCCGGAGCGTGGATCAGGCAGCTGCTGCTCGAGTCGGTGAGCCCGATCTCCACCTTGTCGCCCTCGATGGCGCCGAGCGCATCGAGCAGGTAATTCACGTTGAAGCCGATCTCGACTTCCTCGCCGTGGTACGTCACCTCGACCTGATCCTCGGCCTCCTCCTGCTCCGGGTTGTGTGCCTGGAGGGTGAGCAACCCGGGCCGGGCGGTGAGCCGGATACCGCGATATTTCTCGTTGGAGAGGATCGCCGTTCGCTGCAACGCCTGCCTCAGGGTCTCCCGATCCGCCTCCACCATACGCGGCGGACTGGCCGGGATGACTCGCGCGTACTCCGGAAAACGTCCATCGATAAGCTTCGAAGTGAAGCGAATATCGCCGATCTGGGCGCGAACGTGATTAGTTCCCACGGCCAGCTCAATGGTGCCCTCAGTCCCGAGGATGCGCTGCAGCTCGAGGACCCCCTTGCGGGGCACGATCACCTGGTGAGTGGTCTGCGCCTTGCCGGAGAGCTCCATCTCGGCGAGCGCGAGGCGGTGACCGTCGGTGGCCACGGCGCGCAGCGACTTGCCGTCTGTCTCGAGCAGCAAGCCATTCAGGTAATAGCGCACGTCCTGCTGCGCCATCGAGAAGTGTGTCTTGTCGATCAGCCGACGGAACTCGCCCTGCGCGAGACTCAACGTGTGCTGCGCGTTGATCTCCTCCACCAGCGGAAACTCGGCCGCCGGCAGACTCGACAACGTGAAGCGGCCACGTCCGGCGCGCAGTGTCGTGCGCTCGCCCTCGGTACTGAGCAGTACGCTGATTTTTTCCGGCAGTGAACGAAAGATCTCGAGGAGTTTTCGTCCGGGCACGGTGATTTCACCAGGCTGTTGCACGCTCACGGCATTGGTTGCCACGAGCTCCACCTCGAGATCCGTGCCGGTAATGCTCAGTCGACCATCGCGTGCAGCCAGGAGCACGTTTGCCAGCACCGGCATCGTCTGCCGGCGCTCGACCACGCCGATGACGCTCTGTAAGGGCGCGAGTATGTCTTCGCGCGCAGCGCTCAGTTTCATATCGGTATGACTCTCTGCAATCTTCTCAAGAAGAGATCTTTGTTATAGAGACTATAGAGCTTGTGAATAGCGGGGACGAAATTACTTTTCTTGCTCGCTCAAACCACTGCACGCTACTTTGCCCGCTGAAAGCTCGCGAACGAGCTGCTGAACCGCTGTGCGTGTCCTGTGGGTAAGGTTATCCGCGCGTGCGCTCACAGCAAATCCACAGCACTGCGCACATCAACCCGCCAGGGTTCTCAACAGGTTTGAGTAGTCCTCTTTCATGCGCTGCTCGATGTCGCGCAGCTCCTTGATGCGCTTGCAGGCGTGCAGCACCGTGGTGTGATCGCGCCCGCCGAACGCATCACCGATCTCCGGCAGGCTGTGACTGGTCAGCTCCTTGGCGAGCGCCATGGCGACCTGGCGCGGGCGCGCCACCGAGCGGCTGCGGCGCTTCGACAGCAGGTCGGCCATGCGCACCTTGTAGTAGTCGGCCACCGTCTTTTGAATATTTTCCACGGTCACGAGCTTCGCCTGCAGCGACAGCAGGTCCTTGAGCGCTTCCTTGGTGAATTCGAGCGTGATCGCGTGTCCCGTGAAACGCGAATTGGCGATCACGCGTCGCAGCGCCCCCTCGAGCTCGCGCACGTTCGAGCGAATGCGCTTGCCGATGAAGAACGCGACCTCCTCGGGCAGCACCACACCGCCGGCCTGCGCCTTGGTGATGAGGATCGCCACGCAGGTCTCGAGCTCCGGCGGCTCGATCGCAACCGTCAGCCCCCAGCCGAAGCGCGACTTGAGTCGCTCCTCGAGGCCCTCCACCTCCTTTGGATAGCGGTCGCAGGTGAGGATCACCTGGTGCTGGCCCTCGAGCAGCTCGTTGAAGGTGTGGAAGAACTCCTCCTGCGAGCGCTCCTTGCCGGCGAAGAACTGAATATCGTCGATCAGCAGCGCATCGAGCGAGCGGTACGCGGTCTTGAACTCGTTCATCGAGTTGTGCTGCAACGCGCGCACCATGTCGCCGACGAAGCGCTCGGAATGCACGTACGCGATGCGCGCCTCGGCATCGTGCTGCTTGATCAGGTGCGCGATCGAATGCATCAGGTGCGTCTTGCCGAGCCCGACACCGCCGTACAGGAAGAGGGGGTTGTAGGCGCGCCCGGGATTTTCCGCGACCTGGTGCGCGGCGGCCTTGGCGAGCTGGTTGCTCTTGCCCTCGACGAAGCTCGCGAACGTGAAGTCGGGATTGAGCCGCGCACCGACCACCAGTCCTTCGGCGCGCCGCGCCTGCCCCGGCAGCGCGCTCGCAGCCGCCGCGCGAGCCGGCGCGTAGCGCGAGCCGACCTCGACCGTGACGATCGGCGCATCGCCGGTGCTCTCGTCGCGCAGCAGCTCGCCGATGCGCGGCAGCAGATTCGCATTCACCCAGTCGACCACGAAGCGGTTCGGGGCGAGAAGCTTCAGAGCACCGTGGCCTTCCATCGCCTGCAGCGGCCGCACCCAGGTATTGAATTGCTGCTCGGGAAGCTCCGTCTCCAACGCGCCCATGCAGCGAGTCCAAAGCGACGCTTCCACGCGCGTGGCCTCCGCGACGTTCTTGTGTACAGGACGGGGTCGCGAAGTCTATACCGATCGCCCGTGGCGCTGTAGATTTTCCGCCGTCGGCCGTATTGACACTTTGGCGCTCAACGGCTTAGCCTTGCCGCCCTTTTTTTGACCGCAGGCGTCGTCCCGGAGCGCGCGCCATGAAGCGTACCTATCAGCCGAGCAAAGTGCGCCGCAAGCGCACCCATGGATTCCGCGCGCGCATGGCCACCAAGAGCGGCCGCCGGGTGCTCGCGCGGCGCCGTGCCAAGGGCCGGCGCAAGCTGATTCCCTGAGAGACGCTGGCCGCACGGCGCGTGGCCGCGCTGCGCGCTCAGGTCAGTGATCTCTCGAGGCGCGATGCAGCCAAGGCTCACACTGCCGCCGCGACTTCGCCTGCGGCGCAAGAGCGACTTCGACGCCGCGCGCCTGCGCGGGCGGCGCATGAGTGACGGATTTTTCACGGTGACGGCCAGCGTGAATCAAGCAGGCGCTGCGCGCCTCGGAATGGCGGTCGCGGTGCGCGCAGCCGGTGGCGCCGTGGCGCGCAATCGCATCCGGCGCATCATTCGCGAGTCCTTTCGGTTGCACCAGCGCGAGATTCCGGCCGTCGACCTCGTGGTGAGCGCACGCGCCGCGGCCGCGGCGGCCAGCCGCCGTGAGCTGCACGCGAGCCTCGCGGCGCTCTGGCAGAAAGTCGGTGAGCAATGCGCTACGTCGCGGTCTTGCTGATCCGGCTCTACCAGTGGACGGTGAGTCCACTGCTCGGGCCCGCGTGCCGCTTCTATCCGAGTTGCTCGCAGTACGCGCTCGAAGCATGCACGCGCTTCGGGCTCCTCAAAGGCAGCTGGCTCGCGCTTGCGCGCCTCGCGCGCTGCCACCCCTTCCACCCCGGGGGATTCGATCCCGTGCCGCCCTCCTGCGCGGCGCTCGCTCATCGCGCGCATCCCGATGAGCACTAGTTTCGCCACTAACCTGCGGATCCTCCTGTGGGGCGCGCTCGCGCTCACACTCTACGTCGACTATCAGACGTGGATGCACGACTACGGCCCGCCGCCCGGCGCGGCCGCGCCGCCCGCGATCAGCGCGCCGGCGGGCAGCGGTGCGCCCGTGAGCGATCTCGGCGAGCACGTGCCGAGCGCAGCGAAGTCGGCGCAGCCGCAGTCGGCCGGCGCGAGCGCCGGCGCCGGTGCGGGAGCCGCCGCGGCAGTCCCCGAGCCGGGCGCGACCGGCGTCTCGCCCGCGGCAGAGGAGCCCGCGAGCGTGCACGTGCGCACCGATGTTCTCGACGTTGAGATCGGTACGCATGGCGGCACGCTCGAGCGGGTGGATCTGCTCGCCTTTCCGCGCGTCAAGGGCGAGTCGACGCCGGTGCGGCTCGAGAACCACGACGACCCGCAGTCGCTCTACCTGCTGCAGTCGGGGCTCACGGGACCCGAGGGGGGCGACTATCCGACGCACCTCGCGCGCTACGCGAGCGAGCGCAGCGACTATAGCCTCGACGGCGCGCGCGAGCTGCGCGTGCCGCTCAGCTGGAGCGCGGGCGGCGTCACGGTCACCAAGACCTTCGTGTTCCGCCGCGGCGCCTACCGCATCGACGTCGAGTACCGCGTGCGCAACGGCGGCGCCACGCCCTGGACGGCACGTCAGTACGCCCAGATCCTGCGCAGCGATCCGCGCACCAAGCGCTCGATGTTCAACGTCGAGAGCTACGCTTTCCACGGGCCGGCGCTCTACGACGGCACCCGCTACCGCAAGCTCGACACCACGGACTCACAGGACAGCCACCTGTCGCTCGAGGTGCGCGACGGCTGGGAGGCGGCCGTGCAGCATCACTTCGTGAGCGCCACCGTGCCGCCGCGCGGCGCGCCGTGGCACTTCGGACTCGAGGTCGAAGGCGAGCGCTATCTGCTCACCGCGACCGGCCCCGAGCAGAGCGTCGCGCCCGGCGCCACGGGGCAATTCGATCTCAGTCTGTTCGCCGGACCGAAATTGCAGCAGCAGCTCGAGGCGACCGCGCCCGAGCTCGGCCGCGTGGCCGACTACGGGCACCTCTGGTTCCTCGCGATGCCGTTGTTCACCGCGCTCAGCTGGGTGGACAACCTCACGGGCAACTGGGGCGTCGCGATCATCGCGGTGACCTTCCTGCTGAAGCTCCTGTTCTACCCGCTGTCGGAGGCGAGCGGCCGCTCGATGGCGAAGATGAAGACCCTGCAGCCGCGCATCAAGAACCTGCAGGAGACCTACAAGGACGACCGCGAGAAGCTCGGCCGCGCGATGATGGAGCTGTACAAGCGCGAGAAGATCAATCCGGTCGCCGGCTGCCTGCCGATTGTCATCCAGATCCCGGTGTTCCTCGCTTTCTACTGGGTGCTGCTCGAGAGCGTCGAGATGCGCCAGGCGCCGTTCGCGTTCTGGATCCACGACCTGTCCTCGCGCGATCCGTTCTTCATCCTGCCCGCCATCATGGCCGTGGCGATGTTCGTGCAGTACAAGCTCAACCCGGCGCCCCCCGACCCGGTGCAGGCGAAGGTCTTCATGTTCATGCCGATCTTCATGTCGGCGACCTTCGCGCTGTTCCCCGCGGGACTGGTGCTCTACTGGGTGACGAACACCGTTCTGTCGATCGCGCAGCAGTGGAACATCAACCGGCGCATCGCGGCCGTCGCGGCGCGTAAAACCTAGCGACGCCGTGACTCAGGTCGCCGGGCATTCGTCGGCGAAGGTGCCGGGCTGCTCGGTCTGCGGCGCATCCGGTGGCGGGAAAGTCTGACCGAAGGTGAAGGCCTCGGGGCTCGCGCCCTCGATGCGCAGCAGCGCGAGCCGCGCGCTGGCCTCGGCCACCGTCGGCCGGTGACCGCGCGTTACCCACCACAGCACGAGGTACGCCTCGCTCATGCGCTCGAACCATTCGCGCCGGCGGGTGAGGAACTCGACATGCGCCGTGCGGTAGACGAACCGCCGCAAGTGCTCGACGTCGCGCCACACCGACAGGTTGAGCAGCATGTTCGGGTCCGGGAACGGACGAATCGCGGTCGCGTCGCCTTCCGCCGTCTGCAGCCGCCACACGAACCCCTCGGCGGCGTCGGCGAGCGCGTTGATGCGCTCGAGGTTGGCCACGAACTCCGCCATGACCGGCGAGTCGAGCGGTCCCTTGATGATGCCGATGTTCAGCTGCGCGAGCTCGTAGCCCGACATGGAGGCCTCCTCGAGGGCCGAGGCCGGAGCATAGCGAAGCCCGGCGTGACGCGACACGGCGAGCGGCGCTAGTCTCGTTCCCTCCCCATGACGCGCATCGACACCATCGTGGCCGCGGCCACGCCGCCGGGAAGAGGCGGCGTCGGCATCGTGCGCGTCTCCGGCCCGAAGGCGCCGGAGCTGGCCGCGATCATCCTCGGCGAGCTGCCGCGTGCGCGCCAGGCGACCGTCGCGCGCTTCCTCGACGCGCAGCGTGAGCCGATCGATGCGGGACTTGCGCTCTTTTTCCCCGCGCCGCATTCCTACACCGGCGAGCACGTGCTCGAGCTGCACGGCCACGGCGGGCCGCTGGTGATGCAGGCGCTGGTCGCGCGCGCGCTCGAGCTCGGCGCGCGCCGTGCACAGCCGGGGGAATTCACCCAGCGTGCCTTTCTGAACGACAAGCTGGATCTTGCTCAGGCGGAGGCGGTCGCCGACCTGATCGATGCGGGCTCGCGTGCGGCCGCGCGCGCGGCCATGCGCTCGCTCCAGGGGGAGTTCTCTGCCATGGTGCGCGGGCTCACCGAGGCGGTGATCGAGCTGCGCACCTACGTGGAGGCGGCGATCGACTTCCCCGAGGAGGAGATCGATTTCCTCGCCGACCGCGAGCTCGGCGAGCGCTTCCGCGCGCTGCGTGGGCATTTCAACGGCGTGCTGCAGAGTGCGCGCCAGGGAAGGCTGCTGCGCGAGGGCATGACGGTGGTGATCGCCGGACGGCCGAACGCCGGCAAGTCAAGCCTGCTCAATCGCCTCGCTGGCTACGACGCGGCGATCGTGACGCCGATCGCCGGCACGACGCGCGACGTGGTGCGCGAGCGCATCCACCTCGACGGCATGCCGCTGCACGTGCTCGACACGGCGGGACTGCGCGCGGGAGGCGATGTGGTCGAAGCCGAGGGCGTGCGGCGCGCGCACGCCGAGATGCAGCGCGCCGACCGGGTGCTGTTCGTGATCGACGCGGCCGAGGATCAGACCGCCGCAGCCTTTCGCGAGCAGTGCGCGCAGCTGCCGGTGGACGTACCGGTGACGCTGGTCTTCAACAAGTGCGACCTGGCGGGAGCGGCACCGTCGGCGGCCGACCCCGCCGGCGAGCTTGCAGGCGGGCCGCCGAGCCTGCGCGTGTCCGCGCTCACCGGCGAGGGACTTGCCGCGCTGCGCGCGCACCTCGCCGCCGAGATGGGCTATCAGAGCGTCGACAGCGGGGTCATCAGCGCCCGTCGCCGCCATCTCGAGGCGCTCGCCCAGGCGCAGGCACACACCGAGGCCGCGTCGCAGCTGCTCACCGAGCGGCGTGCGGGCGAGCTGGTCGCCGAGGAGCTGCGTGCCGCGCAGCGCGCGCTCGGCGAGATCACCGGCGAGTTCACCACCGAGGACCTGCTGGCGCGGATCTTCGCCGGCTTCTGCATCGGCAAGTGACGCCGCCGGCGCCCGTGCCACAAGCGCGACCGTGCGTCAGCGAGCAGCTACGGCCAGCGCCAGGTCCTTGCTGTAGACCACGTTCATCACGTTGTCGTACCAGCCCGTGACCTGCGGCTTGACCAGGTGCTTGTTGACGTAGAAGTACAGCGGCAGCAGCGGGTGATCGGCGAGCATCAGCCGCTCGGCCTGCTCGAGGAGCGCGGCGCGCTCGCCCGGCTGCCGCTGGCGCGACGCGCTGCGCAGCAGCGCATCGTAGGCGCCGTTGCGATAGTGCGGCAGATTCACGCCGAAGTCGCTCTTCAGGTACTGCGCGAAGGTATAGGCGTCGTTGTAATCGCCCACCCAGCTCGAGCGGAACATCTCGACTTCGCCGCGATCGATGTCCGCGAGCAGCGATTTGAACTCGACCTGCGTTAGGCGCACATCGACGCCGAGCGCCTCCTGCCACATCGAGGCGACCGCGAGCGCGAGCTTGGTGTGCACCTCGCCGGAGTTGTAGCGCAGCTCGAACACCAGCGGTCGCGCGCGGGAGTAGCCGGCCTCGCGGTACAAGCGCTGCGCTTCGCCGATGCGCGCCGCCGTGCTCCGCCCGCGGTAGTCGAAGGACTGCGAGCTGTAGCCCTCGATCCCCGGCGGCACCCAGCCGTAGGCGGGCAGCTCGCCGACGCGCAGCACGAGCTGCGCGAGCTTCTCGCGATCGATGACCAGCGAGAGCGCACGCCGCAGGCGCGGGTTGTCGCTGAAGGGCGCGCGGCGCAGGTTGAAGCCGTAGAAGTAGGTGCTGAGCTGCGGCGAGACGTGCAGCTCACGGGCGAGGTTCGCGCGGATCCAGTCGAACTGCCCGCGCGGCACGGCGTAGGTGATCTGCAGCTCCCCGCCACGGTAGCGGACGAGCTCGGCGTTCTCGTCGGCGATCAGCAGGTACTTCACCGCGGCGAGTCGCGTCGCGGCGGCGTTCCAGTAGCGGGCGTTGCGGGCGAGGAGAATGTGAGCGCCCGGCACCCACTCCGTGAGCACGAAGGCGCCGTTGCTCACCATGATTCCGGCGCGCGCGAAGCCCTGCGGATGCTGGCGCAGCGTCGGCCGGTGCACGGGGCAGGCCGCCGGGTGCGCCAGCAATGTCGGCAGGTACGGCGCCGGCGTCGCGAGCGTGATCACGACGGTGCTGTCATCGGGAGCGCTGATGCCGAGTGCCGCCGCAGGCTTGCGCCCCGCGACGATGTCCTCGGCATTCGCGACGACATCGATGTACTGCGCGTACCCCGAGCCGGTCGCGGGGTCGACCAGGCGTTGGAGCCCCGCGAGGAAATCGGCCGCGACCACGGGGTCGCCGTTCGACCAGCGCGCCTCGCTTCGCAGCTCGAAGGTGTAGGTGAGGCCGTCGTCGCTCGCGCGCCAGCTGCGGGCGACTCCCGGGGCGACGCGCGCTTCGTGATCGAGCGTCGTGAGGCCTTCGCACAGGTCGCGCAGGATGCTCTGCGCCTCGAAGCCGCGCGCCTTCTGCGGATCGAGCGAGTCGGGCTCGGGACCGCCGCCGCGCACCAGCATGCCGGCCCCCGCGCTCGCGCCGGCTGCGCCGCCTGCCGCACCGCCCGCCGCGCTCCGAGCACTGCTGCCGGCCGAATTTCCACCGGCAGCGTCAGGCGAGCGCGCGCAGCCGCCGAGCAGCAGCGTGCAGCTCACGGCGGCCAGCGCCGGCAGCACAGCGGCCAGCGCGGCGAGCAGGGCGCTCGTTCGCCTCACGGCCCGGTTCGCCCCCGTGTCGCGCCGTGCCGGTGCGCGTTGATCAGCGCGCGCAGCTCCTCGGCGGCCGCGCGGGCGGCGTCGGCGAAGTCCTCGCCCGCGGAGCGGTAGAGAATGGCGCGCGATGAGCTGACGATGAGGCCGGTGCCGCGCGCCGTCTGGCCGCACTCGACCGCCTGGGCCACATCGCCGCCCTGCGCTCCGACCCCCGGCACCAGCAGCGGCATCTCGCCGACCAGCGCGCGCACCTCGGCCAGCTCGCGTGGCTGAGTCGCGCCCATCACCAGCAGGCAGTTGCCGCGGCTGTTCCAGCGCCGGGCCGCGAGCTCGGCCACTACCTGATACAGCCGCCGTCCACCGACGGCGAGATCCTGCAGGTCACCCGCCCCGGGATTGGAAGTGCGGCAGACGATGATGACGCCCTTGTCGGCGTGTTTGAGGAACGGCTCGAGCGCGTCCGTACCGAGATACGGGTTCACGGTCACGGCATCGGCGCCGTAGCGCTCGAAGGCTTCGCTCGCGTAACGCTCGGCGGTATGACCGACATCGCCGCGCTTCGCATCGAGAATAACCGGGACGCCCGGATGCGTCCGATGGATGTACTCGATGGTGCGCTCGAGTTGCTCCTCGGCACGGCAGGCGGCGTAGTGCGCGAACTGCGGCTTGTAGGCGCATACCAGGTCGGCGGTGGCGTCGATGATGCTG
>Ga0307477_10000836_pt1 | contig 29936 bp, 28 predicted proteins | sample atmos_gasesECM2C_FD_203316 | JGI IMG/M metagenome (GOLD analysis project Ga0307477, IMG submission 203316) | Hardwood forest soil microbial communities from Morgan-Monroe State Forest, Indiana, United States - atmos_gasesECM2C_515 | ecosystem: Environmental > Terrestrial > Soil > Temperate...
CGTGGAGCACGATGCGCTGCGCCCCCGCCGCCCTGGCCTCGCGTTCGGCGGCCGCCAGCAGGGCGGAGGCCACTCCGCGCCGGCGCCAGGCCGGCCCCACGGCCAGGCGACCGAGGCGGACCTCGGGGCGGCCACGGCGATCGACCGGTGGGGCCAGCAGCAGCCGGCACGTACCCACCACCCGTCCCCGCTCGCGGGCCACCAGGTGGACGCCCTCGAAGTCGCGCCCGTCCTGCTCGGCGGCGGGCGACACCCCCTGCTCGCCCACGAACACCGCTCGGCGAAGCTCGAGCGCCTGCTCGAGCTCGCGCTGGTCGGCGACCCGGGCGACCTCGATCACGCCAGCGCGTAGCGCCGGATGTCGGTCACCAGCGCGGACAGGCTGGGGTAGGCGCCCTGGTGGATGTAGTTGACCCGGCCCTGGCCGTCCAGGAACAGCGTCTCGGGGTAGCCGTTGGGGACGTGGAGCGAGCGCGCGATGTCCTCGTGCGGGTCCTGGTAGCTGGGGTAGGTCACCGGAAATCGCCGCAGGAAGTCCTTGGCGTCGCCGGGGTTGTCGGCCCCGTCGAGGCCCAGGAACGCCACCCGCCTACCGAAGCGCACCGAGACCTGCTGGAAGTAGGGGAACTCGAACCGGCAGGGTCCACACCAGGACCCCCACTTGTTGATCACCACCGGGTAGCCGCGCAGGGTGGCCAGGACCCGGTGGAAGGCGGCAGGGTCCCCACCCACGAGCCGGTTGGCGGACGCGTGCAGGGCCGCCAGGCTCGGGGGAGACCCGGCGAAAGCCGCCCGCACCTCGGCCGGGGAGGGTGCGGAAGAGCGCGGGGCCTGCCCGCACCCGGCCATGACCGCCGCCAGGGCCAGCGCGGCCGCGAGCGGTCCCGCGCGCGTGCGCCTGGAGCTCTCGGGCCTCCCGCTCACCGGATGAGCGTGGCATATGAACGACGCGAGACGCGAGGGTGAGCGTGCGGTATCCTTAAGGAGCAGCGGTCAGGGGACATCTCGGAGGAGGTCCTCGAAGCATGGCCGGTAGAGGCCGGCCCGAGCCGCACGACTGGCTGCCCGCGGCTCCGTCTCCCTAAGTTCTCAAGCCTTTCATGGCCGAGTCCACGCCAGCGGCCGTCACGGCCGCGCCCCTTCCCGATTCCGCGGACATCACCCGCGCGGAGGCATTCGCACGCGAAAGCTTCCTGCTCGAGGGTGAGGATCCCGCCACCGCCCTCGCCCCGGGGACACCCCGGCGGCGAGCGCTCGACGCTGCCCTGAAGGAGCTGGCGGAGGGCGCGACCTATCCCTCGCCGGAATGGCGGCGCAACTACTCGCTGCTGCTCGGGCTGGAGCGACTGCTCTCCGATGACGAGCCGAAGCTCGCGGACGGCACCGTGCTCTCGGCCCACCAGGTGGACGCCCTGTCCGGCACGCTGGTCGCGCTCATGGCCGAGGCCCAGCGCACCAACGGCGCCGCCAATGGTCACTCGGAGCTCGCGGCCGCCCCCGATCGGCTCGCGTCGGCCCCGATCCTCGGGCCGGAGCTGGATTCGGAGACCGGGAGCGCCAACGGGGCCGGCGCCCCGGCCGAGGCGGCCAAGCCGGAGCTCCTGGACGACGACAGCGCGGACAGCGACTGGGACGAGGACGCGGAGGACGAGGACGAGGACGAGGTCGAGGGCCATGAGGACGAGGACTTCGCTACCGCCCCCGCCGACGAGGACGAGGACGAGGAGGACCTGGAGACCGAGGAGGAGATGGAGGCCGAGGAGGAGATCGAGGCCGAGGAGGACGAGGCCCAGGCCCGGGAGGACCAGGAGTACGACGCCGAAGGGGAGGAGGAGGAGGTCACCCCCGAGGAGGAGGCGGCCGAGGACGGGCTGACCTACGAGGAGCAGCTGCCCGAGCAGCCCGAGGATCCCAACGCGGCCAAGCGGTTCTGGTTCGAGCATGCCACCGGCGCGGGCAAGACGGTGGCCGCGCTCGGCTTCGTGGAGGCGTCGCGGACCGGAGGAATCCTGATCCTCACCCACCGGCGCAACCTGGTGGACCAGTTCACCGGAGAGCTGCGCGACCGCGGCTATCGCAAGCGCATCGCCCCCGCCCTGCTCACCGGCGAGGACCCGTTCGCGCGCGATCCCAAGCGCGCCGAGGGCCCGGTCACGGTCGAGACCTACCAGTGGTTCGTGCGCAACGCCGGGCGCATCTCCAACGCCTACACGATCGTCATCTGCGACGAGGCCCACACCGCGCTGGGCGAGAAGACGAGCTCGGCCATCCGGGCCTGGAGCGGTCCGGTGTTCATCGGGATGACGGCCACGGGCGCCCTGATTGCGCGCCACGTCACCGATCTGTTCCCGACGCAGACCTCGCGCTTCGACCTGGCCCAGGCCGCGCGCCGGGGGGTGATCGCGCCCCTGCGCTGCGTGCGCATTCCGCCCGGGCCGGGCGTGCGCACCATCGCCAAGGTGCCCCTGCGGCGGGGCGAGGTGGACACCGAGTTCGACCAGGAGATGCTGGCCGAGCTGCTGGACCAGCAGCCGTTCAACGTGGCCGTGGCCGACCTGTACAAGACCCGCTTCAACGGCGTTCCCGGCGTGGTCTACGCCGCCGGCGTGCGCCACGCCTACCACCTGGCCGAAGCCTTCCGGCAAGCCGGCCTGAAGGCCCAGGCGGTGTCGGGCGAGACGCCCAAGCGCGAGCTGGCCCAGGTACTGGCCCGCTACGAGCGGGGCGAGATCGACATCCTCATCAACGCCCAGCTGCTGGCCGAGGGCTGGAACTCGCCCCGGGCCACCGTGTGCTTCCACCTGGCCCCCACCGCCTCGAAGCGCATCTACCAGCAGCGGGTGGGCCGGGTCACCCGGCGCCAGCCAGGCAAGGAAGCGGGGCTGGTGGTCGACTTCGTCCACCCGGCCACCAAGCACGACGACCCCGTGGTCACGCTGCACTCGCTGCTCGACCGCGACGTCTACCGGGGCGGCGCGATCGTGGTGGGGCCGGTGCGCCGGGGCCGGGGTCGGCGCGTGCGCGTGGAGCGGCGCGTCCTTCCGGTGTGCGCCGATCCAGACCGTCGAGCGGCTGTATTCGAGCGGGAGCTGTGGCGCATCGCGGTCGAGCACCTGGACTACGGCGAGCAGCACGTGTGGGCGGCGCTGGCCGGTGCCCGCGTGGCGCCCAGCGGGTGGCGCCGGGCTCGGGCCATGCTCCACTTCGACCGCACGGGCGAGCTCAAGGCGCGCTTCCTGCTCACCGCTGTCCAGCGCAACCGCAACTCCCAGCTGCGCCTGCGCGCGTTGACCGAGATCGCGGGCGCCCGCGACCCCGACGCCTTCGACACGGCCATCGACATCGTGGGCACGTGGTCTCGCGACGAGCGCCGCGAGGGGACGAAGATCATGCTCCAGGCACTGGCCGAGCGGCGCATCGGCCGGCGCGACCAGGCCAACGCGTGGATCTGGCGGCTGGCCGGATACACCCGCGAGCTGCACGAGGAGTACGCCGTGCAGCGCTGGCCCGAGACCAAGCGCCTGCTCGGTCTGCTGGTCAACTCGTCGGGAGCCGCGCACGCCCGCAATGCACGCCGGCTGGTACACGCGGCGCGCAAGCAGGATCGGCGGCTCGCCGCCGCCCTGCTGGCGGCCGCCCTGGCCCATACTCCCGAGGCCGAGGAGGTCCTGCGGGGGGCACGCACGCGCATGGCCCGCAAGCCGCCCGCGCTGGCCCGCGAGCTGCTGCGCAACTTCCCCAAGCGCCGTGGCCGGGCCAACCGCCGGCGTCGCCGGTCGGGCAAGGGAGCGGGCTCGAAGCCTTCGGCCGGCGCCACGATGGCGGCCGCCGGCGCGGCGACCGCCCAGCCACCACCCGCGCCGGCTCGCGGTACGGACGGCGGGCGCAGGGGCGACCAGAGCGGTGCCCGCAGGGATGAGGGCGAGGTGTCGGTCAATGGCGGCCAGATCGCCGCAGAGGACGATCGAACCGCCGCTCGTCAAGCACGCGCTTCGTGATCTCAACCGGTGCCGCGCGACGCGGCGACCTGACCCGGTTCTCGCCGGGGCGTGACCTCAGGTACGCGTACGGCCACCACATGAGCGACCCTCGCCAGGAGCGCGCGTTCATCGGCACCTCGACCTTCTTCGTCACGTTCGCCCTGACCCGGGCCATCACCCACGCCATCCGGGCCGGGCGCGGCCCCTTTCGCAACATCACGCCCGGGGGCCGTCACATCCACCACATGACGTTCGGGATCCTCGGGCTCCTGATGACCGGCTACCTATGGATGAACGAGATCGGCATCGGCGTGGGCCGGCGCCGGCGGCGGGCGTCGCGCATCACGGCCGGAATGTACGGCGCGGGCGGGGCGCTGACCCTGGACGAGTTCGCCTTGTGGCTCAACCTTCAGGACGACTACTGGACCAAGCAGGGGCGGGAGAGCATCGATGCTGTCGTCCTGTTCGGATGCGCGCTGCTGCTCGCCGCCCTGGGGCGCAACATGGTCGCGGACCTGGTGAAGACCGCCGCACTGCCGCGGCGCGCCCGCGCCCTGCATCGAGCCCGGCGCATCGCGCGCCGTCACCCCCGCGTGGCCCTGCGGGCGCTTGCGTCCACGGCACGCCCGGCCTGAATGGTTCTAGTGAGCGCGGTTCCGGTGGTCGCGGCGCAAGACAGCGCCTCGGTTTGGAAGCACCGGCCTTCGGGGCGGCCACCTATTCGATAAGGCCTATGACCCGCCGGCCGGGCCCCGGGGAGCGAGGTGCACCTCTCCGGCCTCCAGCTCGACCCGCCCGCGACCGCCGTCGAGCTCGATGACCAGGCGGCCGTCGCCATCGATGCCGGATGCCCGCCCCCGGCCACCATCCCATTCGACCTCCTGACCGAGCAGCGCATCTCGCCTGCGCCAGGTGAGCAGGACCTCGTCCGCCGGCGCCGCGAGCCACCAGGCCAGGTCGGCCAGCAACCGATCCAGAAGAGGTTCGATCGAGTCCGGCTCGAGCCCGAGCGTCCCGGCCGTGTCTCGCAGCTCGGGGGGAAGGTCCTCGGCCGTCAGGGCCACGTTGACGCCGATCCCCACCACCGCCCAGCGCTCCTGGGGCCGGCCCTCGACCAGGATCCCGGCCACCTTCCGGCCGGCGAGGTGGATGTCGTTGGGCCACTTGATCGCGACCACGCCGGTGGAAGCGGTCGTCTCTTCGATCGCCTCGGCCACGGCCACGGCCGCGATCAGGGGGACGAGCTCCGGCGGGTCGCGCACGATGATGGAAGCCAGCAGCGCCCGTCCGGGCGGGGCGGTCCAGTGGCGGCCCTGACGACCGCGACCGGCGGTCTGCTCGGCCGCGGTCACGAGCGTGCCGTGGGGCGCGCCCTGGAGGGCGAGCACGATCGCGCGCTCGTTGGTCGAGTCCGTCCGGCGCAGGTGAAGGCGCGGCGTTCCGAGGGCGGGACTCATTGGCGCCGGAGGCGAACCTCGGCGTCGCGCGCGGCGCCGACGCGCTCGGCCGCTGACCCGCGGTTGACGGCCAGGGCCAGCGCCTGCTGGGCGTCCTCGTAGACCAGCAGCTCGCCCGGCGGGACGTCGGCGAAGGTGCGCGCGTAGCGCGCCCGCATGCGCCGGCCTCCCACCTCGAGCTCTACCCCATCCCCCAGCTTCAGGCCGCGGTCCAGGAGGGCCTCGTGATCGACGTCGAGCACGACGTTTCCGAAGCGATCTGCGTAGAGCACGTGGGCCACCACCTCGCCGTCCTCGAATGCGGGCTTGGGCAGCTCGAGGGTCACCAGCTCGCCCAGGTCGATGGGGTCGCCGGCGCCCGCCAGCGGCTCGCCGCAGGCCAGACGGGCGGCCACCGGAGCGAAGATGTCGCGCCCGTGGAAGGTGGCCGACACCGGCTCCAGCCGGTGGGGGGAGCGCGACACGTCCACCGCTTCGACCGCGCCCCCCAGCCGGACCGCGGCCAGCGACAGCAGCCCGTTGTCGGGCCCGACCAGGATCCGCTCCTCCTGGGCCACCCGCACCGCCACCGCCCGGCGCTGGGCTCCCACCTCCGGATCGACCACGGCCAGATGGACCCCGGCCGGCATGAAGGGGAGGGCGGAGCGCAGGATCAGGGCTCCCACCCGGACGTCGTGCCGCGGCACGCCATGGGTGATGTCGATCACCGTGGCGTCCGGGGCCAGGCGGGCGATCACCCCATGGCACACCCCCACGAACTCGTCCGCGGTCCCGTAGTCGGACAGGAAGGTCAGGGTCGGGCCGGCCACTGCAGGCCGAGTGCTATCACGGGGCGGCGGGTAGGTGGCGGGTGTGGTTGGGCCACGGGACCGGGAACGGGAACGGGAGCGGGAGCGGGACGAGGCACGCAGGCGCGGGGCGTCGCCCAGCGGCCTGGCCGACGGGACGGAGGATCAGCCCCTGGGCGTGGACCACGCCGAGCCGGAGGGCGAGGAGGAGCCAAAGCGCGGGCCCGAGGCCATGCCCGGGATCCCCACCGAGGGCGAGCCCCCATCGGCGGGCTGAGGGGCTCAGCGGCGCGTGCGGGCGTCGTCCACCAGCGCGCTCACCAGCCCATCGATGTCGTGGCGCGAGGCCTCGACGTCGGGCTCGCGCCCGCGCTCGCGCAGGGCGGCGCTGGTGACGGGGCCGATGGAGACCACGCGTCCGTTCTCGGGCAGGCGGCCCCCGGCGGCCTCGGCAAAGAACTCCACCGTCGATGACGAGGTGAACGTCAGGTAATCGGCCGCGAAAGCGGCCGCTCTATCCTCCTCCGCCAGCGGCTCGGCCACCGTCTCGTACAGGGCCACCACATCCACCTCGGCTCCGCGCGCGCGCAAGGCATCGGGGAGCACGTCGCGGGCCTCGCGGGCCCGGGCGATCAGGGCGCGGCGGACGGGCCTCTCGCTCAGCGCCTCCACCAGTCCCTCGGCCACCGCCCGCTCGGGGACGACATCCGCCTCGATCCCGTGGTCGCGCAGGGCGGCGGCCGTGCCCGGTCCGATGGCGGCCACGGCCAGGCCGGCCAGGGCGCGGGCGTCGCGGCCCGCCTCCCGCAGGCGCTCGAACAGGATTCGCACCCCGTTGGGGCTGGTCAGGCACAGAAGGTCGTAGCCCTCGAGCGCGGGAAGCTCGACCCCGGCCAGCTCAACCACCCGGATCACCGGGCTCTCCACCACCCTGGCCCCGATCAGGTGCAGGCGATGGGCCAGGCCGCTGGCCTGGGCCCGGGCGCGGGTGACCGCGACGGTGAGCCCGGAGAGCGGGCGGTGCTCGAGCCAGGTCAGGCGCTCGCGCAGCTCGACCACCGGGCCGGTCACCGCCAGGGCCGGCGGCTGGATCCCGGCCCCGGCGGCCAGCCGGTCGATCTCCTCCAGGGCCCCGGTCACCACCCGCTGGTCGGCCAACGTGCCCCGCTCGATGACGGCGGCCGGCTCGTCCGCCGGCCGCCCGGCGGCGATCAGGCTCCGCACCACCTCCGGGAGCCGGCGCACTCCCATGTAGAAAACGAGGGTGCCCGGGAACGAGGCCAGGGCGTCCCAGTCGATGGCCGAGCCCTCCTTGGCCGGGTCCTCGTGGCCGGTCACGAACGCCACCGCGCTGGCCATGTCGCGGTGGGTGAGGGGGATCCCCGCATAGGCGGGGGCGGCCACCCCCGCCGTCACCCCGGGCACGATCTCGAACGGGATCCCGGCCTCGGCCAGGGCCTCCGCCTCCTCGCCCCCGCGGCCGAACACGAAGGGGTCTCCGCCCTTGAGCCTGACCACGAGCTTGCCGGTGCGGGCGTGGTCGAGCATGAGGCGATTGGTTGTGGGTTGGGCGGTCGAGGCCCCTCCGCCCTGCTTGCCCACGTCCACGATCAGGGCGTCCGGGCGGGCCCGGGCCAGGGCCGCGGGGGGGATCAGGCGGTCGTGGAGGATGACGTCGGCCCGGGCGATCCGCTCGAGGGCCCGGGCGGTGATGAGGCCGGGGTCGCCCGGGCCGGCGCCCACCAGGTAGACCGGGGGGTGGGGGTCCCGGGGGGCCTCGGTGGGTGGGGGGTCGTTCGGGGGCGGGGGGGCGGTCGGCGGCGGGGGGTCGGTCATCGGGGGGGTCCCTCGGCCGCCCCGGCGGCCAGCACCTCGGCCGCCCCGGCGGCCAGGACCCGGGCCGCGACCTTCGCGCCCAGCTCGTCGGGGTCCCGTCCCTCGAGCCGGTCGCGGACCCAGGCCGATCCGTCCCCGGCGCCCACGAAGACGGTGAGGGTCAGGCCGGTGCCCGGGGTGTTTGTGGCGTGGGCGCCCACCGGGGTGTGGCAGTCGGCCTCCAGGGCCCGCACGGCGGCGCGCTCGGCGGCCAGGCAGGCCTCGGTGTCGGGGTCGGCGATGGCCCGCACCCTCGCGATGACCTCGGCGTCGTCCGCCCGGGCCTCCAGGGCGAGGGTGCCCTGGCCGGGGGCGGGCACGAAGCGATCGGGCTCGAGCGGGACCTCCGCCTCGCCGGCCCGGTCCAGCCGGAGCAGGCCGGCGCGCGCGATCACGATGGCCGCGAACTCGCCCTCGGCCAGCTTGCGCAGGCGGGTATCGACGTTGCCGCGCAGGGCCACCACGTCCAGGTCGGGGCGCAGGGCCCGAAGCTGGGCGCTGCGGCGCAGGCTGCTGGTGCCCACGCGGGCCCCGGGAGCGAGCCGGTCCAGCCCCGGGGCGCCGCACAGCGCGTCGCGGGCGTCGGCCCGGGCGGGACTACCGGCCAGGACGAGGCCGTCGGCCAGCTCGCTGGGGACGTCCTTGGCGCTGTGCACGGCCAGGTCGGCCTCGCCGTCGAGCAGCGCCCGCTCGAGCTCGGAGACCCACCGGCTCTTGTCGCCGGAGGCGCGGTCGCGGTCACCGGCCGTGGTGAGCGGCACGAGCTCGGCCCCGCCCAGCAGATCCGCGACCTGGCCCGCCTGCGCGAGCGCCAGCGGGCTCGCGCGCGTGGCCAGCCTCACGGGCCGGCGCGACGATGCAGCGGGCGCACGTTGGTGGGGGGCGGCTCGGCGTCCGCGGGCTGTCCATCGCCGGGGGCGTCGGCGGGCGGCGCCGTCGCCGAGGCCTCGGATGCGGGCGGAGGAGCATCCCGGCCGGGCGCGGACTCCTCCTGGTCGAGCCCGAACAGCTCCCGGAGCAGGGCCAGCCGGCCATGCGCTCCGCTTCCGCCCAGGCTCTTGAGCCTGATCGTGGGCTCGTGCAGGAGCCGCTGCACCACCGAGCGGGCCATGGCCTCGACCCGGGCCAGGTCGCGGGGGGAGGCCGACTCCCAGCGCCCGGCGTTCTCGCTCAGGACGCGCTCCACGATCTCGTCCCCGCGCGTGCGCAGGGCGGAGATGGCGGGCGAGACGTCGCGCATGTCCAGCCACCGGGCGAAGCGCTTGATCTCCTCCTCCACGATCGCGTGCGCGCGCTCGGCCTCACCCTCGCGCACCGAGAGCGAGCGGGCCACGGCGGACTGGAGGTCGTCGATGTCGTACAGGGTCACCCCGGGGATCCCGGCGCAGCCGGACTCGACGTCGCGGGGGACGGCGAGGTCGATCAACAGCAGGGGGCGCGCGTGGCGGGCGCGCATGACCAGCTCGAGCTCCTCCTGGCCCAAGATGGGGTGGGGAGAGGAGGTGGAGGCCACCACGATGTCGGCCTGCTCGAGCTGGCGGGGGAGGTGGTCCAGCGAGGCCACCGAGCCCCCGAAGCGTTCGGCCAGCGAGCGCGCGCGGTCGGCGCGGCGATTGGCCACGAAGATGGTGCTCACCCCCTGGTCGGCCAGGGCGGCGGCGGTCAGCTCGCTGGTCTCGCCCGTGCCGATGATCACCACGTGGCGGTGGGCCAGGTCGCCGAGCACGCTGGCGGCCAGGTCGACGGCCACGCTGGGGATGCTCACCCGCCCGGCCCCGAGGCCGGTCTCGGACCGGACCCGCTTGCCGGTCTGAAGCGCGGCCGCGAACAACTTGTTGGTCAGCGCGCCGGTGGTGCCGGCGGCCAGCGCGGCCTCGTAGGCGCGCTTGACCTGGCCCTGGATCTCGGCCTCACCCACCACCATCGACTCGAGGCCGGCCGTCACCCGGTAGAGCTGGCGGGCGACCTCGCAGTTGCGGGGCGAGTAGATGACCTCGGCCAGCTCGGTGGGACGGATGCCGGCCTGCTGGGCCAGCATCCCCAGCACGGCGCTCTCGGCCTCCACCGGATCGCCCACCACCAGGTAGATCTCGGTCCGGTTGCAGGTGGACAGGGCCACGGCCTCGCGCACCTCGGGGTGGGCGGTGGCGGTCTGGAGGAAGCGGGCCGCCTCGCGCTCCGTGAGGGCTACGCGCTCGCGCAGGGCGACCGGGGCGGTCTTATGGGAGATGCCCAGGGCCAGGAGCTCCATCAGCGTGTGGTTGTGGGAGTGGGAGTGGGGGACGCGGGCTCCGTCGAGGCCGTGGGGTCGGCGGGGGCCGGGGGGTTGGTCGGGGCGGCGGTCGTGGTCGGGCCGCCGGCGGTCGTGGTTGCGGCCGGGGATGTGACGGGCGGGGGCGGGGGCGCGGGCGGGGACTGGGGTTGGAACCGTCCGCCCAGTCTGCGGTCGGCCAGCTCGTTGAGCTCGGCCAGCTCACGCTCCATGCGGCTCAGCTTCACGGACATGATGGCCACGTAGATGAGGACGAGGGCGAAGAACACGATGTAGGCGGCGGCCACGTAGCGGCCGGCGTGGCCGAGAGGGACGGCGGGCATCAGGACGAGACCTCGGTGGCCGGGACCAGCTCGGGCGCGGCGCTGCGCCCGGTGGGAGCGTCCGCGAGCTCGTCCCCGGCCAGCTTGCGCTTGAGCGCGCGCAGCTGAGCGGCGGTGCTCTTGGCCGTCATCTCGTACTTCCACAGGGTGAGGTAGACCAGGATCGTGCCCACCAGGGCCACGTAGAACGTGAGCTGCATCGACCCGGGCAGGTGACCCCCGGTCACCCCCAGGACCCGCGGGTGGGTGTAGGCCTGGGCCAGCCGCACGGCCGCGTAGTTCAGGGGCACGAACGCGCCGGCCGTGATGGCGAACACCGAGGCATAGCGCGACTGGCGCTCACGATCCTCGATGGAGAAGCGCAGGGGCTGGTAGGTGGCGTACAGCAGGGTGATGATCAGGAACGAGACGAGCGTGGGCTCGTTCCACACCCACCAGTGTCCCCACGAGGCCCGGGCCCAGATGGCGCCGGTGATGAGCACCCCGATGGCGAAGATCAGCGACAGGTGGATGGCCACATAGGAGCGCACGTCCCAGCGCGGGTCGCGGGTGCGCAGGTGCTGGATGGCCATGATCCCGGCCGCGATGAAGCCGCCCAGGGCGACGATGGCCAGGGGTACGTGCACGTAGAAGATCTTCTGGATGAAGCCCTGGTCGGCGTCGTTGGGCGCGTAGAAGAAGACGAGGGCCAGTGCGGCCGAGACGGTGAGAGCGGCTGCCAGCGAGAGTTGGCGGAGCCCCTTGCCGTAGAGGATGGGGATCAGTCCTCCAACAGGAAGTCGAATACGGCGTAGGCGATGAGCCCGAACACCAGATCATAGAGAGCGAGCGTCACCAGCCAGCGGGCTGGCATGGGGTGGGCTCCGGCCGTGAGCAGGAGGGGTGTGGTGGCCCGGGCGGCGGCGAGGACGACGGGCACGAGCAGGGGAAGCGCCAGCAGGGGACCGATCAGGTCGCGGGCGCGGGTGCGCACGGCCAGGGCCCCGACCAGGGTTCCCACCGCCGCCACCCCCAGGTCGGCGAGCACCACCGGAGCCAGGAGGTCGGGCAGGGCCTGGCCCGCGGGCGGGCCGAGCAGGAGCAGGGCGAAGGCGGGAATGGCGACCAGCTCGACCACGATCAGGTAGAGCAGGAGGGCCGTCGCCTTGGCCAGCAGCAGCGCGGTGCGGTCCACCGGCGCCAGCAGGAAGGCGTCGAACCCGCCCTCCTCCTCGTCGGCCACGAACAGCCGGTTGACCCCGAGCATGGCGGCGAACAGGAGCGTCACCCACAGCACCCCGGCGGCCAGGTCGCCGTCCAGGCTCGAGCGGTCCAGCCCGAAGTGAAACAGCACGAACGTGGTGAGCGAGAGCAGGGCCATGGCGGGCACCGACTCGAGCGTGCGCAGCTCGACGCGCAGCTCCTTGCGCAGCAGGGCCGCCACCGCCGCCGGGGTGGGGGTCTGGCTCCGGGGCCGGGTCACGGGCTCTCGCTCAGCGATAGAGATCCTGCACCTCGCCGGGGCCGAGAGCGCCGGCCGGGGCCAGCAGGGCCTGGCGCCCGGCGCGCAGCCCCAGGGCCAGGTCGGCCTCGGCCAGTCCCTCGGTGGGGTGGTGGCTGCTGAGCACGCGGGTGCGCCCGGCGGAGCGGCCGATCAGGGGCTCGACCAGCTCCAGCGCGGCCGGGTCCAGGTGCGAGAGCGGCTCGTCCAGGAGCAGCAGCTCGGGCTCGTGGAGCACGGCCCGGCACACGGCGATGCGCTGGAGCATGCCGCGCGAGAGGGTGCGGACCGGCTCGTCTCCGCGGCGCGCGAGGCCCACCCGCTCGAGCAGGCCCTCGACCCGCTCGAAGGGAGCCCGATGAAGGCGGGCGTGGAAGCGAAGGTTCTCGCGGGCGGTGAGCTGGCGGTAGAGCAGGGGCTCGTGGCCCAGGAAGCCGATCCGGCCGCGCAGGGCCCAGCCCTCGGACGGCAGCCGGTGCCCGAGCACGGTGACCGTCCCGGCGTGTGGGCGCAGGAGCGTGGCCAGCACTCGCAGCAGGGTGGACTTGCCGGCCCCGTTGGGACCGAACACGACCAGGGTCTGGCCCGGGGCCAGGGTCAGCGACAGGTCCGCGAGTGCGGGGCGCTCGCCGTAGTGGCGTGCCAGGCCGTCGAGCTCAATGGCTGCCACGGCTTCCGCGCACCCCCTGGACCGTGGCCACGGCGTGGGGCAGCGCGGGCGCGATGACCGGGAACAGCTCGCGCACGGCGGCGACGCTGCCCGGGAAGTTGATGATCAGCGTGTCGCCCGCGACGCCGGTCACGGCCCGGCTCAGGATCCCGTTGGGGGTGTGGCGCAGGGACTCCGCGCGCATGGCCTCGGCCAGGCCGGGGATCAGCCGGTCGATCACGGCCAGGGTGGCGTCGGGGGTCAGATCGTCGCGGGTCAGGCCCGTGCCGCCGGTGGTCAGGATGAGGGCGGCGCGCTCGTCGATGTAATTGCGCAGGCGGTCCTCGATGAGGGCGAAGTCGTCCGGCACCACCTCCATGGCGATGATCTCGGCCCCGGCCCCCTCGGCCAGCTCGGCCAGCAGCGGCCCGGACTCGTCCTCTGCCTCGCGCCGGGCAATCGAGCTGGAAACCGTGAGCACCGCGGTCCGCACCGAGTGGGGAATGTACTGGGGCGGTGGCCCGGCGTCAGGCGGTCAGGCGACCGCGTGGGTGCGCTGGGCGGCCGCGATCAGGTCGCGGACGGCGGCCTCGTCGCCCTGGCGCAGGAGCTCGATCGGATCCGGGTCCCCATGGACGATCGACTCGAAGAACACCTTGCGGTCCTGATAGGTGGGCAGGGTCGACTTGGCCCATCCGCGGGCGTCGTTGAGCAGGATGGCCAGGCGGGCGTAGGGCTCGCCGAAGTAATCGGCGATCTCGGCCTTCATCCGCTTGGCCAGAGCGGGCGAGGCCCCGGCGGTCGAGATGGCGATGGCCAGGGGACCGTTGCGGACGATGGCGGGGAGGATGAAGTTGCACAGCGGGGGCACGTCGACCACGTTGACCAGCATGGCCCGCCGCTCGGCCTCCCCGAACACGGCGATGTTGACGTCGGTGTCGCTGGTGGCGGCGATGACCAGGAACATCCCGTCCAGGTCCTCGTTGCGGTACTCGCGCCGGCGCCACTCGATCGAGCCCTCGCGCGCGTAGGCCTCGAGCGCGGGGTCGGCCTCGGGGGCGACCAGCGTCACCTGCGCCCCGCAGGCCAGCAGGCCATCGACCTTCTCCAGCCCCACCTCTCCGCCCCCCACCACCAGGCAGGAGCGGCCGTCCAGCCGCAGGCACGCTATGTACAGCGGGGTGTCGAGCATCCCCTGCACGCACGACTGATCGCACGTGCCTCGCCGGAGCTGGCATACGCACTCCTTGCCGGCGTAGGCCTGAGCGGGCATGGGAGTAAGGGTAGCCCGGGGCCGCTCGCGCGCCGGCGGCGGGCCGGGGGCGATCGGCGGGCGCCCGCTGTCCGGCCCCTTCAGCGCCTGCGGTCGCCGCGCAACGCCCTCATCCCCATGCGCGCCAGCGGAATCACGCCCTCGCGCAGTCCCCGCTGGCGGTCAGAGTCCCGGGCCGAGATGAGTCGGATCACGGCGCGTCCGGCGTCGAGGGTCACGGCGTCGGTGGGGAACCACCAGGGCACCCGGCCGGCCGGCGGGTCCCAGGTGATGAGCTTCTCGTGAGAGCACATGCGCAGTCCCGCCTGGCCGTGGCTGGGTCCGGCCGCGCCCCGGCGCCCGCCCCCCCACGGTCCCGAGGGGACGGCGGGGGAGATGAGGTGGTCGTTGAGGCACACCACCCCGGTGGGCAGCTCGCGGGCGATGCGGGCCGCCTGATGGGGATTCGAGGTCCACACCGAGGCGCCCACCCCGGGCGCGCACCGGTTGGCCAGCTCGATGGCCTCGGCGGTGGAGGACACCGCAGCCACCGCGAGCATCGGTCCGCCGATGTGCTCCTGCATCACCCGCATGGACAGAGTCACATCGGCGAGCACGGTCGGCCGGTAGAAGGTGGGCCCGAGACCGGGCCGGTCGCTCGCGGGGGAGGCGTCGATCGGGGCGGGCGGGTCGCTCGGGGCGGGCGGGTCGCTCGGGGCGGGGGCGTCCCTGGCAGCGGGACGTCCGCACACCAGGCGCGCGCCCGAGCCCACCGCCTGGTTGGCCAGCTCGTCCACCCGCCGGGCCTGATCGGCGCTGGCCAGCGGGCCGATCTGGGTGGCCGGGTCGAGGGGGGAGCCGACCGAGAGCGCGCAGGCCACCTCCTCGAGCTCGGCCAGGAATCGCTCGGCCACCGGGCGGGCCACGAAGATCCGCTCGAGCGAACCCCGGGCCTGGCCGGAGGCGGCGAAGCCGGCCCAGGCCGCGCCGCGGGCGGCGCGCGCCACGTTGGCGTCCTCCAGCACGAGCATCGCGTCGCCTCCCCCCGTGTCCGCCGCCAGCGGACGTCCCCGTTGGCCGCAGGCGGCGCGCACTTCGGCCGCCGTCTCCGGGCGACCGGTGAAGAACAGGGCGCCGAGCTCGGATTCGACCAGGCTGCGCCCGACGTCGGCCTCGCCGTGGACCACTCGCACCAGCCCCTCGGGCAGCCCGGCCCGGGTCAGCACCCGCGCGATCCGTTCCCCCGAGAGCGCGGCCCGGGCCGATGGCTTGAGCACCACGCCGTTGCCCGCCGCCAGCCCGGCGGCCACCTGGGCCAGGGGTTGGGCGAACGGGGCGCCGCGCGCGCCGATCACCCCCACCACCCCCACCGCCTCGTACTCCACCCGCGCCCGCTTGATCGGGAACAGCGCCCGCTGGACGGCCACCCGGTGGCCGCGGAGCATGCGAGGGGCGGCTCCCGCCGTCCACCGCAGGGCCCCGATGGCCGGCAGCAGCTCGACCGCCGCCAGCTCGGAAGGCGTCCGGCCCTGCTCCCGGGCCAGGAGCTCGACCAGCTCGTCGAACTCGTCGATCACGGCCTGCGCGGCCCGGTGCAGGTAACGCGCCCGGTCCTCCAAGCGCAGCTGGGCCCAGAGAGGCTGGACCTGGGCGCTGCCGGAGACGGCACTCGCCACCTCCGCGGGGACGGTGCGCGCGACGCTGCCCAGTACCGCTCCGGTGGCGAGGTCGCGGGTCTGGAGCTCGCCCGCGTCCTGTGCCCCGGCGGCTGCCGCGGTTGAGGCTGGCATCGGCCCGATTATGCCCCGGGGGTCTGACTGCCATCGTCCGGGCGGCCGCGGAGGCGACGGATCTCGGCCAGCCGGGCCCGGCTGGCCGGCTCGGCCTCGTCGGGCCGGAAGAAGCGCTCGCCCGCCACCTCGTCCGGCAGCAGCTCCTGGGGGGAGACGTGACCGGGCCGATCGTGGGGATAGTCGTAGTCCAGGCCGCGACCGAGCTGGACCGCGCCCGGATAGGCGGCCGAGCGCAGGGCGGCGGGCGGGATGGCGGCGCCGTGCTCGCGAACATGGGCGGTGGCCGCGGACAGACCGCGCATGGCGGCGTTGGACTTGGGGGCGAGCGACAGGTAGATGGCCGCCTGGGCCAGCGCGTAGCGGCATTCGGGCATCCCCACGTGCTCGACCGCCTGGGCGGCGGCCACGGCCAGGGGGAGGGCGTGGGGATCGGCGTTGCCCACGTCCTCGGAGGCCAGCACGATCATGCGCCGGGCGATGAAGCGGGGGTCCTCACCGCTCTCGAGCATCACCACCAGGTAGTAGAGGGACGCGTCGGGATCCGATCCGCGGGTGGCCTTGATCCAGGCCGAGATGTAGTCGTAGTGCTGGTCGCCCGCCTTGTCGTAGCGGACGGCCCGCCGCTGGAGCGCGTCCTCGGCCTGTTCGATCCCGATCGCCGTCACCGGAGGGTCGGCGGTGCGCGCGGTGGCGCATGCCAGCTCCAGCGCGCTCAGGGCGGTGCGCGCATCGCCCGCGGCCCGCATGGCCAGGAACTCGAGCACGTCGCCGGGCACCTCGACCCCGCCGCATTCGCCCCCCTCGAGCGCGCGCCGGAGCAGGTGCTCGATCTCCTCGGCCCCGAGCGGCTCGAGCTCGTAGATCCGCGTGCGGGACAGAAGGGCCGAGTTGACCTCGAAGTAGGGGTTCTCGGTGGTGGCCCCGATGAGCGTGACCAGGCCCTCCTCCACCGCCGGAAGGAGGGCGTCCTGCTGGGCCTTGTTGAACCGGTGGATCTCGTCCAGGAAGAAGATGGTGGGCTCGCCGGTACTCGTGCGGCGGTGGGCCGCTCGCTCCATGATCGCCCGCACCTCGGCCCGCCCGGCCTGGACCGCGCTCAGCTCCTCGAAGGCGGCGTTCGACGACGCGGCCACGATGCGGGCCAGCGTGGTCTTGCCGCTCCCGGGAGGCCCGTACAGGATCATCGAGTGCGGGCGCCCCTCCTCGATCGCCGTCCGCAGGGCCGAGTGCGGGCCCAGCAGATGGGACTGCCCCACGAAGTCCTCGAGCGAGGTGGGACGCAGGCGGACGGCCAGGGGCTGCTCGGAGGGCGGGACCGGCGTGCGGGCGCCCCCCTGATTTCCCCCGTCGCCCAGCTCGAACAGGCTCTCCACCGTAGGTCAGTATCCCGCGCGTAGCATTGGACACGTGAGCGCCCACGCCGCGCCGCCATCGGACGCCGGTCTCCAGGAGGAGACCGTCGAGGTCCTGCGCCGGCTGATCCGGTTCGACACGGTCAATCCGCCGGGCAACGAGCGACCCGCCCAGGAGTACCTGGCCGCCTACCTGGAGGGTCTGGGCTTCGCGGTCGAGCTGGTGGGGCATACCGAGCCGCGCCCCAACCTGGTGGCCCGGCTGGAGGGATCGGGCCCCGGACCCACGCTGTGCCTGCTCTCGCACGTGGACACGGTGCTGGCCACCCCCTCCGAATGGACCCACGACCCGTGGTCGGGTGAGCTGGCCGGCGGCTGCGTGTGGGGGCGCGGGGCCCTGGACATGAAGTCCCAGACGGCGGCCGAGGCGGTGGCCGCCGGGACCCTGGCCCGATCCGGGTGGCGTCCGCGAGCGGGCACCCTGCTGGTGGTGTGCCTGGTGGACGAGGAGGCCGGCGGGCGCGAGGGCGCCCAGTGGCTGACCCGCAACCATGCCGACAAGGTCCGCTGCGACCTGCTCGTCAACGAGGGCGGAGGCGGACTGTTCGAGTATCAGGGGCGCCGCCTGTACGGGGTGTGCTGCGCCGAGAAGGGCGTGTTCCGGTTCAAGCTCATCACCGACGGGGTGGCCGGACACGCCTCGATGCCGCGCATGGGCGACAACGCGCTGCTCAAGATGGCTCCGCTGCTGGCCCGCATGGCCCACCGCCAGCCCTCGTTCGATCTCACCGACCAGGCCCTGGCCTTCATGACCGGGATCGGCGAGGCTTCGGGCGGGGACCCGGCCGCCGCGCTCGAGCGGGTACGGGCGCGCGATCCAGCCCTGGCCGACCTGCTCGAGCCCATGCTCGGGGTGACGATGGTGCCCACCCGGGCCCGCGCCTCGGAGAAGATCAACGTGATCCCCTCGACCGCCGAGGTGGAGGTGGACTGCCGGGTGCCGCCGGGGCTGGGCCAGTCCGAGGCCCTGGCCCGCGTCCGGGAGGTCCTGGGCGATGGGGACTACCGGATCGAGTTCCTGGAGCGAGTGGTTGGCAACGCGTCGCCGGTGGAGACCGAGCTCATGGAGGTGATCCGGGGCTGGGTGGCGGAGCACGACCCGGGGGCCGAGTGCGTGCCCACCGTCCTGCCCGGGTTCACCGACTCGCGCACCTTCCGCGACGCCTTCCCCGAATGCGTCGCGTACGGCTTCTTCCCCCACCGCCACATGGGCCTGTACGAGACCGCCCCGCTGGTCCACAGCGCCGACGAGCGCATCGACGTGCGCGACCTGGGCTTCGCGGCGGGGTTCTTCGCCGACCTGGTCGAGCGGGTGCTGGGATGAGCGAGCGGCTGCGCCTGGGCGGCATGGCCCTGCGCAACGGGCTGCTCGTGCACGGCCCCACCCACTGGGCGGCCGCGGTCAGGGCCAGCGACGGCGCCCTCGTGGTCCGCTCGGGCCGTCGCCCCCGTGTGCGGGCCCTGGACGGGATCGCCGGCGTGCGCGGCCTGGCCCGTCTGGCCGAGGCCCTGGTCGTGCTCCCGGTGGTCAAGCGCGCCATGCCGGAGGCCCGCATGCCGTTCGAGAGCACCGGCCTCATGACCCTGGTAGCGGGTACGGCCGCGGGCGCGGCGGTCATCCGGCGCCGGGGCGGAGGCCGCCTGGGTCCCGAGGCCGCGGCGGCCACGCTCGGATTCGTGCCCGCCCTGGCCGCGCTGAGCACCGGGGAGCTGGCCGCCTACCACGGGGCGGAGCACAAGGCGATCGGGGCCTACGAGGCCGGAGACGTCGAGGCGGGGTCCGCCTCCAAGGAGCACGATCGCTGCGGCTCGCACCTGATCGCCCCCATGCTGGCGGCCAACCTGGCCGGGCTGGCCCTCCTGCGCCGGGTCGTCCAGCGACCGGGGCCGCTGGCGGGGGGTGCGGTCACCCTCGCCTCGACGGGGGCAGCGGTCGAGTTGCTCGGGTGGGCCGAACGGCATTCCGGCAGCTCGCTGGCCCGCACCCTGCGCCGCCCGGGGCACGCCCTGCAACGCGCCATCGGCACGCGCGAGCCCACGCCCGACCAGCTCGAGGTGGGCGAGGCGGCCCTGGCGGAGATTCTGCGCCGGGAGTGCAGCCCAGCCTGAAGCTGGCGCGAACGATCGCAAGCAGAGCTGCAGAAATCCGCTCCGAGCGCCGATAATGCTCCCGATGCCTCTGGGGAGTGCCCACCACCAGCCGCTCGTGCACGCGGCTACTGCGGTCACCCATCACGTGATCCCGGCGGCGGCCGGCGAGAGCATCTTCCAGCAGATTCAGGACTTCGCCCTGCAGTGGTCGGGCGTGGCCACGCTGCTGTTCATGGGCGTGATGCTGTTCTTCTTCTGGCGTCTGCTGAAGCTGATGCCGAAGACCAAGCCGCAGCAGATCAAGCCGGCCTCCAACGCATCGGTCAGCTGGAGCGAGATCGCGGGCTGCGACGAGGCCAAGGCCGAGCTCCAGGAGATCGTCGACTTCCTGCGTTCGCCCAAGAACTTTCGCAAGATCGGGGCCCGCGTGCCCAAGGGAGTGCTCCTCCACGGCCCTCCGGGCACGGGCAAGACGCTCCTGGCCAAGGCCGTGGCCCACGAGTCCGGGGCCCAGTTCTTCTCGCAGTCCGCCGCCGCCTTCGTGGAGATGTTCGCCGGCCTGGGCGCGGCCCGCATTCGCAGGCTGTTCGCGATCGCGCGCAAGAACGCGCCGGCCATCATCTTCATCGATGAGCTCGACGCCGTCGGGGGGCACCGGGGATCGGACATCTCCGGCGAGCGCGACCAGACCCTGAACCAGCTGCTGGTGGAGATGGACGGGTTCTCCGGTCGGGGCGAGCTGGTCGTGATGGGGGCCTCGAACCTGCTCGAGAAGCTCGACCCCGCCCTGCTGCGGCCGGGGCGCTTCGACCGCCAGGTGTTCGTGGCGCCGCCCGACGTCAAGGGGCGCGCGGGGATCCTCAAGGTCCACACCCGCGAGAAGCCCCTGGAGGCGGTGGACCTCGAGCTGGTGGCGGCCCAGACCAGCGGTCTGACCGGCGCCGACCTGGCCAACATCTGCAACGAGGCGGCCATCTTCGCCACCCGCCGGGGCGGGACCAGCATCCGGGCCGAGGACTTCGACCAGGCCCTTGAGCGGGTGATCGCCGGCGTGCAGTCGCATCGGGTGCTCAACGCGCACGAGAAGCGCGTGGTGGCCTACCACGAGGCGGGCCACGCCCTGTGCGGGGAGCTGCTGCCCACCGTGGACCGGGTACACAAGGTCTCGATCGTCCCGCGCGGGCGCGCACTCGGGTTCACCCTGAACCTGCCCGCCGAGGACCGCTACCTGAAGACGCGCGAGGAGCTGGTGGACTACATGACCGTGCTCCTGGGCGGCCGGGTGGCCGAGCAGATCGTGTTCGGCGCCATCACCACCGGTGCCGCCGACGACCTCAAGCGGGTGTCCGAGATCGCCCACGCCATGGTGGGCGACTACGGCATGGGAACGTCGATCAGCCCCGGCAGCGTCAACGGCAATGTGCAGGGCATCTCGGATGTGACCCTGCGCATCCGCGACGAGGAGCGCCACGACCTGACCGACGAGGCTCGCCGCGCCGCCCACCGCCTGATCGAGGCCCATCGAGACAAGCTGGACCTCCTGGCGGCGGAGCTGCTCGACCGCGAGGTGCTGGACCGGCCCGCGATCGACCGGATCATGGCCGGCGTCCCGCCCGTGGATCGCACTCCCGCTCCCGGGCTCCGGGTGGCCGCGGCGCACGCCATCCCGCCTGTGGACAGGCGCCGCAGCTAGCACCAGAGCCGCCGATACACTGCCGCGCGTGTTCGACCGCATCGACCACGTGGGCATCGCCGTCGAGGCGATCGAACCGGCGCTTCCACTTCTGCGCGACACGTTCGGAATGCCGGTCGTGCATCGCGAGATCGTCGAGGAGCAAGGAGTGGAGGCGCTGCTGCTCGACGTGGGGGAGAACCACGTCGAGCTCCTGGCTCCCCTGGGCGAGGACACGCCGGTCGGGCGCTTCCTGAAGGCGCGCGGGGCGGGCCTTCACCACGTGGCCTACCAGGTCACCGACATCGCCGAAACCCTGGACCGGCTCAAGGCCGGCGGGGTGCGCCTGATCGACCAGAGCCCTCGGGTCGGGATCCGCAACTCGCGGGTGGCGTTCGTCCATCCCAGCGCGGCCTCCGGAGTCCTGACCGAGCTGGTTCAGCCGGCCGCGGGGCACTGATGGCCAGCGTCCGCCCGCACCGGGTCAGCGTCGGGTTCCGCGGGGGCCAGGTCCTCTCGCTGCGCCTGACCGACTCTGGCCTCGAGGCCCTCAACGGAGCGCTCGGCCACGGGGGCTGGCACGAGGCCGACGCCGAGGACGGCACGGTCAAGCTCAACCTGGACCAGGTCGTCTACGTGCGCGTCGAAACCGAAGACCACCGGGTCGGCTTCGGCGCCTGAGCGCGGCTCGCCGGTGCGACGGCTGGGGGCCCTGGACCTCGCGATCCTGCGATGGGCGAGGACGTCCGGCCATACCCCCTGCCGGGAGCGGTGGGTGGCCAGGCTCTCCGGCCTGGGCGAGCACGGAGCGGTGTGGCTGGCCACGGGCGGCGCGGCCGCCGTAGCCGACCGCCCCCGCCGCCGGCAGTGGGTGCGGGCCTCGGCCGCCGTCCTCTCCGCCTACGCGCTGAACACCGCGCTGAAGGTCCTCGTCGGCCGGCGGCGCCCGCGCCTCTCGGACCTGCCCCCGCTCGTCGGCACTCCGACCGGCCTCAGCTTCCCGAGCGCCCACGCCACCACGTCGTTCCTGGCCGCCCGCCGGTTCGCCCGCCTGGGGCTGCCCGCCCCTCCGCTCTATGCCCTGGCCTTCGCCCTGGCCGGCTCGCGCGTGTATCTGGGCGTCCACTACCCCTCCGACGTGGCGGCGGGCGCCGTGCTGGGGACGGTCCTGGCCGGACCCGGACGATGAAGGTCGGGATCGTCGGCCTCCCCAACGCGGGCAAGTCGTCCCTGTTCAACGCGCTCACCCGGGCCGGGGCCGAGGTGGCCAACTATCCCTTCACCACGATCGAGCCCAACGTGGCCGTGGTCCCGGTGGCCGACGAGCGCCTGGCCCAGGTGGCCGCCGTCGTGCGAGCCTCCCCCGTCGTTCCGGACACCATCCAGTTCCACGACATCGCGGGGCTGACCGGCGGGGCCCACCGGGGGGAGGGGCTGGGCAACCAGTTCCTGGCCCACATCCGCGAGACCGACGCGATCCTGCACGTGGTCAGGGCCCACCAGGACCCGCGCGTGGTCCACCCCGATGGCCGGGTGGATCCCCTGGCCGACGCGCGCACGGTGGAGACCGAGCTCCTGCTCGCGGACCTCCAGCAGGCCGAGCGCCGCCTCGAGCGGGTCCAGCGCACGGCCCGAGGCGGCCAGCGCGAGGCGGTGGAGGAGGAGCGCTGGCTGCGCCAGCTGATCGACGCCCTGGGCGCGGGCCGCCCGGCCCGCTCCGTTCCGCCCCTCGCCGAGGCGCCCGAGGCGCTGCGCCTGCTCGGTCCCCTGACGGCCAAGCCGGTCCTGTTCGTGGTCAACGTGGACGAGGCCGGCCAGGACATCCCCCCGGCCCTGCTCGAGCACGCGGCCGCCCAGGGGGCCCGGGTGGTGGCGGTCGCGGCCCGGCTCGAGTCCGAGCTGGCCGAGCTCGACCCTGCGGACGCCGAAGCCATGCGCGCCGACCTCGGGGTGCCCGCCACGGCCCTGGAGCGGGTGATCCGGGAGGCGTTCGCGCTGCTTGACGTGGTCGCCTTCTTCACCGCCGACGAGGGCCGCCCGGGCCAGTCGTGGCACGTTCCCCGCGGATCCACCGCCCTGGACGCCGCCGGCACCGTGCACACCGACATGCGCCGGGGATTCGTGCGGGCCGAGGTGGTGGGATGGGAGGAGCTGGTGGGGGCCGGGAGCTATGCCGCCGCCCGCGATCGGGGCACCCTGCGCGTGGAGGGCCGCGACTACGTGGTGGCCGACGGCGACGTGATCACGGTCAGGTTCGCCCCCGCGTCGGGCTCGTCCTCCCGCTAGGCCTAGGCCGCGCCGGACCGCCCGGCCAGGCGCTCGAGCCGCCCGGCCAGGCGGCGCATGCCCAGCTCCCGCACCGCCTGGGCCCCCGCCTCGTAGTCCGTCTCGCGGTCCGCCGGGCGCTCCACCGGCACCCGGACCAGGGTGGCGACCTCGCGAAAGGTCCGCAGCTCGTCGGCCTGGCTGCGCAGGGCCTCGCCCACCCGCGGGCGCTCCCGGTAGGACCCGTCGATCGCGCCCTCGAGCGACCCGTACTGCAAGAGCAGGTCCCGCGCCGTCTTGGGACCGATCCCCCGAGCCCCCGGCAGCCCGTCCGACGGGTCCCCGCGCAGCGCGATGAAGTCGGGCACCAGCTCCGGACCCACCCCGTAGCGCCGGCGCACCTCGGCCGGCCCCACCCGCACCGGCCCCGAGGCGCCCCGACCACCCCCGCCCCGACCCCCGCCGCCCCGACCCCCGCCACCGCCGCCCCCACCGCGGCCCCCGCCCCGGGGGAGCTCCAACACCCCCACCCGCTCGCTCACCGCCTGAAACAGGTCCCGGTCCGCGGTCAGGATCAGGGCCTCGCCCCCCGCCTCCTCCTCCACCACGGCCAGCGAGTACATGAGGTCGTCGGCCTCGAGCTCGTCCGTGTCCAACACGTACCAACCAAGCGCTCCCAGTAGCCCACCCGCCACCTCCCACTGAGCAGCCAGGGGGGTCGGGACCGGTGGCCGCTGGGCGTGGTACTGGGGATAGAGCTCCACCCGGTAGGCCGCGTCCTCCAGCCCGAAGCACACGGCCACCGCCCGGGGGGAGGTCGCCTCGATGGCCCCCAGTATGGCGTTGACCATCCCCAGCAGGGCGTTCACCGGCCGCCCCTGGTCATCCGTGACCGACTCGGGCATGGAGAAGAACGACCGGTAAAGCAGCCAGGGACCGTCGATGGCAAGCAGGGGGCCGCCCACCCGGGCAGCGTACGCTTCGGGTGACCGCCCGCACTGGTCCCCGCGAACAAGGAGCGATCCAAGCGCATGCCCGAGACCAAGCCCAAGCTCACCCTCACCGGACTGGACGAGGTCAAGTCCTACGTCGGCCAGGAGCTCGGCGTGTCCGACTGGCACGACGTCACCCAGGAGGAGATCAACGAGTTCGCCCGCGTGACCGGCGACGACCAGTGGATCCACATCGACCCCGAGCGGGCCAAGGACACCCCCTTCGGGGGCACCATCGCCCACGGCTACTACACCCTGTGCCTGGCCCCCCGCTTCTCCTACGACATGTTCTCCATCGAGGGCTTCGTGTTCGGCCTCAACTACGGGCTCAACCGGGTGCGCTTCCCGGCCCCCCTGCCCGTGGGCAGCCGCGTGCGCATGCGGGCCAGGCTGGCCGCGGTGGACGACATCCCCGGGGGGGCCCAGATCACCACCGAGCTCACCTTCGAGCGCGACGGGGGCGACAAGCCGGTGTGCGTGGCCGAGTCGCTGTCGCGCGTCTACACCGGGTAGCCCCGGTGGCATCCGCGCCACACCGGGTAGGGGCCGGGTAGCTCAGTGGCCGCCCGACGCGCATCCGACCTGTTCGTGGAGTGCCTGGAGGCCGAGGGCGTCAAGTACGTGTTCGGCATCCCGGGCGAGGAGACCCTCGACCTCAACCATTCGCTCGCGGACTCCTCGGTCACGTTCGTCCCCGTCCGCCACGAGCAGGGCGGGGCCTACATGGCCGACATGTACGGGCGCCTGACCGGGCGGGCCGGCGTGTGCCTGGGCACCCTGGGCCCGGGGGCCACCAACCTGGTCACCGCGGTGGCCGACGCGTTCCTGGACCGGGCCCCCCTGGTCGCCCTCACCGGCCAGTCCGACCTCGAGCGCATGCACAAGGAGTCCCACCAGTACATCGACCTGCTGGCCATGATGCGACCGATCACCAAGTGGAACGCGCGCGTGACCAGCCCCGAGATCATCCCCGAGGTCGTGCGCAAGGCGTTCAAGCTGGCCGAGTCCGAGAAGCCGGGGGCCACCCACATCGAGCTGCCCGAGGACGTCATGGCCACGGACGTGGAGGCCGCCCCCCTGATCCGGCGCCGCCCGGTGGAGCCCGAGCCCGGGGCGCGCGAGCTGCTCAAGGCGGCCGACCTGATCCGCAACGCGCTCAACCCCGTGGCCCTGGCCGGCAACGGGGTGGTCCGGGCCGGGGCCGCCCCCGCCCTGCGCGAGTTCACCCGGGCCACCGGGATCCCGGTGGCCGAGACGTTCATGGGCAAGGGGCTGCTCGACTACGTGGACCCGCGCGCCCTGGGCACCGTCGGGCTTCAGTCCCGCGACTACGCCATGGCCGGATTCGAGGACGCCGACGTGGTCATCGCCATCGGGTACGACCTGGTCGAGCACTCCCCCAAGCATTGGAACCCCAACCGGGACAAGAAGATCGTGGTCATCGATTCGGTGGCGGCCGAGATCGACGAGTACTTCACGGCCGAGGTGGAGCTGATCGGCGACATCTACCACGTCCTCTCGCGCCTGGCCGAGGAGTGCCGCGACGTCCCCCACTCGGGCGGATCGGACCGGCTCCGCGAGGTGGTCATGGGCCGGCTCGAGGCCGCCCGCCGGGACGAGCACTTCCCCATGCAGCCCCCGCGGGTGCTGTGCGACCTCCGGGCCGCGCTCGGCCGCAACGACATCCTCATCTCGGACGTGGGCCTGCACAAGCTGTGGATCGGGCGCATGTTCCCCGCCCACGAGCCCAACACGGTGATGATCGCCAACGGGCTGGCCGGCATGGGCTTCGCCGTCCCGTGCGCGGTGGCGGCCAAGCTGGTTCACCCCGAGCGCAAGGTGGTGGTGGTGACCGGCGACGGCGGCTTCCTCATGAATGCCCAGGAGCTGGAGACGGCCCGCCGGATGGGGACCGCCTTCGTGACCGTGATCTGGGAGAACTGCCAGTACGGCTCGATCGTGTGGAAGCAGGACAAGAAGTTCGGCCGCCACTTCGGGACCGACTTCACCAACCCCGACTTCGTCAAGCTGGCCGAGTCCTTCGGGCTGCCCGCCTGGCGGTGTGAGTCGGTGGGGGACTTCTCCGAGTTCCTGGGCCGGGCCCTGGCCCAGGACCTGCCCTCCCTGATCGTGGTCCCCATCGACTACTCGCTCGACGTGGCCATCTCCGAGGAACTGGGGACGGAGACGGTGGTTACCTAGGGCGCGCGGGTAGTGGCCTAACGTAGGAGGGACAGGAAGAAGGCCGCTGCCCGCGGTCCGCGGGCGCGGCCAGGTTACGACCGCGGAGGCGACATGGCCACCACCACCACCGATTCGACCACCACCGATCAGTCCGCGCGCGAGCGGGCGGTGATCGACGCGGTGCCCAAGCAGCTCTACGTGGCCGGGGAGTGGCGGGACCCCTCCGGCGGGGGGACGCTGGCCGTGGAGGACCCGTCCACGGGCGAGACCCTGTGCGAGATCGCCGACGCCCAGGTGCAGGACGCCCAGGCCGCGCTGGCCTCCGCGGCCGAGCGCCAGCAGGAGTGGAGCCGCCACCCGCCGCGCGAGCGGGGCGAGATCCTGCGCCGGGCCTTCGAGCTGATCATGGAGCGCAGGGACGACCTGGCCCTCCTGATGACGCTCGAGATGGGCAAGCCGGTGGCCGAGTCCGCGGCCGAGATCGCCTACGCGGCCGACTTCCTGCGCTGGTTCTCCGAGGAGGCGGTGCGCATCGACGGCCGCTACTCGGTGGCCACCACGGGCCAGGGCCGGGTCCTGGTCATGAAGCAGCCGGTAGGGCCGTGCGTGTCCATCACCCCGTGGAACTTCCCCATGGCCATGGGCACCCGCAAGATCGGGCCGGCCATCGCGGCCGGGTGCACGATCGTGATGAAGCCCGCCCAGCAGACGCCCCTGTCGATGCTGGCCCTGGCCCAGATCCTCGAGCAGGCCGGGCTTCCGGGCGGGGTGCTGAACGTGATCACCGCCTCCTCGTCGGGGTCGGTCATGGAGCCGCTGATCCGGGACCCGCGCACCCGCAAGCTGTCGTTCACCGGCTCCACCGAGGTCGGGCGCAAGCTCATGGAGCAGGCGGCCGAGCAGGTCCTGCGGGTGTCGATGGAGCTGGGCGGCAACGCCCCGTTTCTGATCTTCGACGACGCCGACCTCGACGAGGCGGTCGAGGGGGCCATGATCGCCAAGATGCGCAACATCGGCGAGGCGTGCACGGCGGCCAATCGCTTTCACGTGGCCGAGTCGGTGGCGGAGCCGTTCGCCCGGAGGCTGGCCGAGCGCATGGGCCAGCTGAAGGTGGGGCGGGGGACCGAGGAGGGAGTCCAGGTCGGCCCCCTGATCGACGACAACCAGCGCGGCAAGGTGCAGGAGCTGGTCACCGACGCCGTCGACCGGGGAGCCAAGGTCCTGGTCGGGGCCGAGCCGATCGACGGACGCGGCTACTTCTATCTACCCACGGTGCTGGGCGACGTGCCCCCCGACGCCCGCCTGCTCAGGGAAGAGATCTTCGGGCCGGTGGCGCCCGTGGCCTCGTTCTCCTCGGAGGAGGATGCCCTGAGGGCGGCCAACGCCACCGAGTTCGGCTTGGTTGCCTACGTGTACACGTCCGACGTGCGCCGGGCCTTCCGGGTGATCGAGGGGCTCGAGACCGGGATGGTCGGGCTCAACCAGGGCATGGTCTCCAACGCCAGCGCCCCGTTCGGCGGGGTCAAGCAGTCGGGCGTGGGCCGCGAGGGGGGCAAGGAGGGCATCCAGGAGTACCTGGAGACGAAGTACGTGGCCATGAACCTGTAGGCGGGAGTAAGGGAGCGCCCGCAAGTCGGACATCCGGGATTACCGTCGGCCTCGCCAGCGTTTGCGCTGGGTTTGGACCGCCGCGACCCATGGTGGGGCTGGTGTTCAGGGCCCGGTCGAGGCTCCCGGTGATCCGGTCCCGCCCGCAGAACCGCCGTTCCCGGAGCCGGGGCCGGCGCTGCCCGACCCGCTGCTCGCGGGTCCGCCGCCCGAGCCGCCGGACCCCCCTCCACCCGAGCCGCCGGATCCCCCTCCGCCCGAGCCGCCGGATCCCCCTCCGCCCGAGCCGCCGGATCCCCCGGCGGACCCGCCGGCGCCCGACCCCTGCTGCTGCTGGTTGTACTGGCTCTGCGGAATGAATCTGTAGCGGGGGGCGCGCCACCGCCGGTGGGCGCCAATGCGCCAGCACCGCTTGCCTCCCCAGTTCTGAGGATGGCGCGGGCGCGCCACAGCCGGTACGGTCTCGGCCTTGTTGGCGGACTCCCAGGCATGCCCTGTGCGGCGCGTACCCCACGCGATTCGCGGGGTATCTCGAGCGAGCCGGGGCCGGACTGGCGGACGGTTGCTGTTTGTGCTCGCGTTTGCGGTCGCATTCGCATGTGCGCTCTCTCCGGGCCCGGCGGCTGCGACTCCGCCGCTGGTGGGAGATTGGAACTTCGCCTCCGAGTCAGGGGCGGACCTGTCCGGGAATTGGTCGACGTTCACCCTGAATGGCACGGCGAGCTTCTCCAGCGACGCGCTCGTGGTCAGCGGGAACGGCAATGGCGCCAATGCCGCCACCGCGTGGGCGAACGCGGGCGGCTACTCCGGCCCGACGCTCTCCGACAAGACGCTCGTCTCATGGGTGAAGCTCGACCGGCTGGACATCACGAGCGGGGCGCCGCTCTCCCTGTACAGGTCTGCCGGCGGCGACGTGTTCGACACCATCACCTACGGCGAGACTCAGCAAAACCAGTGGCGCGCGGGCAGCGACAACTCCACCCGCTCCCCCAATGACTTCTCCCCGGGTTTTGTGGACAACTTTGGTCCAGACGTCGTACGCCAAATCGCCATCTCCTACCAGGGCACCGGTGGCGGCAACCAAACCATCACCGGATGCCTGAACGGGAACCAACTCGGGCAGTATGCGACCAACAACACGGCCACATTTGCCTCTGCCGACCAGCCCCTGGCCCTGTTCGGCCCGCGGCACGAGAACACTTCCCAGGGCGGAGCTCCGGTGGGATCGATTGATGCCCACATCCTCGAGACGCGCATCTACAGCGGAGCGATGACCTGCCAGCAGGTCGCCGCTCTCTCGCCGACGGGAGTGGTCGACCCGACGTCCACCAGCGTGAGCTGCGCGCCCGCGACGGTCACCGTAGGGCAGCCGACCACGTGCACGGCGACCGTCACCGACACGGACACGGACGGCCCTCCCACGACCCCCACGGGCGCGGTCGGCTTCGCGTCGAGCTCGTCCGGGGCGGTCAGCGCGCCGAACTGCACACTGGGCGGCAGCGCCGGTTCGTCCACGTGCTCGGTTACGTACACTCCGAGCTCCGCCGCCAGGGCTTCGCCTCGCACCGACACCATCACCGCCTCCTACGCCGGCGACTCCGCGCACCAGGCCAGCTCGACACGGGCCAACGTTGCGGTGAACGCGCGCGCCGGGGCGCTCTTCGGCCCGGGCGGGATCCCGGCCCCCCTGCTGGGCCCCAAGCGCGACCTGCTGCGGGATCTGGGCATCCCCCGGCACCGTCTCATCACGACGTCTAAGAACGGCGACTTCGTCTTTCCGCCCGATCCGATCGTCCTGCATGCGGGCGACACGCTCGCCGCCGTCGTAAAGCTCAACCTCGGC
>Ga0307477_10000837_pt1 | contig 29903 bp, 22 predicted proteins | sample atmos_gasesECM2C_FD_203316 | JGI IMG/M metagenome (GOLD analysis project Ga0307477, IMG submission 203316) | Hardwood forest soil microbial communities from Morgan-Monroe State Forest, Indiana, United States - atmos_gasesECM2C_515 | ecosystem: Environmental > Terrestrial > Soil > Temperate...
TGCACATGGAATTGGAAGAGCAGATTGCGCGATTTAAGAACGTTGAGGCTTGCGTGGTGTTTCAGTCGGGATTCACTGCGAATGCAGGGACGGTTTCCGCGGTGCTGGGCAAGGAAGATTTGATTGTTTCCGATGAGCTGAATCACGCGTCAATTATCGACGGGGCGCGGCTTTCGAAGGCAACCATCAAGGTGTTCAAACATAAGGATGTGGCGGACTGCGAGCGCATTCTTCAAGAGAACGCGAATTGGAATGGGCACAAGCTCATTATCACGGACGGTGTGTTCTCGATGGATGGCGACATCGCGCCGTTGCCGGCGCTGTGCGACCTGGCGGAAAGATACAATTGCATCATGATGGTGGATGACGCGCATGCTTCCGGCGTGCTGGGGCGCAACGGGCGCGGGACGATTGATCATTTGAACTGCCATGGGCGCGTGCACATTCAAGTGGGCACGCTGAGCAAGGCGATCGGAGCCATGGGCGGGTACGTTTGCGGGTCGCGCGATCTGATTGACTTTTTGTATTTGCGAGCGCGGCCGTTTTTGTTTTCGACTTCGCATCCGCCCGCGACTGCCGCGGCTTGCCAGGCAGCGTTTGCACTGCTGGATTCGCCGGAGGGCGAGCGGCTGGTCAAGAAGTTGTGGGCGAATACTAAGTTTTTCAAACGCGAGCTGAAGAAGCGCGGATTTCAATTCAAAGTTAGCGAGACGCCGATCATTCCGATTCACGTTGGGGATGCGGCGAAAGCGTTTGAGTTTTCGAAGAAACTTTTTGAGGCGGGAGTGTACGCGCCGGCGGTAGGATACCCAACGGTTGCCGAGGGTAAGGCGCGGCTGCGTGCCATGGTTAGTGCGACGCATAAGCGCGAGCAGCTCTTGAGGGCAGCGGATACGTTGGCGGAACTCGCGAAGCCGCTGGGGATTGTTTAAGAAATTTCTAAGGCCTTATACAGGGAATCGCCTAGAAAGGTCCAGTGGAGGAATTTCGTAAGATCGCGCGGCGATTGGAATGCTTGCATATTTGAGGTACCATGACCTCCAATTGGATAGTCTCAGCGTGGCGATCTCGCTGCTAAATGCTGCAAATACAGATAGTTAGCTTTTGGCCGATGTCGTGCATCTGTTCTTATCACCAGTTCTGCCCGCTTTATGTATACACAGAGAGGAGGAGGCGTCGTGAAGAAATTTACATTGGCTTTCGCAGTCGGCGCGCTCCTAATCGCGAAGGCGGGCGCTACGCAAGGACCGGAATTGGATTTGACCGCGAAGCATCAGGCGAAGGAACAAGCGCCACCGGCACCGGTGACAGCGCCATTGAGTATTGGGACGGCGTTTAACGCGACGCTTACGGATGCGTTGGATACACGAAAAGCGCGGCCCGGCGATGTGGTGACCGCTGAAGCGGCAGAGGATGTCAGTTACCAACGTTCGGTGATCTTTCCGAAGGGCACAAAAGTTGTAGGGCACATTGTGCGGGCGACCTCTGGCGGGCGGGGGCGCGCGGGTTCGGCGCTGTTCATTCAGTTTGATAAAGCGGTGCTGAAGGATGGCCAGGAAGTCATTTTGAATGCGGGAATCCAGGCGCTGGCGGTGGGCGCGGTGGCTCCCCTGTCTGATACCGAGGCCGGCAAGGATGCAGGAACGTCCGCGGCGGTGAATCCGCCGGCGGCATCGTTTGCGGAACAAGCTGAGCCGGCTTCAGCGGAGTCGACGAACGCGGACGCGCTGGTGGTCTCCACGGTTTACGACAATTCGCGGCGAGGATTGCGAGCGCCGCTGTTTGCCGCGCCTGCGGCGGAGGGCGAGTTAAACTCCGATGGGCTATTTAGTCCGGAAAGCAAAGGAGCCTTCGGGCGGCCGGACGTAAAAGTATACACACCTACCTCGGAAGGGTCGCACGGCACGGTATTGCTTTCCGCGAAAAAGCAGATGCGCCTGGACAATGGCACGCGGTTGCTTCTGGTAGTGCAGCCACCGTCCAGTGCGGAACTTGACTCCCCGCAGGTCGATCTCGACGATCTTTCTCCCAACCCGTAGTTCTGCTGAAAGTCAGCCCGAAATTCCAGCCGCAAAGCTTGAAGTTCGAGGAGGTTTGTTTTGATGAAACCTTTTGCAGCAGTTATTGCAATCACAGGTTTATTTGCCACCGGCGCGGCCGCCCAAGCGCCTGTTCCTTCCGAAACGACGGCGAGCGCAGCGTCTCTTGCTGGCGGCATGATGTTGAACGCCATGCTCAATTCCTCCGTTGATTCGAAGAAAGCCAAGCCCGGCGAGCAAATCATCGCGCACACGACCGAAGCGGTGAAATCGACGGACGGCAGAATGATTCTGCCCAACGGGACCAAGATTATCGGCCACGTGACACAGGCGTCGGCGCGCGCGAACGGCCAGGGGCAGGCGATGCTGGCGCTTCAGTTTGACAAGGCCGTATTGAAAGACAAACAGGAAATTCCGCTCAACGTGGTAATCCAGGCGATTGCGGCGCCTGCGCAGTCGGCGTCGGCCGCGTTCAACGATTCCGGGCGCGCGACGACTGGCGCCGGGTCATCCGCGCCGAGCAATAATCCCAGCATGTCCGGGAGCCGTGGCGCCCGTCCGGAAGGCACGCCGCCATCAGAGCCTTACCCGAGCAGCAATCCGAATTCGACATACGGGGGCGAATCGAATTCAGGCGGACCTTTGCCTGCAAATATGAAAGGCGTGTACGGACTTGACGGAGTACGTATCAGCGCCAATGCAAACGGCGAAGGAACGGTGCTGACGTCCACGGCCAAAAATGTGCATCTTGACGGAGGAACGCGCTTGCTGCTGGCTGTTCAGCCGCAGAGCGCGAGTGCCGCGCCCAGCGGCAAGTAATCGCAAATCACGAAAGCCGGTCGGTTGAGGGGCGCTTTTAGTCGCGCCCCTCTTTTTTTGTGCCGCGAAGGTGTGCCGCGGGCGTTTGCTATACTCGGGAGGATGGCTTCCTCACAGCGGAATCTTACCTTGGCGGGCGCGGCCCCTCGCAAAAAACTGTTTCTCGTGGATGCCATGGCACACGTTTACCGGGCGTTTTTTGCTCCGATGAACCGCATGAACGCCCCTTCCGGCATTCCCACCAAGGTTCCGTTTCTGTTCAATACCATCCTGCGGCGCCTGCTCAACGACTATAAACCGGACTATGTGGGGATCGTGTTTGACACGCGTCAGCCCACGTTCCGCGACAAGCTTTTTGAGAAATACAAGGCCAAGCGCGCGCCCATGCCCGACGAATTGTCGCTGCAGTTGCCGTACGTGCGGCGCCTCTGCGAGGCGATGCGGCTGCCGATTCTGGAACTGGATGGGTACGAAGCGGACGACATCATCGGGTGCCTGGCGCAGAAGGCCTCAAAGCAGAACCTGGACGTGCTGCTGGTCACCAACGACAAGGACATGATGCAGTTGGTGGACGGAAACGTGCGCGTGCTACGCGCCGGAACCGGTGGAGCGAAGAACGACGTCATTGTGGACACCGAAAAAGTGAAAGAGATTCTAGGCGTGCCGCCGGAGAAAGTGGTTGATGTGATGTCGCTAATGGGCGACACGATTGACAACATTCCCGGCGCCAAAGGAATCGGCGAAAAAGGCGCGACCGAGCTGATACAAAAATACGGCAGCGTGGAAAACGCGCTGGACCACGCGGCGGAAGTCCCCCACAAACGCTATCGCGAAGCACTTCAACAGCAGCGCGAACAAGTCTTGCTGTCCAAACAACTGGCCACATTGGCTACCCAGGTGCCGGTTGAATTGGATTTGCCGAGCTTGGAGCGGCGGGAGCCCGACTTCGCTGCACTGTCGGCTCTGTACCGCGAGTTGGGATTTAATTCGCTGCTGCGGGAGCTGGGCTCCGAAGTTGTTGCGGCATCCGCTGTCGCGAGCGCGGAGCCGGTCGTCAAAACCGATTATGAGCAATTCGGTGCTGTTGCAGAATTTCGCGAATATTTGAAATCCGTCCCAACAGAGCAGACCTTAGCAGTTTGGCTGAACCTGCAAACCGGCGAGCGCGAGGCCGAAGGATTCGGAACGCCGATCACAGAAGTGGAAGTATCGTCAAAAGCGGGCGAGGGCCGTTCTCTGTGGTTCAACGAAAAGGGTGAAGCGCTTCGGGAAGTGTCGGCGCTTCTCTCCGATGCTAAGCGGCCGAAAATTGTGCACGATCCGAAGTTAATGCAGATTCTTGGCGGCAACGCCGCAAATATTCAGCATGCCACGCAGATTTATTCGTACCTGCTGCGGCCTACAACGGCTAACCACAATTTCGCCGATGTAATCATGAGGCAATTCAACGCCATGCTCAGCAGCGCTCCCGGCGAGCACGCGGACTACCTGCACCGTCTGGCCCCGGCGTTGCGCGCGCAAATCGACGCGCAGGCGCTGCAAAGCGTGTATGAGACGATCGATTTGCCGGTTGCTCAGGTGCTGGCGAACATCGAGCGCGCCGGAATTCGCGTGGATCCGAAAGCGCTGGACGTGATGTCCCTGGCGATGGAAAAGGAAGTGCGCAGGCTGGAGAAGGAAATCTGGGAGCTGGCTGGTACCGAATTCAACGTCAATTCCCCCACGCAGCTCGCGGAAATTCTGTTTGACAAACTGAATCTGCAAGCACCGGTGCGTCGCGGTCGGGGCCGAGTGCGCTCCACGGCGGTGGATATTCTGGAAGACTTGGCGGCGCAGCATCCATTGCCGGCCAAGATCATCGAGTACCGGGAAATCGCGAAACTCAAATCGACTTACGTCGACTCGCTGCCAAAACTAATCAATAAGCAGACCGGCCGGGTACATACGAGCTTCTCGCAAACGGGAACGGCGACCGGACGGCTGAGCTCATCTGATCCCAATCTGCAAAATATTCCGATTCGGACGGAACTGGGGCGGCAGATTCGCGCTGCGTTCGTGGCCGAACCAGGAAAGATTCTACTTGGCGCGGACTACTCGCAAATCGAGCTGCGCGTGATGGCGCATTTTTCGCAGGACGCCGTACTACTGGAAGCTTTTCGCACCGGGCAGGACATTCACGAGCGAACCGCGCAAGAGGTGTTTGGCGTGGGGCCGATGGCGCAAACGCCGGAGCACCGGCGGGCTTCGAAAGCGATCAACTATGGAATTATTTACGGGTTGTCGGCGTTCGGCCTGGCGCAGCAGATCGGAGTGCCGCAGAAAGAAGCGGCGCAGTTCATCAACGCGTATTTCGAGAGGTATCGGGGCGTAAAGCAATATCTGGATAAGGTGCTGGCGGAAACCCGGCAAACGGGAGTAGCCAAGACCCTTTTCGGCCGCATTCGCCCCATCCCGGACATTACTTCGCCGCAAGTCCAGATTCGCAATTTCGCGGAACGCACGGCACTCAATTCTCCGCTGCAGGGTACGGCGGCGGATCTGATAAAGCTGGCGATGATCGCGATTGACCGCCGGCTTGCTGCCGAAAAATTTGAAGCCAGGATGATTCTGCAAGTACACGATGAGCTTCTCTTTGAAGCGCCGTCCAGAGAGAGTAAAGCACTCTCCAAAGTGGTGCGCGAAGAAATGGAAAATGTCCATAAACTGGCCGTGCCGCTGGAAGTCGAAATCTGTGTAGGGACGAACTGGCGCGATATGGAGTGATCCGGGCGCGGAGTGCGGAACGCGGCACTCCCGCGATAGACCCGCGAGCATCTTTTTGGGTGCCTACGTAGTCCAATTTACGGGTCAATTATTTTTGGTGCTGTCCGCCTCTGGATTCCTGCTTTTGAAGTGGGCACTTTGCCCTCCGACAGGATCTTCATGCGCTGCGCATCGCTTCTGGCTCTAAGCTGCGTTCCTGTTTCGTTATGGGGTTGTGGAGGATCGTCGCGCCCAACGCCGATGGTACCTTCAGGTACAGCGACGACTGTGACCGTGTCGCCGGCCGCCGCTACGGTCCCGGATTTTGCTACGCAACAATTTACTGCGGCGGTGAATGGCGTGGCGAGCACGGCGGTCAATTGGCAGGTCAACGGTGTCGCGGGCGGCAGTCAGGCGGATGGATTCATTTCGGCGAGCGGGTTTTACATAGCCCCCGGCGGAGTCCCGACGAAATCGGATGCTAAGGGCGGGACGTCTACCACAAGCGTGACAGTGACCGCGGTTTCTCAGGCAAATAGTGCGGCGTCGGGCACGGCTACTGTCACTGTCCAACCAGCGAACGAACAGGCGCAATCGGCCGGGGCCATCGAGTTAGGCAGCTCAGGCGGAAACGCCAACGATTCCACCACCAATACGTCGACCCACACCATCACGTGCTGCGGCGGGACCTTGGGTTCGCTGGTGAGTTTTGGCGGAACACAATACATCCTCAGCAATACCCACGTCCTGGCGCGCTATCTTCCGGTCAATAACGCCTTTGGGCAAAACGGAGACTCGATCATTCAGCCTGGCTTGGTCGACACCACCACGTGCATGTCCAGCAGCGCGCGCACCGTCGCCAATCTCTCCAACTTCTATAACCTGGCGACCGCGACCGGAACGGCAACAAACATTGACGCGGCTATTGCCAAAGTGCTTCCCGGTAGTGTCGATCCTGCTGGTAACATCTTTTATTTGGGTTCGGCCGCCGACGCCAACGGCATTCCGATGCCGGGAGGGCCGCATCAGGGCACAGGCATAACGGCGACGGTGGGGATGCCGGTGGCGAAGAGCGGGCGCGCGACAGGGTTGACCTGCTCCACGGTGCTCTCGATTGTTTTGAGCACCTCGGTGCAATACGCCAAAGGATGCGGTTCCAGCGCGACGTTCACGGTGAATTATGCAAATCAGGTGCAGGTCGCGGGGGGTAGCTTCAGCGCTGCGGGCGATTCCGGCTCGCTGATCGTTTCCCAGAGTAGCGCTGATCCAGTCGCGCTGTTGTATGCGGGTTCGGACATGGACACGGTCGGTAATCCGGTCAGGGACGTGCTGAACTTTTTCGCCAGCGGTGGCAATAACGTGACGTTTGTGGGCGATCCGAGCCCCATGGGCCACCAAGTGATCGGGTGCAGCCTGCCGAACAAACCGATGTCCGCGAGCACGCAGGCCGCGGCGACGGTTGCACCAGAAGTGTTGCGGAAAGCCGCGACGGTGCGCGATGCGCACGGTCCAGAGTTGCTGGCCCATCCGGAAGTGCAGGCCGTTGGAGTGGGAGCAAGCCGCGACAATCCGCATGAGGCGGCGATTTTGTTTTTTATGACCGCAGGCCAGCCACGAACGAATATTCCTATGCAGGTCGATGGGGTGAGGACACGCATCGTGGAAGGGCAGTTGTTCGCGCGACGCGGCGCGTTGACTTTGGCGGAAAGTTCCCAACTTGAGCAATCGCTTGGCACCGGGCCGGAGGCCTATCCGATTTCCAAAGCCGAGCTGGTGCGAGCGAAGGCTGTACATGCGGTGCATGTGGACGAACTAATGAGCCAGCCCGGGGTGCAAGGCGTAGGTATCAGTTCGAGTCTTGACGCTCCAGGTGAAGCAGCGCTGATGATTATTCTGGTGCGCGGCGTCGCGCACAATCCAATTCCGCCGGTGATCGATGGATTGCGTACGCAGGTGCGAGAGTCGAGCCGCTTCGTCGCGGGCTCGGGGAACGTCCGTTCGAGCGGCGCTTGTACCGTGCCTGCAACCGAGACACTTCTACGTAAACCCACAGCTAGTAACTAAATATCCCTACCGACTGGCGCTGGGCCTTTTGCGGGCGTAGAATCCGCACAAATCCAGCCGAACCCTGGTTTCGGCCGATTCTCTGCTGAGGAGGCGGTCATGAAACGTTCTCTTCTTCTAGTAACATGCGTGGCTTTGATCGCGGCCCTCGGGACCACTCGGGCGGGGCTGCGCGCGCAAGACAACTCCGATAAATCCAAAGCCGACGAGTACAAAATTTCTGACGCTGACGTGGCGCGGGTGAATCCGGTGAAATCCAGCCCGGAGGGACTTGCCGAAGCGCGCAAAGTGTTTGGATACGACTGCGAGATGTGCCACGGAGCGAAAGGCGACGGAAAAGGCGACGTGGTGGAATCAATGAAGCTAACCATGCGCGACTGGCGCGATCCCGGAACGCTGGCCAAACTGACCGACGGCGAGATCTTCTATATCATTACCAAAGGCAAAGGGAAAATGATGGCGGAGGGCGATCGCGTGCCGGAAAAGTTGCGCTGGAACCTGGTGAACTTGGTGCGCGCAATGGCAGCGAAAAGCGGCGGCGAACAGAAATCCGCGGCGGCAACTCCAGCCCCGGCTTCCTAGCGCTTGCCTGTTACTGTTGGCCGCTGTGCTACGCTTTTCCTGACCACAATTTGGCAAAAAAGGGAGGCGTCGATGGCGCATTCGCCACAATTTTTGAAACTAGTGCAGGAAGCGAAGAAACGGGTGAAGGAAACGAATGTTCCGGACGTGAAGCGCCGCATCGATGCCGGCGAGAAATTGCTGCTCATTGACGTGCGCGAAGACAACGAATGGGCTAACGGCCACCTTCCGAAAGCCGTGCATCTGGGCCGCGGCATTATCGAACGCGACATCGAGCTGCGCATTCCAGACACCGGTGCCAAGCTGATTTTGTATTGCGGCGGCGGCTACCGCTCCGCGCTGGTCGCGGAGAACTTGCAGAAGATGGGGTACACCAATGTCGAATCGATGGACGGCGGATGGAAAGGCTGGCTCAACGCGGGCCTACCCACCACGAAGGATTAGCAGTTAATTCTTCAGTCGATCTTTTAACTCGCTTTGGGTCTACGCTTCAGTTGGATGTCTGTGAAAGCTAGGAAAATGGGTCGCGGGAAAATTGGCTGGGGCGGAAGGATTCGAACCTTCACCATCCACATTAACAGTGTGGTGTCCTACCGGTTGGACCACGCCCCAGCGGCATTCACGGCCGACCTACGGCCCGAACAAACGAGGTAGGCTCCGCCGCATCGGACACGGCAGAGGTTTTTCTAAGATAGCACGACCGAGTGAGGATTCCCCAACCGCTGGGCAAAAAAAGTGTATCTCCGCGGCGCTCGCTTACGCATCAGAGAGGTTGAAGGGTCAACAAAACAGGTTGCCTTGAAACTGGGGCGCTGTTTTGTTCCCGGACACGTACGTTCAGCGGCCTGCTCTGCTCGTTGGTCTGAAGATTTTGAAACGGATGTCGGCGTTACTTGCGGCTGGACAATTCGTCACAGCGAAAATCACCTTTTAAAGCTGTGGAACAGTTGCATTCGCGAATGTTTTGTTGGAAACTATCGCGTCAATAACGACCCGGGCTTGCACTTCCCGAGTCAGGACAAGGTGGACGCCAGGTTGCCTCTCCCTTTGGTTGCGCTCACCGCAAAAGTGCAAAATTGACATGGCCCAGATTTTTCACCGCAGCACGAATTTTATCTCCAAGGTCAGTGTCTTTTTTGGCGCGTTGCTTGCCGCCCTGGCCCTAGGCGGCGTGATGGGTTTGGCCCGCGCGCCCTATTTGACGAACCAAAACGTTACGCGCGAACAGCCTATCCAGTTCAGCCATAAGCATCATGTCGGAGATGACGGCATCGATTGCCGGTACTGTCACACGGCGGTGGAAAGCTCGGCCACCGCGGGAATCCCGCCGACGAAGACCTGCATGAATTGTCACTCCGTGCTGTTCAACAATGCCGGGTACCTCGAACCGGTCCGCGAAAGTTACCGCACTGATAAATCCATCGAGTGGGTGCGTGTGCACCGGCTGGCCGACTACGTCTACTTCAACCACAGCATTCACATCAACAAAGGCGTGGGCTGCTCTTCCTGTCATGGCCAGATCAACCAGATGCCGCTCGTGTTTCAGGCTTCGCCGCTGCTGATGAAATGGTGCCTGGAATGTCATCGCAACCCGGAGGCGGTTTTGCGCCCGCGTGATCAGGTTTTCAATATGGATTGGAAGGCCCCGGAGAACCAGGCGGAGGTCGGCAAGAGGTTGGCAGCGGAATATAAGATTCAGAGCGTGGCGCAACTGCAAAGCTGCTCCACGTGTCATCGATAACGGATGGTATGAGCGATCACGACAACCATATTTCCACGGATCTCCACGAAGCGCACCAGCAAGGCTCGCAAGACGCTGAGCAGTCCGAGGATTTGACGCTCCGCGAGCATCCTCTGGATTTGGCCGCCGTGCGAGCCAAGCTGCAATCGAAAAGCGGCAAACAATATTGGCGCACCATCGAGGAACTCGCAGCGGATCCGCATTTTGAGGATTTGCTGCATCGCGAGTTTCCCCGCCAGGCGTCGGAGTGGGACGAAGCCGTCGATCGGCGCGATTTTCTTAAGCTGATGGCCGCGTCCCTGGCCTTCGCGGGCCTTTCCGGGTGCAAGTCCAACGAGCAGGCCAACATCGTGCCTTACGTGAAACAGCCCGACGGCATGATTCTGGGCAAGCCGTTGTACTTCGCCACGGCCATGCCCTTCGGTGCGGACGCCATTGGTGTACTGGTCGAAAGCCATGAAGGTAGGCCCACGAAGATCGAGGGCAACCCCGATCATCCTGCCAGCCAGGGTGCGACCGATTCGTTCACTCAGGCGTCCGTTTTGAATCTGTACGACCCCGATCGCGCGCAAACCGTTACCTTCGCCGGTGAGATTCGCACCTGGTCCGCGTTCCTCGATGCCGCCCAAGCGATGGGTGCGGAGGTCAAGGCTGCGAACGGCGCTGGCTTTCGCATTCTCAGCGGAACAATCACATCGCCAAGCGTTGGCGAACAATTGCAATACCTGCTGAAGCTCTATCCGCAGGCCAAGTGGCATCAGTGGGAGCCCGTTGGGTGCGACGGGGCGCGCGAAGGTGCCAAGCTGGCCTTCGGGCGTTACCTAAACACCGTCTACCGGCCCGAAAAAGCCGAAGTTATCCTTTCCCTCGACTCCGATTTTCTGGCCAGCGGACCTGGGCACATCCGTTACATGAAAGAGTTTTATCGGCGCCGCAAACTAGACCAGTTTGCGGAAGCAGATCGCGCCGGCGGCGAGATGAACCGCCTTTACGCGGTTGAGCCGACGCCCTCGGTAACCGGCTCCAGCGCGGACCATCGTCTCCCCCTGCGCTTTCTGGAGATTGAGCAGCTTGCCCGCGCGCTGGCTGCCAAACTCGGTCTGGGCGGCGGCGGGACACTCTCGGCGGAAACGGAGAAATGGCTGGACGTTGTAGTGAAGGACCTGCAGAAGAATCAGCGCCGCTCCTTGGTGGTCGCGGGAGAGCAGCAGCCCGCTGAGGTGCATGCGCTCGTTCACGCCATCAACGCCGCGCTCGCCAACACCGGCAATACGGTCTACTACACTGAGCCGGTAGAGGTCGCCCCGGTCAATAATCTCGAATCGCTGCGCGAACTCTGCGCCGATATCGATGGCGGCAAAGTCACAACTTTGCTGATCCTCGGCAGCAATCCCGTCTACGACGCACCGCATGACTTCGATTTCGCCTCGAAGCTCCGCAAAGTCTCCCACACGTTGCATCTCAGCTCGCACTTCGACGAAACCTCCGACTATTGCCAGTGGCATGTGGCGGAATCGCACTACTTGGAAACCTGGGGCGACGCGCGATGCTTTGACGGGACAGTCAGCGTGATCCAGCCGCTGATTGCGCCGCTCTACCACACGCATTCGGCGCTTGAAGTCCTGGCGGCATTCACTGACAAGCCTGGGGTCAGCAGTTACGATGCGGTGCGCAATCGCCTGAAAGCAGGCAATCCCAGCGGAGATTTCGAGAAATTCTGGCGCAAAACGTTGAACGATGGCGTCGTCGCGAATACTGCGTATTCGCCCCTTAGCGTCACGCCCAAATTCAATGCCGCCAGCTTGCCTGCGATTCCTGCGCCCAATGCCGGCGAGATCGAGTTCCTGTTCCGGCCCGACCCAACCATTCACGATGGGCGCTTCGCCAACAATGGCTGGCTGCAAGAATTGCCCAAGCCAGTCACCAAGCTGGTCTGGGATAATGCCGCGCTCTTTGGCCCCAAAACCTCCTGGAACCTCGGCGTCACGCACACGGTCGCCGCGCGAGGCGGCGAGCACGGGCAAATCGTTTCCACGGTGGTCGATATCGCGCTTTCCAACAGTAAAGTGACCGCCGCCGGTTGGATCGTTCCCGGGCAAGCAGAAGGCGTAGTGGTCCTGCCCCTCGGCTACGGCCGCACGAAAGCCGGTTATACCGGCACCAACAAAGGTTTCAACGCCTATGCCGTCCGCACGTCTACGGCGCTCTGGCGCGCCACCGCTGGCGCCGAGTCAGTCAGGAAGACCGGCGAGGACTATTCGCTAGGCTGCACGCAATATCACTTCAATATGGAAGGGCGCAAGGTTCTCAGCACCGGCACGCTTGAAGAATATAAGAAGAATCCCGGTTTCGCTCATGAGCACGACGAAACTCCGCCTAAGACCCTTTCGCTGTACCAGGAATTCAAGTATCCCGGGTACGCCTGGGGTATGGCCATTGATCTCAACAGTTGCAACGGCTGCAATGCCTGCGTGGTCGCCTGCGTATCGGAAAACAACATACCTGTAGTCGGCAAAGACCAGGTTCTACGCGGCCGCGAAATGCACTGGATTCGCATCGACCGCTACTACAAAGCGGATACTTCTACCGACGATCCGCGCACCGACAATAACGATGCGCTCGCTAATCCCGAAACCTTTTTCCAACCAGTTCCGTGCATGCAGTGCGAAAACGCCCCTTGCGAGCAAGTCTGCCCGGTGGGCGCCACGGTCCACAGTGCCGAAGGCCTGAACGACATGGTCTACAACCGCTGCATCGGCACGCGCTACTGTTCCAACAACTGCCCGTACAAAGTGCGCCGCTTCAATTTCCTGCGCTTCCAGGATTGGGAGACTCCACAGTTCAAGCTCATGCGCAATCCGGAAGTCACCGTGCGCAGCCGTGGGGTCATGGAGAAGTGCACCTACTGCGTGCAGCGAATCAACAACGCGCGCATCGAGGCTGAAAAGCAGGATCGTCCCATTCGCGACGGCGAAATTGTCACCGCCTGCCAGGCGTCCTGTCCCGCCGAGGCCATCGTTTTTGGCAACGCCAACGATCCCAATAGCCGAGTCGCCAGGCTTAAAGCCCAGCAGCGCAATTACAATGTGCTTGGCGAACTCAACACTCGTCCGCGCACCACTTATCTGGCCGCCGTGCGGAACCCGAATCCCGAAATGGAGAAGGCATGAGCACGCGGCCGCCCTACGACACCGAGGACGTCCTGCCGGATTCCCCGGTCATCGAACCAGGGCACACTTACGCGTCGGTTACCGACAAAATCAGCGCGATTGTTCTCACCCGCCCGACTTCTCTCGGCTGGGTGGCCGGTTTCGCTCTTTCGTTCACGATGGTGATGGTGCTCACGGTCTCGCTCGCCTGGCTAATCACCAAGGGTGTCGGAGTTTGGGGCATCAACATTCCGATCGGCTGGGGCTTCGCCATCGTCAACTTTGTCTGGTGGATTGGTATCGGCCATGCCGGCACTTTGATCTCCGCCATCCTTTTTCTGTTGAACCAGCAGTGGCGCACTTCCATTAATCGTTTCGCGGAGGCAATGACCCTTTTCGCAGTGGCCTGTGCCGGTATTTTCCCGCTCATCCACACGGGGCGTCCGTGGATGGCGTACTACATGTTTCCTTATCCCAGCACCATGTATCTGTGGCCGCAATTCCGCAGCCCCCTAATCTGGGACGTTTTTGCGGTCTCCACGTACGGTACCGTTTCCTTACTTTTCTGGTTCGTGGGCCTCATCCCTGACCTCGCTACGCTCCGTGACCGCGCGCTAACCAAGCCCATGCAGATCGTTTACGGAATGCTGGCCATGGGCTGGCGCGGTTCCGCGCGCCACTGGCACCGCTATCAATCCGCGTATTTGCTGCTTGCTGGCCTGGCTACGCCTCTCGTTCTCTCCGTGCACACCGTGGTGAGTTTCGACTTTGCAATCGCCATCGTTCCCGGTTGGCACACTACCATTTTCCCGCCCTACTTCGTGGCCGGCGCCATTTACTCGGGTTTCGCCATGGTGCTCACCATCGCCATTCCGCTTCGCAAAGCCTACGACCTCGAAGACTTCATTACCATGCACCACCTCGAAAACATGGCCAAGGTCATGCTCGCCACCGGCCTGATCGTCGCTTACGGCTATTACTACGAATATTTCATGTCCATTTATAGTGGAAACAAATTTGATTTGTACCTCACCAAGATGCGTTTCCATGGACCATACAGCCATTTTTATTACATGCTGATTCTTTGCAATATCCTGACGCCGCAATTGCTGTGGTTCCGTAAGGCTCGCACCAACGTCGCGCTGCTCTTTGCGATGTCCCTCGTCGTCAACCTGGGCATGTGGCTGGAGCGTTTTGTGATCGTGGTCATCAGCCTGACCCGAGACTTCATGCCTTCTGCGTGGGGACGGTACTCCGCTACTGGCTGGGATTATGCGACCTTCGCCGGAACGATCGGGCTTTTCGTGATGTTGCTGTTCCTCTTCGTCCGCCTGATGCCGGCAATTTCGATCGCCGAAATGCGCGAACTAGTCGCCGAGACCTCTGAGGGCAATGAGTGATGGAACATCGCTCACACATTTATGGGGTCGTAGCCGAGTTCCCGACTCCCGACGAGCTTATCCACGCCGTGGAAAGAACTCGGCAGGCCGGCTATCGCCGCATCGAAGCGTACACGCCTTTCCCGGTTGAGGGGCTCGCTGAAGCGCTGGCGCTAAAGCGAAACAACGTGCCGCTGATCACGTTGATTGGAGGCCTGACCGGCGGCTTGGGTGGCTTTTTCTTTCAATATTGGGTCAATGTCATCGCCTATCCGCTTAACATTGGCGGACGCCCGCTGAACAGCTGGCCCGCCTTTATTCCGGTCACCTTCGAGCTCACCGTGCTGGGGGCCGCACTCTCCGCTGTCTTTGGCATGCTGGCATTGAACGGCCTCCCTCGCCCGCATCATCCGCTCTTCAATGTGAAACGTTTCGTCAAACACGCCACCAGCGATCGGTTTTTCCTGTGCATTGAAGCGCGCGACCCAAAGTTCCATCTCGCCGATTCGTCCCGTTTTCTTCACGGGCTGAAGCCCACTCACGTCAGCGAGGTGGAAGATGATTGACTCCTCGCGTCCGAAAACTCTCCTGCGCATGTCCGCCGTCGTCTGGATGTTCTTGCTGGCCGGATGTAGCCTCAAGCAGGACATGGCCAATCAGCCCAAGGATCGCCCGCTGTGGCCTTCCGATTTCTTCACCGATGGCCGCTCTGCCCGGCCGCTGGTCGAAAATACAGTGGCCCGTGGCTCCGTGCTCGAAGACGAAATGGTCATCTCCAAGGAATCTAACGCGTTTCCTTTGCCGCTCAATCAGGAGCTGCTGGAACGCGGCGAAAATCGGTACAAGATTTTCTGTTCGCCTTGCCACGGTTTGCAGGGTGACGGCAACGGTATGGTGGCGATGCGCGGCATGAAGCACCCTCCCTCTTACCACCAGGATCGTTTGCGCCAGGTTCCCAACGGCTACATCTACGACGTCGTCACCAACGGTTTCGGCGCTATGCTCGGCTATTCGGCCCAGGTACCGCCCCGCGATCGCTGGGCCATCGTTGCCTATGTTCGCGCCTTGCAATTGAGCCGCAATGCCAAAATTTCCGACCTGCCGCCGGATGTGCGTGAGAAGGTTTTGCATCCGCCTGCCGAGAAAAAAACAGAGACACATAACGAAGGCGCCACCGGAGGAAAGACCGAATGACCGCGCAGGATTATCGAGCGCCTGAGAGTATCGACCTCATCCGCCAGCGTGCGCTCGTCGCCGCCGTGATCGGCTTGATTATCTGCGTCATCGGAATCTTCAAATCTCCCGACCGCTTTTTCCCTTCCTATCTCCTGGTCTTCATGTTCGTTCTGGGCCTTTCGCTGGGATCCCTCGGCTTGCTGATGCTGCAGCATCTGACTGGTGGCAATTGGGGCATCATGATCCGCCGCCCGCTGGAGTCCGCAACACGAGTCTTGGCGTTGGTCGCCGTGCTTTTCGTGCCCATATTCTTTGGCATGAAGTATCTCTACACTGCCTGGCTCAACGCGCCTCCTGCCGGACAAGAAGGCGCGCTCTCTGATTTTCAGCGCGGCTATCTGACTCCTAACGGCTTCCGCGTCCGCGCCATCCTGTACTTCGCCATCTGGGGCGTTCTCGTGTTCCTCTTTAATCGTTGGTCCCGCGAGCAAGATGCCAACCCGGAGAACCACGCCGTCAGCCGCCGATTCAAGGTGCTGGCCGGCCCCGGCATCATCATCTACGTGTTTGTTATGACTTTCGCGGCCATCGATTGGGTGATGTCTATCTCGCCCCATTGGGCGTCTACCATCTACGGCTTCCTCTTCGTTGTCGGCCAGCTTATTTCTTCCATGTCCCTCATGATTGCCATAGTGGTGCTGCTCGCTCGCACAGGTCCGCTTTCCGGAGTTCTTCAGCCACGCCATATACATGATCTGGGCAAGTTGTTGCTGGCCTTCGTGATGCTTTGGGCTTACTTTCAATTTTCGCAGTTACTAATCATCTGGTCGGGCAACCAGCCGGAGGAGATCAGTTTCTATTACTCCCGCCTGCATAACCAGTGGGGCGTGGTCGCGGTTATCGTCCTCATTTTCCATTTCTTCGTGCCGTTCTTCCTGCTGCTGTCGCGCGGTTTGAAGCGCAACCCCACCCTCTTGCGCGGCGTGGCCATTTGGCTGATTCTCATGCGTTTGGTCGATCTCTTCTGGTACACGCGGCCGGAATTTACATCTACCGCTTTGCCCACCATCTGGGATCTTGCTGCCGCACTGGCCCTCGGTGGCCTGTGGTTCTTCTTTTTCACCGGACAATTGAAACAGCTCCCGGTACTTCCGGTCGGCGATCCAAAACTCGCGGAGGCCATTGCAATCCATGAGCACTGAGTCCCACAACTCCGCTCACTCACCGGGTGCGCTGCCCGAGCACGATACCGTCGCGTTTGAAACCCGCGACGTAAAAGCTCGCACGATCTACGTGTATCTCGCAGTCCTGGCCGTCGCGGTGATTCTCTCCTACGTTGTGTGCGTCTTTGTCCTTCGTGTCACCAGCAAAATCGCAGCCCAATCGGACACGCCCCTCCCTGCCGTGCGCCAGGATATGGGCAAGGACTATCTGACCATGCCCCCGGAGCCGCGTTTGCAAGGTGTTCCAGGGCACGGCACCGACCCCCAGTATGATTTGCGCGAGAAACTGCGCGAAGATACCGAAGCCAACGAGAAAGCGGGCTGGATCGATCAAACCACCGGCGTCGCCCAGATTCCCGTGCAAGACGCCATGAAGATTATCGTCGAGAAAGGTTTTCCGGCGGCCTCCACGTTCCCGGCGGAAAAGAAGAAGTAGTAGGCTATGAACTATATTCGCTCCATCACCGGAATCACCGTGCTGCTTGCGCTCTCCATCGCCGCAGCCGCGCAGACGATTCCCGATAACGTCGGCAAAGCGTCGTCAGGCCTGCCCGCGCAGCTCCTGAACGTCGGCTTCGAGCCCCAGCTAAACGCGCAACTGCCCCTGGATGCAAGTTTCCGTGACGAGTCTGGCCGCAATGTGCAATTGCGCGAGTATTTTGGACGCAAGCCGGTAGTGCTCGCCCTCGTCTATTACGGTTGCCCCATGCTCTGCAATCAGGTCGAGATGGGTGTCGTCGGTTCGTTGAAGATGCTCTCCTTCAGCCCCGGCCGCGATTACGAAGTCGTCTTTCTCAGCTTCGATACCCGCGAGACTCCCGACATGGCGGCCAAGAAAAAAGCTGCGGCATTGTCGCGCTTTGGCCGTCCGGAAACCGCTGCAGGCTGGCATTTTCTGACTGGAAGAGAAGAAGACGTTCGCGCGGTCTCCGCCGCTGCCAATTTCCGCTATTCCTTCGACGAAAAGCACAACCTGTTCGCCCATGCCAGCGGCATCATGCTGCTGACTCCTGATGGCCGCATCTCGCGCTACTTCTACGGCGTCGAGTACCCATCCCGCGATGTGCGCCTTGGATTGGTCGACGCTTCCGCGGGCAAGATCGGAACGCCCATCGACCACCTGTTGCTCTACTGCTTTCAATACAATCCGGAAACCGCCCGCTATAGCGCCATGGTTCTCAAAATTGTTCGCCTGGGCGGAGTTCTCACCATCTTCGCCATCGTCGCCGGAATTCTGATTTTCCGCCGCCGCGATACTCGCGCAGCGTCAGCTACTTCGCGTCCACCCTTGCAGGGTGGCTCGGAACAAGGAGCCCATTAAGACCGTGCAGTCGGAAATGCCATTGTATCCGGAGCAAGCGTCTAACTTCGCCGCGAATGTCGACGCACTGATGGTGTACATCACCCTCATCTGCGTTTTCTTTGCTGTGGCCGTCACTGCGGCCATCATCTTTTTCTTCTTTAAGTACCGCCGCAAAGATCCCGCTGAGGTGGGCGTACCCATTCACGGCGACATGCGGTTGGAGACTGCCTGGATCGCGGTTCCCCTGTTCCTGGCGCTGACTATGTTTGGCTGGGGAGCCGTGGTGTATGTCGACTATCGCCGTGCGCCACTCGACACCCTCGACATCTACGTCATCGGAAAACAGTGGATGTGGAAGGTCCAGCAGCCCACTGGACTGCGCGAAATCAATGAATTGCACGTTCCCGTTGGGCGCGATGTGAAACTCATCCTCGCCAGCGAAGACGTCATTCACGACTTTTCCGTCCCTGCGTTCCGGGTCAAGATGGACGTTGTCCCCGGTCACTACAACACCATGTGGTTCCGTCCTACCAAGGTCGGCCGCTATCATTTCTTTTGCCAGCAATATTGCGGCACCAATCACGCAATTATGGGTGGCTGGGTAACCGTAATGGAGCCCATGGATTATTCTGCTTGGCTTTCCGGCTCCTCGGACGCATCTGCTAATCCTGTAATCGCCGGCGAGAAGCTTTTCGTCGAGAAGGCTTGCACCACTTGTCATCTGCCCAACGGTTCCGGCCGTGCTCCCTCACTGAACGGTGTCTACGGAGCAAACGTCCTTCTTGCTGATGGTTCCACCGTTAACGCGGATGACGCCTACATCCGCGAATCCATTCTCAACCCGCAAGCCAAAATCGTCGCCGGATATCAGCCTTTAATGCCTAGCTTTCAGGGGCAATTGACCGAGGAGCAGATTATCGACCTGACCTCCTATATCAAGTCTCTGCAGTCGCAGTCAGCGCCAGTCAAGGGCGCGGGAATTGCGCCGGCCACGGGGAAGAAATAAGTCATGAGCGCCACACCAGTAGCGGTCAATCAAATGCCGCGCGAGCATTACCTCAATGCCACCTACGGTATACGTTCGTGGCTGTTGACTACCGATCACAAGCGGATCGCTATGCTGTATCTCGCTTCCGTCACCTTCTTCTTCTTCATCGGTGGTGCCTTCGCCACCATGATCCGTATTCACCTGCTCACTCCCTCCGGCTTCCTGGTCACTCCGGAAACCTACAACAAGCTTTTCACCATGCACGGCGTGGCCATGATCTTCTTTTTCCTGATCCCTTCGATCCCCGCCGTCCTGGGCAATTTCCTCTTGCCCATCATGATCGGCGCCAAGGATCTGGCGTTCCCCAAGATCAATCTCCTGAGCTGGTACATCTACCTTATCGGTGGCTGCTTCGTTCTCTATTCCTTCTCCACCGGCGGCCTCGACACTGGTTGGACCTTTTACACGCCGCTTAGCAGCGTCTATTCCAATTCCGCTGTCACCCCCGCGGTCATCGGCGTCTTCATTAACGGTTTCTCCTCCATCCTGACCGGCTTGAATTTCATCGTCACCGTGCACACGATGCGCTCGCCGGGTATGACCTGGTTCCGCTTGCCGCTTTTTGTGTGGGCCCAGTATGCCACGAGCATCATCTTCATCCTCGGCACTCCGGTGATCGCCATCACTTTGCTGCTCGCCGGCATGGAGCGCATGTTCCACCTGGGTTTCTTTAATCCCCAGCTCGGCGGCGATCCCATCTTGTTTCAACATCTGTTCTGGTTTTACTCCCATCCCGCCGTCTACATCATGATTTTGCCAGCCATGGGCGTCATCAGCGAAATCGTCCCCACGTTTTCGCGCAAACCTATCTTCGGATATTCCTTTATCGCTGGTTCCAGTATCGCCATTGCCGTCATTGGCTTCTTCGTTTGGGCCCATCACATGTTCCTCACCGGCGAGTCCACCTACGCCGCGCTCACATTTTCGCTGCTCAGCTATCTGGTGGCTATTCCTTCTGCCGTCAAAGTCTTTAACTGGGCGTCCACGCTCTATAAAGGCTCCATCTCCTACGACACCCCAATGCTGTACGCCCTCGGCTTCATTGGCCTGTTCCTGATCGGCGGCCTTACCGGTCTCTTCCTCGCCTGTCTCGGCTTGGACATTCATCTCCACGACACGTATTTCGTCATCGCTCATTTCCACTACATCATGGTCGGTGGCGCCGTCATGGGTTACGTTGGCGGCCTGCACTATTGGTGGCCCAAGATTACCGGCAAGCTGTACCCGGAATTTCTGGCCCGCGTCGCGGCTATCACTCTTTTCCTGGGCTTCAATCTCACTTTTTTCCCGCAATTTATTCTTGGCTACCTGGGCATGCCCCGGCGCTACGCCAGCTACCCGCCGGAATTTCAAGTTCTCAATGTAATGTCCACCGCGGGAGCTTCCATCCTCGCGCTGGGCTACCTGCTGCCGATGATTTATCTCACCTGGTCCATGCGCTATGGTGAAGTAGCCGGCCCCAATCCTTGGCCCGCCACCGGCCTTGAATGGCAAACCGCCTCGCCTCCACTCACTGAAAATTTTGATGTCACGCCCGAGGTCACTTGGGAACCCTACGACTTTGATAATCGCCCGGATCTTGGATTGGACGTAAAAGGTGCGCCGTCTTTCGCGCACGGAGACGACTAAACTTAGAGGAGCCCCGCGTGCATCGCACCGGAGAACTGTACGAACAATATAGAACGATGGAGCAGCAGCGGGAAACCGCTTCGCTGGGCATGTGGATCTTCCTGTCCACCGAAGTTCTTTTCTTCGGGGGCCTGTTCATGACCTACACGCTCAACCGCTCCACGTATCCCGGCATTTTTAGCGAAGCCAGCAAGACCATCAAGCTCTCCTGGGGTGCCATCAACACTGTCGTTCTCATCGGCAGCAGCTTGACCATGGCCATGGCGGTCTGGGCTTCGCAAGCCGGTAGGAAAAAAGCGCTGACTTGCTTTCTCATCGCCACTTTGGTCCTCGGCACCGTCTTTCTCGGCATCAAGTCCATTGAGTATCACGATAAATATGTCGAACATCACATTCCCGGCTGGAATTTCAACTTCGAGCCTGGGGCGGATGCCGCCACCAACGCTCATACCCAGCTTTTCTTCTCGCTCTATTTCGGCATGACCGGACTACACGCGCTGCACATGATCGTGGGCGCCGGCCTTCTTATCTGGCTGACTAAGCAATCCCTCAAGGGCCGCTTCACGCCGGAATACAACACGCCCGTGGAAAATATCGGCTTGTACTGGCACTTCGTCGATATCGTATGGATTTTCCTGTTCCCGTTGCTTTACTTGATTGATCGTCACTGAAGGCTTAAGAAAGAAAGGCTAGCGCGTGTCGGAACACCACATAGTTTCGCCCAAGATCTACTTCAGCATCTTCGGCATTCTCATGATTTGCACATTTCTGACTGTCGCTGCCGCCGAGGTCGACCTCAATCGCTATTTCTCCGGCCTCAACATCATCGTCGCACTCACTATCGCCGTCTTCAAAGCTTCTCTCGTCGTTCTCTTTTTCATGCATGGGAAGTACAGCCCCAAGCGCACCCAGCTCGTCATCATCGCTTCTGTCTTCTGGCTCGCCATCATGCTCTTCATGACCATGAGCGATTACATCACGCGCCAGTGGACCTAGGCTCGGAGAGCGAGTCATATTGAGAGAATGCAGCGGTCATGCCACACGTTCCTCCGCTGATACGTTTCTTGAGATGTGGGGAGATCGACGCCTCGCTGCTACGTGGGCGCCAATCAAAAAAGAAAAGGGGGACGAGCGAACCGGCCCAGCCCTCAATCCCCTAAAGGGATCCTCGGCTCGCGTCCCCCACATCCCCAAAGGTGCAACCCGACCGCCATCCCTAAATCCTTGTTTTTCAGCATATTGCTGCCTAAATCCGCGTAAAAAGTTGCCACCCCCCGACAAATTTTACTCGTAGAGGAAACCGCCTACAGTGTTCACTGTAAGCCCATTGGCCCGCCCCGCCGCGCAAGTTGACCCGCGTCACACGCCCCTGCTATTGTGAAAAGTTATTCTGGCCTCAGTGTACCTACTGTGCGCCAGTCCTCCTGTGGAGGACCCTTTCGGGGATCATGGGCCTGACTAAACTCGTTGTCCGCGGGGCGCGCCAGCACAATCTTAAGAATATCAGCGTAGAAATTCCCCGCAACACCCTCACCGTAATCACTGGCCTCTCCGGCTCCGGCAAATCCTCTCTCGCTTTTGACACCATTTACGCCGAAGGCCAACGCCGCTACGTCGAATCCCTCTCCGCCTACGCCCGCCAGTTCCTCGACCAGATGGAGCGCCCCGAGGTCGACGTCATCGAAGGCCTCTCCCCCTCCATCGCCATCGAGCAGAAGACCACCACTCGCTCCCCGCGCTCCACCGTCGGCACCATCACGGAAATTTACGACTACCTCCGCGTCATCTACAGCTCCATCGGCATCCCCCATTGCCCCACCTGCGGCAAGCCCATCACGCGCCAGTCCAGCGAGCAGATCGTGCAAGCTATTCTTAACGGCGACCTCTGCAAGCTCGACGACCGCATAATGATCCTCGCCCCCATCGTTCGCGGCCGCAAAGGCGCTTATCGCAAAGAACTGGAGAAGCTAGCGCAAGACGGCTTCGTCCGTGTCCGCATCGACGGCGAACTTTACCCGCTCGACGCGCCGCCCACCCTCGACAAGCGCAAGAACCACACCATCGAAGTCGTCATCGACCGCCTGCTTGTCAAACAAGGCATCGCCTCGCGCCTCGAGCAATCCATCGCCACCGCTCTCAAACTTGCCGCCGGCCTCGTCACCGTCTCTATCGTCGGCGGCAAAGACCACGTCTTCTCCGAAAAGCTCGCTTGCCCCGATTGTGGCATTTCCGTCCCGCAACTCGAGCCACGCTCCTTCAGCTTCAATTCTCCCTACGGCGCGTGCCCCGCCTGCAACGGCCTCGGCTCCAAATACGATTTCGATCCCGCGCGCGTCATCGTCGATTGGACTCGCCCGCTCTTCGACGGCGCCCTCGGTCCTGGCTCCGGCTCCGCTCTTTTAAAACGCACCATCGAGCTGGGCGCCTATGCCCACGGTTTCGACCTGAATCTCCCTTTCGAAAAGCAGCCGACTCGCGTGCAGAACCTGATTCTTTACGGTTGGCCTCCCTCCAACGGCCGCGCCACCTCCGCAACAGTCACCGACGCCGCCGGCAAAAAAATACGCGCCGAAAAAGGCTTTCGCTTCCACGGCGTCCTCAAATTCCTTGATCGCAATTTCCAGGAATCCAACTCCGATTCCTATCGCGAGTGGATGACTCAATACATGTCCGCCACGCTCTGCAGCGTCTGCCAGGGAAAACGCCTCCGCCCCGAATCCCTAGCCGTGAAGCTCGCCGGCTGGTCCATCGCCGACTTCACCTCCTTCTCTCTCGCTGCCGCCCGTCCTGCCGTCGACAAAATTCTCGCTCAGCTCACAGCCCGCCAGCGCGAAGTCGCCGGCCGACCCCTCGAAGAAGTCGCCGAGCGCCTCGAATTTCTTCTTGCCGTCGGCCTCGGCTATCTCAGCCTCAGCCGTTCTGCCGCCACGCTCTCCGGCGGCGAAGCCCAGCGCATCCGCCTCGCTACGCAAATCGGCTCGCGCCTGCGCGGCGTTCTCTATGTTCTCGACGAGCCCTCCATCGGCCTGCACGCTCGCGACAACGATCGTCTCCTCGGCTCTCTCGAGCAGCTCCGCAACCTCGGCAACACCGTCCTCGTCGTCGAGCACGACGAAGACACCATCCGCCGTGCCGATTTCGTCGTCGACCTCGGCCCTGGCGCAGGCGATGCCGGCGGCTATCTCGTCGCCCATGGCAAGCCCGCGGAAATCGCCGCCAGCACCGAATCTCTTACGGGGCGCTATCTCAGCGGCACTCTGCAAATCCCAGTCCCCGAAAAACGCCGCAGCCCCAACGGCAAAGCCATTCAGATTCTCGGTGCCCGCGCCAACAATCTCAAAGATGTTGACGTCAACCTCCCCCTTGGCCTGCTCACCGTCGTCACCGGCGTCTCCGGCTCCGGCAAATCCACGCTAGTAAACGACATTCTTTATCGCGCCCTAGCCCAAAAACTCTATCGTTCCCAGGAACCTCCCGGCGCGCATCGCGAAATCGTCGGCGCAGATCAAATCGACAAGGTTATCGAGATCGACCAGGCCCCCATCGGCCGCACCCCTCGCTCAAATCCCGCCACCTACACCGGCGTCTTCGCGCCCATCCGCGAGCTCTTCGCCATGCTCCCCGAATCGCGCGAACGCGGCTATCGTCCCGGCCGTTTCAGCTTCAACGTAAAAGGCGGCCGCTGCGAAGCCTGTCAGGGGGACGGTCTGCGCCGCATCGAAATGAATTTTCTTCCGGATGTCTACGTCACCTGCGAAGTCTGCCGCGGCCGCCGCTACAATTCCGAAACGCTCGCCGTGCGTTTCAAAGGCCATTCCATTTCGGACGTCCTGAACCTTCCGTCCTCTGAAGCCTTGAAGCTGCTTGAAAATATTCCGCAAGTTCAACAAAAACTAGCGACGCTGGTGGAAGTTGGCCTCGGCTACGTCCAGCTCGGCCAATCCGCCACCACCCTCTCCGGCGGCGAAGCCCAGCGCATCAAGCTCGCCCGCGAACTCTCCAAGCGCCAGACCGGCCGCACCCTCTACATCCTCGATGAGCCCACCACTGGCCTGCATTTCGACGACGTTCGCAAACTCTTAGACGTGTTGCAGCGCCTGGTCTCCCTAGGCAACACCGTCCTGATCATCGAGCACCACCTCGACGTGATCAAGCAAGCCGACTGGATCATTGACTTGGGCCCCGAAGGCGGCGAAGGCGGCGGCCGCATCGTGGCCCAAGGCCCTCCCGAACTCGTGGCCCGCACAAAAAAGTCCTACACCGGCCAAGCCCTCTCCCGCGTGTTAGGCCTAAGCGCGAACGGCCACAATACCGCAGCAAAGTAATCCACCGCTCGAGCCGTCAATTCGCCACCCTGTAGCTCGGGTCCGCCTTTTGGACCCGAGGCTTTTCCCAGGCCCAACCCGGGCGTAATCCGCCTGGCCAGAACACAACACCAGTGTCATTCCGAGGGCGGTGTTGACCCGAGGAACCCGCCTTTCCCCTCTGGGTGGAAGCCCCTGACTTCAGTCAGGGGAGCGGCGACTTCAGTCGCCGCGGAAGAAAATCATCGCTACAAAAAAGGCCATGGTTTGCTGCACGCTTACGTGAACTTGCTTGGGTTCACTCCATTCGCCACGACGACCTCTCCGGCCACTTCCGCAAAGCCTCCGTCGCCCACGCCGTGGATTTATCGGTATGGCACGACGTGCAAGGATTGGGGATTTTGTATTTGTCCGTCATAACCGGGTAGATGAACGCAAACGTGTGCGCCCGCACTTTGACATCGGAAATGGTCGTCTCGATATTCGGCATGTGGCAGGCCACACACTGGCTCCCCGCCGATCCATTCTTGTGATGCGTATGCTCCTGCAGCGTGGCTGTTCGCGGCCCATTGAGCGACATCGGGCCATGGCAATCCAGGCACAGCTTGTCCGCTGATTCCCTCAGTTGCGCGTAGTTCTCCGTGCCATGCACATCGTGGCAACTGAAGCAGGTGATCCCCCGCCTGTACATCACGCTCTGCACGAAGTCATTCCCCTGCATCCGATTTTTGTGCGCCGTGCCGTCCGGAAAGTGCGTAAAGCTCAGTTGACCCAGCGTGTGCTCTTCCAGTTGCCAGAAATCCTGTAGATGAAGCCCCGGTTGATAGCCGACCGGCCAATCGTAGTATTTCCCCTCGATTGGACTGCTCAGCGGCCGACCCTGCGAATGGCATTGAATGCAGGTATCGTTGGCCCGCACGTAATCCATGCGCGCAGGATTCAGCGTGTTTCCCCGAGTGGGGTGCTCGACATGTTCGCTTCCCGGCCCGTGGCACCGTTCGCAGCCCACATTCCATTCCGCAACTTGTTTGGTGTGGATGTTGTAATCGACCGAGTGACAGCCGTCGCATGTCGGACCCGTAGGCCGTTGCATATTGTCCGATGGATAAAATGGCTCCCACCAATCGGTCCCCTTCGCCACGAAATACGGCCGCCAAACGTGGTGCGTCACGTCCCACTGCGCTGGCTCGGGATAATAATCATCCCCTCTCTTCGTGAAGTAGCGCTGCTTCCAAACACTGCCATAAACCAGCGCAACCTCCTCCCTCTCGAATTTGGAAACGGTATTCGTCGAAAGATCAGGAATGATCGCGTCAGGAAACTCGCGAGGGTCGCGAACCACGTTAGCCATAGGTGTTTTTCGCCAGCGTTCGTAGATCTGCGCATGGCATTTCTCGCACGCTTTTGAGCCCACGTAGTGAGCAGAACTTGCTGTAGCCACCTGCTGTTCCTCTTCGGTGGGGGTTAGCTCGCGGAGGCTCCGGATAAACAGCACCAGCTTCCAACTGTCGTCGCTTTGCTCGTCGTGCGAGCTGGCCCAGCCCGGCATCCCGGTCATGCGCACGCCATTGCGAATGATGTAGCGGATTTCTCCGTCACTGAGGTTCTGCGTCCGCGCCCCACGCAAGTCCGGAACCTTGGGGTAAAGGCTGCGCCCGACGGTTGTCTGTCCCGAGCCATCCTGGCCGTGACAGGTTGCGCAGCGGTCCAGGAAGTTCTCGCGCGATTCCCTCAGAATGTCCGGCGTGGCCTTCCATGGATTTACTTCGCTTCGCGCCTTCCGAGGTATCGCCAGGTTGCGCGTGGCGCGAGCGATGGTTCTTTCCAAATAGGATGGCTCGTCAGCAGTGCTAAAACCACGCCAAATCAACCGCGCCCCATACAGCCCGATCGCCAACAGCCCCAAACCGCCCACCAAAACAAAAGTTTTCCAGCGTATCAGTGTCCCATCCTCCGGCCAGCACCAAATTGTAGCCCAGGGGCTTCAGCCCCCGGCACCTCCACCCGGGCGTAAACCGAAATTCTACACCAGCCAAAACCTCTCCCGCGTGCTGAGCGTCAATCCGAGCGGATTTGGGCGGGGGACGTAGTTACTTCTGTCGACCTGCGAGTATCGCTGACAGTCCATTCGCGCAGTGAGATAACCCACATACATCTTTGAGATTTTCATAGTACCGTGCTAGGTTTCACTCCGGTCGGGGGGCAGAATGGTCTCTAACACGCTGCAGTCCAAAGAGCCGGTCAATTTAGGACCCCCGTTGCCTCATGAGACGCCGAAGCCACCGTTCCGACCCGGCACAATCGCAAGGACTGCCTTCTTCTTCAGCATCGTCGCAGGCTCACTGGTTTGCATTATTAACTTGCGGCGCATGGGACATGCGGAGAAAGCAAGAAAGGTTTTATGGATAACGATCGCGAGCGCCGTAGGGGTGGCTTCTTTTTTACTACTTCTTCCCGATGCCATAGGGCGCTTGGCGGGCTTGTTGCTGGAGGTCGCATGGTATTTTGTTTTTCCGAAAATCCAGGCAACGGAATTCGACCAGTGGCAGGCCCTTCACCCGGAGATCCTTCCTACAAGCGGCTGGAGAGCCATCGGTTGGGGATTTCTCGGCTTCGGAATGTTCTTTGTAATCATCGTACTCGTCGCAGCGGTGTTCCAAGCTGCGGGGATAGTCCCGATGTGAGCTGCTGCCAGCGACTCGGACCAGCTCTGTCTGGCTTGCGCCTTAGCGACGTTCGCCTTACAGTGAATCCGCCTAAATGAGTGTCTACTCCACCCGCCCCATCACCCTAACCAACCTCCACACCTATCCCCTCGCTTCCCGCAAGAGCAAAGTCAGCGTCCGCGATTTCGCCAAGCCCCCCGCTAACAATCCCTCCCTCTCCAAATTCCTCGCCTCCCTCCCCAACTTCCTCGCCGCCGCCGACCTCCGTAATCTCCTCGCCGCCATCCACACCGCCCGCAAACAGCGCAAGCCCATTCTCTGGGGCATCGGCGGCCACGTAATCAAGGTCGGCCTCGGTCCCGTTCTCATCGACCTGATGCGCCGCGGATTCATCACTTCCCTCGCCATGAACGGTGCCGCCCTCGTTCACGACTTCGAAATCGCCCTCGCCGGCAATACTTCCGAAGATGTCGAGACCGCGATCGGCGAGGGCGTCTTCGGCATGGCGGCCGAAACCGGCGAATACCTCAACCAGATCGCCAAAGTCGCCATGCGCGCCCGCCTCGGCTATGGCGAAACTGCCGGCCAATTCCTCGACAACGCCGTGATCGACATCCCCTACGCCAAATCCAGTGTGCTGGCCGCCGCATACCAACTTCGCATTCCCGTCACCATCCACCTCGCCATCGGCACCGACATACCCCACATGCACCGCACCGCAGACGGCGCCGCACTCGGCTCCGCCACCCATCTCGATTTCCGTCTCTTTTGTTCTTTAGTGCAACAAATGCATCCCGGCGGCATCTATTTAAACTGGGGCTCCGCCGTCCTGCTCCCCGAGGTTTTTCTGAAAGCCGTATCCGTAGTTCGCAATCTCGGAATTCCTCTGCGGCCCATCACCACCGCCAACTTCGACTTTATTCAGCACTACCGTCCGTTGCAGAATGTAGTCAAGCGTCCCACTGCATCCGCGCATGCCCGCAAAGGAGAGCAGTCGCGCGGCTATGCCATCACCGGCCATCACGAATTGCTTCTTCCCCTGGTAGCCGCCGCATTGGCAACCGGCTGGCCGCGCTCGTCGCCCGGCAAAAAAAAGAATTAACCCCGATGACCCTCTTCGACGACAACCCGCCCGATCCCACTAGCCAGCCAGCTTCCGAGCAGGATGCCTCCCTTCCCACCGCGCCGGCAGCTCCTTTTCTGGATGCCCCCGTCGCACCGTTAGCGGGTGACCCCATCAGCTACGCCGCCAGCACACGTTCTTCCTATATTCGGCGTCCCGCTCTGCCGGAAGATCTGCGCATCTCCTGGTCCTGGCCCCATTTCGTAGTCTTTATTTTTTTCGCCCTGTCCAGTTTCTTCCTGGTGCAGACCGTCTTGATTCTCTACTTCGCCCCGCATCGCAGCCTGCCCCCCAAAGAACTCGAGCGCTATCTCATGAATAAGCCCCAGTTTCTCTTCGGCACCAACCTCCTGTGGTACGCCGCCATTTTCTTATTTCTCTACGTGACACTCGGTGTCTTGCGCGGCGTCCCCTTCTGGGCTTCTCTCGGTTGGAAAAAACTGAAATCGAATCTGTCCGTGGGCAAAGCCAATCCTTGGGCGTATTTTTTCGCCGGTTGTGGCTTAGCCATCTTTGTTTTCATTGCCAGCTCGCAGGTTCACACCAACGACAAAATGCCCATCGAAGAGGTTCTGAAGAACCGCAGCAGCGCCATGCTGCTCATGGCCATGGCCGTCTTGATCGCTCCGTTAGTCGAGGAGACTGTCTTCCGCGGCTACCTCTACCCCCTGTTCGCAAAATCCTTCGGTATCCTTCCCGGCATCCTGCTAACCGGGATCCTCTTCGGCCTGATGCACGGAGCTCAACTCGCCTGGACCTGGGGCATCGTCGGCTTGCTAATCGTAGTCGGCATCATTTTCACCTTTGCCCGCGCCCAAACCGGCACCGTCCTTGCCAGCTTTCTCCTCCATCTCGGCTACAACTCCATGATCGCCGTAGCCACCATAATAGGCACCCACGGCTTCACCAAAATCCC
>Ga0307477_10000838_pt1 | contig 29792 bp, 27 predicted proteins | sample atmos_gasesECM2C_FD_203316 | JGI IMG/M metagenome (GOLD analysis project Ga0307477, IMG submission 203316) | Hardwood forest soil microbial communities from Morgan-Monroe State Forest, Indiana, United States - atmos_gasesECM2C_515 | ecosystem: Environmental > Terrestrial > Soil > Temperate...
TCGCAACCAGAGCCCCGAGCAAGAACACCTCGGTCATGCTCCAAGGGCGGGACCTATGGAGGGCGGCCAGCGCCGCGCAAAAGCCTGGGGCTCGTCGCCCGAAGCGGGCAAATGACAACACCCACAGCAAGAGCGCGATCTGTGCCAGCGGAAGAATGAACATTGTGAGGGCAAGCACCGCAGCCGGCCACGCGGTCCAGCCATGTAACATAGGCAGAGCAGTGCCCCACACGGTGGCCTCGCTATGCAGCCCACCGACCTCGATGACCATCAACGGATAAGCGTTCGCAATCAGAAAGAGCAGCGCCGCCGCGACTGTGATGGCCAGCAATTGATCGACAGAAAGGGAACGATGTCGTGCCAGTACACGACCACACCCGATGCACGCGGCCACCTCGTGCCTGCGCAGGTCCACCGCCCCATGGACAACATCGCAGTGCGGGCAGACGAGAAGCTCCCTTGCGCAAGACATGCACTGCCTTTCCGTCATAGGTGCGCCGTCCGCCCAATGTGGAGCAGGCCCACTTCCGCGCGCGCAGCTTCGCTGAAGTCCATCAGCGGATCGATGCTTTCGCCGCCTCTGATCAGATCGCGCAACTCGCGAACCGACCTGTTGGGAGAGAAGTAGGTGTCAGTGATGGTTAGCATCACGGTGTTAGCACATTCGACGGTCCGGGGCGTCGATAAAACCCGCATCTGGCTGACCATGGAGTACAAGGCAACGAGCACCGCGATCTGCGGCTCATTGCTCATCAGGGCATCGCCGTAGGCCTTCGATGCCGCAACTATGAAGTCGCGGTAGAGATCCTGGCGCCGTGTCATCTCGTGAACCATCCGCCCGGTTCGCGACTGTGCGCGTTGTGTCAACCAAGTCGTGCCAGTTGAGGTCAAGCCGCCCACGACCGATCCTGCGAGGACCGAAAGTGCCGACAGGTACCCGACATCCATTCCTTCTCCCTCAGAATCCGCCGGGACGATCACATGCGTCGCCCAGCAGCGCATACGTCAGAGGCGCGGTCCAAGCGATGGCGCGTTCGAACTGGCGTCGTTGGCCCGCGCTTTCGGCCGCGTGGGCGAGTAAGTCCGTGCGGCGACGGTACCAGCTCGGCAGTGATCCAAGGCTTTAGCGGCTCTGCGTGCGCGCCGCCATGCGGCCGGAGTCTGGCCGAAGGCCGGCCGGAAGTGTCTGGACAGGTGAGCTTGGTCCGCAAATCCGCACAACAACGCAATTTCGCACAGGGTCCCATCCGTTTGGACCATGTGCTGAGCGGCCAGCTCCAGGCGACGCCGAATCAAGAGCGCGTGCGGCGCCTCACCAAATGTTCGCCTAAAGGACCGGGAGAAATGCGCATTGCTTAACTGCAGTACAGCGCTCAGGTCAGCGACCCGTACGGGGCCGGTGACGTTGTCCTGAATGTAGCGGAGAATTCGTCGGGTTTGCCAGGCGGTAACGCGTCCCTTCTCGTGGTGTGTGAAACTCTGTTGTACCCGCGGCGCTGTCGCGCCCCTCAACAGCGAGACCGCCTCGACGATCATGCAATGTGCCTCGAGCTCTGCCGGCTGCAGCTGATTCGCTACCGCATCTAACAGAGAGATAGCCTGATAGACGGGCTCGCTCGGAATCCGTGACTCGATCCTCGAGGTATCGAGTGTCTCGCCGATCGAGCAATTCACGTCGAGAAGCTGCATATTTTCAGAACTTACGGGCGTCCTGGGCTTGTTCTGTAGAGCAAACCACAAAAGGGACTCAGCTCCCATTACGCGTGGGTATAGCGCGATTGCCCCAAACGGTGCCGTTTGATCGAAATCATAAAGACAGCCGACGCGTTGGTTGGGCTCGGGTACTACGTTCGTTAAGAACGGAAGGCCAGACCTTGTCCCCACCCCAGCAACGACGCGGCTTGGCATCGGACCAAACGCGGTAAGCGAACGAATAGGTGGCCCACTTCGAGAGCCAGCAGGTGGACGCGTATCGAGATCATCTGCTTCGAGGGCGGAGCTGCGAGTCGGAATGCGGCTCCCTCGCACCCCGACTCGAAAGGGCGGTGACAATCACCCGTCCGTTGACGATCAACGCGCCGGCGAGGGACGCGGCGGCTGCCGCCTGGGCGCCGTACGTGCCAACGCCGAGCGCGCAAATCAGCACGACCGACAAAGCAGCGGACCCAAGTGTGATGTTGATGCGCCGTGAATCCCACTCCGCCACCGCGTGCCGCAATGCGGGACGACCCACCCCATTGACCCACTGTGCGCCCAGCAGCAGCCCATACGTAGTCCCCTGCGAGTCGTAAGGCCTCCCGTAGAGCGCCAGCGTGGCTGGCACCAGGACCATCAACGGCAAGACCAGAGCCGAGCTGTAGGCCAACGCGGCAGCGAGCTGCGTGCCGAGTCGCCGGGGCGTGGGCAACAACTCCATGGGCCTGAGCTCGTCAGGGGCGCCTGACAGATTCAACGCCGGCAGGAAGAAGTCCACGATCAGTGCGGTGCGCGCTGCGACGGCATACTCCGCCATCTGCAACGGAGGAGCCCAGACTGACAGGATGCACAGAGGGCCCCAGAGCAGGCCCCCGCGCGAAAGGCCGGTTAGCTCCAGCGAGTCAACCGCTTGCAGCACCTCACGCGAGATCGGCTGCGGGCCCTCGGCCGAGGTGATCGGGAAGGTGCGCCGTGCGAGCGCAGCTGCCAGTGCGGCAGCAAGCAGACTGCCCAGAAAGAAGGCCCACGAGTAGACCGCGAGCGAAGCATTGGCAGGTGCGAGCGCCACCGCGAGGAGCATAGTAGCGTTTACGGCATAGCTTGCGACGACCGAGCCGAGCGTACGATTGGCAGCCCGCAGGGCTTCTCCCAACAGGGTGGACAAGCATACGCACGGGAGAGCTAGCACGAAGGGAAGGTAGGTCTGTAACACCGTTTGCAGCTGCGGAGCCTGGATGTCGAGGTCGGCCGCCACCACCAGCAGCGCACCGCAAACGAGAGTGGCACGCAGCAGCACGCGCCGCGCCAGGTGCAACAGCAGCACTCCTGTGGGGGTCGTGGAAACCCCGAATCGGCCGATGATGTGCTGCGCGAGATAGATCTCGTACTTTCCCCGCAGCAGAGCGCTCAGCCCCAAAGCGATGACGAATCCACGAAAGAAGATGCCCGCTTGCTGCGGCGTGAGTGCATGTACGACCGCTAAGGTTGCGAGGATCTGGAGCAGAGCACCGAGCAGGCGCAGCAAGATTTCCCCGACCCGTGAGCGTTCCGGTGGGCATTGCAACCGACGGCTTGCGCGAAGCGTGCTCATGCCACTGCCGTTCATGCTTGGGACGTTCAGATTCGCCTGCGGGCGCTACGATTTGGGCTCCCTCGAATCCCAGGTTGACCCGTTAGAACTCGAAGGCTGATCGCCCGTGGGCGCAGTCGAGCCCTGCTCCAGCAGGCCTCCTCCCAGAGCCTTGTACAGAGTCACCAGGTTTTGCAGACGCAAGAGCCGCACGCCTTGCAATTGCTGCTGGGCGCTGTACAGCGCCCGTTGCGCATCGAGGGCGCTCAGGTAGCTGTCGACACCGCCGCGGAAGCGCATCTCCGCGAGCCGGTATGCCGCTGCCGACGCCGTCATCAGTGCTTGCTGGGCGGTGAGTTGGTCATCCAGCGTGCGACGGGCGGCCAGCGCATCGGCGACCTCGCGGAAGGCGCTTTGAATCGCTCTCTCGTACTGCGCGGTCGCCGTGTCGCGCGCGATCTTGCTCGCTTGGAGGTTCGCGACATTCGCACCGCCGGCGAAGATTGGCACGCTCACCTGCGGTGAGAAGGTCCAGGTCCGCGAATCGCCCTTGAACAGGCCCGATAGCTCCGCGCTGGCGGTCCCGAAGCTCCCGGTGAGCGTGATGGCTGGCAGAAAGGCTGCGCGCGCAGCGCCGATCTGCGCGTTGGCGGCCCGTAATTGATACTCCGCGGCGAGAACATCGGGCCGACGCAGCAACACATCAGAGGGGATGCCCTCCTCGAGCTCAGCTACCGCCGGTCCCCGGTCCAGGCCACCGGCAAAATCGATGTCCCCCGGAATCGGTGCACCCAGCAGCAGCTGTAGAACATCGCGATCCTGAGCCAGTTGTCGGCTGTACTGTGCGAGGTTTGCGCGGGCCGCGTCGACGGTCGTCTCGGCTTGCCGTAAAGCCAGCTCAGTGCTCGTGCCCCCTCCGAGCATCCGTTGCGTCAGCGCGTAGGACTCATTCTGGTTCTGCAGTGTCTCGCGAGTGATGGCGAGCAGCGTTTCATCGGCGAGCACCGTGACGTAGGCATTGGCTACCTCCGCAACCAGGGTGAGTTGCGCACTGCGCCGGGTTTCGTCGAGGCTTAAGTATTGGTCGAGGGCGGCGTGGTTGAGACTGCGGATACGGCCGAAAAAATCCAATTCGTAGCTGCTAAAGCCGATTCCGACGCTGTAGAAACGCAGGGTGCCCGCTGCCGGAAGGCCTCCCGAAGCGGAAGGGTCAATCACACCAGCGGGAAAGCGCTCTACCTGTTCAAGCGCGCTGGCATCGACGGTCGGAAATAAATCGGCGCGCTGAACGCGGTAGCGCGCCTGCGCGTACTGCACATTGAGCGCCGCTATTCGCAGGTCGCGGTCATTGGTCAACGCCACCGCGATCAGCCGCTGCAGCTGCGGATCGGGAAAGAACTCACGCCAACCAATGGTGCTGGCGGCCAGCCCGCCTCGGGCGCCGTCCACTAGAGCCGGAACCGGCGAGGACGGGCGGTGATAACTCGGCTCCAGCGTGCAGGCGCTGAGGAGAGCCGGAAGTGTGACGGCCAGCAGGCGCGCGATCCCCCAGCTCATCCTTGAACCTCGGGCACGGGCAGCGTCGGCTGCAGCTCCTCGCTCGTGCGGCGCCCGCGGAACACCGAGCGAACGCTGATGAAGAATACCGGCACAAGGAGCACCGCAAGCAATGTGGCGGTCAACATCCCGCCGATCACCCCGGTGCCAATCGCGATGCGCCCTCCGGCGCCCGCCCCCGTTGCGATCGCCAACGGCAGCACCCCGAGGATGAATGCCAGCGAGGTCATGAGGATCGGCCGCAATCGCTGGCGCGCCGCCGCGACGGTAGCCTCGACCAGATCCATGCCACGCTCGTAATTCTCCTTTGCGAACTCCACGATGAGAATTGCGTTCTTAGCCGACAGCCCCACGGTCGTGAGGAGACCGACCTGAAAGAAGACGTCGTTACCGAGTCCACGCAGCAGCGTGGCCGCAATGGTGCCGATGATGCCGAGGGGTACCACCAGCATGACCGCGAAAGGAATCGACCAGCTTTCATAGAGCGCCGCCAAACACAAGAACACGACGGTCAGCGACAGGACATACAACGCCGGTGCCTGTGAACCCGAGCGCTTCTCCTCGTAAGAGAGGCCGGTCCACTCGTAGCCCAGACCCTTCGGCAGCTTCGCCACCGCTGCCTCCATCGCGGCCAGGGCATCACCGGTGCTTCTGCCGGGCGCCGGAGCGCCCAAGAATTCCAGTGACGATGTCCCGTTGTAGCGCTCCAACTTCGGTGAACCCACAGTCCAGTGTGCCGACGCGAACGCGGAGAAGGGCACCATCTGTCCGGCGCCGTTCCGGACGTACCAGCGGTCCATATCCTGCGGCAGCATGCGCGACTCTGCATCGCCCTGCATGAACACCCGCTTGACCCGGTTGCGGTCGACGAACTGATTGACGTAGGCCGAGCCCCATGCGGCGCCGAGGGTATCGTTTACGTTGCCAATGGCGAGGCCCAGCGCGCTCGCCTTCTCCCAGTCAATGTCCAGTTTGTACTGCGGCTCATCGTCGAGGCCGTTCGCACGTATCAGGCCGATGGCGGGGTCCTTGCGCGCAAGCTGAAGCAGCTGACCCCGTGCCTGCATCAGTGCCTCGTGGCCGATGTTGCCGCCGTCCTCCAACTCAAAGTCAAATCCCGTGGCGTTGCCCAGCTCGAGCGCCGCTGGGGGCGGGAACGCGACCACCATCGCCATGCGAAGCTGCTGGAAATGCTGGTTGGCGCGCGCCGCCAGGGCAAACACGGAGTTCCTTGCGCCCGGTCGTTCCGACCAGTCCTTCAGCCGCACGAATACGAGGCCGGCATTCTGCCCGTGTCCGCCGAAACTGAACCCGTTGACGGTGAACACACCGCTCACGAGGTCCTTCTCTTCCTTGAGAAAGTAGTCGCGCGCCTCGTTGAGCGCTCGTTGGGTCAACTCGGTCGGACTGCCCGGCGGACCTGCCACCTGGACGAACAGGATGCCCTGATCTTCATCCGGCAGGAAGGATCGGGGCACACGCACGAACAACAGGCCCACTGCTACAACTATCACCAGATAGACCAGCAGATAGCGCGCGGTACGCCGCGTGACATGGCTCACTGCGCGCTCGTAGCCGCGATTCATGCGGGTGAAACCCCGATTGAACCAGCCGAAGAAGCCTCGCTCGCGCTCTACCGCCCCCGGCGCGCGCGGGCGCAGGAGTGCCGCGCACAATGACGGAGTGAAAATCAACGCCACGGCGACCGAGAGGCCCATGGCCGAGATGATGGTGATGGAGAATTGCCGATAGATCACGCCCGTGGAGCCGCTGAAGAACGCCATAGGCAGGAACACAGCGGACAACACCAAAGCGATGCCGACCAGGGCGCCCGTGATCTCCTTCATTGATCTGCGAGTGGCCTCCTTCGGTGAGAGCTTGTCCTCCTCCATCACGCGTTCGACGTTCTCCACGACGACGATCGCATCGTCTACCAGAAGGCCGATCGCGAGTACCATGCCGAACATGGTCAGCGTGTTGATGGAGTATCCGGCAGCCGCCAGTATGGCAAAGGTCCCGAGCAGCACGACGGGCACGGCGATTGTCGGAATTAGCGTGGCTCGAAAATTCTGCAGGAACAGGTAGATCACCAGGAATACGAGCACAATCGCTTCGAATAGAGTCTTCACGACTTCATCGATGGACACGCGCACGAACGGCGTGGTGTCGTAGGGATAGATGAGCTGCAGGCCGGGCGGGAAGTAAGGTGCCAGCTTGTCCATCGTGGCGCGCACCGCCTTTGCGGTGTCCAGTGCATTTGCGCCGGTGGCCAGCTTGATGGCCAGGCCCGCTGCGGGCCGGCCGTTGTACTCCGTATGGATCGCGTAGCTCTCGGCTCCGAGATCGATGTGGGCCACATCGCTCACCCGCACCTGGGAGCCGTCCGTGTTGACCTTGAGGAGCACACGACCGAACTCGTGGGCGTTTGTCAGGCGCTGTGGGCCGACGATGGTGGCATGAAGCCGCTGGCCCCTCAGGGAAGGCAACCCACCCAGCTCACCGGAGGGTACCTGCACGTTCTGCGCTTGCAGAGCGTTGCTGACGTCTACCGGTGTCAGCCCATAGTTGTTCAGCTTGGCCGGGTCCAGCCAGACGCGCATGGCGTACTGGGTGCCGAAGAGCTGGTAATCGCCCACGCCCGGTGTGTGGCTGATCGGATCCTGCACGTGCGAGGCGATATAGTCGCTGACATCCTCACTGCTCATCGAGCCGTCGCTAGAGTAAAAGCCGATCACAAGCAGAAAGTTTCTTGTGGCCTTCGCGACGCGCATGCCCTGCTGTTGAACTTCGATCGGCAAGAGCGGCGTGGCAAGCTGTAGTTTGTTCTGTACCTGCACTTGCGCGATGTCTGGATTGGTGCCTTGCTCGAAGTAGACGGTAATGGTCATACTGCCGTCGGAATCGCTCTCCGACCCGAAATACAACAGATGATCGATTCCGCTCAGCTGCTGTTCGATGACCTGCGTAACGGAGCTTTGTACGGTGTCGGCCGATGCGCCGGGATAAGTGACGGTAATGGAGATGGCGGGTGGCGCAATGATCGGATACTGCGCGATGGGAAGAGTCGTGATGGCGAGCGCGCCCGCCAGCATGACGACAATCGCCAGCACCCAAGCGAATATCGGGCGGTCAATAAAGAAATTGACCATGGTCTACGGCTGGTTCGCGGAGACCCGCGCCATGGCGGGTGTCTGCGGAGCGCTATCGTCTGGCGGCAGTGTGTGGTACTCCTCGGCCACCACCTTGCCGCCGGGCCTGGTGAACTGGCTGCCTTCGACAATGAGGCGGTCGCCGGGTCTCAGCCCCGACGTCACTAGCCATTTGTCGCCGACGGCGCGCTCAGTCTGCAGCGACCGTCGCTCGACGGAGTTGTCCGGAGTCACGACCCATGCAATGGGGTCGCCCTTCTCGTCATGGGTAATGCCCTGCTGCGGCGCCAGCACCGCGCCCTGGCGCACGCCTTCCTGGATCCTCTCGCGCAAGAACATGCCGGGCAACAACAAGCGCTCTGGATTGGGCACGATCGCGCGCAGCGTGACTGAGCCCGTTCCCACGTCCACTGTGACTTCGGAAAACTCAAGTGTGCCGGCATGGATGTAGTCGCTGCCGTCTTCAAGACGCAGCCGCACTTGGGCCTGTCCTAAACCGTCTTGTCGCAGTAGCCCGGCAGCAGCTTCACGCCTGAAGCGCAGCAGGATATTGCTTGATTGAGTTGCGTCCACGTAGATCGGGTCGAGCTGTTGGACGGTGGCGAGTCTGGTCGACTGGTTCGCCGTAACCAGCGCACCTTCGGTAATGAGGGACCGGCTGATGCGGCCCGAAATCGGAGACAGCACTTTCGTGTAGATCAAGTTGATGCGTGCTGTCTCCACGGCCGACTGCGCCTGCAGCTGCGAGGCCACCGCATTGTCGTACTCCTGTTTGCTGACAGCGTTTGCTTCAACGAGCGGCTTGTAGCGCTCCGCGAGCGCCCGAGCGGACGCTTCCGCCGCGACGGCGCTGTTGTACGTGGCTTGGTAGGGAGCTGGATCGATCTGATAGAGCTGCTGGCCCGCCTTGACCTCGCTGCCTTCCACGAACAGCCGCCGCAGAATGATTCCGCTCACCTGCGGCCGCACTTCAGCGGTGCGATAGGCCGCCACGCGACCTGGAAGCTCAGTGCCGATTGCCACTGTCTGGGCCTGCAGAGTGACGACTGACACTCTCGGCGGCCCGGCGCCGGCTGGGGTCACGTGGTGGCCGCAGCCGGCCAGCAGCATCACCATCGCTGCGGCGAGCCGACCGGAACGCACCCGAAGCCAACGATCTTCAACTCGTCGATCGGTCACGTGTGCACCTCCAGAGCATCGAACCACGTGCCGATCGAATCACGGTTGCACGCCAGTCAGCCATTGCACGTGCGGAAGACACGCCCTTACGCCTGGACGGCCACCTAGTCCCGGATCTGAAAGGGCCTTACCTTGGTGTAGGTCGACTACGCCTAGCGGACGAGCCGGGAGTCAGCTCGATCGCAAGACTAAGGAGTACTATTTGAGCTCTCTACTTAAAAGGGGGCCAATGCGCCTGACGGAATCGCGAGTGCCGTCACGCGAGAGCAAGATATTGCGAGCGGTGTCGGGCAACATGGTGCTGGAAGAACTCCTCGAGACTCTGATGCGCACGGCAATGGAGCACGCGGGCGCTGAGCGGGGATTGCTGATCCTCGCGCAAGGAGCCACACAGTCGATCGCCGCGGAGGCAACCGTTAGCGAGGGGGCGATAAGCATGCACCTCCGCCAAGCAGCAGTGAGCCCCTCTCTGCTGCCGGAATCCGTTCTCCACAGTGTCTGGCGCACACAGGAGAGCGTGATTCTCGACGATGCCGGGGCGAGCCATTTTTCAAGGGACCCGTACATTTGCGAGCACAAGACACGCTCGCTCCTTTGCCTGCCGCTCTCCAACCGCGACAAGCTGAGCGGTGCACTTTACCTGGAGAACAACCTCGCTCCTCGCGCTTTCACTGCCACCCACATTTCTGTGCTGAAACTGCTCGCCTCGCAGGCGGCAATGTCGCTAGAGAATGCGGGTCTGTACCAAGACCTCGCCGAACGCGAAGCACGAATCCGGCGTCTCGTAGATGCCAATATCGTCGGGATGGTGATCGCGGACCTCGACGGTCGGATTCTGGAGGCCAATAACGCATTTCTGCGCATGGTGGGATACGAGCACGGAGATCTGGCCTCAGGTCGGTTGCTCTGGACCGATCTGACACCGGCCCAGTACCAGGGACGCGACCGTGCTGAGGTTCTTGCAGAACTTCAGCGTAGCGGAAGGCTGCCGCCATTTGAGTGGGAGTACATCCGCAAGGACGGCAGCCGCGTCCCTGTGCTGTCGGGGGCGGCAACCTTTGAAGATGGGAATCAGGCGGTCGGTTTCGTGCTCGACCTGACCGAACGTCAGCGCGCCGAGCAGGCCTTGCGGCAGAGTGAGGCGTATCTCGCGGAAGCGCAGCGGATGACGCACACCGGCAGTTGGGCCTACAACTACGGCCTCGAGAAATTTACCTACTACTCGGACGAACAGTTTCGAATCCACGGGTTGGATCCTCAGCGCGGCAGACCACCGGATCTGAAAGAGATTGTCGGGCTGTTCCACCCGGAAGACCGCGAGAGGATGCTCGCGATGGTCGAACGCATTATCCGCGAGAAGCTCGAATATATCGTGGACTACAGGATCGCGCTCCCCGACGGGACCGTCCGGTACCTACACTCAACCGGGCATCCGGTCCTCGATGAAGCGGGACGGCTGCTCGAACACTTCGGAACCGTAGTCGACGTGACAGAACGCCGCCACGCGGAGCAACGTCTCCTTTCACAACACCATGTCGCGCGCATCCTCGCGGAAGCCGCGACCTTCGAGGAAGCTACGCCAAAGATCCTCCAGGTCGTGTGCGACTGCCTGGGATGTCATCTCGCCACGCACTGGCGCATCGAGCGGGCAGAGGACGCACTTCGGTGCGGCGCATTCTGGCGCGCACCGTCGGTCGAGGCTTCGCAGTACGAGACTGCCACCCGAGCCAGCGTGTTGCGGCGGGGGAGCGGGCTACCAGGACGGGCTTGGGCGAGCCGTACACCCGTCTGCATTCCAGACCTGGCTCATGACCGGGAATCTGAGCTGGCCGAGGTCGCCGCCCGTGAGGGTTTTCACGCCGCTTTTGCGTTTCCAGTTCTCCTCGACGGTGAGGTAATCGGTGTCATCGAATTCATCAGCCGTTACGTCTGGCTCCCTGACCAGGACCTGATCGCCATGGCGACCACTCTCGGCAGCCAGATCGGGCAGTTCATGGAGCGCCAACGCGCAGAGAGCGCACTTCAGATCTCGCAGTCCGAGCTGGCTCACGCAACGCGGGTGATGACGATGGGGGAACTGACGGCCTCGATCGCACACGAGGTCAATCAACCTCTGGGCGCGATTGTCACGAGTGCCGGATCGTGTGCACATTGGCTGGCTGCCCAACCGCCGGACATGGAGAAGGCCAGGCGTGCGCTGGAACGCATCGTCAGCGACGGCAGGAGGGCGGGTGAGGTTATCAAGAGGATCCGGGCGCTGACGAAGCGGCAAGCTACGCGGAAGGGATCTTTGGATATCAATGAAGTAGTCCTTGAGGTGATCGCACTCTTGCAGCACGAGCTGCGACGGAACCACATCGTGCTCGAGACAAGGCTCTCGGAGGGCCTGCCGCAGGTTGAAGGGGACAGGGTGCAACTTCAGCAGGTGCTTTTGAACCTGATCGTCAACGCGGTCGAAGCGATGAGTGGAGTCGACGATCGAAGACGCGGGTTGACCATCGTGTCGTCCCGCGAGCGCCCGAACGCCGTGGACGTCGACGTACGCGACTCGGGGAGGGGTCTGGAACCGGAGCACGCGAATCATCTGTTCGAGCCTTTTTACACGACGAAGGCTGACGGGATTGGCATCGGACTGTCGATCAGCCGTTCGATCGTTGAGGCGCACGGCGGGTTGCTTTCGGCTGCGGCCAACTCCCCGCACGGGGCGGTGTTTCGGTTCTCTCTCCCGGTCGAGGAGTCAGCCTCATGACGGACGAACCGGCGATCGTATTTGTCATTGACGACGACGCATCCATGCGAGCCGCGCTCGAAGACCTCGTCGGTTCGGTCGGTCTGCAGGTGCGGGCATTCGCCTCTCCACAGGAATTCCTAGCTAGCAAGCAGACGGGTGCGCCTGGGTGTCTGGTGCTGGACGTAAGATTGCCCGGCATGAGCGGTCTCACCTTTCAGAAGGAGCTCGCAAAAGGGGGGGTAACGCTCCCGGTCATCTTCATCACCGGCCATGGGGACATTCCGATGAGCGTGCGCGCCATGAAGGCTGGCGCCGTCGATTTCCTGGCCAAGCCGTTCGACCACCAGGAGTTGCTCGACGCCATTCACGCGGCAATCGAGCGCGATAATGAGAGCCGGCGACATTCGGTGCTCCTCCGTGAGCTGCGCGAGCGCCACAGCACTCTGACTGAGCGCGAGCGCCAGATCATGTCCCTAGTTGTCCGCGGGAAGGCCAATAAGCAGATCGCGGCCGAGCTCGACCTCAGCGAAATGACCGTAAAGGTTCATCGCGGGCAAGTCATGCGGAAGATGAAGGCGGGGTCATTGCCCGAGCTCGTGCGCATGGCCGACCGGCTGGCAGAGTGAAGCACAGCGCGGTACGCGGCCCGCTCCAACGCACTATCGACTCTGATTCGCTACCGCGGGCTTGGTGACTCGCCCCTCGTCCGGGAACGGTTCACCTGCCGTGCGACTCGCTTTCTATAGAACGCGGCTCACCGCTACCCGAAGGTGGTAGCGGACTGGCACCTACGTACATCGAGTTATGGCTTCAGAGCAGTGGATTTTGGCGACGTGCATCGGCCTCTTACATAGGTGCAATGGCTTCCTTGGGAATTCGGATGCTTTGATGGCTCAGATCGAGGCTTTCCTCGAACGCCGCGCGATCCTCGAGCCTTAGGAGCTCTCATGACCCAGCACGCCCCTATCTCTGCCTCGGAAGCCGCCGATCGCCTTGCGATCCGCGAGCTCGTTGAGGCCTACGCCCACTGTGCCGATCGTCGCGATGCGAAAGGCCAGATGGCCCTGTTTACCCCAGACACCCACTTCGTGGTCTATATGGATGCCAAGAATCCGAAACCCTCTCAGGAGCTGCATTCGCGCGAGGCGCTCGCTCCTGTCTTCGCGGAGCTAAATCAGTACCACGCCACCACGCACTTCGTTGGCCAGACTACGATTCTCACTTTGACGGGCGACCGGGCCACCGGAGAAGCCTACTGCCTAGCGCATCACGTGACAGTCAGCAGCGGAAAGCGACGTCTGATGCTCGCCTCTCTTCGCTACTACGACACCTTCGTGAAGGTGGCCGGCGCTTGGCTGTTTGCCGAGCGCCTGCTCTACGTGGACTGGGTGGACGAGCGCGCGCTGGCATGAAGCGAATCGTTATCGTGGGCGCGACAGGAATGGTCGGCGGCCAAGCCGTTCGCTACGCGCTCGAGCGCCCTGACATCGAGCGGGTGCTATCCGTTGGCCGCAGGGCGCTCGGTATCTCGCACTCGAAGCTGACGGAGGTGCTGCACGCAGACTTCGCGGACTGCACGCCGCTGGCGGAGGCGCTGAGGGACCAGGAGGCCGCCATTTTTTGCCTGGGCACATATACGGGAGTGGTGACAGATGCGGAGCTCGGCAGAATCACCGTTGATTACACGGTTGAGTTTGCTCGAGTGCTCCGGGCCAGCAGCCCCGATGCAGCGTTCTCATTCCTAAGCGGCAATGGCGCGGACCCGACGGGGCAGAGCCGGATGGCCTTTGCTCGCTACAAAGGCGCGGCAGAAAAAGCGCTGCTGGAAACTGGGTTTCGCCGCGTTTACATCTTCCGGCCCGCCTACATCTACCCCGTGGAGCCGCGGAGCGAGCCGAACTTAAGCTATCGCCTGTTACGCTGGCTCTACCCGGCTTTTCGGGTGTTGTTCCCTACCCTGGTGATTCGGTCCGACGACTTGGCCCGTGCCATGGTGGACGTCGCTGTCCAGGAATCAGGCGAGCGTCAAAGCCTTGTCTTCGAGAACCGCGATATTCAAGCAATGACGCAGTCGGCCACCGGGCCCGCTCACACGGGCTGACCTTGGTCAGGCCTCAGCGATTCGCCACGTACATGGTGATTTCCATGCCGAAGCGAAGCTCGGTAGCCTTCGGAGTTTCCCATTTCATCTCAATGTCCTTTCGTGCAGGAAGTGACTGAGCATCATGCGCGCGACTCGAGGCTTGAGCGAGCAGCACACTTTAGTCTTTGGAGAAGGCCTGTGAGGCCGCTAAGGTGTCGAGATTCTCATGGAGTAACTTGACCTTGCCGTTCTCCGCGATCAGCACACCAGCGTAAGTCTGCCGATAAATCTTGCCGGTGGCGAGGACCAGAGCTTCGACCTTGTATTCCGCTGCTACCTTGTCGGGGGTTTGGATAAAGTAGGTCAGATTCTTGAAGCGAAAATCCGGGACCCTGGCGAGCATGCCGACGAGCAGTTTTTCGACTTCGGCGGGCCCTCTCGCACAAGCCTTGACCCACGGCAGTTCGAGCACACCGTCCTCGGCAAACTGAGACGCGGAGACCTTGGGTGTCGCGACATTGTTCAGGTAGGTTTCAAGCAGTTCGCTGGCAGATTTCATCAATCTTCCTTCAGGGTAGCTTGTCGAAAAAGAGATAGACCGCGGCAATCCGGCCATTCCTTGAGATAATAAAGTTAGTGCCGGCGTCAACTGGCGGCTCACCAGGGCGGCCCGAGACCCATCGGACTCGACCGCCGTCTCCAATCACCTCCGGGTCGGCGATCAGCTGATATCGAAAGTCGGGGTGAGTGGCCCTGAACATCCCCGCGATGCGATCGATCTCATTGCGCCCCCGGTAGATGCCGGTCTTGTGCTCGTGGAACGCCGCATTCTCGTGGAAGATCTCGTCGATGGCGGCGCGCCGGCGTCCAGGATCGTTTTCTCCGAAAACCTCGTGCAGAGCTCGGATGAGTAAGGTGGATACGTCCATCGCAGCCCCCCCCTTCAAATGCGCCGTTTTGCCTTTGCGTATGGATAGACGAGCGTTCCGGAAGCGAGGGCGGCTTCGGCACGCGAATACAACTTGCGGACCGCTTGCTCATTGGCAGTTTCCTGAGGAGCCCTGGCTTTCATCGTGCGTCCTCCGGTATGGGGCCTAAGCGCGCTTGACTTCGCTGGCGTGAAGCAGTTGCGTCTCCCACGCGACCGCCGAGCCGGTGGCGCCTGCGCGCTCGGCGAAGATCTTGGCGACGTCTCCGAGATACTGGGTGCGCGCCCAATCGCGCTGAAGTTCTCCGGCCATCGCCAGCCAAGTGATCGGCTGGGCGCCCGCGGCGACGAGGCGACGGATGGCCATATCGTGTGCCTCCACCGACACGCCGCCGGAGGCATCCGTAACGACGTAGACGTCGTAGCCGTCGCCCATGGCCTGGATCGCCGGCATCGCCAAGCACATCTCCGTCCAGAGGGCGGCGAAAACAATCTTTCGCCGACCCGTCTTCCTTACGGCTTCAACAACGCGCTGGTCCTCCCAGGCGTTGATATAGGTGCGGTTGATCGTCTTATGATCTGGAAAGACATCTTGAATGCCTTGGAAGATCTGGCCGCCACGTTCTTCCGTCACTGTTGTCAGGATCGTCGGGATGCCGTACGCCTTCGCCGTCATGGCAAGACCAATGGCATTGTTGATCACCATCGTTGGCTCGTGACTGTTGACATTCGCGAGCTGGAACGGCTGGTGATCAATCATCACAACCACGCAATTGTCAGGCGTGAGAAGCGCTTCGAGTCCGACTTTCGTAAATGCCTGCATGATGCGATCCTTTCTCTGAATCGATTGTTTGACCTGATGCAGAGCGTCATGTCATCCGGTCAACGGATATGGGCGAAGCTCTTGCGCAATTCCGCGACGAAGATTTCGGGTTGCTCGAAGGCAGCAAAGTGTCCCCCTCTAGCAACTTCGTGCCAGTAGAAGAGCTTTGTATAGGTCCGCTCGCCCCAAATCTTTAGAGGCCGATACAGTTCGCCGGGAAAGACGCTCACGGCCACGGGAATGTCGAGTTGCTGGCGTGAAAAGTCTGTCGCGAAGCTTTCAAAATAAAGCCGCGCCGAAGAGGCCCCCGAGTTCGAAAGCCAATAGAGCATGATGTTGTCGAGGATCTCTTCGCGCGACAGCTCCGGCGCGTCGTTGGGGTCGGACCACTGGGCTAGCTTCTCGTATATCCAGGCGGCTTGACCGACCGGCGAGTCGGAGAGGCTGTAGCCAATCGTCTGCGGCCTCGTGCCCTGTACCCTCGCATAGGCCGAGCCGGTCTCGCCGTAGGCCACAAGCTTTGCGAGGGCGGCCTTCTCCTCCGGGCTTGGTTCTCCCTCTAAGGGCGGCGGAAAGAGAATGGGAAGGTTGAGGTGAACGGCCTTCAAGCCCTTCACATGCTGTTTCGCCATCCAGGTGGTCACGCCCGCGCCCCAGTCGCCGCCTTGGGCAACGAAGCTTTCGTAGCCCAGGCGCTTCATGAGCACGGCCCACGCTCGCGCAATACGCGGCAAGCCCCATCCGCGTTCGGCGGGCTTGTCAGAGAACCCGTACCCGGGGAGCGACGGTACAACGACGTGGAAAGCGTCGTCGGCTTTGCCGCCGTGAGCGGTGGGATCAGTCAGCGGTCCCACGACCTTGAGGAATTCTACGACTGAGCCAGGCCATCCATGAGTGAGGATGATCGGCAGCGCATTCGGGTGTTTCGACCGCACATGCAGGAAATGAATACCGAGACCGTCGATCTGGGTCCGGTATTGAGGCACCGCGTTCAGCCGTCGCTCAAGGCGACGCAAGTCGTAGCCGGAGCGCCAATACGCCGCGAGCGCCTTCATCTTCGCCAAAGGCACGCCTTCGGACCAGTCGTCGACCGTCTCCTTCTCCGGCCAGCGGGTTGCGGCAAGCCGCGCTCGCAGATCGTCGAGCGCGGCGGCTGGAACAGCCAGGCGGAAATCCGCCACCGCCTCCGAGGCGGGCGACACCGTGATCTCTGCGGTTTTCGCCTCTGCTTCGCGCGGGTCAGCCAAAGCAGCCGTCAAACCGACCGCGCCCAGCCCGGCCGCGACGCGAAGCACACTGCGACGCGAAGTTGCTTCGGGTGAACCTGGGGGGATCGATGAGAGTCGAGTCATGTTGACCTCCGCTCCGCACGTCGGGTGGTGGCCGGCACCTCGGCTACCACGCTAGGCGCGCCGCGACCTGAAGGCCTTTCGCATCTCTTCAGTGAAGAGCGCTGGTTGCTCGAACGCGGCGAAATGCCCTCCTTTGTCGAGCTCGTTCCAATAAAATAGGTTTGGCCACAGGGCCTCGGCCCACGCCTTCGGCGGGCAAAATATCTCGTGCGGAAAGACCGACGCAGCCATTGGCAGTTCGATTCGTCCCGCGGAGAGGCCTGACAATCCGGCGCGAGTGTTCTCCCAGTAAATGCGAGCAGACGAGGCGGCGGTATCGGTGAACCAATAGAGGCTGATGTCGTTAAGCATCGCGTCGATCGTGAGCGCGTCCTCGGGATTGCCGTGATTGTCTGTCCATGCCTGGAACTTCTCGTAGATCCACAGCGCTTGGCCGGCGGCTGAATCCGCAAGCGGGTAGCCTATTGTTTGCGGGCGGGTTGCCTGCTCGCGGAAATAGCCACTCTGGTCGTTCGCGAACCACGACGCGCGCTCAATCGCTCGGCGTTCAGCAGGTGTAGGGTTGTCGGGAAGCTTCTCTGGGAAAACGAATTGCCAGTTGACGTGAGCTGCGATCAGGCCTTGGGGCCGCAGGTGTCCCAAGGCGTGCGTCACTCCCGCACCCCAATCGCCGCCCTGCGCCACCCAGTGGTCGTAGCCGAGGCGTTGCATCAGTGCCGCCCAGGCGCGCGCGATCCGATTTACGCCCCAACCTGTCTCCGTCGGCTTATCGGAAAACGCGAATCCAGGAAGCGATGGCACGACGACATGGAATGCGTCTTCCGCTCGCGCGCCAAAGCGCGTGGGATCGCTCAGTGGCCCGATAATCTCCATAAACTCCACAATTGATCCTGGCCATCCGTGCGTGAGAATGATCGGTAGCGCATTCGGGTGAGGCGAGCGCACGTGAATGAAGTGAATGCCGATGCCGTCGATCTGCGTGCGGTATTGCGGGAGGGCATTGATGCGAGTCTCGAACCTGCGCCAGTCGTACCGGTCGTGCCAATAGGCGATCAGAGTCCGCGCCTTCTCGAGGGGAACGCCCTGCGACCAGTCGCCAACGGTCTCCCGCTCTGGCAACCGCGTGAACGCCAAACGGCGCTTGAGGTCGTCAATTGCGCTTCGCGGCACTGAAACTGAAAACGGTTCGACAGCATCGCTCGCCTTTGGAAGCTTGAGCGCGCTTCCCTGAGCGAACGCACGTGGACCGCCGATGGCCGCGCTCAGCGCTCCGCCTGCCGCTAGAGCAAGCAGTCCGCGGCGAGACGTCGCAACCGAATCGGTGAATGTAGAATTTTCTTGCATGTCCATCTCCCGAGAAAACTAGCCGTGAAAGCAAAAGGGCGCGCCGCCGCTCTACGCCGTGATTGCACCTTGGGGTTCGCCCGCGAGCGCGACTCCGTCACGCTCTCCGACGTCGAGCCGCGTGCGCTGGGTTGCCGGCTGCGCGACGTGATGCTCGCTTTGAGCCAAGCACATCATTGAAGTTTGAAGACCAGGATTGTGCCGCTCTCAGGCACAGCGGTCGTTGTCCCGTTAATCTTGTCGAGGCCGTTCTGAAGGCCGCGCGCGTCGAGATCCCAGCCCGTCGTGACAGCAACGTACTGCTTACCATCGACTGCAAAGGATGTTGGAACACCGATTGCGCCCGACGGCAGCGGGAAGCTCCACAATTGCTCGCCACTGCGGGCGTCAAACGCTCTGAATAGGCGATCCGGCGTCCCGCCGGCGAAGAGGATGTCCCCGCCCGTGACCAGCAGCGGTGACCAAAGCATGGTCGTGAAATTGTGCTGCCAAACTCGCTTGCCGGTGTTCAGGTCCCAGGCTTGCAGTTCGCCCAGGTGATCGGAAGCGCCCGGGCCGGTACGGACGGATCCGAAAATGCTGTCGACTCCGTATCCAACGTAAAACCCCTTGGAGTCAGCATCCGGGACCTCACCTTTCGGGAGGTATGCGCAGATGTTGTTGTTCGCCGGGATGTAGAGGAGTTTCGTCTGCGGGCTCCACGCCTCCGGCGGCCAGTCTTTGCCGCCGCCAATGCTCGGGCAGAACTCTGCGCCCTGGCGCGCTCCCGGTCGCTTGGACTCGTCGACCGTGGGTCGACCGGTCTTCGGGTCAATCGAGGTAAAGACGTTGTTATTGGCGAACGGGAAGGCGTGCAGGAACCTGAGGTGATCGCGATCCAGGATCCAAAGGTAGCCGTTCCGCCCCGCATGGGTGGCCGTCTTCGTGAGCTTCCCGTCGACCTCCGTGTCGATCAGGAGCGGCGCCGAGACTTCATCCCAGTCCCAGCTGTCGTGCGGAGTGTACTGGTGATAGCTCTTGATCTTCCCGGTGTCGGCGTCGAGCGCAAGCGTCGAGTCCGTGTAGAGATTGTCGCCGGGCCGATCGTCGGCGACCCACGGCCCGGGATTCCCCGTCCCCCAGTACGTCGTGTTTGAGGCAGGATCATAGACCCCGGTAACCCAGGTCGATCCGCCGCCCCGTTTGTAGGTCTCGCCTTTCCAGGTGTCGCCACCCGGCTCGTCTGGCGCAGGCACGGTGTAGGTTCTCCAGATGCGTTTTCCGGTGAGCGCGTCGAAAGCGCTTACCGAGCCCCGAACGCCGAGCTCACCACCCGAGTAGCCGGCGATGATTTTGCCGCGCACCGCAAGCGGCGCCAGGGTCGAGTAGCAACCCGTCTTGTAGTCATCGAACTGGACGTTCCAGACCTCTTTGCCCGTGGCGGCGTCGAGAGCCACGAGGGCACAATCGGTCGTCGCCATGTAGACGTAGTCACCGTACAGCGCGACTCCGCGGTTGGTCGGATGGAGCTGGAACAGGCCGTCCGGGTACTTCCTGGCATACCGCCAGAGTTGGGTCCCGGTCTTGGCGTCAAACGCGATGATGTTGTTTTGGGGCGTCGTGATGAACATCCGCCCGTGATTGACGATCGGCGTCGTTTCGTGGGCGCCAAGCAGGTCGGTGCTCACCGACCAGGCCAGCGTCAGTCGGCGAATGTTGCTCGGCGTGATCTGATTTAGCGGGCTGAAACCTGAGCCGTCATACGTTCGCCGATACATGAGCCAATCGTCGGCGTCCGGGTGCTCGAGCCGCTGATCAGTGACCGTCGGGTACGCGGCGGGTTGGGCGTGTAATTGATGAGCGAGAAGCAACGCCGCAGTCGGCGCACCAAAGACTCGGAAGTATGACCTGCGATCAAGCTTCATTGGGTCTGTCCTTTGCTTAACGGGACGGCGTAGATCCGAAATGGCAGGGAAGGCGACTGGCTTTTTCGTGAGCGGTCGAAGAAGAACGACAGCTGGCCTTCGCTGACCCAGGCGGTGGAACCCACGCGCGTGACCGACGTCGGCTCTCGGAATCCCCCATGAATCGGTGCCGCCGCAAATGCATCGCCCTTGACGTCCACGCGATCCAAGCTTCCCGATCCCTCGACCAGAAGGAAGCTGTTTTTCCCCAACACTCGGAGCGCATCCGGGCGAGTCAGGGGCGTCCCGCTGTGCAGCTGCGTCACCGTGTCCGCCCTTCCCCCTTTGACATCGACGCGAAAGAGCCCGCCTGCTGTGTAGGTCGTTACATAGACGTTGCCATCGCGTCCAAAGGCAATCCCGTCAAGCCCGAAGCCCCCTTGGGGCGGTGAGAACAGCGGGCTCGAGGCAAATACCTCGAGCGTCGAAGCCCCTGCGGGCAATCTGAGGATGTTCGGACCAGCGCTATCGGTTACATAGATCGCGCCGCGGGCATCCACAGCAATGTCATTGCAAAAGGCGTGAGGGCCCGGCAGCGAAACGCTGTGCTTGGCCGCACCCGTTCGAAGATCGAAACCTTTTAGAGCACTACGACTGTCGCCGCTACTCGAAAGTCCTCCTAAGGCACTCAGGTCGTTTGAGCACGCCCAGAGCGTATTCGCCCTCTCGTCTGCGAACACCCCCAAGATCGACCGTGTTTCTGCTGCGCCGGGTGGTACAAACACCGCAACGCTGCCGCTTCGAGAATTTGCGCGGACGATACCCCCGTCACCAAGGCGCCCAATGAACAGCGTTCCGTCAGCAGTTGATGTGAGGCTCTCCGGAAACGCACGCGGACCTGGAAGCGCGATCGACTGTGCTTCAGCGATCGCGGCCTGCGGCGATGCAGCAGACGAAAGCATCGCAGCTGCCATTGCCATCCGCGCGACACACCGCTTCAAGTTGACACTCGAAGCTACAACCATCGACGTATCCGCACATGACACGGTCGGTTTCCTCACGCGGAGAGGGTAATGCTGCAACGGCCGTTCTTTTAGACCCCAATCTAGAGAAGACCTTTGTCGTGGTTAGAACAATGCCCCGACCCTCCGCGAGGCTCATACCCCATGGACGCCTTTCAGGGGACGGAGCAGCCTCTCTTTCTTCGTCAGAGTCGTTGGCTTCGGCAGCTCTAAACTGCCGCTGCGGACGGGACAGGAAGATGGTTACGCCGGTCTAGGCTCGATCGTTTGAGCCATCGCCCACGATCCACGGATTAGCGGCGAAGCCCTCCGAAAGGGCATCGAGAAGCGAGCGGACCGCGGGAACAATTCCGCGCCTTGATGGGAACACAGCGTGCACAACACCGGATCGAGAGCTCAACGACGGCAGCAGCCGAACCAGTGCTCCGCTCGACAAGTCATCTCTGGCAAGCAATGCGGGCAGACGCGCCACACCCAGTCCACGAAGTGCTGCGCGACGCACGGTGTAGAAGTCGTTGGCGCTCAGACGGGGGTTGTGAAGCAGTTCGGCTGGTCTTGATTCACCGTCGACAAAATGCCACGTATGCTCTCTCCCGAGAGTTCCCGTCGACAGCGTCGGCATGCGCGCGATGTCCGCGAGAGCTTGAGGCTGTCCATAAGCGGTTACGAGCGCGGGACTGCCCACCAGGATCATGTCCGATGGACCGAATGACCGCATGGCCAAGTCGGATTCGTCGAGTGGAGGCAGCCGCACCCGAATCGCGATATCAATGCCCTCGTCGATGACGTCGACTCGCCGATTGGTCGCCTCAAGTGCGACCTGGACCTCGGGGTACGCGGCGAGATATCGCCCGAGGATATCGGCGACGCCGCCTTGCAGCAGGCCGGTGGGGCAGCTAACCCGAACCAGCCCTCGCGGCGAAGACAGCGTTTGGTTGATCGCATCCTTTGCAGCCTCAGCTTCTGCAATCAGCGCAACGCAGTGGCGGTGGAGTGTCTTGCCCGCTTCGGTGAGCGAGAATTTGCGCGTCGTGCGATTGAGCAGGCGCACGCCGAGTTCTTTCTCCAGTCCGCCGATCCGACGACTGAGCTTCGAAGTCTGCATGCCCAGCCTCTCGGCAGCCGCGGTATAGCTGCCGCAGTCGACAACCTTGGCAAAGAAGTAGAGGTTGTTCAGGTCCTTGAAGGCGTCCATGGGATATGAGCCTCGCGGCGGGCGGCGGACATTATTCTAACCACGACAAAGGTCTTCTCCAGATCGGGGTCTAAATAAAAGGCTGTTGCAGCACTACCCTCTCCGCGTGAGGGCCTTGGGGGTCACCGCTGGCCCGATCCGGCGAGGAGAGAACGATGCTGCAGCTTCGAGGCGTGGACACCCTGGGAGGTGGACATCACGACCGGCTCAATGCGAGGCACCACTTCGCATTCGACAGCCAGGGTAACCCCGCCCACGCGCGGCTCGGGAACCTCGTGGTCTGGAACGACGACGAGATCGCCCCGCACAGCGGCTTTCCGAGGCACGGGCATCGCGACATTGAGATCGTCACGTATGTGCGCGAGGGCGTACTCCAACACGAAGACAGTTCGGGCGGCTGGGGCGAGATTCGCGCGGGAAACGTGCAGGCGATCACCGCCGGCCGTGGAATTTGGCACTCCGAGTACAACGACACCGACGCGCACCTGAGAATCTTCCAGATCTGGCTCTTACCCCGGCGGCTTGCACTCGATCCGTACTGGGCCACTAAACCCTTTGCTGACATGCAGCGCGCGGGTCGGTTCGTGCCACTCGCGAGCGGCTTTCCCGCAGACCAGGATGCGCTGCGGATTGAGACCGACGCCCGGGTACTCGGCGCCACGCTCGAAGCGGGGCAACGCATTGCGTATCCCCTGTCTTCGACCCGATATGGCTATCTCGTTCCCGCGCGTGGAAGAGTCACGGTGAATGACCAAGAAGTCGGAGAGCGTGACGGCCTCGCGATTGCGGGTGAACCCGGAATCGCCATCACGGCGATCGAACCCGCTGAAATCATACTTGTGGACACGGCCTGACACACAACAGTGCCTTGCTCGAGTGACAATGCATGGACTGCTCTCTCTAAAACCGCACAACTCACCAGCGCGCTCGCCGTGCTAGGCCTTGCATCCACACGGGCCAGTGCTGACACACCCGAGCGCCCCGCGATTGCGTTCAATCGGTGGGCAGAGGACTGGTCGGTGCTTGCAGACCCCGATGTTCCGCGCGAGCCGCTGGACGAGCTCAAATACATCCGGCTGTCTAACAATGACGCGCGTACATACTTATCCCTTGGCGCCAATATTCGGGAGCGCATTGAGGTAAATGACACCAACTTCGGCACCGGCGGTAACCAACAGGATTCATACCTCCTCAGTCGGACGGAAGCCCATTTGGATCTGCGGCTTCACGGGCAGGTACAAGTATTTTTCCAACTGCAGAGCGACTTGTCGCCCGGGAAACAGCGCCCCTCGCCGGTTGATCAAGACCGTCTCAGCGTCGAGCAGGGATTTGTCGCGGTATCAGAATCCCTGGGAGATGGAGTGGTGGCGATCCGGATCGGTCGCCAGGAAAACGGCTTTGACTTGCAACGCTTTCTTTCGGTGCGTGACGGGCCGAATGTGCGCCAATCGTACGATGGAATTTCTGTCGCCTACACGAGAGGGCCTTGGCGCTTCATCGCGCTCTATACGGAACCCGTGCAAAATCGGAATTCGTCTTTGCTTGATGACTACAGCAGCCCGCATCTCTCGTTGGGTCTCGTTCGGGTAGAACGGCAAGTCACCTCTTCATCGTCGCTGTCCGCGTACGTGGGGCAGTATCGACAGGATGATGCGCGATTTCCGAGCGCAATCGGGAACGAGCGCCGCGCCCTCGTGGAGGTTCGCTACACGGGAGTCAGTGGCCGCATTGATTGGGACGCCGAGGCGATGTCCCAAAACGGAAGAATAGGCGCGCAGACGATCCGCGCTTGGGCGACAGGGGCTGTTATCGGGCGAACCTTTGGTTCAACTGGGTTTCGGCCGAGAATCAGCCTCCAGTTCGATGCAGCCTCAGGGGACAAAAGCCCGACCGATCACCAACTGGACACCTTCAACCCCCTGTTCCCCAGCGGCTACTATTTCACCACTGCGGGTTATACAACCTATGCGAATTTGGTCCATGTCAAGACCGACCTCTCGTGGAACCCGCTAACTAACGTGAAACTCAGCTCTGGAATCGGCGTCGAATGGCGTGAAACAGCTGCGGATGCCATCTACACGTTGCCGGACCTGCCCGTACCTGGTACCGCCGGCCGCGGCGGCCGCTACGTTGGCACTTATGGTCAGTTCCGAGCGGATTGCAGCCTCACGCCTCACATCGCGTTAGCACTCGAAGCCGTGCATTTTTCGGCCGGCGCTGCTGTCGTTTCCGTGGGTGGCCACGACGCTAATTACTTCGGCGCCGAAGTACGATATGGCTGGTGACTCGCCAGTCGCCGTGGAGGCCCAGAGCGCAGGCTGTGATGAATAAGTTGAGGCATCGGCACGCCCGGCACCCCCTCGAGGGTGGCGGACGACGCGCAGCTATCGCACGCTCTGGGCTCTCAGAAGCTCGACGTTACGGGCGGCAAGTGTAGATCCCTTGCTGCCAAACCGTGCCGTGACGTAGTTGGCCACCGCGGCGACCTCACTATCGCTGTAGCTGCCGCCGAAGGCGGGCATCTGCAGCGCGCCCTGTCCGGAGGAGGGTTCCTCGCCCGCTAGTACGATCTGCACAACGTTCGTCGCCTGAGGATCGTTAACGGCGCGCGCACCCGTCAGATCGGCCACCGACGAGAGTGGACTGATGCCACTCCAGCCGTGGCAGCCGGCGCAGGCACCCTCGAACACCTGTTTGCCAGCGGCATTGGCCGCGCCGCCGCCGTCGCGGTGAGAGAAGGTTGCCGCCCCCGCAATCGTGCCTGGGAGCTCTGCCGAGCTCACCGCCGGCACGGAACGCACATAGACCGCGAGCGCGCGGATATCGGCGGGATCGAGCTGGCTCAGGCTGGCCTCAACGACCTCACCCATCGGACCTGACGCACTGCCGCGACCGGCGGCATGGCCGCCCGCTAAATAGCGGATGAGCTCGTCATCACTCCAGGCGCCGATGCCCGTGCTGCGATCCGCACTGATGTTGTAGGCGTGCCAACCGCCGATGATCGCACCGCCGAACTTGCGGCGCTCGTCGAGCGCATAGGCCAGATTCCGCGGTGTGTGACATTCACCGCAGTGCTCGAGCGCCTCGGCCAGATAGGCACCGCGGTTCCATTCCGGGCTCTGCGACGTGTCGGGACGAAAGCGCTCGTTGGTGTTGAAGAGCCCAGACCATACGGCCATCAAGAAACGCTGGTTGAAGGGAAACCCGAGCGTACTCGCCCGGTTTGGAGCGCTGACGGGTTTGAGTGCGAAGAGGTACGCCTTAATCGCCAAGACATCGCTATCGGTCATGTAGGCGTAGGAGCCGTACGGCATGGCCGGATAAAGACGTGCGCCGTCACGGCGCACGCCGCGGCGCACGGCATCGAGGAACTGTTGATCGGTGTATGCGCCGATGCCGGTCTGGGAGTCCGGCGTAATGTTGGTCGCGTAGATCGTGCCGAAGGGCAATGGGAATGCAAGCCCGCCTGCAAAGGGTTGACCCCCGTGGGCCGTATGGCACACGACGCAGTCGGCCGCCTTGGCGAGGTACTCGCCACGCGTGACGGCGGACTCTCCGGCGAGCGCTGCGGGCGCACCCGTTGGATCCTTGCCCGGATATTGGGCCAGCGCGACCCTCGGGCCCTTGGAAAATCCGGTCGGCCCGGGTCCGCCGAGCAGCCAGATGCCGGCGATCACGACGAGCACAATCACGATCAGCAACGCCAGGCTCCGGGCCCGCATGCCCCCGCGTTGCATCGGTGCCGAGCTGCAGGCGCTCATGTTGGTGCACCTTGCGCCAAAGCAGCTCGGTCGACCGGCAGACGGCGCAGCGCGACCCCGGTCGCCGCGTAAATCGCGTTGCGCAGCGCGGGCGGTGCAGCGGTGGCTCCCGTTTCGCCGATACCACCCGGGGGCTCGCCGCTGTCGATGACGAAGACGTCGATAGCCGGCACCTGATCGATGCGCAGCATTCGGTAGTCATTGAAGTTCGACTGTTTGACGCGCCCGCCCTCGATAGTGATCTCGCCGTAGAGCGCCGCCGTGAGACCGAAGATGATTCCGCCCTGCAGCTGGGCTTTGATCGTGTCCGGGCTCACCGCAAGGCCAGTGTCGACCGCGCAGGTCACGCGCCGTAGCCGTACCTCGCCGAGCTTGCTGACCTCGGCCTCGACCACGGTGGCGATGTAACTGGCGAAAGCCGTCTGCGCGCACACGCCCCTGCCGGTACGCGCCGGCAGGGGCTGCCCCCAGCCGGCCTTCTCCGCCACGAGCTCGAGGGCCGCCCGTAGCCGGGGCGTCTTACCGAGCATGTCACGGCGAAACGCCACCGGGTCCTTGCCCGCAGCCCGCGCGAGCTCGTCCATGAAGGCTTCCCTGGCGAAGACGTTGTTGTTCGGCCCCACGCCGCGCCAGAAGCCGGTCGGCACCGCGGGCGGCTCGGCGCGGACGTACTCGACATGCTGATGCGGGATGTCGTAAGGGCTATCCGCTGCGCTGTCCACGGCATCGGGGTCGATCCCCTTCTGAAACGCCGGAGGCAGCCAGCGCGCCATCACGGACGAACCCGTGATCTTGTATCTCCAGGCGTCGATGCGCCCGTTCTTGAGAGTCGCCGCAATCGTGTCGCGATACGCCGGACGATAATAGTCGTGCCGGATGTCCTCCTCGCGCGTCCATACGACCTTGACCGGCTCGCCATCGAGTTGCTGGGCAACGCGAACCGCCTTGAGCGCCATGTCCGGTTCCAGCCGACGCCCGAATCCGCCGCCGAGGTAATGGTTGTGCACCGTGACCTTCTCGGGCGGCAGGCCGGTGAGCGCGGCGACCGTGCCCTGCACCCTGGACATGATCTGCGTGCCAAGCCAGAGCTCGCAGGAGTCCTTGCGCAGTTGCACAGTGCAGTTCATCGGCTCCATCGTCGCGTGCGCGAGGAAGGGCAGCTCGTAGGCCGCCTCGTGCGGCTGGACCCCCTCCATGGCCTTGGCTGCATCGCCTTCGGACTGCGCCACTGCCCCTGCCTTGGCACTGGCCGCACGCAGGTCCTCCCAAATCGCGCGCGAGTCGACAGTCGCGTTCGGTCCGCTATCCCAGCTGATCGCAAGCGCGTCGAGCCCCTTCTTAGCGGCCCACATGTGATCGCCCACCACCGCAACCAGATCATCCGCGACGATGACCTTATGGACCCCGGGGACCGCGCGTGCCGCGTGATCGTCCACCGACTTCACCTTGCCGCCGAACACCGGGCTCGCTGCGATGGTGGCAAAGCGCATTCCGGGCAACATCACATCGATGCCGTAAGTCGTCTTGCCCACGACTTTTTCGGGCGTGTCGTAGCGGCGCTGTGCCTTGCCGATCAGAACGAAATTGCGGGGGTCCTTGAGCGCTACCTCCTTCGGCGGTGGGACCTGGCGGGCCGTCGATACCAGTGTTCCATAGGGCAGGCGGCGCCCACTCGGGGCATGCATAACCTCTCCACGAGCGGCCGTGCAGGTCTGAGGCTCGACCCGCCACTTGCCCGCCGCGGCTGCAACGAGCATGGCGCGAGCCGTCGCTCCTGCTCGACGTAAGGGCATCCAGAATGCGCGGATGGAGTTGGAGTTGCCCGTCGCTTGGAGGCCGAACACGGGGTTGGCGTAGAGTTTGTCGCTCGCCGGGGCATGCTCGAGGACGACGCGCGCGTAGTCGGCGTCCAGCTCCTCAGCCAGGATCAGGGCGATCGAGGTGTATACGCCCTGCCCCATCTCCACCTGCGGCATCACGAGGACGGTGCGGCCATCCGGTTCGATGCGGATGAACGCATTGGGCGCAAAGTCGGACCCCCGAGACAATTGCTCCTTCGAATCGGCCGGCTGCGGCAAATGGAAGGCGAGCAGCACGCCCGCCGCCGCCGAACCCTTCAGAAGCTGGCGCCGGGAAAGCCGCGGCGTGATCGTGGTTTCCTGTTGCATGCGGCTACCCTAGGCTTCCGAGCTGGCTGCGCGCTTGATCGCCTCGCGAATGCGTACGTATGTACCGCAACGGCAGATGTTACCTGCCATCGCTGCATTGATATCGGAGTCGTCAGGCCGCGGTGTCGTCGACAGAAGAGCGACCGCTGACATGATCTGCCCGGACTGGCAATAGCCGCACTGAACCACCTCCAGATCCAGCCAGGCCTTCTGGACCCTGGCACCAACCGCCGTGGCACCGATGCCCTCGATAGTGGTCACCGCGCGGCCGATGGCCGCGCTGACTGGGAGCAGGCACGATCGCACAGGCTTGCCGTCCACGTGTACCGTACACGCTCCGCATTGCGCGATTCCACAACCGAACTTGGTACCCGTCAGACCCAGAATGTCCCGCAACACCCACAGTAAGGGCATGTCATCGGGAGCACTTATGGCGTGGTTCTGGCCGTTTATTGCGAGTTGCTTCTGCTCGGGCATGTTATTCCTCGGTCGCGCCCCATAAGACGTTGCAAGGGTCGCGCTGGCTCCTGCGCGACCCCTTTCCTGCTTTGACTTCAATACGGAAGCTCGGTCAGTGCCCGGTTCGGCGCTCCACATCGCTGAACCACACTAAAAGTAGCTCGCAATGCGCTCAAACGCCAGAGCCGTAGAACGGCGCGCCCCCGTACGCACGTTTGATCAATTCCGCGACCGTGGGCCCGCACGACAGGCGGGATCGGCTATGTCGAGCTCAATGGCCGGCATGCCAAGATCGGCGCTGACCACCACGCCGAGATGCCCGCGGCGGCGCCCTGCGATAATCACCCTGTTGCCGAGCTTGTGGAGCGCTTCGGCGAGCCTGCGGCGGACGCCCGAGCCGCCGCCGGTGATGAAGATCGTGTTGCCTTTGAGTTTCATAGGTCAAGCCTCGGAACGGAAGTCACGAGTTGAGCCTTAGGCAGGAAAACGATCGCCGAACATCGGTAACCCGCTGACCGACTGGGCTCGGGTCGCCTCGTCCTGCAGAACATCCCAATGTTCTGCGAGCTTGCCGTCCTCGAAGCGGATGACATCGGCGGCGATCCAGGCGGCGGGACGGCCGTGGCCGGAGAAGCGACCGTGCGCGATGACATAGTCGCCCTCGGCCACGATCAGCTGGTTCTCATAGCGCAGTGTCTCGGGCAGCGACCGGATCAGGTCAAACAAGCCCTCGCGCCCTGGCGCGATGTGAGCGCTGTGCTGGATGTAGCGGTCGGACCAAAAGCGTTTGGCGCCCGCGTAGTCGCGCTTGTTGAAGAGCGTATCGAACGCCTCCAGAACGATCGCTTTGTTCCTCTCAGTGTTTGAATCGCTCATTTGGTATCCCTCGTAAC
>Ga0307477_10000839_pt1 | contig 29772 bp, 27 predicted proteins | sample atmos_gasesECM2C_FD_203316 | JGI IMG/M metagenome (GOLD analysis project Ga0307477, IMG submission 203316) | Hardwood forest soil microbial communities from Morgan-Monroe State Forest, Indiana, United States - atmos_gasesECM2C_515 | ecosystem: Environmental > Terrestrial > Soil > Temperate...
CCGAGCAATTGCTCAGTACGCGCCGCAAGACAAGATTGCCGGTCGGAAACGCGTCGGGGTCCCGTAGGGCGCGCATGGCCACGTATTCTGCCGTCCACTTGCCGATGCCGGGAATTTCACAGAGCCCTGCCCGAAACTCGTCGTAGTCCACAATCCCCTCAAAGCGGATTCGCTTATCGCAAACCGCGCGGGCGAGTGCGCGAATGGATTCCGCCCTCGCGCTTGTCAGCCCAACGCGATTCAGATTTGCCTCAGCAAGGATCTCGGGATCGGGAAAAACATGAGTGAGTCCATTCGCCCGCGTAAACCGACGCCCGTAGGCCGTGACGATTCGCCCTGCAAAAGTCGTCGCTGCCGCCTTGACGCTCACCTGGTGCCCCAGAATTGCCCGCACCGTGAGTTCGAAACCGTTCCAACAACCTGGCACTCGCAACCCTGCCTCAGCTGCAATCCAACGCGCGAGAGACGCGTCGGTTTGCAGAGTTTTCACGGTGATTGGCCAATCGGCGTTTAGATCAAACATCGCGCGCACCCGCTCAATGAAAAACAACCCGCGCGGATCCCCAAACTGGACGCGCACGGCCAACGCATAGTTTCTCTCGTCCGGCGATACCTCCACAAACCCGCCGCACTCGTGCACCGAGATAGAACGCCGGTAGCAGCCATAATCCACTGCTTCCACCCCGGGCATGGCACGCGCCGCCAGAAATTCGATCGGTCGTTTCCAGTTGTATGGCGGGCGGAAACTCAGATGAAATAGGTATTGGTTTTCCGATTGACCATCAGACTTTCGCACAAGACGTCTGATTTGCATTGGAGTGCGATGGTAAACGCTGCGGATTGCCGCGTTGAAACGCCGTACGCAGCCGAACCCCGCGGCGAGAGCCACTTGGCCCATGGGCAGAGCGGTCTCGTCGATCAGCTTTTTTGGAAAATTGAAGCCGGCGCGTCTGAGCCACCGCACGCGGCGTCGCCCCCAGATGCCGAAGGAATAACCGGCGTAAATGCCGCGAGCCTACTCCCAGGCGTTCCGCCAAACCCCCGCGATACTGTGTTTTGCGTGCCCACCCATGCGGGCGTACCCGGCGAGCATTCCGGCCGGCAGCGAAGACGCGGGCGAAACCCTGCTTCTGCCGCTGGTGCGGCAGTGGGAAAATAGCGCACATTGCTTTCTTTTGACGTCCGGCGGTTCCCATTTTTTCCATCGGAGGGAACTTGTTTTCACCTCGCAATCAAACGCTGGCTTCTGACTGTGATGATCTCTCATTTTTTCTATAACTTAGCAAGTGTCCTGATCCAAGGCTTTGGGTCTCAAATTGCGACAGCTGATACCGTTTCTTCCATAGAGCTCGCAACCGGCCTCCATCCCTGGCGTAAGCAAATTGAATTGGAGGTCATTCCTTGTGCGCAAGGACACTGATACCATGAAAAGGTCCGATGACGGCCTGTCTTCGCTCGGGAAGACGCGCGACGCCCTTTACGCAGTGGACAACGAACAACGCATCATCTATTGGAATGAGGGCGCGAGAAAGCTGCTCGGTTATTCAGAGCAGGAGGTACTCGGAAAGCCATGCTGGCGTGTTATCGCCGGCCGCCGAGGAAACCGGCCGTGGTGTAAGCGCAACTGTCGTATCCATCGCTGCGTCATGCGCGACCAACTTCCGCCACACCATTATTTCGAGGCTCGCACGAAGAAAGGGCAGTCCCTCTGGGTTGGCGTCAGCGTCCTGATCGCGAAAGTGGAGGGCAAGCCGATCGCTGCCCACTTGTTGACCAGCGTGCCGCGCGAAGAGCGCCTGCGACAAACCGTGCGCAGAATGCAGGGCTCCGTGCAAATTCAATCGATGCCCAGCTCAGGACCCCGGGCGACAGCAGTTCTTTCTCAAAAACAGACCACCGGTTTTCACGAGATTGTGGACCAGACCAATCTGACGCGTCGCGAAGTTGAAGTGCTCAAGCTCCTGGCCGAGGGACTCTCCACCCGTGGCATCGCCAGTCGCGCAGGAATCAGCTATTTCACCGCACGCAACCACATACAAAACGGGCTGCGCAAGATTGGTCTTAGCAGCCGCGCTCAAGCGGTATCCTTTGCCTATAGCCGCGGTTTGCTCTAATCCGCGCCCCCCAAGAAGTAACGCTCCAGGCAATCAGGTGAAGGTCAGCCCAACAATCTGGTGCAGGCGCGCCAGAAAAATGGTGCGCCTGCTTCATTGACCCTTCGGCCAGGTGGTCGCGAACTTCGAAACAAGAGGCCCGTGGCGACCAGCTGTCCCCTAATTCGAGTCGCACCTGCGTCCCCGCCTCTGGGTTGACATGTTCCGCTAGCCGGGTCTGGGTGTGGCCAGCTTCCACGAGGGAGAAGTGAGGAAATTGCACCCGGGCACGCAAGTGAAAATCACGGTGCCGACACAGGAGAGGAGTTGGCGCGCGCGCGTCAGCGGAGGGCTCCCGCAATTCGATTCGGTAACACGCACTTTGCAGGTTCGCCTCGAAGTAGAGAATCCCGGACTCGTATTGCGACGCGACATGTTCGTCGAGGTGGAACTCGAGACGCACTTCCCCGAGGCGCTGACTGTGCCTGCCGATGCCCTGCTCGACACTGGACTAACCAAGAGAGTGTATGTGGATCGAGGGAATGGAGCCTTTGAGCCACGCCAGGTGGAGACCGGACGTCGCTCGGGTGATCGCTTGGAGATTGTAAGCGGATTAGCCCCCAGGGAGCGCGTAGTCGTCTCAGGAACGTTCCTCTTGGATTCCGAAAGCCGGCTGAAGTCGCCGCAGCCATCCTTGCCAGCAAATCCGGAGCACGCACCTCGTGGCGTTCGCGCGGCGAACTCGGCGAAACTGGTCAAAGACCCGACCTGCGGGATGGAGGTGGATCCGGCCGAATCCACCGCAGCTGGCAATACCGAATCCTACCGCGGTACAACCTATTACTTCTGCTCTCGAGGCTGCCGCGACAAATTCCATCAGGCTCCGCAAGGTCTTGTCGGCGCCGGTCTTTGAGCTTCTGCCCGGCGGGATGCTGGCTAATTTATAAATCAATTAAAAGACCTTCCAAAATAGCGAACTGGTGCTTCTGCACCAGAAAAATGGTGCCGTTGCTTCATTGACTCTTGGTGCGGCCGCCGTAAACTTCAGCAAAACCCCAGTGTCAACTGCCCCCGTCAGCGAGACTCCTTAAAGTCTGCTGGCGGTCAGCACTAGGAAGAAAACAAGCCAACGGACCCCAGTAACGATGTTAAGGGAGAAGCCATGGACATTAGACGACGTGATTTCATCAAGACGACGGCATTGAGCGCCGCAGGTATAGCGCTATTAGAACATTTTCACGCAGAGAAGGCTTGGGCTTTCGCCCAGAGCCAGGCACTACAGAAATTCATTCAACCGCTTCGAGGCATTTCCTTGCCTCCTTACACGAGCCCGGGTATTCCTGTGGCCGTGCCGGATGCATTCAGCACAGGCTCTGTCGATCACTATTCGCTTGTCGCTGCTCAGTACACGGACCAGCTGCATCCGAGTTTGCAACCCACGAAGTTGTGGGGCTACGCAGATGCCGCGCACGGCGGCGTGCATCGCCACCTCGGGGGCATAATCGTGGCCCAGAAGGGCAAGCCGGTGCAGGTCACGATGACTAACAATCTGCCATCGACTCACATCATCCCCGTGGACACCACGATTCCCGGCGCTAACCAAGCCGTGAACAGGACTGCAGTCCACTTGCATGGCGGCCTCGTACCGTGGATCAGCGACGGCGGCCCGCACGACTGGTTCGCACCAGACGGCACCCATGGCCTGAGTTTCCTGAACAATTCAGTTTCCTATCCAACTGGCCCAACCACTTGGAACCCCGGGCAGGCCGAGTACTATTATCCGAACGCCCAGAGCGCGCGGCTGGTGTGGTACCACGACCATGCATGGGGCATTACACGTATCAACGCTTATGCCGGCGTGGCCTCGGGCTATATTATTCGCGATGTCGGGTTGGAATCTTCGGCTGGTCTGCCCATCATTGAGCATCCCGAGTTGCCAGGTGCCGGCCGTGAGCTTCCACTGGTGTTCCAGGACAAGGTTTTTGTTGGCCCCAACATTGCGGCCCTTGACCCAACCTGGCCGGCCTACTGCCCGAATACGCCAGGCAGTCTGTGGTACGCGCACACCTATGAGCATCCGCGGTGGACCCTCGGTGGTCATGGTGGGGGTGGTTCGCTAAACAATCTGGCCCTACCCGATCCCTCCGTCGTTCCGGAGTTCTTTGGCGACACAATGCTTTGCAATGGGACGGTATACCCGAGCGTCAAGCTGGAACAGCGACGCTATCGCTTCCGTCTTTTGAACGCCTGCAGCGCGCGCTTCGTGAACATCAACCTTTATATCCGCGATGCGAGCGCGGATGGCATCACACTGAACAACAAGGGCTTGGTGACCAACCCGGCCGGTCCGGCAATCACCATGATCGGCACGGAAGGTGGGTTCCTGCCGGCGCCCGTAACCCTTAATGCTCCTCCAGTGGCGTTCCCTGGGGTGGCGCAGCCTCTGCCCAACCAATTCTTGCTGGCTCCGGCCGAGCGCGCGGATGTCCTAATCGATTTCAGCGGGGTTGCACCAGGCACAAAGCTGGTTCTGTACAACGACGCTCCGGCGCCTTTCCCCGGCGGCAAGGTATACAACGACTACTTCTTCGGCAACCAACAGAGTCCGGTTGTGACGCAAGCGGGCTTTGGTCCGGATACGCGCCAATTGCTGGAAATCGAAGTCGTTTCGCCGGGCCTGACTTCTCCGCCGGATCCACCTCTCAACCTTCATCTGCTCAGCCCCGACCCAACGCTACTGGCCCCTGTTGGGGTGACAGCACCACCGCCAGGAGTGCCGTTTCGCGATCTGACGTTGAACGAAGTGTTCGATCCGTACGGCCGGCTCATCCAGTTGCTGGGCACCACAACTCCAGTAGCGGGCGGCTTCGGTCGAGCCTACATGGATGCCCCAACTGAAAACGTAAAGGCGGGCACAATCGAGGTTTGGAGGATCTTCAACACGACTGCCGATACACACCCCATCCACTTCCATCTGGTGAACGTGCAAGTCCTGTCGCGTCAGCCGTTCCAGGTGAGTAGTTTTGGCGGCGTGCCCAACTTCACCGGACCCGCGATTGGCGCGAGTCCAAACGAGCAGGGCTGGAAAGAAACGGTGCGCATGAACCCAGGCGAGTGCACGACCGTGATCATGAAGTTTGACCTTCCGACGACGCCGTTTGTCGTTCCCGTCAGCCCACGGACCGGTGGCTTCGAGTACGTGTGGCACTGCCATATCCTGGAGCATGAAGAGCACGACATGATGCGGCCGCTCGTCGTGATCTAAGTTCGTTTTTTGGTCGGCCGGACGATTGAGTTACCCGGCGCAGAACCGGTCTTCCGCTTGCGCGCGCAATGTGGGAGGCCGGGCGCCGGGTTCATTCCATGAAGGCCCCGCAGCGTTGCGCGCGGGGCCTTTTTTGTCGAATCGCAGTTGCGGTCACGCGCGCTGCTGCAGAGTTGGAGGCACACGTGAACATCAGGACAGGGCTTTTCGTTGCCGCTGTGGCAATCCTATCGTTCCTCGTTGGCCGGAACTATCACCGAAACTCTCCCTCGCAGGACTCTCATGCCGGCCGCCGCATCCTGTACTACCAAGACCCCATGCACCCGGACTATAAGTCGGATAAGCCGGGTATTGCTCCTGACTGCGGAATGCAGCTGGAGGCGGTTTATGCGGACGTGGCCGCGACCGAGGCCGGTGGGACGCTTCCGCCTGGCTCGGTCGTCATCTCCGAGGACAAGCAGCAGCTTATGGGCATTCGCGTGGAGGCGGCTGAAAAGTCCGCGTCGAGGAGTACGGTGCGGGTGTTGGGACGGGTGGCGGTGGATGAGACCCGTGTGTACCGAATCAACGCGGCAACCGATGGCTGGATTCGGGAGACCTTTCCCAACACCATGGGAGCGATGGCCAAAAAGGATGAGCCGCTGGTCACCTATTACGCGCCCGAATTTCTCGGAGCACAACAAGCATACCTATACGCGCTCGACGCCCTGGACCGCTTCGAAGCCGCAGGTAAAGAGACCCCGGAGCAAATCAAGCTGACCCAAGCGACTGTCCAGCAAGCCGTAGACGGTCTTCGCAATTTGGGCATGAACGATATTCAGATCCAGGAGATGAAGCGGACTCGCAAGTTGACACAGAACATCGCCGTGTATGCACCGGCGGCGGGACTCATCGTCGCACGCAATGTCTCTCCGAGTCAGCGTTTCGAACGCGGCACGGAACTGTATCGCATCGCCGACCTAAGTCGGGTGTGGATTGTGGCCGATCTGTTCGAGAATGAAGAGCAGTACTTCCGTCCCGGACTCATTGCGCACGTCCGTCTGTCGTACCAGAAACAGGTGTTTACCGCGCGTGTCAGCGGCGTTCTTCCGCAATTTGATCCAGCCACGCGCACCATGAAAGTTCGGCTCGAAGCAGAGAACCCAGGTTATGTCCTGCGGCCCGATATGTTTGTGGACATCGACTTTCCGCTGGCGCTCTCCACCACCGTCACCGTACCCACCGACGCGGTGCTCGATTCCGGTTTGCGAAAGACCGCATTCGTCGAGTGCAAGAGCGGCGTCTTCGAACCGCGTACGGTCGAAACCGGATGGCGTTTTGGAGACCGGGTGGAAGTCCGGCGTGGCATTGCACCCGGCGAGCGCGTAGTGGTCAGCGGCAACTTTTTCGTCGATTCAGAAAGCCGGCTGAAGACGGCTGCCGCCGGGATCCACGACGGGCCGGTGAAGGATCCGGTCTACAGCGTGGTGACCGACAAAAGCAACTACCCGGAACGCTACCGCAATAAAAACCCAGATACCGTGCGGCTCGGCCCCACGTCGGCCCCGGCCCGAGGCACCCATGATTAACCGCATCATTGATTTCTCGGTCGAGAACAAAGTAGTGGTTTTCGCGCTGGTGTTGGCGGCCTGTGTGGCGGGTTGGTGGTCCATGCAGCGAGTCGCGCTCGACGCCATCCCTGACCTCAGCGATACCCAAGTCATCATCTATTCGCGCTGGGACCGCAGTCCCGACATTCTCGAAGACCAGGTCACTTACCCGATCGTCACCGCCATGATGGGCGCGCCCAGGGTAAAAGCGGTGCGTGGCTTCTCCGATTTCGGCTACTCCTACGTTTACGTTATCTTTGAAGATAAGACGGATATCTATTGGGCGCGTTCCCGCACACTGGAGTACTTGAGCGGGGTGCTGCCTCGCTTGCCGCAAGGAGTCAGCACCGAAATCGGCCCCGACGCCACAGGGCTAGGCTGGGTATTCCAGTACGCCATCGTGGACACCTCAGGGAAGCACACGCTTGCCGAGATGCGTTCCTACCAAGATTGGTATCTTCGCTACCACCTCAAGGCGGTGCCGGGCGTCGCCGAGGTCGCACCTCTCGGTGGTTTCGGGCGGCAATATCAGGTCAACCTTGATCCCAACCGCCTGCAAGCCTATGGCATTCCGATCAGCCGCGTCGTCGAGGCCGTGCGTGCCGGAAATAATGATGTTGGCGGCAGACTACTCGAACTCGGCGGCACCGAGTACATGGTTCGAGGCCGTGGCTATGCTCGCTCCATCCACGACTTCGAGGACATCGTCCTGACAGCGAGCGAAAACGGCACTCCGGTCTGTATCAAGGACGTCGGCCAGGTCACTGTGGGCCCGGACCTGCGCCGCGGCGTCTCCGATCTCGATGGTCAGGGAGAGGTCGTTTCCGGCATTGTCATCATGCGTCAGGGCCAGAACGCGCTTGATGTGACCGATGCCATCAAAGCCAAGCTAAAGGAGCTCGAACCTGGCCTCCCCACGGGCATCAAAGTTGTTCCCATTTATGATCGCTCGCAGCTCATCCGCCGCTCGATCGATAACCTCAAATCCACGCTCGTCGAAGTCACGCTCACTGTCTCCGTCATTATCCTGATTTTTCTTTGGCATTTTCCGAGCGCGATGATCCCGGTCATCACCATCCCGATCTCCCTCTTGCTCTCGTTCATATTGTTCCGCATGCTGGGAATCACGGCCAACATTATGTCGCTGTGCGGAATTGCCATCGCTGTCGGCGCGCTGGTGGACGCGGCAATCGTTGTGGTCGAGCAGACCCATAAGCGACTTGAGGAATGGGAGCGGAAGGGACGATCTGGCGATTGCACGTCGGTGATCGTCGGCGCCGTTAAACAGGTTGCCGCACCGAGTTTCTTTGCCTTGCTTGTAATCGCGGTCTCCTTCTTGCCGGTGCTCACCCTGGAAGCGCAGGAAGGCCGGCTATTCAAGCCCCTGGCCTACACCAAAACGCTTGCCATGATTGTCGCTGCCGTGCTGGTGATAACACTCGACCCCGCCCTGCGTGTACTCGCCACCCGCATGAAGACATTTGCCTTCCGTCCACGCTGGCTCTGCCGAGCAGCCAACTCCCTGCTGGTTGGAACTGTGCACTCAGAAGAGAAGCACCCCGTCAGCCGCGTTCTCATACGCTGGTACGAGCCTGTGGTCGCCTGGTCCCTGCGGCGGAAATGGGCGGTCATTGGGGGCGCGCTCGCCCTGGTGGTGCTGACCATTCCCGTCTATTACAAATTAGGCTCGGAATTTATGCCTCCGTTGGATGAAGGCTCGCTGTTCTACATGCCTTCCACCATGCCGGGCATTTCCATCGGGGAAGCGCAAAGGCTTCTCCAGGTCACCGACCGCATTCTCAAGCAGTTCCCTGAAGTCGACCGGGTGCTGGGAAAGGCCGGACGAGCCGAAACCTCCACCGACCCAGCGCCGCTTTCCATGCTGGAGACGGTCATTATCCTGAAGCGAAAGTCGGAGTGGCGGCGCGTCCCTACCTGGTACTCGTCCTGGGCTCCCGAGTGGGCGAAGGTCGTCTTTCGCCACATCACTTCGGACCACATCTCTCAGGAAGAACTCGTTGCCCGAATGAATAATGCCCTGCAGTTGCCCGGTGTGTCCAACGCCTGGACCATGCCGATCAAGGGCCGCATCGACATGCTAACCACTGGAGTCCGCACCCCCATCGGCTTGAAAATCTCCGGCGACGATGTCAAACGGATTGAAGAAATCGGGGCACAAGTGGAATCACTTCTACGCTCAGTGCCGGGGACGCGCAGTGCCTTCGCCGAGCGCACCGGCGCAGGTTATTTTCTCGACTTCGACTGGAATCGCAAAGAGCTGGCGCGCTACGGCTTAAGTATCGACGACGCCCAGGCCGTCATCCAGAGCGCCATCGGAGGCGAGAACGTCACGAGTACCATCGAAAGCCGGGAACGTTATTCCGTGAATGTCCGCTATATGCGCGACTTTCGCTCCACCCTCGATTCCCTCGGCCGCGTGCTGGTTCCAGCCGCCGGCGGACAGCGGCAGATTCCCATTTCTCAACTGGCTGACATCCATCCCTCGAGCGGCCCCTCCATGGTGCGCGACGAAAATGGCTTACTGGCGGGATACGTGTACGTCGACGTTGCGGGTCGCGACCTCAGCGGCTACATCGACGAGGCCGGCCTCCTGCTTCGCGGCAAGCTCAAGCTACCGCCTGGCTATGCCATTTCCTGGAGCGGCCAGTACGAATCCATGCAACGCGCGCATCAGCGGTTGCTGACCGTGCTCCCGCTGACGCTCCTGCTCATTCTGCTATTGCTCTATGCCAATACCCGCTCGGCGGCCAAGACCGCTATTATCGTGCTCGCTGTGCCCTTTTCCGCGGTAGGCGCCATATGGTTCCTCTACTTGCTGGGGTACAACATGAGCATCGCCGTGTGGGTCGGGCTCATTGCGCTGCTCGGCGTGGATGCGGAGACCGGCGTCTTCATGCTCCTTTATCTCGACCTTTCTTACGAACACGCAAAAAAGGAAGGCCGAATGCGCAATCTGGGCGATTTGCGAGAGGCTATCCTGCACGGTGCCGCCAAGCGCATTCGACCGAAGTTCATGACCGTCGCAACGATGGCCCTCGGACTCATCCCCATCATGTGGTCTACCGGCACCGGGGCTGACATCATGAAACGCATCGCCGCGCCTATGATTGGAGGCATTTTCACCTCCTTTGTGCTGGAGTTGTTAGTTTATCCGGCGATTTACGAGGTTTGGAAACGGTCTTTCGACCGCCAGCATCGACTTTCAGGTGTGCAGGAGGAGGCATCAGAACATGCGACAGACACCCGCACTCTCATCCTCCACACTTGAGCGTACGGAATCACCGTCCTCTTCGCCGCAAAGGGAGAAGAAAGGCTCCAGGACGGGGTCAACTTGGGCCAGACCGACCGAAACAAGTTTTGTGGCCGCGATCGGTCGAAGCGAGAAATGTGCCGTAAATTGAGGTCGTTTTATGGCCCCTCTTGACATCCGCCCCCATGTTTCCCTCCCGGGCCCACGGCTTTTTTCAGCGGGTGGTTTCTGTTGTCCTTGCCCACAATTCTTATTGCCTCTCCTTCTCACGTTATCCAATGCTTCCGATGCCACTCTGCCTGCTTGCTGCCGCCGCGACGGAAAGCATCATTGCGCCATGCCCGACCGTTCCAGGCCCCCCGGACCGAAAGGCCTTCTCGGGGCTTCTTGTCCACACCGTACAACCTTTCTGTCCGTATCGCTCGCGTTTGTTGATGCCGCTGTTTTCCCACGCGCTCTTCGTGCCATCCGCGCCGCATTTCTCCTTTCGCGCCGTTTCCTGTCAAGAAGCCACGGAGCGACTCCAAGCAAGAGGCAGCAATCGTCTCGACATTGTGCGCAAGGGCAAATCCTTGAGTTTCGGCAGTGGATGGATTTTCCCCTCGATAACTACTCGAAACCACCCATGAGCGCAAAGAAAACTCATCGGGCGAACCTGCGTGCAGCGCGCTAGCCGCCCGGCTGTGGCACCGCGCCGTGATCCTTCGAAGCATGCTGACAAAGCAAATCGAGTTTCTCAGTCAGTGGGATTGATTGACGCGTGGCCCGCCGTTTGCGGACGAGTCCGGACCAGCAGGCGCGCAAGGACGTTAGTCAGCCCATCGAGCGCAGTCGCGTCTGGCAGCGCGAAGGTCAGGCGCGGACGGCCGCGATCGTCCGGTTCCACGAGATCGGTGAGGTTCTGTTTCAAAGTTGCTGCCAAAGCAGTAGTCGCCGCCTTCGATTCCGAGGAATCCGATGGCGCCGGCAATAGTTCACCAAGGAATTGAACCGCGGCGCTAAGCAGGTGACCGCCGCTGACGGCGAGTCTTTCGCGGCGGGCACTGCGTTCGGCGGCAGCCTGGGCTACGGCGAGTTCACTCTCGCGACGGAGACTCTGGTCAGATGGGGCTTCGGGACGGGCGCCGAGCAGAACCTCGAGACGCCGGCGGAGTTCTTCGATGCCGCCGGCGAGATCGACTTGATCCACGTCGCTCTCGGCATCCAGGGCGGCAAGGGCTAAATGGTGCTTCGCGGAAAGCGTTCCGAGCAGTTTTTCTTCGATGGTGTCCTCGGTAATCAAGACGAAAACCTGGACCGGCTGTTCCTGCCCCATGCGGTAGGCTCGCGCGATGCGCTGTTCGAGAACCGCAGGGTTCCAAGGGAGATCGACATTGATAACTGTGTTCGCCGCCTGCAGGTTCAGACCGGTCGAGCCGGCGTTGGTCGTCAGGAACAAGCGGCAGGCGGGATTACTTTGAAATTCGTGGACCAGCCCCTGCCGCAGTTTTTGCGGCACCGAACCGTCAAGGCGGACGAAGGGAAGGCCACGCTTCTCCAGGAGGGGCTCGATCAGGTCGAGCATTGTGGTCCATTCCGAGAAGAGAAGCACCTTACGGTTCTCTTCTGAAAACAGCCGATCGAACAAATCGTCAAGTTCTTCGAGTTTCGACGAGTACCCGGGCGCCTCCTTGTCCACGAGGAATGTGCTGTTAGCGGACATGCGGCACATGAGCAGGTGCTTCTGCAGCCTAAGCAGGTCCATCTCGGTGAGAAACTTCTTCCTTGTGATTCTGTTGACGAGCCGCATGTGTGAACGGTGCAGGTCGATTTGTTCCTGGGTGGGCGTGATGCGGATGATTTCGTTCGTGCGCGGCGGTAGCTGCTGGCTTACGGACTGCCGCGTACGGCGGAGCAGCACCGGCTGGAGTTTCTCGCGTAGCTCGGCCAGATTCTTATAACCGAGCACTTTGCCCTTTTCGTCCACGACGCGGTGATGGTTGTAAAAACGAAACGCCGGGCCGAGCCGCCGGTCGTCGATGAACTGCACGACCGAATACAATTCGTCGAGCCGGTTTTCGAGCGGCGTGCCCGACAGCACGAGCGCGAACCGTGAACGAAGCCCCTTGATCATGCGGCTGGTCTTCGCCTCCCAGTTCTTGATGCGCTGGCCTTCGTCGAGAATGATGAGGTCCCAATTCACCCGTTCGATCGACAGGATGTCCCGCAGCACCTGCTCGTAGTTGCATACGGTAAAGAAGCAGTCGTTGGCGTATTGGGCGCCTCGAGATGCGATGCTGCCGGCAATCAATTGGCAATCGCGGTCACAGAAGCGCCGGATTTCGTTCCGCCACTGCGATTTCACCGAAGCGGGGCAGACGACGAGCACCTTCGATATACCAGCCTCGCGCACGAGCAGCTCCGACACCCCGATGGCTTGGATGGTTTTGCCAAGCCCCATGTCATCGGCAAGCACCGCGCGGCCGGCGCCGGCGGCGAACGCGATGCCGTCGAGCTGATACGGCAATAATTCGGCCTTGAGTAACTCGCGGCGCAGAGGGTGCGACTCCGGCTGGCGCCGGATCTCGGCGACTCGTCGCGCAATGCGGTCCTGCATCAGCTGCCGCTGGATGAATTCTTCCGCGTCGGGGTAGATGTTGATCGTGCGTCCGCGCCGCTCCAGATACTGAATCCGTTTGAGCAGGTCTGGCACGTCCTCGATGTCCCGGTCACGTAGCTTTCCAAGTACCTCGCTGGCCTCCGGATCGAGTCTTTCGGGGAGAAGGAGCCGAAGGGTCGCCTGATCGCGGTACTGCACGTGAACGCCAATCGTCCGCCGGCGGTAAGGCCGCTTCAGCTCCGTTTCAGTGAATCTCCTTTTTAGCTTCGCAAGCACGTGCAGGATATGCTTGCAGGTCCCGAGCGTGTTCGTGCGGAAGTCAGGACATGAGCAATAGGAGTCGCCCGGTTCGCGCCCGCGCACCGCGACGCGGTACGTCTTGCCGGAGATCGTGTTGCTCACGGCGTAATCGGTCCACGACTGTTCCGGTTCCGCTGACTTGACGATCATTCGCTCCGTGCGCGCCCGCTCCCGCCGCTCCTCAATGGCCCGTTCGATAAGTTCTCGTTCACTCAGGCTCTCGACCGGCACGCGCTCGGGCGGGGGCGCCGCAAGGCCTAGCGTCATCTTTTCGTCGAGAATGAACGAGAAAGCCGCCCCGACATGCTCGCACAACGACTCGCACATTGTGCAGTGCCACCGCAGCCGGCCGTTAGACGTATCCATAAGGCTGATCGTGACAACAGGCTGGGATTCACTTTCGCCAGGCGCCAGCGGGAACTTAAGGCGGAACAAATCCTCACTCAAGTACACGTCTTCCTCGATGCGAAAATCCCAGCTATCCCCAGCCCGCAGCAACTTCGGCCCGTCGCTTCCGAGCAGCTTGAGCGTCTGCTGGTACGACAGCCGCGAGAGCCTGTCGATGAGCGTTAGTTCTGTGCTCTTCTTCGCTGGGGTAGAATCAACTTGCGACATGCCAGATCCACCCTTCCTTCATACAGCGGCCCCTAATCAAACTGCTGCAACGCCGCTGCGAATTTCATGCCCGCGATGCCAGTCAGAGTCGCTTCTTTCTGTGGAAATCCTCGATAACTTTCAGCGCTTGCTTGTAGTCATGACAATGAATTCCGCCGTGCCATTTTTTGCCAATCACGAGTTTTGCGCTCGATGGCCACCATTCGGCCAGGAAACCTCCGTCCGCGATCTGCCAATGATGCCCTTCATTGGTTATCCTTAGCGTCAGTCCCCGCTGCCGACACCACCGGCGAACGTTGGCCTCCTGTTCCAGATTTGCGCTTAGACGACGCGCATGGCGTATTCTGAAGTCCTCGCCTCGGTAGTACGGAACGATACGGCTCCTGCCGGCGCTCACAGTGTCGGGGATCGATCTTTTTCGACTCATTCGCGACGTCCCTTCTTCAAGCTTCCTTAGTAACGAAAGTCGGGGCCAGTCAGATAAGGTCCAGCCTGAGGCACCAGGTTGAGCTTCTCAAAGTAGCACCAGTTGCTATCGATCGGGAGGAGGCCGTCATCGAACGCGACAGCAGGGCTAGGCGCTCTCCCAGCGCTGAGGTGTGAACATTGTGTCACAACGAACCGTGTTGGCGGCGCGTCAAGGATCGCAGGATTGCATCAAGCATACCATCAAGATCCTTAGCAACTGCTTCAGCAAGGAATTGCAGCATAATCCAGGTTCCACTCCAGTTTCAAGCGCCCGAATCTGTGGGATCTGTGGAAAGTGGTGCGCGGAGACCAGCTCCGGCGGCACCGTCGAATAGGGTTTGCAAAGATGGATCGGTTTCGAGCCTGTCGGTGTGCCTTAGCCTGACTTCCGTGATCGTCGGAGTGAACTGTTTTGCCTCCGCGAGAGCGGCCTGACCCGCACGAACAATGGGACCGCATTCAACCCATAATCGACCACATTTTGGAATCGAGTGATGACGACTTCGTGCTGAACAAGCTCGTGGAGATCTCGGCTACAGGCGAGTGGGAAATTCGCGAGATTCCTAAACCCTGATCAACATCAGCTTTGATAACTTTACACAAGACTCAGGCTGAATATTTTTCGGCGCGCCCGTCCGAAGCTTGGGAAGCTCCCGTTCTGCCAATAACGTGACACAGACTCCCTGCACTTGGAAGTGCTCGTCGATTGTGCGACACAGAGACTCGCAATCCTCCAAGTCGAGTGCGATTGCCGGCACGGTCGCCAGTTCATCGACGAGATCTGCGATCAGCGTGCCACAAGGATGCGGACGGAATTCTCGGTAATCACAGGTGCCATCAGGCTGGGGATGAAGCGAAAGACTTTTGAATCTTTTCCAGTACCGGCCTCGTACGCAAACACTTGCTAACAGCCTCGCTGGGGGTAACAACGCGGGCTTCAACCCCCTTCGATCAGATTGTTTGCCTATTCGGCCCGCAAGGCCTCGACCGGATCGACTCCTGCTGCCCGTCGCGAGGGCAGATAGCACGCCAGAAAGGCCGTGGCCGCGAGTCCGCAAGACACAGCGATGTACGTGACCGGGTCCATGGCTTTCACGCCGAAGAGTAAGGATGACATCAACCGCATCACACCAAACGACACGAGAAGTCCAGCCACCAGGCCGATGCTTGTCAGCAACATACCCTGCCGCACGAACATCCCTGTCAGCGTCGGCAACTGCGCCCCTAGAGCGATGCGAATCCCGATCTCCCGCGTTCTCTGCGACACCGAGTAAGCAATCACGCCGTAAATTCCCACTACTCCAAGCAGCAGCGCCATCCCGCCCGCTACTCCAAGCGTGATCAGCGTGAACGAGGTCCGCGCGAGTGACCTGCGATAGAAGTAATCGGCGGTATGCACTTCCGCGAGCGGGAGATTGGGATCCACCGACCACACCGCCTGACGGACCGCGGCCATCAATGCCTCCGATCCAGCGCGACGGCTACGGATGGCATAAGCCACACCACGCCGCACGGACAGGGTATCGCTCTCGAAATTGCTCATCATCAGCGGCCAATACGCCGCCTTCGTTGGCTTCTGGTTCACTCCATCGTCGTAAACGTCCCCCGTTACACCCACAATCTCCCGCCAATCATCCTTCGAGCTGACGCGGATGCGTCTGCCGATCGCGTCGCCGGCAGTTGGCCAATACTCGCGCGCCACGTTTTCCGAAACGATGGCCACCGGAAGTTTCTGGTACGTGTCCTCCCACGTGAACTCGCGTCCCGCCACCAACGGAATCTGCACCGTGCCTAGGAATCCCGGCGACATGAACTTGAACTGCAGCAGCGGCGGAAGCTCGCCTTCTGCGTACGTGCGGCCTTCCGCGAAAATCGGATCATGCCAGCCCTGGTTGTCCATCGGAATCTTCGTGCCGATGGCCACCGACTCCACGCCCGGAATCGCCGCAATCTTTTCCTGAATCTCCTGCTCGAAGCGCAGCACGCGCTCGTCTTCTTTCACTTCTGTGTTCGGGATGTAGATCCGGAACGTCTGCACCCGCTCCGGCTGCGCAAATCCCGGATTTACGTTCGTCAGCGCTCGGAACGTCCGGATCATTAGCCCCGAGCAAATCAGCAGCACCAGCGCCAGCGACACCTGCACTACAACCAGCACATTACGAGCCCGGTGCTGCTGCCGGCTCTGGCTTAAGGCCCGCCCCCCTTCGCGAATTCCCGTGCTCAAATGTGCCCCCGCATACTTCAGCACTGGAATCGACCCGAACAGCACGCTGGCCAGCACCGCGATCGCGAGTGTAAACAGCAGCACCGTCCCATCGATGCCGATCTCCTGTAGCCGCGGAATTCCCGAAGGCGCCAGTGCCACCAGCACCCGCAACGCGCCGTACACTAATCCCAGGCCCAGCACGCTGCTCAGGAATCCGATAATCAGACTTTCAAACAGCAACTCGCGCGCGATGCGCCCCCATCCCGCGCCCAGTGCCGATCGCAACGCCAGTTCCTGGCGGCGTCCTTCAATCCGTACCAGCATCAGGTTCGTGACGTTGGCACATACAATCAGCAGCACCATCCCGATCGATCCCATCAGCACCCACAGTACGTCCCCAATATCTCCCACGACCTCCGCTCTCAGCGGCTTCGCATTTGGTCCAATGTGCGCGTCTTCAAATAACTTGATGCTGAATCCCGGTGGTGCGTCGAAGCTCCTCATCACGATGGGTAGCATCCGCGCCATGTCCGCATTGACTTGCTCGATCGTTACCCCCGACTTCAACCGCGCCACGCCGTTGTAGCTGAAGTTACCGAGGTTGGTTTTGTTTCGGTCGAATTGGAAGGGAGTGACAATCGCCGGATCGGAACGGTCGAGGAAATGAAACCGTTTCGGCATCACGCCGATAATCTGGCGCTGCTTTCCATCCACCACGATGGTCTTGCCAATTACAGACGGATCGCCGCCGAACTTGCGACGCCAGTAACCATAGGTCAGCACGGCGGTATTGGGGACGCCTGGAGAATCGTCCGCTTTGGTGAACACGCGCCCCAACATTGGCGGGATGCCCAGGATTGGCAGCATGCCATCCGTGACGATGAGCGCGTCGACCCGCTCCGGCTCGGCTGTGCCCGTCACGCTGACGGAATCGCCCTGATAGAGGCCAATATCCTGAAACGTGGCGCTCTGTTCCCGGAAGATAAAGTAGTCCGAGGGAGACAGTTCGAAATCCTTGATGTTGATCCCAGGCGCCGTCAGCCGGACCGCCGCCAGTTGCTCCGAATGTGGGTAAGGCAGAGGCTTCAGCAGAACGCCTTCCAGTACGCTGAACACTGCCGTGTTCGCGCCGATTCCCGCCGCCAGGGTAATCAACGTGATGGCGGTAAACACCGGTGACCGCCCCAGCCTGCGCAGCACCTGTTTGAACTGACCCCCTATTGTCGCCATTACTAACCTCCCAGCCGGCCAATATCCGATGGTACGCCCTCTGGCCTGGCGGCTCCGCGCACGCAAAGCCCATCACAATCGACCCCTTACAAGTCAGTACGTCACGCGGCCCTAGAAGTTCCCGGCTTCGTAGTGGCACTCAGCGGTTTGGGAGGGTTTATTGCTTGAACAGTCGATGACTCCCAAGGTCTCGTTCTGGCGGAAAAATCGGGACTTGTAGGGATTTCGTCATCTTCTGTGACTCTACTACGTCCATTCTAAACGGGGCGAGAGCCGGGCAATCCAACGGTTCTGCATCTTAGCGGCACTAGCGGGACGTTTGGGGCTCGTCGACGTGCCGCTCCGTCCTGCGGAAGATGAGGTGATCTAGAGAGAACTTACCTGGCCCCGTCGCGGCGACTGCCAGTGAGGCCAAACCCAAGACCAAAGGGAGCTCATATTCCCGTACAGCATAAATGCCTTCGTTGAAGTTGTACTTCCACATTGCTACTGCCATCTCCAGCAGCAAGATTATTCCTACGACTGGCGTAAAGAGTCCGAGTGCGATAGCCAACCCACCAAAAAATTCAATCACACCTGCGACGTACACAAAATACGCAGGCAGCCCGATGGACTGAAAAGACTCGACGAGTCTTTCCGTGCTTCCGAATAGTTTCGGGTAGCCGTGATAAATGAAGACTAAGCCCAAGCCACACCGCAACAGAAGTAGCGTCAGCGGTTCCCATTTTTTCAAAAAGTTCATGACGGTCTCCAGCGCTGCGGACTTAATTCCCGGTGAGGATACCGCACATCTTGTTGCTATGAGGACTTTACCTGTTTGCCGACCAGGGGTTACCCGGATTTTCGCGTTAGAAGGTTGTTCGGCGGAGAAAAACTGTTTACAGCGAAGAGAATCGCAGAGTATCGCTCCAAGACTCCGGAATCGGAATGCGAATTGGTCTTGCAACTTCAGTAGAATCGAATGATTAGCAAGGATGGGTCCCTAACTCAGTTTAGTTGAGCGTCTGCCCCTTCGGCAGAGGCTAGAGGCCGCCAAAATGGTATCGTACCGTCCGATAAATGATTGGAGCTGAAGCGCCTCATTCAGTTCGGCGCGGCGAGTTGGCCGTTCGTAAGAAGCCTCGAATCCACGATGCCGATCTCGACCCGGCGGTTAGCAGCGCGTGCCTGTTCGCTGTCCCCCGGAACGCGCGGGTCGGACTTGCCAAAGCCCTTGGTGGTCATGATCGTCGGGGAGATTCCAGCCTGCACCAGGAAGTCGCGGACGGCTTCGGCGCGGCGTTGGGACAGTTGTAGATTGTAGGTCTGCGTGCCGATATCGTCCGTGTATCCGTAGACAGCAATCGTATATCCCTTGAGCGTCATTAGGATCCCGGCGATGCGATTGAGCATGTCGCGGTATTCCGGCTTAACGTAGGCCTTGTCAAAGTCGAACCGGACCGATTTGCTGTCCAGCGTCATTACCAGTCCCATCGCCGTGCGACGCGTTTCGGCGATCTGCGAGAGAGCCTGTTGCAGTTGTGCGAGTTCCGCCTCTCGCTGTTGGCGATATTCTTCAGCCTGCTGTGTGGCTTGGTTCGCCCTTTGCTGCTCAGCGGCGGCCTGCTGGCGGGCAAGTTGCGCCTGGGCCTCCGAGTTCTCCTGGGCCTGCTTCGCCAAGTCACGCTGTTGAGCGGCCGCCTGTGCGTTACTAGCAGCTTGCGAAGCTTGCTGAGTCAGCGTCTGGGATTGGTCCTGTGCGCGCTCGACTAGCCGGCGGAACGCTTCCGTCTGTTGGCTGAGCTGCGCCACCTCGCGCTCCAGGCGACGGACCGATCTTAGATAAAGAAACGCCAGAACCAGGCTGAGTCCGATTGCAATTACTGCCAGAGCGAGCGCTAACTTCCCGTGAGACTTGGCAGGTGCAACCGCAAGTCCAGATTCATCGGGCTCTGGTGCCTCGGGTAAAAAGCCCATAATTCCGTAATTTTAGCGCGGAATCAAAGATTGAGGCAAAACACATCCCTGCCATCAGATGACCAATGTTGGCGGGCGACGCGATTTGATTCATGGTGAAGCACAAGGGCCAGCTTCGTGCCCATCCAGCTGTTTGGGCCCGAGACTGTCATGCGCGATTCGGAAATCGTCCGGGAAAAACAGTTGATTCAGATCAGAACACCGAACGTCGGCGTTGGGACGGTGAAGAAGTCCATCGCCGGAATGGCCTCGCGATTGTTTCTGAGAAACGTCAACCATCGGTTCACGGGATCTGGATCTCTCGGGGCTCGCCGGATCGATTGCGAGACACTCCTTTCCGAGACGTCGAAACCCAGTTTGACCATTTCGCCGTGAATGCGCGGTGCTCCCTAGGTCGGATTCTCGGCAACCATACGGAAGATCAAGGCGCGAATCTCTTTGCGATAAATATGTAAAAGGCCGAAGGCTGCGAGGAGTGGGAATCCGCTTTGTCCTCGTTGACTTCCTTCCGACACAACCTAAGACAAGTCAATGAATCCTGCGGCAAGCCGCGCCGAATTTGGGCAAGTCACCGCGATCTCGTCCATGCGGATTGCGACGCAAAACCTTGCCCGGCACCCCCCGGGCACTTTGTGGAGTCGAGGTGTGACGCGAACTCCTGGGACGACAGGAGCCACCTCACGGGTGGGGTTGTGCAACGCAGTACTAGCTAATTGATGAAAATGGAATATACCAGCAACTGTAATATACCAGAGTCGAACGAGCTATCGCGGCGATCATGGCCGACTTGAAAACAAAGGACTTGGCGCAGCGACTCAGCCATCGTTGCTTCTCCACTTCTTTCATGAAGTTTCGCGGGCCGGAGGCCCTAAAGGGCAGATGGGATGAGAAGGCCGGTCTCCGCGGGATGCGATACGCTCCCAATGTTCGACGCGCTCGAGGCGCAATAGAAAAGGAGACCGGCTATGAAAAAGACTAGCACTGTTCGGGTAAATGGAAACGCGATTTTCAAAGGGCACAAGCTCACGATTGGTATGGACCTCGGCGATTGCTGGTCGTTCTACTGTGTTTTGGATGAAGCAGGCAAAATCATTCTGGAACAAAGAGTGGCGACGACAGCGGAAGCGATGAAGCAGACATTTGAAAGGATACCGCGGAGTCTCATCGCCATGGAGACAGGAACACATTCGCCTTGGTCAGCCGGCTGTTAACGGAACTGGGCTACGAAGTGCTCGTGGCGCACGCACAAAAGGTGGAATTGATCACCAAGAGCGATCGAAAAGATGATCGACACGATGCGCGGACACTGGCACGGCTGGCGCGAATTAGGCCTTCGACCAGTCTCGTTACGGCAGGAGCTCGAGCGGTCGTAAGAAGCGCGGGCCCACACGAATTGCGGCGAAGTCGCGCCGATCGGTGGTCAGCACTCGATAGACTTTGCGCCGCTCAGTAAGGGCGACTACCGTGCCGTCGACCAATCCAAGATCGAGCTCCTTGAAGATGGCGTCGAATTCGAGCGCGCGAACAAGATCGGAGGGCAGCGGCAGCTCGTACTCGTAGCGTGTCGCTGGATCGAAGATCTCGGCGATCAGCTTGCGCATGGCCGCCCGATTGTCTCTGAGGAAGTAGTCCACCTCAGCGAGCACCAGCGCTGGCACTATCACGACGGTCGCGGCGGTCAGACTCGTTTGGTAATCCGGAAAGGTCGGTTTGTGATCAGGCGTGCGGGCGAGTGCCTTGAGGAGCCCGCCCGTGTCGGCGATGATCGGGCCACTCAATCTTCGAGATCCCGAAACAGCTCGGATTCGTCTCCCAGCTTCGTTTCCGTGGACTCAAACAGTAACGTAGAGGGCGGGCGGCGACCAGTGTAGTACCGCGAGGCAACGACGCGCAGGCCTTTCCGCACCAGTTCCGAAGCGGAGTGCCCCGCCGCTCTCGCGCGCTTCAAAGCGCGAACATCCTCTTTGTGCAAGCGAATCGTTGTCGAAATCATCCGCGCCATACACTCACCATACAACAAAATAAACGAACTCGCAACGACCTAAAGGAGACCCGGGAGACCCCAAAAGGTTGCTCACGGGAGGGCCGCCGTAAGTGATCTTTGTGAATGCAGTTGAGAAATGGCGGAGAGGGAGGGATTCGAGCCCTCGTTGGAGGTGTGGCGGTGCGGCCGGACAGATCAACCGAACCTGTGATTACCGAAAACTCCGTCCGGTCTGAAAACACAGGGGTTCATTCATGAGAATCATAGTGGCTACCACGATGAGCTCTCTTTTCGTCGCCCTTTTCGCTTTTGTGGCCTCCAGTTCTCGAACGCAGGAGTTCGATTTTGATAGCGCGCTTCTGACCGAGGCCATCAAAGCAACATTCCAGCGAAGAGGAACTCAAGTGCCATCCAGCACGCCCTGGCCTCAACAAGAGCGGTCTTGACGTCGACCGACAAGATCCGAATCGGGCATTCCTCAGCGCTCATGACTTCGCCTCCGGGTCTTTCCCAGCGAGCTTCTCAACCAGCCACGACTGGCGTCGCACAGATGTCTCGTAAGCCCGCGATGCAGAAATGCTCAGCTCAAGTTCTGTACCCGAATCAAGCTCGCTCCACACCGCCAGTTTGCCGCCCATCAGCTTGGCGCGTTCCCGCATGCCGCGCAAACCGTAGTGTCCGGGCTGTGCGTCTTTACTGAGAACCTTCGGGTCAATTGCGAAACCCGCCACTGCCAGCACACAGATGTGCGGATGATTCAGGCTGGAGATGGTCTTCGCTTCGCGCTCGAACCGCTACTTCCGCGCCGGGTCCGCCGACATTTCCTTCGGCAAGATCTTAATCGCCACGTCACGTCCGAGTCGTGAATCCTTGGCGCGGTACACCTCTCCCATCCCGCCAGCACCTAGCAGTCCCGCCACCTCATGGGGTCCGAGTTTTGTACCTGGAGCAAGAGGCATAAAATGCCGGGATTATAACCTTAGGCAGACCTTTTGGCGTCCTGGGGTGATAGTGTTGCCCAGTTCGAACCAATCGTGGTCACGACAACGGGCGGCCTCAATGGTGAGGTCATTTCTACCCCGGTCCCGGTCAGGGCGAGCTGCCTAGTCCAGATCAACTTGTCCACCATCCTTAATATATATGTGCGTCACACTCGCACTTGGGTTCCTGCCCTCTAAAGTCTCCGTGCTCTGTGAAAGCAATGATCGTATTCGGGCATCCCCCACCGAGAACCGCGACGTCTTTCGTCGCGGCTGAAGATTTGGCGAGAGACAGCCGTCGTTACACTCGGCTTTCAGGAAGTTTCGCGGGCCGAAGGCCCCAAAAGACAAGTTACCGATTTTCCGACGCCCAGTTTGCGCCTTGTTTGTTAACACTGACCGTTAGGCCAGTAGACTCCACGCAAATCATCAGTCTAGATTAGGGTATCGTCCACGTTCAGAACCTTAGGACTTCGATGAAGCCAGCATTTGCAACGGGGAGAACCACTGACACAGTAGAACTCGATCCTATGGATGAGTTTAGGAAAGGTGTCGAGCTCCTCAAGAATGAATACCCCCAAAAAGCACTGGTGAGCTTGCGACGTGCGTACGAAAGCGACAAGCATAATGCCTACTACAGTTCGTTTCTTGGATTGGCGATCGCGCGTGCGCAAGGCAAGTGGCATCAAGCATCGGAGCTTTGTGAAATTGCGGTACAGCTAAGACCGAAAGAAGTCCAGTTCCACCTGAATCTGGGAGAGGTGTATGCATCTGCAGGGATGCGCGAGAAGGCTTTAGATAAGCTGGACCACGCCTTGGAATTATTCGGCGAAGATACACGATTAAAGAATGCGCGCAACAAGGTGGTGAACCGTCGTACTCCGCTACTGCCTTTCTTGGGCCGCAAGCATTTCTTGAATCGCAAACTCGGTAAATTGCGGCACCGCATATCGAAGGGTGTAGGCAAGTAAGAAGGCTCTCTATCGATGCATGCCGAAACAATCCCCTCATCACCAACAACACCATACATGTGCCGTTCACAATCTCGTCGAGATATTTTCATTCTAGCTGCCCTGGGCGGAGCCTATTTCGTCGCTGGTAAGCTTGGTCTGAAACTCCCCTTTGTACATGCATCGAACTGCAAAACAAGAAAGAGAAAAGCAAGCGTTAAGGACTTCATGGCTGCCTCCTAATCTCGTAAAAAAGCTGGATAGAATGCGACATCTAGCCAAAATCGAGAGATCTCTGTTTCACCAGGACATCGCGATGCAGTGCCTTGAAACAATGCAATCCGCTAGCAAACAGCAAGGAGCCTTGGCCGGTTTCTTCAACCCTTGCAAAGCCCAGCTAACTAACCGCCCAGGTGCGCGCGATGAGTTAATCAGATTTGTCTTTCTTAATTCTCTTGCGCCAACGCCATGCAGCGAACAGTCGCGCAGATTAGCGCTTCGAACCTTGCACAAGCCCCTCACTGAGCGGGGAGCAGCGCATTGTCGAGGATATAGTTTGCCACTTGGATTCCCGTTGCCTGACCGTCGTCGCACGCAGAGCGGAAGTGAATGCCGGCGAAGATTCGAGCATTCTTAACTTCGTCCAGTGCCTGTGAAAAGCTCCTGAAGGAACGGGTCACGCCAATCAGGAGATCGTTGTCCATTGTGAAATGCGTGTTTTCGCCGAAGAAACTGGCGAGCACAACGGCTGCTGCACCACTAACAGTCGAGTGGCCAGAGGGGTACTCCGGATGGTTTGGAGTCGCAAAGAGCGGCATCCATGACGGATCAGCGATTGTGGCCGGGTTGCCGTCGGTGTCGGCTAGTGGAATCGCGGTTACTGGGCGCCAGGAGACGTAATGGTATTTCGCTTCCCAGCACGCGATAGCAGCGTCCGCCATAGCAAGATCGAGCAACGCCAGAACCCGTGCACTCTCCAGCAACGCATTGCGGCGCTCTCCCCAGCGGCCAGAATCGTCGTCCCCGTCTTGGTCACCCCGCTCGATGAGCGAGTCAGCGACGTGGTTCCATAGGTAGGTTGCCGTGCTCTGAGCCCAGAACCAGGAATAGATCGTCTCATCCCCGGTGCGAACGGGGCTCGAGATGCTGCCCATCGTTTTGGTTTCGTTGAAGTCGGAGGCATAGCGAGCGCTCGTCAGGGCTGGAGGTCCGTTCGGGCGAAATTGGGATGGTGAGCCGATTACCCAGGGCGTCATGTATGCGAACTGAGGGCCGGCTCCCGGCAAAAGACCGGGCGGTGTGGGGCGCCATTCTCCAACTGCTGTCCCACCAAGGAACGGGGCCGGGGCCGGCGTGAAGCCGTCGGTGGCGCGCCAGGACAGGATGCCGTTTGCAGCAGCCTGGCCCCAGGCGATTCCGCTGGCGATGCCCGCACTTGTTTCATGCGGATCACTTGCGATGGCTGTCAGCGACACGGCGAGCCGCGCGTCGAACGTGTTCTTTTGCGCTGGATAGAGTGCCACCAACGCCGTATATGCCGCTGCCACGGCCGCAGAACGGCGTGACGCATCGGCGGCGCCGCCCGGTGGCATGTGGACCGGGGCGTACTTTCGCTCGATACCGTTGACGGCGTCGAACACAGAAGCCTGCACGATCGCGGCGACGCGCGACATCACTAACGGCGTGGTGCCGCCAACTGTACCCGCGCGCAGCATGTGTTCATTCCAATCAGTCACATCATCGGCTCCCGCGATTGATGACACCGAGAGAAGCATCGCTAAGCCAAGTACCAATACATAAAGTCTTTTCAGTAGTGGCATTTCTTGTTTACTCCTCTTCATATTCTTTCTCCTTACTAAATTGCCCGTTCGTGGTGACGCATACCAGGGTCATTGCCAGACGGTGAACGCTACCGCAAGAGATTGTTGGGACCTCACGTATCAGCCTCCCGAATTTGATTGAGATTGTTCTCAAGGGCATCCTTCGCCCAAAAAACCATCTTCTTATTTTTCGAGAGACCTCGCCCCACCCTAAGAACTACGAGGACGGTGAGTTCATGAAGGAGAGGAAAGAAGCTCTAGCAGCGACAAACACAGGCGAGATCAAGCAACTTCGACGTGATCAGATGATGAGCACCACTCGGGCGCATCGGCAAATGGAATGCGGCAACTATGAAAATCGGGGATTGCGGGATGGGGAGACTGACGATTCTTTGTGCATTGGCCGAGCCATGCAGCCTCAGGACGCCATCAACATCGTCGGTCTGATCTGGGGTGATTAGAACGTAGGCGATCGAAAAGATCGCAACCACAACCAATGCAACGCTTGCACCCCGCATCATGGCGGAGACTGATAGCATCAGTTATTGTCCCTGTCAAGGAATAACGACTTGCCTACTTGCCCAGCAGGGCGGATTCGTTCAGGCATTTACCCCCCCATAAGACGTAAACGGCTATAGTTTGGTCTGGACATTCCCGGCTCCTGTATTCTCGCACCGGAATGCACCCTGCGAGCGTTGAGTCGGCTTCGCGTGCTCAGCTGCGCGAGATCGTGGTCCAGCTGGTTCGTTCCAGCGAGCAGCACCGCTACCAGGAGCTCATGCGAGAGCACCGCTATCTGGGCGATTGGAGCGCGCGGACAGTGTTGAGGCGCTCGGGCGTGAAAACCCCCGGTGCTCCAAGATTCCGGAAGAATCGGAATGCGAATTGGTTTTGCAACTTCAGTAGAATCGAATGATTAGCAAGGATGGGTCCGTAACTCAGTTTCGTTGAGCGCCTGCCCCTTCGGCAGAGGCTAGAGGCCGCCAAAATGGTATTGTACCGTCCGATAAATGATTTAAAATCAATGCAGCTAGTGCGCCCGTAGCTCAGTTGATAGAGCGTCTGCCTTCTAAGCGCGGCCTCCGGCTCCAACAACTCCATCGAATATTTCTAACTATCAATGTTTCCAACAAATCGGGGCGTCTGCTTTTCGCTCAAAGCTAACCCCAAGTGATGGAAAAGATAGAGTTTTTGCACAGTTATTGCACAGCGCCAACGCGAGCCGGAGCGTCTGCTTTGGGCGCAGGCGACCTTAAATGTCCACAAACGTTCGAGCGAAGTCGCCGGGTCCGTCATATCCCAACGAAATCGTAGCGCTATCCAGGGAAGTCTGCGATCACCTAAAAAGCATCAATAAGGATTATCCTGACGAGGTGCTGAATTTGATTAAGCACTCTGCGCATGCCGTGGACAGAGCCCCTAACCGTTTCAGTGAATCCCATTTCGGCGGCGAAGCCGGATTGTGGCTTGCGACTTACATGCGCGATCTCGTGAACACGCAGATTCGCTTGCTGCTGCACTTCATGTAAGTGGAACGGTAACTTCAGGAGGACTAACAAACGGACTTTTCGGAGGACAAATTGTCATTGAAAATCTTATAAAGCTATGATATATAACGTTTTGTAATGAAATCTAATGCGGACATTGATGCGGACATCATGGCGGCAGTTGATCGAAGAGAGTCGACTGACCTCATGGAGCCTTTGCTCAGCGGTGAAACCTCCCGTCACCGCGGCGCGCTCACCGACCTCGCGGTCGAACTGGCGCAGAAGGCAGCGGGGTTTCGCCGGAGCCTGCCAGAGAGTCTAGTAACCTCACTCGCCGACCTCGTGCGGGCGATGAACTGCTACTACAGTAATTTGATCGAAGGGCACGACACTCATCCTATCGATATCGAGCGTGCCCTCAAAAACGATTATAGCAAGGACCCCCGCAAACGCGATCTGCAGCTCGAAGCGAAAGCACATATCACTGTCCAGAAATGGATTGACGGCGGCGGCCTGAGAGGGCGCGCGGTCACCAGTGACGGCATCCGTGAAATCCATCGCCGTTTCTGCGAACTTCTGCCGGAGGACCTGCTGCGGGTGGAAGACCCGCAAAGGAAAGAACGTGTAAAAGTTGTCCCTGGCGAACTGCGTCGACGAGATGTGAAGGTCGGCACCCATGTCCCCGTCAGCCCCGGCGCAGTGCCACGCTTTCTGAGGCGTTTCGAGGAAGTCTACGGACACCTGAACAGAACAGATTCCATTCTTGGTGCTGCAACAGCGCATCACCGCCTGCTCTGGATTCACCCGTTTCTAGACGGCAACGGACGGGTTGCCCGCCTCATGTCGCATGCGATGCTGTTGGAAACGCTCGATACGGGAGCCGTCTGGTCGGTAGCGCGCGGTTTGGCGCGAAATGTCGAGGCTTACAAAAAGCACCTTGCCGATTGCGATGGACCCCGTCGTAACGACCTTGACGGCCGCGGCCAGCTGAGCGAGGAAGCGATGGCGGAATTCACCAGATTCTTCCTGCGCGTGTGTATTGATCAGGTCTCCTTCATGGAAACCCTGGTCCAGCCGGATCGGCTGCGTACGCGCATCGTTATGTGGGCGGAGGAAGAATTCCGACTCGGCAATCTGCCACCCAAATCAGGCAGCATCCTCGAAGCCGTCCTCTACCGTGGAGAACTGCCACGCGCCGACGCCGCTGGCGTGGTGGGTACCGGCGACCGCCAGGCGCGACGCATCGTTTCGGCACTGATCGAGAAGGGCGTGCTTGTCTCAGACAGTCCGCGCGCGCCGCTGCGTCTCGTCTTCCCAGCAGCGCTGGCCTCACGCTGGATGCCGGGATTGTTTCCCGAGAAGACCAGTCATGGTTGAGCGATTAGATCTGAGCTTTCCGACACCGGAAGAGAGAGATATTTGATCGCGCAGTCGTCGTCTCCTCCGTGACTGGACGGAGAAACCAGTCAGAGTGGCCTTGGGCAGGTCAGCGGTGATTTCGCTGTGTTCTTCGGGGAAACCTTTTTCTTCCATTATGCGTTCCATGGATAGGGGTGTGCGTTCATCGAGAGCGAATGAACGCCGCGCCGTACTCGTAAATCACGCTTCCGACATCGGGTGAAAAACGGGGAAAGCATGGCTAGCAAGACCGTGCATCGAAGTCAGCCGGCCCTAGTGAATGCTGTTGACCCTCTCGGCAGGCCCATAGAACCCCGTGTCCTTTCCGTTGCTCAAGACATTGCTCCTGAGGCCGTTTCCTACGCTCAAAAGTCCCTCGCCGATCCCTGTGTTGCCGTGAACCTCTTGGAGGAAGCAGCAGCCACCGTCTCGGAAGCAGTTCTTGCGAAGCAGCTTGCCGAACGGCCACCTGTCCGGAACATGCGCGCCTACCTGTATCGTGCCTTCCTAAGGAGATTGTCCGCAACGAGGCAAGCCGAAATTCGCCTTGAAGAAGCATTTGAAGAACGGTTGCGGTTGAATGAAGTCATGAGTTTCGAAGAGAAGATGGAGGCTCGCCCCCTTCTCAAACAGATCATCTGCATGTGAGACCGGAAGACCATGTGGATTGTCTGGGAACGAATTGAGGGTCGATCCTGGGACGAGATCGCCTCCGACTGTGTCACGACGAATAGCGCGGCGAGGTTGCTTTACAGCAGAGCTTTGCGAGAGATACGCGAGGCGCTGGAAACCAACCCGCGAGAGTACATTGAAAAACTGCGACAAGAAGAGCGCAGACGCCAGCGAGAAGCGCGCCTTATCAATCGGATCGAAACCCTCTTTGGCTGGCTGCTATTCCGGGCAGTTGGCGTGCGTTCGGCTTTAGGAGTCAGGTTTCGAATCACGTGGCACGAACGGGAAGCTATGCTCGCCGATATCGATAACATGTGCTCGTAGAAGTCTCATCTTTTGATAGCTCTCCCGGCCAGACTCACCTTTTCTAGAAAAGTCCGACACATTTTTCAAAATAAAGCCTCTGTAACTATGAGGGGAGTTCTCGCTATATCGCTCTCCAAAGCTCGGCGGAAGCCGCAGAGTCCGCGGTGAGCCGCCCGGCGAAGTAGCGTTTGGTTCGCAGATCCCGAACTGAACGCGCGGGCTAGAACCCGTCGAAAAGCCTCGGGGGGACGGGCGGGGCTGTTTGCTGACGACAGCGGTTCTTCCTTAATTCATTTCACGACGGCACGAGGAGATTGCTGTGAGAGGACCGGGGAAAACTGTGCTTCAAACGGACCGAAACAACGAAACGAATTTCTACATGAAGGAGGAGGCCAAATCATGATCGCGGATGCAATCCTTATGGCTTCGCGTTCAAATCGCTGCCTGCGCACCGGATCGGCCGAAAACTCCGCCGGCAAAATCTTCACCGCCACATCGCGCCCTAAGCGCGTGTCCCGCGCGCGGTACACCTCGCCCATCCCGCCCGCACCGAGTGCGTCCAGGATCTCGTAAGGTCCCAACC
>Ga0307477_10000840_pt1 | contig 29681 bp, 19 predicted proteins | sample atmos_gasesECM2C_FD_203316 | JGI IMG/M metagenome (GOLD analysis project Ga0307477, IMG submission 203316) | Hardwood forest soil microbial communities from Morgan-Monroe State Forest, Indiana, United States - atmos_gasesECM2C_515 | ecosystem: Environmental > Terrestrial > Soil > Temperate...
CTTTATGGACTACGATCTCGGTTACATAGATCTGGAGGAAAAAACCTTGCAGCCACTAGATAACCCTTTTGGCCCAAAGGTGTAAAGTATGTCTCCGGAACGTTCTGTAAAGGATCTCTTCGGACTGAACATTTGGGATTCTGGAGCCGAGAGTGGGAGTTGAACCCACGACCTGCCGATTACGAATCGGCTGCTCTACCACTGAGCTACCTCGGCCCTTGAAAATAAAGGACTTATTCTCCCGGTTCAACCCTTCCGTATAACTTGCGTTTCAACCTATCCGAATTTCGGCGGCGCGATACCTTACTTTTAATTACGAATGAGCCGCCTATTCGGAGCCGACCTCTGCTCCATTGATCGGCGACTATCGCTTTTCCATTTTCCATGCCGCTCTCACTTCTCCTGAAGCGCACCAGGGAAAACGAATCGCACGCCAGATAAAAGACGGCGACTTGATTGTAGCTTCATCTGATTCCGTTCGCAAGCGCTTGAGATTACTGGCTTTGGCGCCGACCATGCCGTTTAACTGCCAGCAGCTCGAAAGACCGCCAGGACAGAAACGGCGACCCCAATCAAACAATTCCGCTCAGAGTGTTGTCATATATTAAGGATTATACGCTGGATCTTTCCGCTTCAGTATTACGCGGAACTATGGTCTGCGTTTCCACGCACAATTCCGTCAGACCGGAGCGCAGCCGACCTCAACTCGGTATGCTCTGTGATTGATGCTAAAAGGCTCATGCTGCTGCTGGCATTTCGATCCCAACGCGTCTAGTCTATTTGACACAGAGGCGCATTACGATGACCATTCGGGTTGAACTCAATCCAGAGATGGAAGCCCGTCTCGTTGTAAAGGCGCGTTCTCAAGGTGTGCCTTTGGAGAAGCTGGCGGAGCGACTTCTCAAAGAGGCTTTGACTGTGCGTTCCCTGCCTCACGGTGTACTGACGGTCGATGAATTTCACCACATGCTTGAAGGCATGGCAGAGGGATCGGAAAAACTGCCGAATTTGCCCACTGAAAGCTTCTCGCGGGAAAGTTTCTATGAGGACCGGCTAGATGGCAGGGACGCCGTACCTCCTCGATAGCAACATCCTTTTCCGTTGGGTCAAGCCGGACCACAACGATTATTCTCTCGTAGTCTCCGCCATCGAAGCCATTCTTCGACGCGACGGCGAGCTTTGCTATACCTCGTAGAATATCGGGGAATTCTGGAACACGTGTACCCGCCCTATCGACAGCAACGGCTACGCTCTTTCCCCCAAAGAAACAGACCAGCGGGCGAAATTCTTTGAAGAAAAGCTCCGACTGCTTCCCGACAGCCTGGCGGTGCATGAAGAGTGGCGGAAAGTACTTGTCGCGTATAGGGTGTCTGGCGTTCAGGTCCACGATGCACGGCTGGCAGCCAGCAAAATGAATCCGTAGAACGCCACGGGGGCAGGCGTGAGATGGTTTTTCCCCATCCACGCCGTCGCGAACGGGGCGAGTGAAAGCCAAAAAAGCAAATGGAGATTGGCCCAGAGAATTCTGCCGGATACAGACTCGGACACCTGCAAGAGATGGTGATGGTTGTTCCAGTAGTTTTCTATGTAAAGGAAGCTGAGGACATAGCTACACACATTTTCCGAAGAGCCTGAGAGCGAAAAGAGGATTCAGTACTGTACCGAATAGTTTGAGTAGTACCGGGCTTGTCGTCATCGAAGGTCCGTAAAGAACGCATACGCGATCTGAATAGTGTTCCGTCAACCTTCCGTAAGGAAGACTTGAAACGTTCCGATTCAGATTGACACTACTCAAATACTTATACCGAGAGGGCGTGTTCTTGGTGCCTAGCGCCTGACAGTCGGTGCGGTGTGCCAGGTCTCTAATCAGCTCAATCGGGCAGGAAAGCCTGCGAAGGCAGTTTCCCATGTCGCCTTGTTACCCGACGCAATCTGCCGACGAGCTTAAGACCACTTTCCAATCTCTCGGCTTGGTTACCAAGTCGGATAGCATGCTGCCCGCGCTCCGCCAGGCATCCAGAGCGGCTTCCGTGAGCGACGTCACCGTCCTAATTGACGGCGAAACCGGGACAGGCAAACAAGTTCTCGCTCGTGCAATTCACAAGTTAGATCAAAAGCGGGGGGCGTTCCCTTTTATTACCGCTCATTGCAGCACGATTGGGGAGTCGCTCGCAGAGAGCGAACTGTTCGGACACCACAAGGGCGCTTTTACCGGTGCCGTCGCCGATCGACCTGGTCTCTTTCTGGCTGCCCAGTCTGGAACATTGTTTTTGGATGACGTTAACGACCTTCCGCTATGCGTACAACCGAAACTTCTCGACGTCATGCAACGAGGTATGCTTCGTCCGGTCGGGTCAGATCGAGAGATTGCGGTAAGCGTGCGAGTAATTGCGGCGTGTAACCAACCGCTGCCACCCTTGGTAAGCCAAGGCCGATTCCGCTCGGATCTATATCATCGGCTCAATGTAATTCGCATTGGTCTACCGCCGCTGCGGGAGCGGCCAGACGACTTGGAGTCTCTTGTCCTCGCTTTTGCATGGCGATACCGACATGTTTACAGCCCAGTTCTGCGGGTGGAGGCGCAACTCGTCGAGCAGCTACAATCGCAGGCTTTCGGGGGCAACGTGCGAGAACTCGAAAACCTCGTATTACGCATGCTATTCGAAAAGAACGGGGGGACTTCGCTTAGTTTGGCGGATTGGTTCGCTCAGGGGCGCGAAGACAGTCCCGGGATACCGCAAGACCTCGTCTGGGAAGCTGCGGAGAAAGTCTGGAAAACAATCTCCGAGCGCAGGCTGCCGTACGCGAAAGCGATTCGACAGCTCGAAAAACAGGTGATCGAGACGGCCCTAAAAGCGGGTGGCTTGACCCGGCGGGACGTAGCGAAGCGCCTGCAGATGAGCGAGCGGACTCTCTATCATAAAATGCGCGCTCACCACCTCGGCGAACGATCCGACGCGGCTGACTAGCGCAAAAGTTCCTAACCTCTCTGTCAATTCTTTCAGTATGTCCTCGGTTCTTTGCAGTCGGACGGCATCTTCAGAAAAACCAAAGGAACACAAGAGCTTGCGGTCGACGCTCGCGCATGCTTTCTGCAGAAGCTGAAGCGGACGACTGCCTAAGCATGCAGCGGCGCGCAGTTCCGGCAGTGAGTTGATGATTGCGAATGAGAACGCCGCTGATTCATTCCGTGGCCGCAACCCTTTGTCAAACAGGAGTTTAAGCGGATAGCAAAGGAACGGTTTTCGAATCGCACACGATTCGTAAGACTGGCCCTTAGCGTGCCATTGCTTGCTGAGTGCGAGGACTTGACCGTCTTCGATGGACTAGCCGTGACGATCAAGGGAAACAGAGTGAAGTTCCATGTCTCCGATGTTTTCCTTCCGAACGCAGACGAGCTTCGCGCGGCTTTTCCTGATGCGAAGGAGCTGGAGGGCACGGTCATTGAGTTGTCGGATTCCGGGAAGAATCTTGATGTTTTTGCGGTGATACAGGTTGTCCAAACGCAAAACGTCGTCGTCCCGGTAGAAAAGCTGAAGCCCGCTGCTGTGGCTCCTTTGAGTTCAATCGACGATTCAACGCACAAGGGTTCCGCTGAAGAAGCGAAGTTCAAAACGGAATAGAGGAGAGACACAAGATGGACACCAGTATCCCAGTCGCGCCGCAGCCAACGCCCCCAGGGGCCATGCCGCCGGACCATGGCAACTCAGGCACAGGAGCTGACGACAACAACAAGTCGATGCACCAAAAGGGGAGAGGCAAAATTCCCTGGAGTAAAGACGTGTGGGAGCGTATCGACAAAGCTGTCGAACTCGAAATGAAGCGCACGCGGATTGGCGCGCGCTTTTTGCCGAAAAGGATGGTGCCGCCGAAGACGACCAGCGTGCCCACGGACTCATATACATCGTCCATCGGCCCCGGTGGGACTCCCGTTCTAAGCGTTGATGAAGGTGCAACCACGCGAATCAATGAGTATTACGTCGAGTTCGAGTTGACGCCGCAGCAAGTGGACCAGGAGGAGGGTGACTTCAAGACACTGGGCCACAGCACAGCGGTCACGCTGGCCACAAAGGCGGCAAACACTCTCGCCCAAGCCGAAGACCTGATTGTTTTCCAGGGCGTGAACGCCATCAATGGGGCGGCGCCCTTCGTGAACAGCGTCGTGCTCAACCAGGGCTCCCTGGCGGATACGGGGCTTCTCGACCAGGCGCTAATTCCTCCTCCCGCCAGGGGAGGCATTGTGGTTGTACGGGCTCCTGGGGGCGCCGGACCTCTCAGTCCTCCGGTGACTGTTATTCCGGTGGCGCCGCTGGCCCCTCCCGTCGCAGGCGTGACCTATGGGCCCAACACGTTTGAGGCTATCTCCCAAGGATATGCTCAGCTTCAAGCCGCCGGACACTATGGTCCGTACGCCCTGGTGCTTGAGACCATTCCTTATGCCGATACCTACGCGCCTCTGCCCGCCACTCTGACACTGACGGCGGATCGTATAAAGCCGCTCATGCCTGCTGGCTTCTTCGGGACGGGGACGCTGCCGCCAAATCCGCCTCCCGCTCCAGTAGCGCCGTATTCTGGCGTGATGGTTTCGCTTGGTGGAAATACCATGGACCTCGTCTGCGGACTAGAGCCAATCGTGGCGTTCATGCAGGAAGACACCAACGGCAACTTCCGCTTCCGGGTAGTTGAGCGGTTCGCTCTACGAATCAAGGACACGACTGGAATCATCGCGTTTCAGTTCAACTAGTCGCCGGCCGCCGGTGAACAGTTCAAACTTTCAAAAGCTTGCCTCGATCAAGCGGGCGTCTGTTTGCGCCGCTTGAACAGAGCATGAACTTGACCGGCTGTGTGGAGAAGAAATGCTTAATCCAGGAAACAAGCCGCTGTCGGAACAGTCGAGTAGCGCCGCCGCCCCAAAGGGGACTGCAGCACAAGCTGCGGTCGCTCCTCACCCAGCCGCGGCAAGCTCGTCAAGCACGGCTCCGCACACCGCCGCAGCAACCCCGTCCGGCGCAGCCGCGCAACCGTCGCTTCCCGCCGGAATAGCCACCTATTCGCAGCAGCCTGTTCTTTCGAATCCCGTAGGGACGGTCACGGGCGGATTACCTGCGGTACCCAAGCCGCCCGGATCTCTCCTCCCCCTGGTTTCCGTGATGAATCTCCGTCGCATTCCAAGCGCGGTCGATCCCCTCGGAACATCGGCACAAGGTCTCGAGAACACGCTAAATTCGTTTCGATTGGCATCCGCAACGAAGGTGTTCGGGGGTCTGCAAAGAATCAAGCAGCACGTGGACCTGATTCTGACAACATTGCAGCAGACCAAGCTGCCGCCGACGCTCATCGGCGCAGTCCACCAGCCCGACGGAGGCGCAGCAGCGCGGGTTCAGGTGCAATTGCAATCGTCGACGTTGGGAGTCACGGCGTCGCCGGTGACAGTTCTTACCGCCGACGACGGTGGCTTCAAGATAAACGTGCCTACAGGTGCGATGGCGCCTCCGACAGGCCTCGCGCTAACCGTTCATGGCGCGAATGCCAACGCGACAGTGACAGTTCCGACCGATGGTCTCGCTGCCAATGGTATGATCGGCGTACTGACCCTTCCGACTCATTTATCGCCGCTACCAGTAAGCATTATTGCTGCACTGGCTGCCCTTATGCCTACGGGCGCCGCGGCAGCTCCGCTGCCTGCCGCCCCTACCGACCGCAACACTCCGACGGTAACTATTGGCGAGGCAGGGAGCGTTTGCGTGCAGTCGTTTGCCGCCTCGTCGAAGGTCGACAAGTTTCCTTGGGGGATTTTTTTTCGGATCGTTGAGCCGCACATGAGCATCGTCAGCGAGACGCAGGCATTTCCTTCGTCCAATGGCCGCTTCAACTGGCTTCCCGTTTATGTAACGCAAAACCAAACAGGTGCGATACAACGCTCGGCCGCTCCGGCGACGCAAACGAGCTATGTCGATCGAATCCCTGTCGATCAACCACTGTCTGTCGACGGCTTTCGAGATCAGGTCGCGGGTATAGATCCTACCGGCACGTTTAGCGCCGACGAGAAGGTCCCGATGGCTGCTTCGCTTGGCTTGGGGTACGTGCTTCAAATGTCTCAGCAATGGACGTTTAAGGGACTGGGCCTCGGCGACCTCGTCTATTCGCTGCCACTGGCTCCTGGAGAACAGCAGCAAATGGCCGTTTTTGAGCGCAAGGATACGACCGCGGTGCAAGAGACCGAGTTCTTCTCCGAATCGGAGGCGATGAGCCAGGCGGCCATGTCGGACACGTCCACCAATGCGACCTTTAACTCAGCCTTCAATGAAGCCGTAGCCGGTGGAAGCCAATTCCAAACCGACAGTCAAAGCTCGAGTTCGGGCTGGACAGCGATCTTTGCTTCAGGCGGAAGCGGCAGTTCTTCCGCCACGGGAAATTCGAGCAGTTGGTTACAAGGGCAACGCGATACGACTCAACAGGCGGCAGAGGCTACGCATTCCTCCGCTGAAAATCAAGCCAGCGCGCGTGTGACCGCCAACCGAACGGGCATGCGCCTCGCGACCGCCAGCGAAAGCATGGATGTCACCACCAAAATCATCACCAACCACAATCACAACCATGCGCTGACGATGCAGTACTGGGAAGTCCATCGCATCTACGACGTTGCGACGGCCATTGATGGTTTGACTTTGGTTTGCCTCGTGCCGATGCAAATCGTGCGTTTCATGCCGCCGGGGCAGCCAGCGACCATCAGCGATCCTTCCCAGATCGACAACCACGTCAAATTGCTTTCCCGCTACGCCAATATCCTCCGTCACATGGACATTCTTCAGATGGCAGTTCCGCGGCGATTCCGCCATGGATTGACCTTGCTGGCCCAGTTCGCTTCCGACCCCACTTCCGGCGTCGATTCCTCTGGCACGGTCGCTGAAGATGTTATCAGCTTCAAGATTTCCGGAACTTTTCTCGCCTGCGAAACGATTTCCGTCGTGGCTGTAACCAAGCGAAACACGAGAGTCGGCCCAGTCCAGTTGGCGCCGGTGAGCAGCGGCCAGCCCACGCCCATTCCTCAAAACGAATTCACGAGCCGCGACGACCTGATCGCGTGGCTTACCATGGAGCGGCAATCCGGCCAGACCCTTCTTCAGGGTAGCCTTGCCTTGCCGTCCTCGATGAATCGTTCGGACATCATCGGCTTCGAGATTACGCGCCAGTTCATGACTGTGAATTGCACACTGGTGAATCCGGCGATCCAGGCTATCAAACAGCTCCTTGGGATCTTTGGTACTTCCAACACCGGTTGGGAACAATCCAATCCGCTACTCGCGTCGGTCGCAAACGGTCCCGTGCAGACGATCGTCTTGGCGCCAAGCACCCTCGAGAATCTGTTGGGCGGTGCCGCGCTGTCCTATTTTTACGCTGCGATTGAAGATATCAACGCCGCCGGGCAAAACGTGCCATCCGCTAAAGAAACCTACGCCAACGACAACCTCGGAGGCACCGTATTGCCGCCGCAGCCCTTTCCTGTGCCGGCGCTGCAAATCGCTCCCGTATTGCGTTACCACGACATTCTCGAAATCGAAAAAACAGCGCAGCACATCGTGAGAAACACAACTCGCTACTCCCGTGTCCTTTGGATGTCCATGACCGACGAGGAACGCGCGATCCTGCTCGACGGCTATACCATCGGCGTGCCGCAGGATGGGCTCGAAGACGCCAGCCAAATGATTCCGCTGCTGAACTGTGTTCAGAACAGAGTCCTCGGCACCTTCGGCAACTCTCTCATTATGCCGTTCATGATTCCGGCCGATGTCGCGGAGAGCATGGAGCTCGACCCGGCGGTGCTTCAACAGGCTCTGCTTTCTTATCAAAGAGAGAATTTTGTTCCGCCCCATTCGACAATCGCTCTGCCGACGCGCGGAGTTCTCGGCGAAGCAGTCCTCGGACATTGCGCCTCGGCGGAAAAGATCGACCTTACGAGATTCTGGAACTGGCAGGATGCCCCTGCGGACACGGCGCCCGGCATCGGCATGGTGCAATTGCCGACCACCACGCCGCCGCTGACCACCGGCGTTACTGCGCCCAACTCGCTTACCAATTTGCCGCCGCTTATTAATAATCTGATTACCGCTCCGCAGCCGAACACCAGCTTGTTGCAAGCGATGGGACAGCAGGCTGCCAGCCAGCAAGACTTTAGTACAAACCTTACGGGACAACAGCAACTGGCTTCGATGATACAGAACGGTCAAACGCTCGCGAATCAGGCCCGTTCCGATGCGCTGAAGACCTCGCAGTCAATGACCTCTCAACTGCTAACAACAGTCGGCAATCTGGTAGGCCAATCGATGAAGCAAGGTGGCGGCGGCGGTCAAAGCAGTAAGCCACCCGCGCAGACGCCTAACGCCAACCAAACGGCGGGCGGCAAGAGTGGAACGTCGGCGACGCCGGGTGCTGCGGGAACCGGTGGTGCTTCAACCACAGGCGGTAATGCCGCAGCGGGGGCAGCTACGCCGGCGGCTTCGGCCGGTGACGCGTCCAGCACCGGCGCAATCGTGGGAGACCCCTCCACTCTGCTTGGGAGCGATCCGCTTGGAGTTGGAACGCTTTCGTTGGATCCGAGTTTGGTCAGCAGTTTGGGAGGCGGCGCAGGTGCTGGCGCAGGCGCGCTCGGCGATGTGGCTGCGGCGGGAGGCGGGGCGGATGCGGCCGGGGCGTTAGGAGCTGCTGCGCTGGTCTAGCGAGCGAAGGTGAGTCGCCCCCGACTCGCAATTTGGTGCTCGCAGAAAAAAAGCCGCGGCGAATCAGGAGATGAAGAATTTGCGGCGCAGCTGTCTGCTCGACTAGCTGTTGTCGCGGAGACTGTTTATGGCTACACCACCAGAGATTTCAAGTATCCTGCCGGCTTCCGGCCCCGTCGCTGGAGGGACGCAAGTCATTATCTCGGGCTCCGGATTGAGCACGGCGACTGGCGTAGCGTTCGGCGCGCTCTCCACGAACCAGTACATCGTTGATAACGATGGCCTCATCTTCGCGATAAGCCCTCCAAGCACAGACGCTGGTGCTGTGCCAGTCATTGTCGTTACTCCCTCAGGAAATTCGCCCGTCGGTGCTGATACGCAGTTCAAGTATGTTGCACCGGCCGGTTCCGGCGGCGCCGGATCTAGCTCCGGCGGCGGTTCTCAAGGCGGAGGAACGGGCTCCGGCGGAGGACCAGGGGCAGGCTCAGGAGGATCGGGAGGCGGCCCGGGTGCCAATTCGGGTGGTTCGGGCGGCGCCGGAGGAGGAACGGGTTCCGGGGGTTCTGGTGGAGGAACCGGCGGCTCAAGTGGTCCTTCCGGCGGAACCGGCGACTCGGGCGGCGGTAGCGGATCGGGCGCTGGCGGAAAGGGAGGAGGAACGGGTTCCGGGGGTTCTGGAGGTGGCGCAAGCGGAGGCACCGGTACAGGATCGGCAGGAGGAGGGACCGGCGGGGGCACTGCGGGCTCTGGCGGCGGGATGGGTTCGGGCTCGGGCGGATCTTCTTCTGGCGGAAAAGGAACTAATGGTTCGGCGGGAGGAACTGGTTCCGCGGGCGGCTCGTCGGGCTCATCTGGCGGCGCCAGCGGCGGGGGTGGTGCAACTCCTGGCAACTACATTCCCGGAGGCTTGGGGCCGGTACCGGGCGGCCTGACCGGGCTCGGCGGCACCGCCGGCACTGGCGCGGGTTTCGGCATTGGGACTCTTCTACCCGGCGGGGGAGGCAGCGCCGCCGCGAGCAATCTTTCTTATTACGTCGATCCGGCGATCACCGCTCAGCTGGTGCAGTCACTCTTGACACTGGTGCAAAACGCGTCCTCTCCGGACGCGATGGAAGCCCAGAACATCATTCTCCGGCGTATCGCGCTGCAAGGCGACGTCATCGGCTCCAGGATTCCTCCTCCGCGCAATATCTCTGAAATCGGCGGCTACCTGAATCTCTTGCACACCTTGAAAGAGAACTCCATGCGCGAGCAGACCTTGGCTGGAATTCTCGGCGTCGCAGGCCCATCCCAGCCACTCGGATGGATCTCCAACACGCAGCCACTCTCAATGGTTCCGGTAAATAATGATCGTCCGCCCGTCGCAGCACAGGCCAGCTTCCCGCTCACCGTCTTGGTACGGAGTGATTTCGTCGGCCCTGTGCAAGCCGCTCTTAAGACAATTCACAGTTTCGGCGCGACACTACCACTCGTCAGTCCGTCTGTTCTCATCTTGCCGCCAGGAGGTACTGGCGCAACGCCACCTACGGACATTCTTCTCTATCTCGGAAGGACGCTAAATATCGCGCCCACAGCCGCCCTTGTGAATCCAGCCGCAGACCCCGTGGCGGTAGTCCGTCCAACCGGCACAACAGTGAGCTTTGCTCTTGCATCGAATGTGATAAGCGTTCCGTCGCCACCAATCCCGCCAACCGTTCTTGCTCCTTCCGCACTAGATGCCCTCCAATGTACGAGTGCGTCACAGACAATTGTCCAACTGAATCCAGCGACTTTCATCATGGTTGCGCCGATACTCGCGACGGCCGGTTACTACCCGGCTTCACCATTCCCAGTTCCGCCAAACAACACCGCCAAGGCCTGGGCTCGCCTGGCGAACGTGACGGGACTTGTCGCAGGAACGACGAGGTTGGGAGACGAACTCTCCTTTCTGTACCGCCAGGATCAAATCAATCAGTCTGTGTTCGCGCCAATGCTCAACTGGATTTGGAATGGCTCGACCTTTGCCCCTTGAGATAGCGAATTTCTGCTGCTTTTTTTGAGATTCGTTCGCCAGTCGGCTCTCTCTTGACTTGCAGGAATTACGACGCGGAGCCATGGCCCTGCTGAAAATATGGACTACGGATCACCGCTGAAAGAGCGGCGGGGTTCATACCAGCGGACGGCAGCAACGTGGTAGCCGGTGTTGATGGTGTGTCCTCTGGCGCGAAGCCATCCCGACCCATGAGGCTGGCTTGACCCGTCCTCAAACCTTGAAGCGATTCTTGTCGATTTTCAGCGACTTAATCTTCGATTCCAGCGTCGACCGCGGTATGCCCAACTTGGCCGCGGCTCCCTTGGGTCCGAAAATCCGGCCGCGACTTTCTTTTAGGGCGGCCTCAATCATTTCCTTCTCTTGCGCCAGGAGTCTTCCGGGAAGCTCCATTTGGTTTTTCGGGTCTGTCAGAGGCGGCGGCTGGGGTAACCAGTTTCGGTCGATTGAGAAAATCTCGGTTTCGCAAAGTATCATCGAACGCTCGATGACGTTCTGCAGTTCGCGAATGTTTCCCGGCCAAGGATATGACTCAAGCAATTCCAGCGTCTTCTTGTTGACACGTTTTATGTTCTTGCCAGCTTTTCTTGCATAGCGATCGATAAAGTATTCCACCAGCAGAGGAATGTCCGCTCGTCGTTCTCGAAGAGAAGGTATCTCGATCGGGAAGACATTCAGCCGATAAAACAAATCACTACGAAAGGACCCAGCGCTGATGGCGGCCTGCAAGTCACGGTTGGTGGCTGCAATCACCCTAACGTCAGCGCGGATTCGACGACTGCCGCCGATGCGTTCAAACTCGTGCTCCTGTAAAACACGCAGGAGTGCGATCTGAGTCTCAGCCGGAAGCTCACCGATTTCGTCAAGGAAGATCGTGCCTCCACTTGCCAGCTCAAACCGACCCAGGCGCTGCTGAGTCGCGCCCGTGAAGGCGCCTTTCTCATGGCCGAACAACTCCGAAGCGATCAGATCACGGGGGATTGCTGCGCAGTTCACACTGACGAATGCGCGCGAAGCACGATCTGATCTTCGATGTATGGCGCGTGCAACTAGCTCTTTGCCTGTTCCTGTCTCACCCGTGATGAGGACCGTAGAATCACTCGGTGCGACTTTGGAGATGCGCGAGAGAACGCTTTTCAAAGCGGGAGATGTTCCAACGAGCTCTTCAAACATCGAGGCTTTGTCGATTTCTTCACGCAGAGCGACGTTTTCCTGTTGCAGTTTCTCTTCAATTCTCTTGCGGTCGTCAATGTCAGTACTCGCAATATACCAACGCGTGATCTGCCCCTTTTCGTCGTGTAGGGGGCTGAAACGAGACAGAATCCAACGAAAAGTTCCATCAGCCTTGCGCACCCGCATCTCCAATTCATAAGCAGAGCCTGAAGCGCGTTCTCGATTCGCAATCAGCCGCTCTACATCATCAGGATGAAGCTCATCGCCAATCCCTCCTCTCTGGCGCCATTCCTCCAGACTTATGCCAAGGTAGTCGAGCGATGCTCGATTGGCATAGATCGGGCTTCCATCAGCCCCCAGTACACCCAGGTACTGCGGCGTGAGGTCCAACATCTGCCGGAGCTCTGCTTCACTTCTGCGCAGTTCCTCCTCTGCTCGTTTACGCTCGGTGACGTCGATCACAGTACCGGTGTACTCAATGAGATCGCCACACGGGCTGAAAACAGGATGACCAATGCTGTGAATGTCCCTGACGGCGCCACCCGGATGCACGATGCGATAATCCACTTCTTCGTCTAGCTTGTTATACCTGGTCCTCTTGGCAGATTCCCGGAACGCCGGTTGATCGTCGGGATGAATTCGCTGGATGAGGTCTTCGATTCCGGGCGTACCATCCCGTGGATCAAAACCCAGAACGCGGTAGCATTCCTCCGACCAATACCTGGCGTCGGTCTCGGGATTCCAGGCCCAACTGCCTGTGTGGCTCAGCCTCTGCGCTTCCGCCAAGTACGCTTCACTGCTGCGGAGGGACTCCTCGGCCACTTTGCGCTCTTCGATGTCAATACCTGTGCCGTACCACTTGACGATTTTTCCTGTTTCGTCGCGCAGTGGTACATTGCGCTGTAGGAACCAGCGGTATTCACCATCAGCGCGCCTCACTCGTGATTCGGCCTCGAAGGGTTCTCCGGACGCAAGCGCCGCGCGCCACTTGTCCACGAACCCTTCGACGTCTTCGGGATGGATACCCGCGGTCCAGCGCCAGTCCAGAAAATCTGTTTGAGGGAGGCCACCATATTCCAGCCAGCCCCGGCTCAGGAAGTCGAGAGAGCCATCAGGCAATGCGGTGTGAATAAACGCCGGAGTTGTATCCACCAGATGGCGATACTTGCGCTCACTGGCGCGCAGATCCTCCTCCGCCTGCTTGCGCTCGGTGATATCAGTCGCCGCTCCGACAAACTCGCGATTGCCAGATGCATCCTGTAAAGCGTGAGCTAACGCATGGACGTGCTTGACTCGCCCGTCAGGCAGCAGCAAACGATAGATATGCTCGAAATCTGTCGCCCCCCCAGAGGCACCATCGATGACCCTCTGAAAGTCGGCCCGGTCCTGCGGATGGACGCGCTGCACCACTGAACCTATTGTTGGCATAACCGAGCGGTCATACTCGAAAATGCGATAGGTTTCGTCTGACCAGACAATCTCGCCTGTGTCAGGTTTCCAGCCGAAGCTGCCCGTGTGACTGAGTCTTTGAGCTTCCGTCAGGTACGCTTCGTGCCGGCGGAGTTCCTGGGTCAGGAGCTCGTGCTCCGTAACGTCTATGGCGCTGCCAACGATTCTTTTCAACGTCCCGTTCTCGACAATAGGAACACCAACGCAGCGTACGTACCGAACTTCGCCGCCCGGGCGCACAATCCGCTTGGTGACATCACATCCCGAGGCCTCCGCAATCATCCGGTTGATTAGCGAGCGCATGAACTCGCGATCCTGCGGATGGATGCTTGCCAGGTATTCCTCAAAGCTGGGCCCCTCTCTCGCCGGAGTAAGACCATAAATGCGGAAAAGTTCTTGCGACCAGTAAGGGAAACGACCCGCAGGGTCCAAAACCCAGCTTCCCATGTGGGTAAGACGCTGCCCTTCTGAAAGATAGAACTCGCTCCTTCGCAACTCTTCTTCCGCCCGCTTGCGATCCTCGATATCTATATTGGTTCCGTACCATTTGACGATTTTCCCGGATTCGTCTCGCAATGGGTTGGCTCTAAACAGGAACCAGCGATATGCGCCGTCAAAACGACGAAGGCGTGCTTCAGTCTCTCCTGGTTCTCCACTAACGAGAATTGATTTCCAGGCATCTGTGAGCGGGCGCAGATCGTCAGGGTGAATTGCTGCAGTCCATCTCCAATCCCGCGACTGATCCGGAGAGAGGCTCGTATAGTCGAGCCAGCGCGGGTTGAAGAAGGCGACAGAGCCGTCCGGAGCAGCCGACCATACCATCGTTGGGATCGTCTTGATGATCGAGTGGAGATCGCGTTCACTGCACCGCAGCTTCTCTTCCGCCGTCTTGCGTTCCTCAATATCGAGACTCGATCCATACCACTTGACGATGCTGCCGTTTGCATCGCGAAGTGGCACTTTCCGGTGGAACATCCAGCGGTATTCTCCATCTGCTCTACAGACGCGAGTTTCGTACTCGAAGACTTCTCCAGTCGCGAGGCAGGCTCGCCACTTGGTCAAAATCCCTTCAACGTCCTCAGGGTGAACGAAAGCCGTCCAATTCCAGCCGGTCACTTTGTCCAAAGTTACGCCCAGGTACTCCAGCCAAGGTTTATTGAAGTAATCGAGGTAACCGTCGGGCCTGGCGGTGTGAATCAGTGCAGGAATCGAGTCCACAAGGAGTTGGGCATTCAAGCGCTCGGATCCCTGCCCAGAGGAGGCCATGGCGGGCATAATACACCCAGAGAAGCTGCATGCGGCGGCAGACCCCATTGTTGTACCTGAGTTTGGTTGCACGGGATTGGGCTCGGTTTTCTGCATTGGCTTGCCTCCTATCGGTGATGTGGGCCGATTGTGGCTCTGCCGGAACCATGCCGTCTTGAACAAATCGGCTTCGTTTGGAACGTTTTTGCGCAAAGCCGGAGGTCAGTCGCGGAACGGCAATCGGCTTTGCAAAGCGCTCGTTAGCAATCTAAGTAATTTGTTTGTAATAGCTTGGCTTACTAGCGCGCGTTCCAACGGATTAGGCTGGGGGCGCGACAGCAGTCAGACGGTGGAAATGGCGTGTAAGGTGGCTTTGATCAGCAAATCACATTGCCGGAGCGATCTCCGACAGCGGCAATCGCGCGTTGCGAAGCATCAACTCCAAGAAACCGCCCAAGTCGAGGATTCTCGTCCTCGTGGGTTTGTTCAACCGTCCGCCAATTGTCGAAATCTCGGCGTTGCTTCGGCAATAGCGGAGTCGTCTTTTCAACTACTTACGAGTGGCGCTTCAATTGCCATTTAAGCGATGCAGGTTGTGATTGCGACGAGGAACCAGATGCTGAGGATCACCAGAAAGGCAAACGGAGAAGTGGTTTTTAAGGTCAGCGGTCAACTGAACGCGGAAAACGTGGCGGAGATGGTGACACTCATTGCGGCAGAAACAAAGGGCAGACGAATTGTCTTGGACTGTACAGATCTGAGGTCAGTAGATGGCGAGGCCGTTAAATTCCTGGAGAAGTGGGAAGCGGACTCGATCAAGCTAAAGAACTGCGGCCTTTACATCCGAGAATGGATCAGGAGAGAGCGGCTGGAAAGAGAATCAGACCAGAGTTCGGATAAATGAGCAACAAACGGGTCCCGCTGAGTTGAGCTTGTGCAGTAGAAGGAGCAGTTATGATGACAGCAACACAATCGACCCATAAAAAAGCACGCGGTCCGCACCTGGGAAAAGGGGCGGATCAGGGGCTCTCCCGGTTTTTAGACGCGGAAAAACGCAGTGCTACAGCTTGCCAGTTTGAGCGTGCGATGCGGGAGAAAATCGTCGGGCAAGACGAGGCCGTGCAAGCGCTTGTTGATATCTATCAAGTGTTTTGCGCCGGTCTGCATTCTCTCGGACGCCCCGTCGGGAATCTGCTGTTTCTGGGACCGACCGGCTCAGGGAAAACGCGCACCGTCGAAGCCGCGGCTGAAATTCTGTTCGGAGACAGCCGGGCGGTAATCAAAGTGGATTGCGCGGAATTCCAGCATTCCCACGAAATTGCGAAATTGATTGGTTCGCCGCCAGGATATCTGGGGCACCGCGAAACGCACCCACTTATAACGCAAGAAGCGTTGGCCGTAAGCCACCGCGAGCACCTGAAACTGAGTTTTCTGCTGTTCGACGAGATTGAGAAAGCGAGCGACGCACTATGGCAGCTGCTGTTAGGAATGCTGGATAAAGCGACGCTTACACTGGGCGACAACCGGAAGGTGGATTTGTCACAGACCGTGATCTTTCTGACCTCGAACCTGGGGGGCAGCCAGATCGCCGATCTGATGCACGGGGGTATGGGGTTCATCCAGCCGGAGGACAAGGCAACAAACGGATTGCACGAGAAAGTGCAGAGGACGGCGGTGGAAGCGGCGAGGAGGAAGTTCTCGCCAGAGTTCATGAATCGCCTGGACAAAGTCATGGTGTTCCATCCCCTGAAGCGCGAGGAACTGGACGAGGTGCTGGATATCGAACTCAGGCAAGTACAGAAGCGGGTGCTGGACTCCACGACGCGTCCCTTCTTGTTTCGAATCACGAGCGAAGGCCGGGAGTTTCTGCTGCAAGAAGGAACCGACCAGCGGTATGGAGCGCGCCACCTGAAGCGAGCGATTGAGCGGTATGTGGTCTACCCAATTGCGAGGCTGCTGGCCACCGCGCAAGTCTACCAGGGTGATGCGCTGGTAATCGATCGCCATCCCCGCGAAGAAGGTTTGCTTTTTCTGAGGGACCCAGAAACGCGTTCTTCCGGCCCACGCCTTGAGCTTCTTTCGAACTCGGGACGGCTGATGACGGCGGAAGTGCCGGCTTAGTGTCGGCAGAGTTCTTTTGCCAGCAAAGGTTTTTTAGAACAGGAGCAGAACGTGAGCACAGCATCAAACTCAGTCATGGAACTTACTCGGTACCCGGAAAGCGCTCCGACAAATACTCCCCTCTACCGGGCGAACCACCAAATCGCGCGGAAGCCGGAACGCGCAGAAACCTCGTTCTTAGAGACGATCGTTGGGCGCCGCGGCAGCCTGCGCGCAATCCTCAGTCAGGTAGAGGCGGTGGCGGGCACCAATGCAACCGTATTGATTACCGGAGAGACCGGCACCGGCAAGGAAGTCATCGCGCGAGCGATTCACGAGCTCAGCCCCCGTCAAAACCGAAATCTGGTGAAGGTGAACTGCGCGGCGATGCCTGCCGGCCTCCTCGAAAGCGAGCTCTTCGGACACGAACGCGGAGCCTTTACGGGCGCTATCAATTCTCATGTCGGCCGGTTCGCGCTGGCGGATCGCGGAACTCTATTTCTCGATGAAATTGGCGACATGCCGTTGGAGCTTCAGCCCAAGCTGCTCCGTGTGCTTCAGGAGCGTGAGTTCGAGGCCGTAGGCAGTACGCGCACTACGCGGGTCGATGTTCGCGTCGTTGCAGCGACGAACCAGGATCTCAAGCAAATGGTTCGGGAACGTGAATTCCGCGAAGATTTGTATTACCGCCTGAATGCTTTTCCGATTTATCTGCCACCGCTACGCGAAAGGAAAGCCGATATTCCCGAACTTGTAGAATATTTCGTTCAACAGTTTGCTGCGTCCATGGACAAAACCATCGAAACCATCCCTGAGGAAACCATGCGCGCCCTGGTGCGCCACCCCTGGCCCGGCAACATTCGAGAGCTCCAAAACCACATCGCGCGTGGCGTCATTCTCTCCAAGGATGGCGTCTTTGAACCAGCGCCTCTTGAAAGCTATCAGCCATTGGAGCCCGAGATTTCAAACCCCACTCTCGAAGACAAGGTACGCAGAGAAATTCTCGCTGCTTGCCAGCGCGCCAATTGGAAGCTCGGAGGTCCGCGAGGTGCAGCTGCCAGACTTGGTTTGAAGCGCACCACCCTGTTTTACAAGATGAAGCGCCTTGGTATTGCGCCGCCAACAGACCATTCGCAGGACTGAGGCCGGGTTTGCCACGACAATGGCGAGTTGGACTGTCGGCGTGGCCCACCCGTTCAATGAGTTAGTTTCCGTCCGCCCATAGATGTGATACGAACACACGTTTTCAGTGCGCGGCCACAACGGCACACGAAAAGGACAGTTGCTCTTCGCAATGGATGCACTCTTGCATTTTCAGCTAAAGTAATTCAACCCCTGTTACAACAAGTTCTTTACAACGTTTCAAGGTACGTCGGTCCGGATTCCATCCGGCACTGCCACGCTAGTCCGTGCCGCGATCGTAGTCATTCTTCGCCCGGCGCGAACCTCGCTCTCGCGCAGTGTGCGCTTGCGCGGGCTGCCATTCCTTGTTTAATCCTTAACCTAATTGTTGTGCCCCGCGGGTGAAGCGCAAATCTCCAATGCCGCTGGTTGCCTAGCGCTGCGAGCACGCTCTGTTGTGCCAACGGCTTGACGAAAACGCTAGACGCTTGGCGAGCATGCTCGATGCTCTGTTTTATCTTGTACATCCAGAAGGCCTTAGTGCCCTTTTTGGTGGAAGGCGAATTGCATTGTCTCATTCCGCAAGATGTGGCCCAGAGCCAAAGAAAGGTCGCGGCATGACTAAGAAAGTGGCGGATCTGTTGGTGGATGTTCTTGCTGAGGCGGGTGTTCAGCGAATCTACGGCGTGGTTGGAGACTCGCTGAACGGCATCACGGACTCAATTCGCAAGCGGAAGAGTCCTGTGTGGATACACGTCAGACACGAAGAGGTGGCGGCTTTTGCGGCGGGCGCGGAAGCGCATCTCACGGGGAAACTGGCGGTGTGCGCCGGGAGCTGTGGACCCGGGAACATGCATTTGATCAACGGCCTATACGATTGTCAGCGTAATCGCGTTCCCGTCCTGGCGATTGCCGCACAGATTCCGAGCAGGGAAATTGGCAGCGGATACTTTCAGGAGACTGATCCCAAACATCTCTTTGCGCAATGCAGTCATTATTGCGAGGTCGTCTCCGATCCCGAACAGATGCCTCGCGTCCTGGAAATCGCCATTCAGACCGCAATCTCGAAGCGCGGCGTCTCCGTGATTGTGATACCCGGGGACGTAGCGTTGAAAGATGCCGTCGAGGACACGCCACGGATCCGCTTCAACGAAGCAAAGCCAACCGTGCGTCCGTCCGAAGAAGAAATCAAAATACTTGCAGAAGTTCTGAATCGGTCGAAAAAGGTAACGATTCTTGGTGGCGCCGGTTGCGCCGGAGCTCACGCGGAGCTGATTGAAGTTGCCAGCAAGCTGAACGCTCCCATTGTGCACGCGTATCGCGGTAAAGAATTCATCGAGTACGACAACCCGTTTGATGTGGGCATGACCGGGCTGCTGGGATTCTCCTCTGGCTACCACGCCATGATGAACTGCGACACGCTCCTCATGATTGGAACAGACTTTCCGTACCAGCAGTTCTTTCCCAAGCACGCGACTGTGGTCCAGATCGATGTCCGCGGCGAGCAGCTCGGCCGCCGCACAAAGCTAGACTTCGGCTTTATCGGAGACACGAAGGCTTCGCTGCGAGCCCTCCTCCCCCACCTGAAGCAGAACCAACAGCAACAACACCTCAAAGAGTCGGTGGAACACTATCAAAAGACTCGCAAGGGACTCGATGAACTGGCAACAGGGAACTCCAACAAAGCGCCCATTCATCCTCAGTATGTTGCGCGCGTGCTCGACCAACTCGCGGCCGACGACGCGGTCTTCTCTTGCGATGTGGGCACACCCGTCATTTGGGCAGCCCGCTATCTCAGGATGAACGGAAAGCGTCGTCTCATGGGTTCCTTCAACCATGGCTCGATGGCCAATGCTTTGCCCCAGGCAATCGGGGCGCAGGCGACCTATCCCGGCCGCCAGGTAATCACGCTCTCTGGTGATGGCGGCTTGTCGATGCTCATGGGCGACCTGCTCACGCTCAAACAGCACGAATTGCCCGTCAAAGTGATCGTCTTCAAGAACAACTCCTTGGCCTTCGTCGAACTGGAGCAGAAATCCATTGGTCTTCTCGATTTTGCAACCGACCTGCACAATCCGGATTTCGCAAAAATCGCTGAAGGAGCCGGAATGCTTGGGTTGACGGCGAGAACGCCGGACCAGGTCGAGCCCATGATCGCCCAGGCCCTCAAACACGATGGCCCCGCCTTGGTCGAGGTGCTGGTGGCCCGCCAGGAACTGGCGATGCCGCCGACGATCACATTGGAGCAAGCCAAGGGCTTCTCCCTCTTCATGGTCAAAGCGGTTCTCAACGGACGCGGCGATGAAATCGTCGACCTCGGCAAGGTCAACCTGTTTCGCTAGCGAACCTGAAAAGCGGGTCTTCAAATGACGACAAAGCTCATTACAGCACCTCTTACTGCCGACGCAACCAGCGGGTGGCGAATTCGCGCCTACCAAATTGCCTGGGGACTCGCCCTTTGTTTCTACTTTCTCGAGTACGCCTCCAGGTCAGCGCCGGCGGTGATGATCGAGCATCTCGTAACCGCGTTCGGCACCAGTGCCATTGGCGTCAGCGCTATCCTCGGAACCTATTACTACACCTATTCAGTCACCAGCCTTCTCGCCGGTGCAGCGCTGGACCGCGTCGGCGCGAAGAAAGCTGTGCCCGTTGGCATTTTCATTTTGGCGATTGGCTGTCTGCTGTTTAGCATTCCGACCGCGGCAGCAGGGTACGCCGGAAGGCTCCTTCAGGGCGCGGGTTCAGCTTTTGCCTTCACTGGCGCGGTGTATCTGGCCGCGCACGGTTTCTCCGCGCGCTGGCTGGCCACAGCAATCGGCGTAACACAATGTCTCGGCATGCTTGGCGGATCAGCGGGCCAATTCGTAGTGGGCCCTTGGCTGGAGCACGGCGTCGGATGGCAATCCATCTGGCATTGGCTCGGCATCGCCAGCCTCGTAGTCGGCGTCCTCCTCGTCGTGATTACTCCTTCCGAAACCCGCCCGCAAACCGCTCCTTCTGGCGGGGCGTCGGTGTTGCGTCCTTACTCGATTGTATTTCGCAACCCGCAATCGTATCTATGCGGTGTTGTGGCAGGACTTCTTTTTGTGGCCACCACCATTGGCGACATGACGTGGGGCGTGGCTTTCTTTCAACGCGATCGGATGTTCAGCTACCACGACGCGGTCGTCACCAGCTCTCTGGTGCCACTGGGCTGGGTGGTTGGTTGTCCCCTGGTCGGCTGGCTCGCGGATTTTGTAGGCCGTCGCAAGCCCGTGCTCATCGGAGGCGCCGTCGCCATGTTGTTGTCCGCAGCGGGGATCACCTTCAGCACAGGCCACGAAGCTGCGGCAATAGGCTGCTTCCTCTTCGGCATCGCCTCGGGCGCCGCGATGATTCCCTACACCATCGTCAAAGAAGTGAATCCGGACGAGGTCAAAGGGAGCGCGACAGGGGGAATCAACTTCCTCACCTTCGGAGTGACGGCATTGATTGGACCCATTTTCGCCGATTTACTCGGCAAGGGTTTCGCTACTACGCAAAACCATGTCGCTCACTTTCGTGCCAGCGGTATCTTCTGGATGACCGGTATTGCCTTCGCCATCTTGCTAAGTCTTTTTTTGCGCGAAACCGGCCACGCGCGGAAGAGTGCAGAGGCTGTCTAGATGAAGCCGATCTACATCCTATTGGCATGCTTTCTTCTACCGGGCGTCGTAAAGGCACAGACCAGCAGTGCAAATCCTGATTCCTCGGCGAACGACACCAATTTGGCCACGGAGGTCAAGGGTCTTCGCGAAGCTCTCTTGCAAACTCAGAGGCAGATGGCTGCGCAGCAGCGAGAAATTGAAAGGCTGAAAGCGCAGTCAAAGGATGGAGCGACGCGCACCGGTACAAACGAACCGACGCCGAGCCCGAGCGAGATAGCCGCGGCCGATTCGGTGACTTCGTCAGTCGAGCCGTCGACAGGACATGCAGGCGTCAATATCAACCACCAAGCGCTCACTCAGCAACTTCAGGAACAAGGCAAATCAGAACAGCTGCCGCTGGGTTCTTTCAGAGTCGGCGACGCGATTCTGGAACTGGGGGGGTTCGTCGATCTCGAGAATGTTTTTCGGACGACTAACACTCAGAGCAACATCGCCACCAATTTCGGCGGCTTCCCATACAACAACACGCCACAAGGACGCGTCACCGAATTCCGCACCACAGCGCAGTTCTCCCGCCTGAGTTTTAAGATCCAAGACCATTTTGCCGGCAACGATGTTCTGGGCTTCGTGGAGGGCGACTTCAGCGGCAACGATGCGCCCGGCGTATACCAGAGCGTAAATCCCCAGACCAATCGGCTGCGTCTTTACTTCATGGACCTTAGGCGCGGCAAGTGGGAAATTCTAGGCGGACAAACCTGGAGCTGGCTGACCCCTAACCGTGAGGGCATCGGACCCATACCTTCCGATTTGGCCATTACCTACAACGAGGATCAGAACCTTGGCGTCGGAGTTCCTTATACACGGGCCGCCGAGTTCCGAGTGGCCTATCATCCGAACAAACACTGGGCCTTCGGAGCAGGTATCGAGAATTCTAATCAGTTTATCGGCAGTTTCGTTGCCCTTCCTGCGGCGTTCACTTCCATTGGTTCGCAGTTTGACAATGGCGCGCAGATCGGAGCGGCAAATGCTTTCCCAGACGTTCTATCCAAGGTCACCTACGACAACGAGTTCGCGCGCAGACACTTTCACGCCGAAGTTACGGGCTTATTCACAGGCGCGCACGCCTCGGCAATGCCCCTGGGATCAAGTTCCTTCAAAACGCACACGACTGTGGGCGGCGGAGGTCAGATCGCCGCCAACTACGAATTGCTGCCCGACAAACTCGTGCTCCTGGCCAATGCTTTTTGGAGTGACGGCGGCGCTCATTACCTGGTAGCAGCAGGACCGGAATTGGTGGTTCGTCCGAACGCTGCCGGTACTGACGTCGATCTTTCGATGGTGCACGCTGGAGCGGGCTCCGCTGGTCTCGAATGGAGAGCCAGTCCAAAACAAGCGTTTGCCATTTACTATGGCGCGGATTACTTCGGGCGGAATTTCTTTCCCGACACCACCAACACAGCGCATCCGGGAACCATCATCGGGTACGGTGGTCCCGGCTCTCCGAATACCAACAACCGCGCCATTCAGCAGGTCACGTTCGATTGGTTGCAAACTCTCTGGAAGGACCGCCGTTACGGAGCTCTGCAGACCTACCTCCAGTATTCCTATTTGACTCGCGCTCCCTGGTTCGTAGCTCCGGGCGATCCTAAGAATGCACACTTCAGCATGGTTTATGCCGGTTTCCGGTACGTTTTGCCGTCCACCGCAGGTACCCTGCTGCGCGTGCCCTACCCAAATTAGGAAAGAATGATCGGAGGATCTCGATGAATACATATTTTAAGCAGTTCCCGACTCGGTTGCTTCTCACGGCAGGTCTCCTCTTAGCAGGGGGCCTGATGGCAAGCGCCCTGTTGCTTGCGTCCACTGAGAATTTCGCCGTTCCGAACGACACCGCATTCCGGGTTCGCTTGGACGACACGCTGACGAGCACTGATTCGAAAGTGGGCGATCCGTTCAGCGCAACCGTCGTTGAGCAGGGAGAATACCAGAATGCGCGAGTGTATGGTCATATCGCGACGATTGATATTTCTGGCAGGGTCAAAGGCCATACCAGCATGGTGCTTCGCTTCGACCGCTTGGTTATGTCAGATGGCCGTCGCGCTCCGATTCGCGCCGAAATTATTGAACTCTACCACGCACCCTCGGGCGAGAAAGTCGATGTGGAAGGTGCGATCGAATCCGGTGGTCGAGGGCGCAAAAGCATCGCGCATACGGCGATTGGAGCCGGTGCTGGTGCTTTGCTGGGCGGAATCTTCGGCGGGGGCAAGGGAGCTGGGATTGGGTCGATCGTCGGGGGCGCTGCCGGTCTTGGAACGACTGCATTCCATGGACACCAGAAGATCACACTTAGCAGCGGGCAGGAAATGCTGATTCGCGTCACGGGCCGCTGAATCAGCGCTCGGAGGCGGCTATTCCAAGACGTAAGGAACGCACCAGCGAGTTGATACAACATGGTATTTCAATCCCGACCGAGAATGGTTCGCATTCGCATTGATCAGCTCAGCCTGCGCAGCGGCGGTGATTTCCTACGAACAACTTCGCCCGTACTACGGCACTCAACATTCCGACCAGGCTCTGCCCGGGTACTAGCTGGTGCCGCAATTGTATTTGTTCTTTTGCAACCCGTGAGCCGTGCTCTCACCCAAAATGCGCCTGCGTCACCAGACCGTCCTTGGCATGGACTTGGGGAAGCGAGGATCGAAGCGGACGCGAGAAATCTCACCGAACCCGCACTCCACTTCGATCCGGCCAAGAACTACTCCTTGCCGGAGCTCATCGATCTCGCCGAATCGCACAATCCAGAGACGCGCGTCGCGTGGGAGCGCGCCCGCGCGCAAGCCGCCGCTTGGGGTGTCGCGCGCAGCGAGCTCTATCCCACAGTAGCGGCAGCGGCACTGGCTGGCGTTGACCGCGACCAAGCTTACCTCGCGGACCGTTTCTTCCGTCATACCATCGGCGACTTTGAAGTCGCGTTGAATCTGAATTACACGATCTTTGACTTCGGCGCGCGGGCCGGCCGAATCAACGCTGCCAAAGCCGAGGCCCTGGCAGCGAACTTCGCGTTCAATGACACACACCGCAACGTGATTTACCGAGTTGAGCAGGCCTACTACCAACTCTTGAATGCCTCAGGCCAGGAAGAAGCCGCACGGGCGAATCTTTCGAACGCGCAGGCCGTGCAGCAAGCGGCCGAAGAGCGTCTGAACCATGGCTTAGCGACTCTCCCAGATGTACTCGAAGCACGTAGTGCAAACGCACAGGCGGAATACGAACTGCAGGCAGTGCTCGGAGACGAGGAGATTGCTTACGGGAACCTGGCAACCGCTCTCGGAACGACTCCACAAACTGCCATACGCGTCCAACCACTGCGAGAGCTGACCATTCCGAGCACTGTTAACGAGACCGTCAACTCTGCGATGGATCGCGCACTGGCGCAGCGCCCTGATCTCCTTCAGCGGGTCGCCGACGTCCGGGCTGCGAAAGCGAGGGTCAAGGAAGCGCGCGCGGCCTACTATCCTTCACTGAATTTCACCGCCAGTCCAACGGCGCAGTCGCTGTACGGATTGCAACAGCAGTTTCCCTGGGGACAAACGGCAGGCCTGGCGGGTGGCATGGCCTTTAAATTGAACTGGACTGTGTTTGATGGAAGGGCACGAAAGAATAGACTCGCGCAAGCGGAAGCCAACGTCCATGAGGCGGAGGCCCAAATCCACGTTTCGCGCGATCAGATCGCGAACGAAGTTTGGGCGGCATACTCCGATCTAAATACTGCCTTGCGCCAGCGCGAAGCCGCGACTGCACTGCTCGAAGCCGCTGGCCGTTCCTACGATGCCGCCCTTGAATCCTATAACTATGGGCTTCGCAATCTGCTGGACGTGACCGCAGCGCAACGAGCACTCGCGCAAGCTCGCTCGACCGACGTCCTCGCCCGCACGCAGGTCCTTACGACTTTGGCCGCTTTAGCTTTCATAGCGGGGGACTCAATTCAATCGAACGCAATGAGACCCAGACCATGACCGCCCTTCGAGATTCCCGCTTCGTAAGACTTCTGCCCCTCCTGCTGATGGCGCCCCTACTATCGAGTTGCTCGCAGGCTCCGTCCATAGAGGTACTAGGTTCGTTTTTCCCGGCATGGCTAGTGTGCTTCATTGTGGCGATAGTGCTGACGGCCCTCGTCCGATTGGCATTATTGCGGTTGGGGGTGAAGGCAGCGTTACCGTTGTTGGTTTACCCGAGCCTGGCTGCACTCTTCACCTTCCTGCTGTGGCTCATCTTTTTCTACTAACGACTCTTATTGAATTTCTTATACACCAATTCTCAGCCGCGAGGCGAAAAGACCATGGAACTCGATTCCACCGTAGCAGCCACAAAGCAACTTAGCCGTTGGGTGACCATCGGCATTCTACTCGGGGCAATCGTCCTGGGTCTCGCTGTGCTCTACCACATTAACCACTCTCCGCGTACCGACGATGCCGAAGTATTCGCCAACTTTATCGGGATCGCTCCGCAAGTCGAAGGTCCAATTGTCCGCCTGAACGTGCGAGACAACCAGTTCGTCAAGAAGGGCGAACTGTTATACCAAATTGATGAGCGACCGTATCAGTACGCGCTCGAGAGGGCTCTTTCGGAACAGGCCGCCCTCGAAGGGCAAATCGCTGACGAGCAGCGAAGAATCAATGCACTGGTGAGCGGCGTCTCCGTTGCCAAAGCGAATATTTCCAGTTCCCAAGCCGACGTGGCACGCTGGGCGGCGGCCGTCGAACAAGCGCGGGCGGATGTAGCCAATGCGGAGCAAGGGGTGAGCCGGGCAAAAGCAGAGTGGACTTACGCCAGCAACAACCTGCACCGTCTCGAGCCGCTTCTGGCAAAGCAATTCGTCACCGTCGATCAGGTCGACCGTGCAAGGACGTCTGAAATCGGGCAGTCGGAAGCACTGAAGCAAGCGGATTCGCAATTGAGGCTTTCTCAAGCAGGCCTCCAATCCGCGCAAGCGCAATACGAGCGGTCTAAGGCAGCTCTCGAACAGAGCAAGGCGCAACACGAACAAGCACATAACGCGGTCACCACACTCGAGCCGCTGGTCAACCAACGAGGCGCGCGTGAGTCAGCCGTGAAGGACTCCCGCTACAACCTCAACAACTGCCAAGTGTATGCGCCGTTTGACGCTCTGGTCACAAACCTGACGATTTCGGAAGGGGCTTACGCCCATGTGGGGCAGGACGTCTTCACGCTGATTGATGCACGCACCTGGTGGGCCATCGGCAACTTTCGCGAAGGACAACTGTCGCACATTAAACCGGGAATGCGCGCCGATGTTTACGTCCTGTCGACACCCAATGTCCGATTCACGGGCATCGTGGACAGCGTAGGTTTTGGAGTCACTCCTGATCCTGACGTCATCGGAAAGCTGGACAAAGGCCTGCCGGACGTGCAGCGAACGCTTAACTGGGTACACCTGGCATCTAGATATCCGGTTCGCGTGCGGGTGGAGAATCCAGCGCCAGAACTCTTTCGAGTTGGCGAATCTGCGGTTGTGACGATTCGCGCGAATTGAGCATGGCTACTGCCGCACAAAGCGTCTCTGCGACGCCCTCTTCCCTGTCTTGGTTAGGAGAGTTTCTTAAGCACGAACTGTCACCGTACCAGGGTAGAACAGCGTTGGTCGCACGAATGGTTATTGCCGCGACCGTCGTCATGGTGATCTGCATGGTATTCCGGATCCCTTACGCGTTCCAAGCATCAATTTACGCGCTTATCGTTTCTCGGGAGAGCTCTCAAGCCACGTTCAAATCGGCTGCGTCGATCCTCTCCTTGACCGGAATCGGCGGCGCGTATCTTTTGGCTTCGGCCTGGTTCGTCATCAGCATACCAACGCTGCATCTTCTCTGGGTCATAGCTTCATTTTTTCTGGGATTTTACGCGATCAGCACCATCAAGAACTTCGGTGCCAGTTCCACGTTCGCGATCATGATTTGCATCGGAGTGCCTCTTTGGGACCGCCATGTCTCGGCCGAAACGAATGTCGAAGATACGCTGTGGCTCTGTCTCGCATCCGCGATAGGGGTCGTGGCTACCGTGGCGGTAGAAATATTGTTTTCGCGTGCCAAACCCGGTGAAGACATCGTCGCGGGCGTCGCGGACCGCCTTGCCGCAGTAGACAACTTGTTGTTGTGTTTTGCGAACAACTGCTCTGTCGACCAGCCAACGCAAGCAAATGTCGTGCGCCTGGCCATGGTCGGAACATCCATGTTTCGGCGCATCTTACAACGGTCTGCCTATGCACCGAGTTATGCCGAACAAATGGGAGCCGTGATCGCCCTTACGGGAAGACTAGTCGATCTCGCGGCCAATCTGACGCTTCCCAGTGAACTCCCTGAGGCTGATCGCGAACAAATCCGTCTTCTGGCCGAGAACGTCGCCAGCGTTCGTTCGGCTTTGCTGGTGGGAGGAGCTCCACATTTGAATGCAGCCCATGTGACTCAAGGGAATGTTCCACACGCCATTCCGTTGATGATCGAGATGGAGAGAACGGCCCAGCTCTTGAAGGAAGTTCTTACAGGCTCTCAATCGCTCAGTGTTTTTGCACCACCGGCCTCAAGTGGCGATCAACCGCCGTCCTTTTTCGTTCGTGATGCTTTCACCAACGTGAAGCACATCCAATTTGCCCTGAAAGGGTGTTTAACGGCCAGCTTGTGCTACATCATTTACAACGGGGTAGATTGGCCAGGAATCAGCACCGCGGTCACGACCTGTTTCCTCACCGCCCTTTCTACCGTAGGTTCGTCTCGACAAAAACAGGTTCTGCGCATCTCCGGAGCCCTGGTGGGTGGCTTCCTTATTGGGATGGGCTCACAAGTGTTCATCTTGCCCCATCTGGATTCGATTGCGGGATTCACCATTTTTTTTGTCGTTGTCACCGCCTTCGCTTCCTGGTTCATGACTTCCAGCCCGCGCTTGTCATACTTTGGCGTGCAGATCGCCGTTGCTTTTTGCCTCATCCATCTCAATTCCTTCGCAATCGAGTCTTCGCTCTCGATAGCCAGAGATCGTGTCGTCGGCATCTTGTTCGGATTGATCATGATGTGGCTCGTCTTCGATCAACTATGGGGAGCATCCGCCGTCTCCGACATGAAGAGGGGGTTCCTTTCGGCGGTTCGATTGCTGGCTGAATTTGCACGAGAGCCCATCTCGAGGGACTACACGGTGGCCGCGGAACGCAGTTACTCCCTCCGTGAGGCGATCAACAACAATTTCGACGGCGTGCGAGCCTCCGCAGACGGCGTTCTCTTTGAATTCGGACCTTCTCGCCAGCAAGACCTCGCGTGGCGCAGTAGGTTCAGACAGTGGCAACCGCAGCTGCGGCTCCTTTTCATAACTGAAATTGCACTTTGGAAGTACCGCGCCCGACTGCCAGGCTTTGAGTTACCGCACACCTTGGGCGCAGCTCAGCGAGCCTTCAATGACGAACTGGCGCGAGCGCTGGAAGCCATCGCAGACCGAATCGAAGGACGGCCATCGCAAGTAGGACTCTTCGAAGATTCGCTTGCGCGCCTGGAACGCGCGGTCAGTACTTACGAGGGATCGGAATCACAATCCGCGACCGCAGATCGCTTCCAAGCGTTCCTTTGCCTGCACCATAGAATCGAAAGCTTAACGAGTTCGTTGCAGAAAGAGATCGGAAACGCTGTGTGATCAGCGACACTGCCAGAGACTACGTGAAGGTCTGCGCGGGCTAGCTACATTCGCACGACGTGCAAGAGCTCGGAACTCAGTCGCGACTTCGACCTTATCGTCAAATCCTTGGCATGACATAGCTGCAAGAGGAATTCCTCTTTTTGAACCTACCGTCCTCTTTTTGTTGAAAACAAGGCAGATCGCCCATTCCTACGCCTATGTTCGGCGCTGGACACACAGTTGCCTTCCTTTATAGCGCCGGCCTTGAGGCTGTCAATTGAAAGGAGAATGCGAAATTATATGGCTCAACAATCATCAAACGGCAATCGTCCAAAACTGAGCGAGAAGGGACTCTTGACTCCGGACAATTGCGTCGTGGCGCTGATCGACCATCAGGGCCAAATGCTGTTTGGAACAGGAAATTTCGACCGCCAGGGAATCATCAACAACACCGTGGCATTCGGAAAAGCTGCAAGGGTGTTCGATGTACCTGTGGTTTTGACAACGGTCGAGACGAAGTCCTTTAGCGGGAACATGTGGCCGCAG
>Ga0307477_10000841_pt1 | contig 29537 bp, 24 predicted proteins | sample atmos_gasesECM2C_FD_203316 | JGI IMG/M metagenome (GOLD analysis project Ga0307477, IMG submission 203316) | Hardwood forest soil microbial communities from Morgan-Monroe State Forest, Indiana, United States - atmos_gasesECM2C_515 | ecosystem: Environmental > Terrestrial > Soil > Temperate...
TAGCATCGCCCAACGGAGCGATTCGCTGCCAGCTCCGAAGGACGCCGCAAAGTAGTCGCTCAGCCAGCCGATGATCTGCGGGGCGAGCGCCAGATTCGCGACGTTGGCGAGGAACAGCAGCAGCGCACACGCGGTAGCGCGCAGGTTCGCCGGAATCACGTTCTGCAGCAGCCCGAGGATCGGACCGATATAGAAGTAGACCGCGGGCATGAAAATCCACAGCAGCACGGTCGCCGCAGTCGTCGACTGGACCCAGTACACCAGCATCGACGGGATCGTGGTGACCGCCGCGACGACTGCGAGCAGGCGCACCACGTAGCGCGGGTCGGCCGCTGCGCGGCGCGCCATGAGCGCGCCGGCGAGCAGCGTGCTCGCGGTGCCGGCGACGAGGTACATGCGCCCGAGAAGTGCGCCCGCCTGGCCGACTGTCAGGTGATGCGAGCGTTGCAGGAAGGCGGGCGTCCACCACATCAGGCCCCAGGTCCAGAAGGTCGCTACTGCGCCGCCGATCAAGAGATGAATCGCCGAGCGTTGTGTCGCGATGAAGCGCAGCGTTGCACGCAGCGTTGCCCACAACGTGAGGAACAGTGCCGGGCCCAGCAGACTGCCGTTGGCGGGTGCCGTGGCGGCGTCGAAGCTGCCGCGGCGCGGCTCGCGCACCGTCAGCCGCACGATCAGCGCCATGGCGAGCCCCGGAAGGCCGAGCAGCAGAAAGGCGGTGCGCCAGCCGCTGCGCTCGGCCGCGGCGCCCGCGACCGATGACCCGAGCCACGAGCCGACGCAGGCGCCGAGTGCGAAGATCGTCAGCGCCAGCGGGCGGCGTGCGGGCGGAAAAATGTCGGCCAGGATCGAGGTCGAGGGCGGTGTGCCGCCGGCCTCGCCGATGCCGACGCCCACGCGTGCCAGCAGCAGCTGCCAATAGTTCTGCGCGAGTCCGCACAGCGCCGTCATGGCGGACCAGAGCGCCAGTGCGAGCGCGAGGATGTTGCGGCGGTTGGCATGGTCGGCGAGTGCCGCGACCGGAATGCCGACCGTCACGTAGAAAAGCGCGAGCGCAAAACCGGTGAGGAATCCGACGCTGCCGTCGGACAGCCGCAGCTCCAGACGGATCGGCTCGATCAGCGTCGAGATCGAGAAGCGATCGGCGATGTTGAGCGCATACGCCACGGTGAGCACCGCGAGCACGTACCAGCGAGCGCGCGCCGCCGTCACTGCGCCCAGCTCCAGTCCGCCGCCCGCTGGCGACACCCGCCACCGCCCGCGCCGGTCCACGCCCGCCCGCGTACCGCCCGGCCGCTCGGCGCCCCCGTCGGCTCGCCGTGGCGCAGCGCCCGAACGCCGTTGACCCACACCTCATCGACACCGGTCGCGAGCTGATGCGGCCGCTCGTAAGTCGCATGATCCGCGACCGCTGCCGGATCAAACACCACGACGTCGGCAAAATCGCCGGCGACCAATCGGCCGCGGTCACTCAGCGACAGGGTCGCGGCCGGCAGCGCCGTGAGCTTGTGAATCGCCTGCTCGAGGCTGAGCACCTTCTCCTCGCGCACGTACTTGGCCAGCACCCGGGAGAAATTACCGTACGCGCGCGGGTGGACGTTGAACTTGAGAAACACGCCGGCGGGCGCGGGAGCCATCTCGTCGGAGTCGAAGCTCACCCAGGGGAGCGCTACCTCGCGGCGCACGTTCTCTTCCGACATCAGAAAGTACGCGACCTCGACCCGAGAGCCGTCCTCGATCACCAGATCGATCGCTGCATCCTCAGGCGAGACGCCGCGCTGGCGCGCGACCTCGGCGAGCGTCTTGCCCGTCAGGGGCTTGAGCGCCGGGTTCTTGAGCGCGAGCAGCAAAGTGCCCGTAGGTCCGGCGGCGCCATACAGATTTTCCCAGCTGGGCGCGGGATTACGCATCTCGGCGAGCACGCGCGCGCGCACCGCCGGCTCCCTGAGGCGGGAGATCCAGGCCTCGAGCCCGCCGTCGAGCGCCCACGGCGGCATCGCCGCGTCGAGCCCGGTCGCCCCCGCCGTGTACACGTACATGTCCGCAGTGATGCGCACGCCGTGCGCGCGCGCCGTCTCGATGGCGCTGATCAGTGCCTCGAGCTTGTTCCAGTTGCGCTTGCCGGCGGCCTTGAGGTGATAGATCTCGGCCGGCGCGCCTGAGGCGCGCGCGATGTCGACCGTCTCCTGCAATGCCTCGAGCAGCCGATCGCCCTCGCTGCGCATGTGAACGCTGTAGAGGCCACCACAGCGCCCGGCCTCGGTGGCGAGCGCAATCAGCTCCGGTGTCCTGGCATATTGCTGCGGGCTGTAGATGAGCATGGTGGTGACGCCGACGGCGCCTTCCTCCATCGCCTGGTGTACCAGTGAGCGCATCTGCAGCAATTGCGCGGCGGTCGGCTGGACGTCGCGCTCCCCAAGGACGTATGTCCGCACGGCGCCCGCACCGACGAACGAGGCAACGTTGGGCGCGATGCCGCGTTGCTCGAGCCCCTGCAGGTACTCGCCGAGTGTGGTCCAGGCGATCGCGAAACGCAGATCGCCCTGACGCTGCTCCATCAGCTCCTTCATCCGCGGCGTGAGCGGGCCCATCGATTCCTCGCCGAGCACCTCGAGGGTGACGCCCTGGCGAAGATCGCTCAGCGCGCGGCCGTCGATCAGCAGGGAGGCCTCGGTATGGGCCAGCATGTTGATGAATCCGGGCGCGACCGCCTTGCCGCGCGCATCGACTTGCTCGCGCGCGCTCGCCGTTGAGTGCGGCCCGACGTAGGCGATGCGATCGCCGCGGATCGCAACGTCCCCGACGAGCGGCGGACCGCCGCCGCCGTCGTATACCGTCCCGCCGCGGATCAGGACATCGAGGTCGTGAGCCGCGGGTCGATCGGCGGCGAGCGCTGCGATCGACGACAGCCCCGGCACGGCGACCCACACCACTCGCGCAAGAACGCTCCGGATCGTCATGCTCACTCCCCCTGTCAGGCTGCGACCGTAACCGTAGCCGCTGCGAGATGGCAAATCCGTTACCGCAGCGCATGCTGTTGTGATAGCGTTTTCGGTCGGAGTCCGACATGAATGCGATATCGGCGCGAAGCCGCAACGACTGGGAGCGTCTCGCGGCGCCGCTGCGCCCCGAGGGGCGCGCGCTCATCGGCGGCAAGCTGGTCGCTGCCCGCAGCGGCCGCGTGTTCGACAAGCACAGCCCGATCGACGGCCGGAGCATCGCGCAGGTAGCCCGTTGCGAACAGGCGGACGTCGATGCGGCGGTAAGCGCGGCGCGCGCGGCGTTCGAGCAAGGGCGCTGGCGGCGCGCCGAGCCCCGCGAGCGCAAGCGCGTGCTGCAGCGCTTCGCCGAGCTCATCCGCGCGGAACTCGATCAGCTCGCGATGCTCGAGACCCTCGATGTCGGCAAGCCGATCCAGAACTCGCTCCAGGTCGACGTCCCGAAGGCGAGCGAGTGCATCGCGTACTACGGCGAGTTCGCCGACAAGCTGAACGATGAGGTCGCCCCCACCGGCCCGAACGACCTGGCGCTGATCCGGCGCGAGCCGCTCGGCGTGGTCGCGGCGATCGTGCCGTGGAATTACCCGCTGATCGTCACCAGCTGGAAGCTCGGCCCGGCGCTCCTGGTCGGCAACTCGGTGGTGCTCAAGCCGGCCGAGCAATCGCCGCTCAGTGCGATTCGACTCGGCCAGCTCGCGCTCGAGGCGGGCCTGCCTGCCGGTGTGTTGAATGTCGTCCCGGGGTTCGGCGAGGAAGCCGGCAAGCCGCTCGCACTGCACCCCGACGTCGACATGGTCACCTTCACCGGCTCGACCGAGGTCGGCAAGCTGATGTTGCGCTACGCGGGCGAATCCAACCTCAAGCGGGTCTCGCTCGAGTGCGGCGGCAAGAGCCCGCACGTGGTGCTGCCCGACGCCGACATCGAGGCCGCCGCGGACGCCATCGCCTGGGGGATCTATTACAACGCCGGCGAGACCTGCAACGCCGGCTCACGCCTGATCGTGCATGCGAGCGTCCGCGAGCGTCTGCTGGAGGCCATCCGCCGGGTCACGGCCGGCATCACACTCGGAAATCCACTCGACCCGGCGACCCAGATGGGGGCAGTGATCGATGAGGGCCACATGCAGCGCGTGCTCGGCTACATCGACAGCGGTGTGGCGGAAGGGGCGCGCCTCGCGCTCGGTGGCGAGCGCGCGCTCCCCGAGAGCGGTGGCTTCTACGTGCAGCCCACGATACTCGAGGCCGTGCGCCCGGAAATGCGGGTCGCGCGCGAGGAGATCTTCGGTCCGGTGCTCGCCGTCACGCCCTTCAGCGACGAGGCCGATGCGGTGCGCATGGCGAACGACAGCATCTACGGGCTCGCCGCCGCGGTCTGGACCACCGACATCAACGCTGCGCATCGCATCTCGAGTGCGCTGCGCGCCGGTACGGTCTGGGTCAACAGCTTCGACCGCTCCTCGCTCGCGACACCGTTCGGCGGCTTCAAGCAGTCCGGCTTCGGCCGTGACCGCTCGGCGCACGCGATCGAGAAGTACGTCGACCTGAAGACGATCTGGACCGCGTTTCACTAGTCGCCGAAAACCGCTGGCAGACGCGCCTCAGCTCTTCGCCTGACGCTCGTGCCAGGCGTGCAGCGTGTCTGCCTCCTTCTGCGGATCGAGGCCGGCACGCAGCTTCGACTGGCGCTCGGACGGCAGCGACCTGAACCAGGCGAGCGTGTCGCGCACGGTGATCTCGAGCGGACGCGATCGCAGACCCGTACGGCGCGCGTTCTCGATCGAAGTCAGTGAGGCACCCGCGGTGTCACCCTTCATCGGCGCCCAGGGCGGCAGATCGAGCTCGTCGGGCTTCCAGCGCGCGGCGAGGAAATCCTCCGTCACCCAGGTGACGGTGGTGCCGGCGCGCGGCGAGGCGTGCTGACTCGCACTGATGAGATCACCCATGGTGAACTCGCGCGGCGGCGACACCGCGTTGAAGTAGCCCGTGGTTCGCGACTGTACGAGCCTCATCATCCAGGCGGCGAGATCACGCACGTCGATGATCTGGATCGGATCGCGCGGGGTGCCCGGGGCGAGCATTTCGCCACCCTTCGAGGCTCGCACCGGCCAGTAGGTGAAGCGATCGCTGCGATCGAGCGGTCCGACGATGTAGCCGGGTCTGACGATGCTGGCGCGCCCCTGGAAGGCGGCAACGGAGTACTGCTCGCAAAGCGCCTTCATCGGCCCGTAGGTCTCATCGGTGACCTGCTCGATGTCGGGGTTGGCGAGAGTCGCCGTCGGGGAGTGCTCGTCGTTCGGTCGTGCCAGGCTGGCGTAGGCCGAGATGCTCGACACGAACAGGCAGTAGCCGACGTTCGGGGCGAGCAGCTCGGCCGACATCTGCACGTACTTCGGAATGAACCCGGTGTCGTCGACGACCGCATCCCACTTGCGGCCCCGCAACGCATCCAGCTGGCCTTTGCGATCACCGATCAGGGTTTCCACGTGGGGCACGCCGCCGGGTGCGCTGCGGCCACGATTGAAATGCGTCACCTTCCATTTGCGGCGCAGCGCCTCCTCCGTGAGCGGGGGTCCAATGAAGCCCGTGCCCCCGAGGATCAGCAGGGCGCCGCCGGCCTCCTGAGCCGCGAGGGTGCGGCCGAGCGCCGCGCCGGCCGCGACGCAGGAGCCGGCCTTGAGGAAACCGCGCCGGTTCATGAGTGTCGCAGGCGCATCACCGCGAGCTCCAGGCGGCAGACCCTACGCCAGCGGCGGGGATGGACAGTCATAGACGGCTCACCTGTCTTGTTGGATGGTTCCTCGGGCGCGCACGCGCTTCGCGCACACCGCGTGGCCGGACCGCCAACATCTGACCTTCGTCGCGCGTTCCCGCAATCATGTCAGCCGCACGCTGACGTTCCCGCAGAGCGCCGCTGTTCGCGGATGACTCTCACACACTGCCCGGCCGACTCACGCTGCCGCGGGCGTGCCGCTCAGCGACTGAGAAAGCCCTGCTCGCGAAACCACGCGATCGCCTCCTCGAATGCGGCGGTCGGGGCTCGCCAGCTGTAGCCCAACTCGCGCACGGCCTTGTCGCTCGAGTAATACATGTGCTTGCGCGCCATGCGCACGCTCTCGACCGTCACTCGCGCCTGCCGATGCGATAAGCGCGCGAGTGCCTCGGAGACCCAGGCGACCGGCAGCAACGCCGCGTGCGGCAGGCGCACGAACGGCGGCCTGCGCCCGCTGAGCTCGCTGATCTGCGTGAGAATTTCACGCAGCGTCATATTCTCTCCGCCCAGGATGTAGCGCTCACCAACGCGGCCGCGTTCCCACGCCCGCAGATGCCCCGCCGCGACATCGTCGACGTGCACGACGTTGAGCCCGGTGTCGACATACGCCGGCGTCCTGCCACAGGCCGCATCCACCACGATGCGTCCGGTAGGGGTCGGCTTGAGGTCGCCTGGTCCGATGGGTGTCGATGGATTGACGATCACGACGGGTGCGCCGGCACGCGCAAATTCGTTCACCAGCTGCTCCGCCAGGAACTTTGAGCGCTTGTAGTGTCCGATCATGTCCTCGAGCTCGACCGGTGTGCGCTCGTTCCCCGGCGAGCCGTCCGCAGGCAGACCGACGGTGGCGACGCTGCTGGTGTAGACGATCCGCGCAACTCTCACGCGCGCGGCGGCGTCGAGCACGTTGCGGGTTCCCTCCACGTTGGTGCGATAGAGCTGCTGCGGGTCCGCCGTTCCGAAGCGATAGTCGGCCGCGACATGAAACAGCGCGTCGCAATGGCGCAGCGGCTCATCGAGCGAGGCGGCATCGGTCAGGTCAGCGGTCGCGATCTCGATCGGCAGCTGCCCGAGATTCCGTTGGTCGGAGCCGGCGCGCGCCAGCGCGCGCACCTGCCAGCCTGCCCCGATCAGAGCTCGCGCCACTGCCGAGCCGACGAAGCCCGTCGCACCCGTGACCAGCGCCCTCATGCCCGGTCAGCGTGGCAGAATTCGCGCGCATCGCGCGGGGCGAGTGCGCCGCTGCGCGCGACCAGCGCGAGCCCGCGACTGGCAGCGCGGTACCGACGCATGAGCCGCAGGAGCGCGGGCAGCTCGGCCGGTGCACGCGCCAGCGCGCCGAGCAGCCGCCCGATGCTCACATGACCTGCCTCAGCGACTGCAGCCAGCAGACCCGTCGGCACGACGTCCCCGGCCGTATCGACGATCGCGCGCACGGCAAGAAACGGCAGCCGATGGGCAGCCGCAAACTCCGCCACGGCGGAGCTCTCCATGTCGACGGCGGCGGCGGCCGTGCGCCGGTGCGCACTTGTCTTCTCCGCCGGTGAGGCGAGCGCCTCCCGGCAGGTCAGGAGTCTCCCGTCGCACACCGGGTGTGAAGCGGCGATGGCTGCACGCAGTTGCGTACGCCACTCCGCCGCCGTGAGGAAGACGGCGCCCTCAGGAGAGACGACCTCGCTCGGCAGGCAGATGGTGCCGGCCTCGAGGGTCGCATCGAGCCCGCCGGCCGTGCCCCAACTCATCAGAGCCCGCGCGCCGGCTTCCGCGAGCCGACGCGCGCCGACTGCGGCCGCGTCCGGGCCTATGCCGCTGGCGACGAGCAGCGTGCCGTCGGCGAGTGATGCGAAGTTCGGACCCCGAGGCAGTGCCCGACCCAGAGGTCGCAGCTCGAGGGCCAATGCTGCCACGATCCCGAGCTCATTCAATGGTGACTTCCGGCCGTCACCTTCGCGCGGTACTCCGCCAGCGCCCAGAGAGGAAAGTAGGCGCAGTAGCCGTGGTAGCGCAGATAAAACACGCGCGGGAACCCCGGCGCGGTGAAGTGCGGGTCGTTCCACAACCCGTCCGGGCGTTGCGTCCGCAACAGATACTGAACGCCGCGCCAGACGCTCTCCGATCCCGCCTGCCCCGCTGCCAGGAGTCCCAGAAGCGCCCAGGCGCTCTGGTGAGGCGTGCTCGCCGCGCGCTCGGGCGTGCGATCACCGTAGTAGCTGTCGTTTCTCTCGCCCCAGCCGCCATCGGGATTCTGCCGCGCGGCGAGCCAGGCCACCGCGCGTCCTACGGCCGCATCATCCGCGGCGACGCCCGCCTGCGCCAACGCCGCCAGCACGGACCACGTGCCGTAGATGTAATTGGTGCCCCAGCGGCCGAACCACGAGCCGTCGGGTTCCTGTTCCGCGCGCAGGTAGGCAAGCGCACGCGCCAGCGCAGCGGCGTCGCGCGGACGGCCCACCAGCGCGAGTACCGTGACCACGCGGGCAGTGACATCGCTCGTCGGCGGATCGAGCAGCGCGCCGTGATCGGCAAAGGGAATCTCGTTGAGGTAGTAGCTGGTGTTATCGACGTCGAACGAAGCGAAGCCGCCGTTGCTGCTCTGCATGCCCAGCAGCCAATCGAGAGCGCGGTCCACGGCGTACGAGTAGCGTTGACGATCCTCCGAAAGATGCATGGCCCAGGCGACCACCGCCGTGTCGTCGAGGTCAGGATAGTGGCTGTTGGCGCGTTGAAACGCCCAACCGCCGCCCGCCAGGTGAGGACGGCTCGCCCGCCAGTCGCCCGCACTATCGAGCAGCTGCCGCGGCTCGAGCCATCGCAATCCGCGCAGCGCCGCGGTCAGTGCGTCCGGGCCGCCGACCGCCTGCATCGTGAGCACCGCCAGTGCCGTGTCCCACACCGGTGAGATGCACGGCTGGCAGTAGGCGCTCGAGCCGTCGTATACCAGGAGGCGCTGCAGCGCCTTCTTCGCCGCGCGACGCCTCGGGTCGGCGGCGGAGTACCCGCGCACCGCCAGCACCTCGAGCGCATTCACCATGGCTGGAAAAATGGCGCCCAGGCCGTCCTCGCCATTCAGGCGCTCGAGCATCCACGACTCGGCGCGCCGCAGCGCGTGGCGGCGCAACATCCCGGGAATCAGCCGGTCGAGACTGCGGGCGAGCCGATCGATCACGAGAAACACCCGTGCCATGGCACTCGGGCGTCCCCCGGGGCGGTGAAAGTAGTGGCGTTCCTGCTCTGGCGGCGTCGTGAACAGCTCGCGGATCTCGACCTGGCGCGGATTGCTGGCGACCGGCTTGAGAGTACACAGGATGGTGAGGGGCACCATCACGGTGCGCGACCAATAGGACACCCGGCGCAGATTGAAGGGGAACCAGCGCGGCATCAGCACGATCTCGACCGGGACGTAAGGCACGCCGCGCCAGGGGAGCTGTCCGAACAATGCGAGCGCGATGCGCGTGAAAACGTTGGTCGCGGCAGCACCGCCGTGGCGCAGGATCGCCGCGCGCGCCCGCAGCATGTGAGCTGACTCGGGGCTGTCGCCCGCGAGTTTCAGGGCGAAGTACGCCTTCACGCTGCAACTGATGTCGAAGGCGCCGTCGTGATACAGGGGCCACCCGCCGTGGTCCGCCTGGTGAGCCCGCAGATAGGCGGCGATCTTCGCCTCCAGCCCGAGGTCGATCTCACCCAGAAAGTGCATCATCATGATGTACTCGGCCGGGATCGTGCAGTCGGCCTCGAGCTCGAACTGCCAGCAGCCCTCCGCGCTCTGTCGTCGCAGCAGCTCCTCGCGCGCAGCGACCAGGGCGTAATCGAGCGACAGCGGCCGTGCTCGCTCTCGCAGCGCGCGCGCCGTAAGCGGCGCGCCGCTGACGCCCACCGAATCGCCGATCGGAATGTGTGCCGACACTTCTGACTCACCCGGCTGCTGTTACATCGGCGCCGCGCGCTGCTCGCGTGCCTGCCATGGCTGATGCGCTTGCCACGTCGCTGCGGCGAGCGCAGCGGCCTGAGCGGCCGCCCGGCGCACCACCGGGGGCGGCGTCAGCGGCAGCCCGCGAGCGGCCTGCTCGAACAGGCTCCGGAGCAGGCGATCGCTGCGCAATGCAGAGTTCGTGCACAGCTGTGTCATGAGCACGGTCGAGCGCGACACCTTCACCTGTGCGCCGGAGGTGAACTGTGGGTTGGCGGCGATCCGGCGCAGGGTCAGCACGGCGAGCCCGATGGCCCACAGGCAGAAGCGCCGGATACCGCTCTCGCGGGCAGGAATCGCCAGAGTGTAGGCGAGCGCATTGCGCAGGTGCCCGTGCGCCACCCCGATCAGCTCGCGCATGCCGGCGTGAAACCGGGCGTCGGACTGCTGCGCCGACACTTGTTCGAGGTCGACTCCGTAGCGGTTGAAGACCTCCTGCGGAAGCCAACAGGCGCCGCGGCCGCGATCCTCCCAGAAGTCCTTCAGGATGTTGGTGAGCTGCAGCCCCTGGGCGAAGGAAGGTGCCAGCTCTTGCAGGGTGGCGCGCTGCGCGGCAACCGCGGGCGAGTACTGGCAGAACAGCTCAGTCAGCATCTCGCCGACGACACCGGCGACGTAATAGCAGTAGCTGTCGAGATCGCTCGAGCGAGCGAGGCCCCGCGGACTGGCAGTGCGCTGAAACTCGTGCATGCCGTCGCTCATCAGCTCGATGCATCGCAGGATCGCGGCCCGCTGCTCAGCGAGCCGCGCTGTGACCCTGACGACGCGCTCCATGTTGGCTACCAGCTCGCGCTCGGCGGGCAGGGTACTCTCGGACAACCGCCCTGCGACCTCGCGCGCCAGCGGCTCCGCGGCCTCGCTCCCCGACACGACAGCGGCGAAGCGCTGTAGCAACGCACGCGTCTCGGCCGCCGACAATGCCGGCTCGTCCTCGATCGTGTCGGCGATCCGGCACAGCAGGTAGGCGTTGACTACCGCGACCCGCAAGCGAGGCGGCAGCTGCGGGATCGTCAGCGCGAAGGTTCGCGAGACGTGCGGCAGGATCTGCTCCTGGTAGCTGTAATCGGAGTTTGCCAAGTCCACTTTCGAGGCTCACGAGCCAACGGGTGATGTCACCGTGCACGCGCATTCTTCAGGCGCGGCGCGACCGAAGTGCACAGTCTTGCGCAACGATACAGCTCAAGGCAAGCGGGGCGGGCCAAGGCAAGCGGCGCGCCAAACCAGTGTAGACTTTCGCCTCATGAAGGGAGTGCCCCACTCTTATCCGCTGCTGAGCGGGCTCGAGTCCCCCGCCGACGTGCGGCGCCTGCCGATCGCGAAGCTGCCGGCGCTTGCCAGGGAGTTGCGCGCCTTTCTGATCCACAACGTCGCGCGGCACACGGGTCACCTTGCCGCAGGTCTTGGCACCGTGGAGCTGGCGATCGCCGTGCACTACGTGTTCGATACGCCTGCCGACCGCATTGTATGGGACGGCACTCAGCAGGCCTTCCCCCACAAGATACTCACAGGCCGGCGTGATCGCTTGTGCAGCGTCGGGCAGCCCGGAGGCTTGCAGCCCTTCCCGCAGCGCACTGAGAGCGAGTACGACGCCTTCGGTGTTGGGCACTCCGGCACCGCGATCAGCGCCGCGCTCGGCATGGCCATCGCCGCCAGGCAGCGTGGCGAGCAACGCCGCGCCGTCGCGATCATCGGCGACCGGGCTCTGACCGCTGGCATGTCTTTCGAGGCCCTCAACCACGCCGGCGCCTTGCCGGTGGACCTGCTGATCATTCTCGATGACAGTGATCCGTCGCAGTCCAGGCACGCCGGGGCGCTGGCCAATCACTTTGCACGGGCGCTCTCCGGATGGGTGTATGGGCAGCTGCGCGAACATGGCAAGAAGATCCTGCGCACCATGCCCACCATGTGGGAGCTGGCGCGCCGCTCCGAAGAGCATCTCAAGGGCATGGTGCTGCCGGGAACGCTGTTCGAGGAGCTCGGCTTCAACTACATCGGTCCGATGGACGGCCACGACGTGCGCGCCCTGGTCGCGACCCTGCGCAATTTGAGAAGCCGGCGCGGACCGCAGTTTCTGCACATCGTGACTCGCCAGGCCAAGGGCTATGCCCGCGCAGCCGGTGCCCAACTGAGATGGCGGCGGACCGCCGCCGCGCTCGAGCCCAGCGCGAGCACGCCGTCCACCCAGGGGCGCGCGCAGGAGCGCGCGACAGGTCCGAGCTACGCGCAGGTCTTCGGTCAATGGCTGTGCGAGCTGGCAGCGCGGGATCCGCGGGTTATCGGCATCACCACCGCTCCTCCCGAAGACTCGGGGCTCGCCGAGTTCGCGCAGCGCTTCCCTGACCGTTGCTTCGATGTGAGCGTCGCTCAGCAGCACGCAGTGACCTTTGCGGCAGGACTTGCCACCGAGGGACTGAAGCCGGTCGTTGCGATCGACTCCACGTTCCTGCAGCGTACCTACGACCAGCTCATCCACGATGTCGCACTGCAGCGGTTGCCGGTGGTGTTCGCAGTGGACGGTGCCGGGCTCGTCGGCGGCGACGGCGCCACGCATCAGGGCAGCTACGATCTTTCCTACCTGCGCTGCATTCCCAACATGACGGTCATGGCTCCTGCGGATGAGGATGAATGTCGCCAGATGCTCTACACGGCCGCGACGCTCCCGGGTCCGGCCGCGGTGCGTTATCCGCGCGGTTACGGGCCAGGGGTGGCGATCGCCGGCGCAACGGATGCACTACCGGTGGGTCGCTCGCAACTGCGCCGCCGGGGCGCTAGCGGCCTCGCGCTGCTGGTATTCGGCGCGCCGCTCGAGGCCGCACGCGGCGTGGCCGAACGACTCGACGCGACGCTGGTCAACATGCGCTTCGTCAAGCCGCTCGATCGGGAGCTACTGGCCACCCTCGCTGGCGATCACCGCGCACTGGTGACGGTCGAGGAGAATGCGATTGCGGCCGGTGCAGGCTCGGGGGTTGCCGAGGAGCTCGCCTCACTCGGACTGCGGATACCCCTGCTGCAACTCGGCCTTCCGGATCGCATCATCGAGCAGGGCTCGCGCGCGAGCTCGCTCGCGGCTACGCGACTGGACGTCACCGGCTTGAGCGACAGCATCGAGCGCTGGTGGCGTCTGCAGAGTCCGCAGCCAGTGCGCTCCGCGGCCGCCTGTCAGTAGCTGCGCGCCAGCAACCAGTCGGCGAGCGACCGCAGCGCATCGGCGGCCGGTCCGAAGGGCTGAAGGGCGTCGACCGCCTGCGCGTGCAGCTGTTGCAGCCGCTGCCGCGATGCCGCGACACCGAGGAGTGCCGGGAAGGTGGGCTTGCCGCGCGCACGGTCGGCGTCGGTGGGCTTGCCGACGGTCGCCGTGTCGCCCAATACGTCGAGCAGGTCGTCCTGAATCTGAAACGCCAGTCCGATTGGCGCGGCAAACGCCGCCAGGGCCGCGCGCAGCGGCGTTGCCAGGACGGGTGCGCACGCGGCGGCCATCAGCACGCTGGCCCGGATCAGCGCCCCGGTTTTCCGCGAGTACATGGCCTCGACCTCTGCAACCGGCACTTGCCGGCCAATGACTGCGACGTCGAGGGCCTGACCGCCGGCCATCCCGGCGGTGCCGCTGGCTTCCGCCAACATCTCCACCAGCCGCAGACGTACCAGCGGGGCAGTCGGTAGAGCCGGATCGCTGGCGAGCAGTTGAAACGCGAGCGACTGCAGGGCATCGCCCACGAGGACCGCAGTAGCCTCGTCGAAGGCCTTGTGACAGGTCGGCCGGCCGCGGCGCAGATCGTCGTCGTCCATCGCCGGCAGATCGTCGTGGACCAGCGAATACGCGTGTATCAGCTCGATGGCGCAGGCCGCCGCCTCGACCTGCGACTCAGGAACCCCGACGGCGCGGGCACTGCTGAAGAGCAGCATCGGCCGCACGCGCTTGCCGCCCTGCAGTACGCAGTAGCGCATCGCCGCATGCAAGCGCGTCGGCTCCGCGTCGGCAGCGGGCAGGCGGGCCTCGAGCGCCCGCTCCATGTGTGCCTGCCAGGACCTGATCTGCGCGGCGAACGCCGCGCTCCCGGCGGCCTCCCCTGCTGCGCCGTCACGGATCTCCGCCAGGCTACTCATGCGGGCGCGCGTAGCGGATCGGCAAGTCGGGCGCCATCGGCCCGGTGACGCGCGGGCCGCGCACACTGGCGACCAACGCCTTGAGTGGGTGGGCGAACGCGTCGTTGACCGCGGTCCCCTCGAAGCCGCAATGGGCCATGCAGTTGTCACAGCGCGGGTTGTATCCGACGCCGTACCGGTCCCATTCCGTGTCGTCCATCAGGGAGCGGTAGCTCGGCGCGCTTCCCTCGTCGGTGAGCAGGTAGCACGGCCGCTGCCAGCCGAACACGTTGTAAGTTGGATTGCTCCAGGGTGTGCACTGATACGCCTGGTTGCCGGCGAGGAAGTCGAGGAACAGCGCGGAATGATTGAATGACCAGCGCCGGCGCACGCCCGCAACGCGGCCACGCCTGAAGATCTCGCGGAACAGCTTCTTGCTGGCGCTGCGCCCCAGGAAAACATCCTGGCGAGGCGCGTGCTGATAACTGTAGCCGGGCGAAACGGTGATGCCTTCTATGCCGAGCTCGGTCGCCGCATCGAAGAACTCCGCCACCTCGTCCGGATCCGCGCCGCTGAACAGCGTGCAATTGATGGTGACTCGAAACTCCCTGGCACGCGCCAGCCGGATCGCCGTCACCGCCTTGTCGAACACCCCCTCCTGGCAGACCGACTCGTCGTGACGGCGCTGCTCACCGTCCAGGTGCACGGAAAAGGTCAGGTAGGGCGAGGGCCGGTACTCGTCCATGTGTCGCGCGAGCAGAATGGCGTTGGTGCACAGGTACACGAACTTGCGGCGCGCCACGATGCCTGCGACGATTTCCGGCATTTCCTTGTGGATGAGAGGCTCGCCGCCGGCGATCGAGACGACGGGCGCATCGCATTCGTCCACCGCGTGCAGCGCGTCGGCGACGCTCATGCGCCGCTGCAGCACCTCTTTCGGATAATCGATCTTGCCGCAGCCGGCGCAGGCGAGATTGCACTGAAACAACGGCTCGAGCATCAACACGAGCGGGTAACGCCGCTGCCCGCGCAGTCTGCGCGCCGCGATATAGCGCCCCACGTGATACATCTGATGTAGCGGAATACTCAAGGACAAATCTCCGTAAAAAAAGCCGCCTCGACTACCTCAGCGCCAGCACGGCGGCGCGGTGCTCGCGCCACACGCGCTGCCACTCGAGTTTGAACCAGGGAGTGAATTTCCCTGCCTCCGGCCCGGTCATTTCGGCCTGCAGCGCCTCCGGGCTGATCCAGCGCCAGGCGCTGATCTCGGCCGGATTGATGGTCAACTGCCCGCTGCAGCGTCCGGCCAAAACCCAGCACAGCTCGTGCTCGGCGCCGGCCGAGTCGAACTGCGCCTGGTACTCGAACTTGAACAGGAAGTGCAACGGGCAACTCAAGCCGAGCTCCTCACGCAGGCGGCGTCGAGTTGCCGTCTCCATGCTCTCGGCGCGCCGCGGATGACTGCAGCAGCTGTTGGACCAATACAACGGCCAGAGCCGCTTGGAGGGCGAGCGCTGCTGCAACAGCAGCTCACCGCTGCGGTTGAAGATCAGCAGCGAAAAGGCGCGGTGGCGAACGCCGCGGCCTGCATGGCAGCGCGCCCGGTCGAGGTGGCCGATTTCGCGGTCGGCCGCGTCCACGAGTATCAGCGGCTCCGAGTCCACTGAAATCTCGCTCACGCGCTTGCCAAGGGGCCAGACCTGGTCCATTAAAGAACTCTCTCCACACCACGCCGCGCACGTGTACAGTTACTCACGTCCGCGCCGTACCAGCCTCGCAACACCCGGCTGCGGCGCGGCATCTGTCGTCCCGAGATGATACCTCTGCCATAGAACTTCAGGACAGGATTCTGTTGATCACGGCCGCTGCTCAGCTTTGGCTTGGCGCAGGCGCAACAGCGCTCGCGACCGCCGCCATGTCGTACGCCATCATCGCCTGCCTGGCGGTGCGCGCCCGTCGTGCACCGCAGGCGCACAAGCTGACAGCCCTGCCACCCACCACGATACTGATACCCCTGTGTGGCGCGGAGCGCGACCTCCACCAGTGCCTGCGCACCTTCTGCGAACAACCCTGCAGGGACCTGCAGATCGTGTTTGGCGTGCGCGATCCTCACGACCCGGCCCTCGGCGCGGTGCGTCGATTGCAACGCGAGTTTCCACGGCTCGATCTGCAGATTGCGGCCAATCCGGCCCAACACGGCACCAGCGCCAAGGTCAGCAACCTTCTCAACATGATACCGCTGGCACGCTGCGATTATCTCGTGATCGCCGACGGTGACGTGCGCGTGCCCCCCGACTACCTCCAAGGAGTAATTGCGCCCTTGCTCGAAGGAGGGGTCGGCATCGTCACCTGCCTGTATCGCGGTTGTCCACGGCCGGGGCTGTGGTCGCTGTTGGGGTCGATGTTCATCAACGAGTGGTTCATGCCCGCGGCACGTGTCGCGGCGCTCTCGGGGTCGCGTGAGTTCGCCTTCGGCGCCACCATAGCGCTGCGCCGTCAGACGCTCGAGCGCATCGGCGGCTTCAGCGCGATCGCCGACCAGCTACCCGACGATTATCGGTTGGGCGAGCTCACCCGGCGTATCGGCCTGCGCACGGTGCTGTCCGAGGTCGAGGTCGAGACGGGGGTAGACGAGCCCGAATTCGGCGCGCTGGTACGGCACGAGCTGCGCTGGCTGCGCACCATGCGCACCGTGCGCCCCCTCGGCTATGCCTGTGCCGGGATCACTCTTGGCCTGCCGCTGACGGCTCTGGCGAGCCTGCTGGCCGGTGGGAGCGAGGCGACGACCGTAATGATCGCGATCACGTTAATGGCGCGGCTCATGATAAATTCTGCCCCGCGCAACAAACATTCCCTCTTGACGCAGTTATGGCTGGTCGTGCTCAACGATTGCTTGATGTTTGCCTTGTGGTGCTGGAGCTTCGCGACGCGCCAGGTGCATTGGCGGCACGCCCGCTACCGCGTGGCCCGCGACGGAACCGCATACCCGATTGCCTGACTTGGAGCGAGCGGTGAGAACTCTTTTCCTGCATCCCCCCTCATTCGACGGCTACGACGGCGGTGCCGGTGCCCGCTACCAGATGACGCGCGAGGTGCGCTCGTTCTGGTACCCGACCTGGCTCGCGCAGCCGGCGGCGCTGGTGGCGGACTCGAAGCTGATCGACGCGCCTCCGGACCGCCTGACGTTACAGGACATCATCCCGGAGATCAGAAACCGTGACCTGGTGGTGATGCACACTTCCACTCCGTCCTTCAAGGCGGACGCCAGGACGGCCGAGCGGATCAAAGAGGTCAATCCGCACATCAAGATCGGACTGATCGGCGCGCACGTCGCGGTGGAGCCCGAGAAGAGCCTGAGCGCCGCGCCCGCGGTCGACTTCGTCGCCCGCAACGAGTTCGACTTCACCGTCAAGGAGGTCGCGGACGGCAAGGCCTGGCAGGAGGTCAACGGGCTCTCCTGGCGCAGCCACGATGGCGCCATCGTTCACAACGAGGAGCGCGCTCCGCTGTTGAACATGGACGAGCTGCCGTGGGTGACACCGGTCTACAAGCGCGATCTCAAGGTCGAGAATTACTTCAGCGGCTATCTGAAGCATCCGTACGTCTCGTTCTATACCGGGCGCGGCTGCAAGTCGCGCTGCACGTTCTGCCTGTGGCCGCAGACGATCGCCGGGCATCGCTACCGGGTGCGCTCGATCGAGAATGTGGTCGCAGAAATGAAATGGGCGCAGCAGGCCTTCCCGCAGGTCAGGGAGTTCTTCTTCGACGATGACACGCTGACTGACAATCTGCCGCGCGTTGAGGCGCTGGCCATCGAGCTCGGTAAGCTCGGCGTCACCTGGTCGTGCAACGCCAAGGCGAACGTCCCCCGCAAGACGCTCGCGATCATGAAGGACAACGGCCTGCGTCTGCTGCTGGTCGGCTACGAATCCGGCAATCAGCAGATCCTGTTCAACATCAAGAAAGGCATGCGGGTGGAATTCGCCCGTCGCTTCACGCGCGACTGCCACGAGCTCGGCATCCTCATCCACGGTACGTTCATCCTCGGCCTGCCGGGCGAGACTCGCGAAACGATGCGCGAGACGCTCGATTTCGCCAAGGAGATCAACCCCCACACCATTCAGGTCTCGCTCGCCGCGCCCTACCCCGGCACATTCCTCTACCGTCAGGCCAAGGAGAACGGCTGGCTGTACCACGCGGAGAGCGATCTTCTCACCGAGCACGGCACGCAGATCGCGGCGCTCAACTACCCGCACTTGAGTCACGGTGAGATCTTCGATGCGGTCGAGGACTTCTACCGCAAGTTCTACTTCCGTCCGTCCAAGATTGCCTCGATCCTGGCCGAGATGTTCACCAGCCCCGAGATCATGAAGCGCCGTCTCGCCGAGGGTGTGGAATTTTTCCACTTCCTGCGATCGCGCCGGGATGTGGCTTGAAGCAGCTGATCGTCACCGCCGATGATTTCGGTGCCGCGCGTGAAGTCAACCAGGCCGTCGAGGCGGCTCATCGCCACGGCATCCTCACCGCCGCCAGCCTGATGGTGTCAGGTCCGGCGGCGAGCGATGCGATCGCCCGCGCGCGCCGGCTGCCGTCCCTGCGTGTCGGTCTGCACGTCGTGGTGGTCGAGGGTACGCCGGTGCTCCCGGCTGCTGCGGTGAGCCATTTGCTGGACGGTCACGGCCGCTTGCGCTCTGACCTGGCGGCCTTCGGGACCGCCATCGCCTGCAGTCGTCGCGTGCGCCGCGAGCTGGCCGCCGAAATCAGGGCGCAGTTCGCAGCGTTTCGCGACAGCGGCCTGACGCTCGATCACTGCAACGCCCATAAGCATTTCCACCTCCATCCGGTCGTCGGCGCTCTGTTGGTGGAGATCGGTCGCAGCTTCGGCCTGCAAGCGGTGCGCGTGCCGCTCGAGCCTGCGCGTTTGCTGCGCAGGGCGGAGCCGCGCACGCCACGGACCGCGGCGCCGCTACTCACGTCGGTGTTCGCCCTCGCCTTACGACGGCGCGTGCGTGCCGCGGGCCTGCTGGCTCCCGATCGTGTTTTCGGCCTGCGCTGGTCGGGGCAGATGACGAGCGAGCGCCTCTGCGCTCTCGTCCGCAGCCTGCCGCGGGGTCTGAGCGAGATCTATCTTCATCCGGCCATCGGGCCGTATGCCGGCGCGGCACCCGGATATCGCTATCGGGAGGAGCTCGACGCTCTCAGGGCTGCGGAGGTCGTGACGCTCTGTCGCGACTCGACCCTGCGCCTCGGCGGGTTCCAGGATTTCGTGGATGCTGGGGCGGGCGCTGCCGCGACCGACACCTCGCAGGAGCGCGGGCTGGCGCAGCGGGTATGAAGTCATGAGCTCGACGCTCCCCGAGACGCGCGCGTTGACCGCGTCCCCGCCGGCAGCGCGGATCCGCGCCGGGAGCGATGCGCACAAGAGACTCTACTGCCGCACGCTGCTCGACACCTTCAATCCCTATCGGCCAGCGGTGATCGATTGGCCCGAGCTCGACGCAGAGTCTCGGTCGCGGCTCGTGAGCCTGCCGATCTGGGACATCGCGGTGCAGACCGAGGGGCGCGCGCAGCTCAATGTCGCATCCTACGCGGCGCTCATTCGCGATCCACTGCTGCGCGAGGCGATCGAGCTCAATGCCTTCGAGGAGGGCCGGCACAAGCACGTGCTCTCCAATCTCGTCACCGCTTACGGCATTGCGCTTGCGCCCGAGCCGGAGTATGTGCCGCACCGCGACCCGGAATGGGCCTTCATGCGCACCGGCTACAGCGAGTGCATCGACAGCTTCTTCGCGTTCGGCCTGTTCGCGTCGGCGCGCCGCTCCGGATTCTTTCCGCCTGAGCTGGTCGACACTTTCGAGCCGGTGATGCAGGAGGAGGCACGCCACATACTGTTCTTCGTCAACTGGGCTGCCTGGCACCGTCGCACCATGCCGGTGTGGCGGCGCCCGTGGTTCGAGCTCAAGGTGCTGGCCGTATGGCTCGCGCTTATCTGGGAGCGCGTACGCATTGCGCGCGACGTGGGCAACGGCGTACAGGACAACAACTTCACCATGACCGGGGGCAAGCAAGTCGGTGGGGACACCAGCATCGCCGAGCTGATCGACCTCTGTCTCACCGAAAACGCGCGGCGCATAAGTCTTTATGATCAGCGCCTGTTGAGACCGCGCGCGGTTCCGTTCATGGCGCGACTGGCGCGCCGTTTCGTGCGTCAGTGAACAGGAGCGCGCAGCACCCGCTCGCCTCGATGGCATGAGGCTGCGGCTCGCCATCTTCGCGACGCTGGGGGTCGCCCTCGCCCTCTATCTCCTCTCGTCGGTGGGCTGGCGCGCCGTCTTGTCCGCTGCCATCACCGTCGGCTGGGGCGGCTTTGCGCTGCTTTGCCTGTGTTCCCTCGGAGCATTTCTGATTCTCGGCGCTGCCTGGTACGTGCTCGAGCCGCGCATGGCCTCGTACTGGGTTTTCGTTGCGGCGCGCATGGTGCGCGATTCCGTCGCCGAGGTCCTGCCCTTCTCCCAGCTCGGCGGAATCGCGCTCGGCGTCCGCGCCGCGATTGTCCAGGGAGCCGCATCACCGCTCGCCTCGGCCTCGATGATCGTCGACGTGACCACCGAGTTGCTGGCCCAGGTCGCCTACTCCCTCCTCGGCGTTGCGATTCTGACCGCGCGCGTGCCGCGAAATTCTCAGGTGGCGTCGCTGACGACCATTTGCCTGGCTGGATTGGCGCTGGCAGCGGTCGCCGCAGGATTGTTCGTTTTCGTGCAGCGCCGCGGCGAGTGGGTCGCCGCGAAGATAATTTCCGCCACGACCGCGATGGCTACGCCGCTGCTGCGTGCCGTGGGTCGGGCTGCCGCAGGAGTCGGCGCAGCGCTCGATGCGATTCATCGCTCGCCGCTGCGCATTGCGCTCTCGGCGGCGTTGCACCTGGCGGCCTGGATCGCCAGTGCCGTCGGGCCCTGGCTTGGCTTTCGCCTCATGGGCGCGCGCCTCGACCTGCCGGCGGTGATCGCGATCGAGAGCCTCGTCTACGCGATTCGCAGCGCCGCGGTTTTGGTCCCCAACGCGCTCGGCGTGCAGGAGGCCGCTTACGCCCTGCTCGGGCCGCTGTTCGGTGTCGGCGCGGAAGTCGCGCTCGCAGTCTCGGTGCTCAAGCGGGCGCGCGACGTCGCGCTCGGGGTGCCGGTGCTCTTGTGGTGGCAGGCTGCCGAGGGCCGGCGGGCGCTCGCGCGCGCCGGCGCTGGCTCGCAATCCGACGAGGCGTCGACGTGAAATCACTCGGTTCCAAGGCTCAAAGTGCCCGCCTCGAGCGCATGCGAGCATCGCCACTCTGGGCGGGCGAGAGTTTCCGCAACCTGCATCCGATCCTGCCCGGACTGCGCGATCCGAACGCACACATGCCGACGTGGAGCGAGTTTCTGCGCGCCGGGAACCGCCGCGTGCCGATGCAACCGTTGCCGACCGTGAGCCCCCTGGAGGCATGGCGCCGCAGACCCGACAGCGGCCTGCGCGTGACCTGGCTCGGTCACTCGACCGTGCTGATCGAGATCGACGGCGTGCGCGTGCTCACCGATCCAGTGTGGGGACCGCGCGCCTCGCCATTGCGGCTCGCGGGTCCGAAGCGCTTCCAGCCGGTGCCGGTCGCACTGCGCGCGCTTCCCCCTGTCGACCTCGTGATCGTCTCGCACGACCACTACGATCACCTCGACTACCCGACGATCCGCGCGCTCGCGAAAAGCGCCGTGCCGTTCGTGACCTCACTCGGTGTCGGTGCTCATCTCGAAGGCTGGGGCGTGCCTGCAGAGCGCATCATTGAGCTCGACTGGTGGGAATCGCACCCGCTTCACGGCGGCGGCGTTCGCGTGACGGCCGCTCCGTCGCAGCACTTCTCGGGCCGCACGCTCAAGACCCGCAATTCGACCCTCTGGTCGTCGTTCGTCGTGCGCTCCGAGCGCCACGCCGTTTTCTTCAGCGGCGATACCGGCCTGACGACTGAATACGAGCAGATCCGCGCGCGACTCGGGTCGTTCGACCTGGTGATGCTCGAGATTGGCGGATGGGATCCCGCCTGGGGCGATATGCATCTCGGGCCGGAGAATGCGCTCAAGGCGCTCGACCTCATCGGCGGCGGGGTTTTCATGCCGGTGCACTGGGGAACCTTCGCTCTCGGCATGCACCCCTGGGACCAACCGCCCGAGACTCTTCTCGAGCTGAGTCTCGGGAGTCGCACACCGCTCATGATGCCGAGGCTCGGGGAGCCGGTAGAGCCAGCGCACGCCTCCGGGCACGTGGAGCCCTGGTGGCGAAGCGCGGATGACGCGGGGCAGCCGCTCGATTCCGCGGCCGTAGGCAAGCTGCCGACGGTGATGCCCTGGCCGATCGACTGAGCGGCGGGCACGCTCAATCTTCCGCAGGCGGGCGCCATCGTCCGGGTCCCCTTTGCTCTCGGGCGCAGACTTCATTGTCGCTTCCGATCTGACGTTGATCCAGTGCGACCGCGTACTGCACCGCGCCGTCAATACAGGTGAATTGACCGAAGTCGAGGCTGCGGACCGTCATTCACATCTGGCCACAGTGGCGAAACACTGGCACGTTCTGCACATCGGCGCGGAGGTTGTCGAGCGCGCGCGGTCGCCGTTTCCCGGGGAACCGATCCGCCCGCCCGCTTGATGCGATTCATCCGGCTTGCGCGCTCGTGGCTCGCGCCGCGACAACGGGTCAGCAGCTGTTGAGTCTCGACGATCGTGTTCGCAAGGTCGCAACCCGCGTGGGGTCAGAGGCTGACGTTCGTCAGCAGCATTTGCAGCCGGCGCAGTTTTAACTTGGTCAGCCCCAACGGGTTGGCCGCTGCGGATCGGTCATGTGGGCATGAGCGATCGATATATCCGTGCTACCGGAATGTCACCGACGCACGACTGACCGCATAACCGTCGGCCTCCCAGAATGGTCGCCGTTTGCAAGCGTGGCGACGGCACGTCAGGGAGCTAGCGGTACATGCTTAGCACGAATCGTCACGATTTGCGGCTCGCATGGTGCGCATTGGTTTTCTTTGGTGCCGTGACCGCTTCGCTCCCCGCACTTGCGCAACAGAAGACCGGACCCGGCATCACCGGCGATGACAGCCTGACATGGCACGGCATCACGCTGTACGGGGTCATCGACATCGGTCTGCAATACGACACCCACAGTGCACCGTTCACCCCCTACCGTCCCTCCGCCAGCGGCAACATCGTGCGGCAGAACAGCCGCGGGTCGGTGATCGGTCTGACACCCAGCAACATGGGCCAGTCGAGAGTCGGGCTGCAAGGCATCGAAGCCCTGAACCACGAGTGTTCGGCCGTGTTCCAGGTGGAGAGTTTTTTCAACCCCCAGTCGGGCGAAATCGCTGATTCGCTGAAGTCCTTGGCTGTGAACAACGGTCGAGCCCTGGCCACCCAGAGCGTCGGTGTCGATGGCAGCTCGGCGGGTCAGGCCTTCCAGACCGCCTTCGTCGGGCTGAAATCGCAGCGCTTCGGTACCCTCACCTTCGGCCGTCAGGTGACGCTGCTGTTGGAAGGCACCATCAAGTACGATCCCAATTACAACGCTTCGGCGTTCGGCCTGCTCGGCGCCTCAAACACATACTCCGGCGGCGGCTCCCAGCAAGATAACCGCCTCGATTCGACGGCGAAGTACCTTGTGAGCTTTAACGATCGGGTGCACCTCGGTGCTCTGTACAAGTTCAACGGCTCCAATGGGTCGGCCAACACGGCGTTCCAAGCGAATATCGGCGGTGAATACGCGGGTGCATCGCTCGATGCGTACTATTCGAAGTTCAACAGCGCCATCACGGCGAGCTCGCTGACCGCCGCTCAGGTCGCGCAACTCCCGGCATTGGGGTACTCGGTATCGAATTCTCTGGCGGCCACCATCTCGGACAACACGACGTATGCCCTCATGGGCCTATACAAGTTCCACTCGTTCAAATTCTCCGCCGGTTACGACCACATCAGGTATGCCAATCCACACACTCCGCTGAACGTCGGCTTCAACGACATCGGCGGTTACGTTCTGGCTTTCGTCACCAACAATGCCTACGACAACCCGAAGACCGTGCAGGTTTATTGGACCGGCGTTCGCTACAGCGTCATTCCCAAGCTCGAGCTGACCGTGGCCTACTACGGCGTTCATCAGGATGCCTATGGCATCGGAGTTCAGGCGGGCTGCTCGACATCCGCCCACACCGTTTGCAGCGGCAACCTCGAGGCCTTTTCCTTCGACACCGACTACCGATTCAACCTGCATTTCGATGCTTATGTGGGCGTCATGTACAGCGGAGTGCACGACGGTATGGCCAGCGGCTACCTCTACACCAACAACATCAACCCGACTGTTGGCGTGCGATACAAATTCTGATGCGGCCCCCGGGTCAGAGGGACTGACCCGTCAGCTCGGGGTTGGCGAGCAGCAGTGTTCCGCGAAGGAAGCGCTAGAGCGTTTGCAGGGGGTGAGGGCCACTCGCGTCGCCCGCGGACTCGACGAAAGACTGCATGCCGTTCCAGTTACGCTCGAGCCGTGGACATCGCGCCGCTGTTGCGTAGCATACTGATTATGTTGGCGTCCCCAAGGGGATTCGAACCCCTGTTACCGCCGTGAAAGGGCGATGTCCTGGGCCTCTAGACGATGGGGACTCGCTCGAAGGTTTGCACAACAGCCCGCGCAGGCGGCACTGATTCAACTGGTGGAGCCAGGCGGGATCGAACCGCCGACCTCTTGCATGCCATGCAAGCGCTCTCCCAGCTGAGCTATGGCCCCACGCAAGGCCGACGCAACCTACGCACCGGATCTCGGGTTGTCAAGCGCCCGGCTCAGCCGCGCGCGGGCGCGGATCGCGCGAGCACCGCCTCGATGCGCACCAGCGCGCGCTCACGCCCCAGGAGCTCGAGCGTGGCATCGATCGGCGGTGACACGGCGGTTCCGGTCACGGCGACACGCAGGGGCTGGGCGATCTTGCCGAGCCCGGTCTGCAGCTGCGCCGCGAGCTCGATGAGCACGCTGTGAATCGAGGCGGCGTTCCACTGTGGTAGCGCAGCGAGTTGCTCGCGCACTATTGCCAGCATCCGGAGCGCATCGCCACCGAGGTGCTTGGCCGCGGCGCCCGGATCGATCTCGATCGTGTCAGTGAAGAAAAAGCGGCTGTTGTGTGCCATCTCCTTCAGAGTCTTGGCCCGCTCGCGCTGCGCGACGATCACTCCCTCGAGCAGGGCCTGATCGGTGCTGTCGCAACCCAGGCGACGCAGCTGCGCGCGCAGATGCGGGACCAGTGATGCGGGCGTGGCGCGCACCATGTGCTGCTGGTTGAGCCACAGGAGCTTTTCCGGGTTGAAGGCGGAGGCCGCCTTGTTCACGTCGTGGATGTCGAATTCGCGGATCATCTCCTCGCGCGTGAACACCTCCTGGTCGCCATGCGACCAGCCGAGACGCACCAGATAATTAAGGAGTGCGTCCGGCAGGTAGCCCTCCTCTTCGTACTGCAGCACGCTCACTGCGCCGTGACGCTTCGAGAGCTTGGTGCCGTCGGCTCCGAGGATCATCGGCACGTGCGCGTACAGCGGTATGGTTGCACCCAGGGCGTGCAGCATGTTCATCTGCCGCGGCGTGTTGTTCAGATGATCATCGCCGCGGATGACGTGAGTGATACCCATGTCCATGTCGTCGACAACCACGGAGAAATTGTAGGTCGGTGTGCCGTCCGAGCGCGCGATGATGAGATCGTCGAGCTCGGCGTTCTGGAACGTCACGTCGCCGTGCACCAGGTCCTGCACGACCACGACGCCATCGACGGGATTGCGGAAGCGCACCACCGGCTCCACCCCCGGGCGCGGCGCGGCGCGCTCGCGGCAGATGCCGGTGTAGCGCGGCTTTTCGCGGCGCGCGAGCTGCTCCTCGCGCAGCGTGTCGAGCTCCTCCTTGGTGCAGTAGCAGCGGTAGGCCGTGCCCGCGCGCAGCATCTGCTCCAGCACCTCGGCGTAACGCTCGAAGCGCTGCGTCTGGTAGTAGGGTCCCTCGTCAGCGTCGAGCCCGAGCCACGCCATCCCCTCGATAATCGCGCGCACGGCCTCCGCGGTCGAGCGCTCCCGATCGGTATCCTCGATCCGCAGGATGAATTTGCCGCCGGTGCGGCGCGCGTACAACCAGCAGAACAGTGCCGTGCGCACGCCACCGACATGCAGCATGCCGGTAGGGCTGGGGGCAAAGCGAGTGACGACGGACATGGCGGTGTCGATCAAACGTGGCGGCCGCATGTTATCAAGGGCGGCGCCCGGCTGTCCGGCCTGCCTGGACAATCCCGCGCGGGGCACCGGGCACCGACGTCATTTGCCATGCGCCGGAGCCGCCTATAGACTTCCCGTCCCTCAAAAACGGGCGGTTAGCTCAGCGGTAGAGCACTGCTTTCACACGGCAGGGGCCACTGGTTCGATCCCAGTACCGCCCACCATTCGGAACAAGAACTTAGGCCAATTCCCTCAGCCTGTCTCGCTCGAATTTGGGACAACTCTGGTAACCCAAGAACCCAAGCGTTTGGTTCAGATACCTAAACCACGCACGATGCCTCGGTGGATACACAAGGAGTTGCGTTTCAATTTTGTTCGCGCGTCCCGCGCCGGGAAGCGTGCGGCGAGAACGGAGGCGCGGGCCAGGTTCGTCGTGTACCGCCCTCGCGAGCACGCATTGCGGATCGAGCTTACGAACGGGGTAGCGATCGTTTTGCCAGTGAAACTGATACCGGACCTGAGGCGGGCGGCGCGCCGCGATGTGCGTGCGGTTGAGATCCTGGGCCGAGGCGGCGGCTTGCACTGGGAAAGCCTGGACGTCGACCTCAGCATTCCCGGTCTCCTTTCCTCCGTCCTTGCTGGACCAGAGTGGCTGGCAGAACTCGGCCGCGTCGGCGGACGAATATCCTCCGCCGCCAAGGCTACTGCAGCGCGCAGAAACGGGCGCAGAGGCGGTCGTCCGCGCATTCGGCCCAGGGCGGGTCCGGTGGAATCTTGACGCCTCGCCTTTCAGGTATTACCTTATGACTACCTAGGCGGTGAGCACGAAATCAGCTGATGGCCGCTACAAGCCTGAAACTCCCTGAAGACCTCAAGCGTCGTATCGAGCGACTGGCAAATGCCGCAAATAAGACGCCCCATGCTTTCATGGTCGAAGCGCTGGCTCGCGAGGCTGAGCGATCCGAACTAAGAGCGCGCTTCGCTGACGAGGCAGCACGTTCCGAGGAGGAAGCGCTCTCGAGCGGCAAGGCCTTTGAGCTCGCAGCTACTTTTGACTATCTGACTGCGCGGGCGTCCGGCGTCAAAGCGCGGCGTCCCAAGGCCCGTGCATGGCGACGGTCGAAATAACTCGAAGGGCGCTTGCTGACCTCGAACGGCTCTTTGACTTCATCGCCGCCGAGAATCCCCAAAAGGCGCGAGAACAGATTCTAAGCGTGCGAAAGGCCTTTGAGCTCCTGGGCGATCACCCGTTACTTGGGCGAACCGCCGAGGACGGCAGGCGGGAACTGATACTCTCTCGCGGCCGCTACGGATACATCGCGAAATACCGCTGGTTTCCCGCCGAAGATATCGTTCTGATCCTTGCCGTTCGACATCAGCTTGAGGCCGGATACGCAGGCGAGTAATGGCTAAGAATCAGCCGATGAACAATAACAACGCCGATCGCCTCGCTTGGACCCGCCGTGATTTTGTCCGTGCCGCCGGAGGTGTCGTGGCTGTGGGTGCGTACGCGCGCCGGGGTATTCTCCCGGCGTTCGCGGCCGATCCGGTTTCCAACCTCGACGATCTTGCCCGCAGCGTTCGTGGGCAGTTGCTGCGCGCGAGCTCGCCCGGCTACGACGAGGCGAGGAGAGTCTGGAACCTTGCCTACGATCGCCGCCCGCTCGCGATCGTACGCGCCGTGAACCTCGAGGACGTGCAACGCTGCGTCGAGTACGCGCGCAAGCACACAGTCCCCATCGCCATCCGGGGCGGCGGTCACAGCTACGCCGGGTACGGGGTAGCCGATGGTGCGCTACAGATAGACCTCGGCACATTCAGCACCGCCACCGTCGACCGCGAGCGCCGAGTCGCCTCGGTGGGTGGCGGCACCCGGATCGGGGACCTTCTCAGGGCCACGCTGGCCGCGGGACTTTACACGCCGATGGGGTCGTGCGGGTCTGTGGGCGTCGCCGGCCTCACGCTCGCGGGCGGTGACACGAACGGGAGAGGCCTGTACGGAACGGCCTGCGACAACCTAGTCAGCGCGCAGCTGGTCACGGCCGACGGTGAAGCGCGCGAACTCGGGCCCGACCGAAACGAGGAGCTGTACTGGGCAATCCGCGGTGGCGGCGGGAACTTCGGCGTCGTCACCCGACTGGATTTCCGGCTGCACCCCGTCGTGCCGTTACACACCGCTGCATTCAACATCGGCTGGCGAGGCATTGCCGGGGCAATGCGCGCGTACGGCGACCTCGTACGCGACGCCCCCGACGAGGCACGCGCCGGGTTCTTCCTGGACCCGGAATCTGGGGCGTCGGCGAGCTGCGGATACCGCGGTGATGCCGCAGCTGCAGCGGCCTACCTGGAGAAGTGGAAAGCCGCATTCCGCCCCGCCCAAGCGCAGCTTTCCACCTCAACACCGAATCCGGAAGGGGAAGTCTGGGGCCCGACATCCGTGGCCGTGGATGGCGCGTTCCTCGAAGAACTGAGCGGCGGCGTCGTCGACGTGCTTTCGCGCGCGGCGATTGAGGGACGTGGATTCGGACAGATGCTGCTCGGCCTTTCGAATGGGGTCGTGGCACGCATCCCGATGACGGCCACCGCCTACCCCCTGCGCGGAACAGGACTAAGTACGCTGATTGCCGCTGAGTGGCACAAGCCTGAGGACCGCGCGCCGGCTGAACGTTGGGTGGCGGAGACTAGCGCGGCACTGCGTCCCTGGGCGCGCCGCGCCTACGTGAACTACCTGCCGCCAAGCACACCGGAGCGAATTCGTGAGATCTACGGGGTGAACTATCCGCGGCTGGCGCGGATCAAGGCGCAGTACGACGCGGCGAACCTGTTCCGCGAGAACCAGAATATTCGGCCGTCTTAGGCCGCCGTGCCGCCCGGCTGCTGGGACAATTTTGGGACAGTGCGGTCGTGACATTGCGTGATATCAAGTGATATCAAATGACAACAAGCCGTTGTTGCAATTGAGGGCACCGCTCGCATATCGTTGATTTGTAGGCACCCTACTTCCGTTTCACACGGCAGGGGCCACTGGTTCGATCCCAGTACCGCCCACCATCTAGAAGAAAAGCTTCCAGACCTTCCCTCAGGTTGATTCACGCGGATTTGGGACAATTTGGGACACTGGGCACTGCGAGAGGTCCTTTGCAGAGGCCCCGGCGTATTGATTTTGCCGTTGACGCATCTGCATCAATGAGCCATATTGATGCATATGAGGACGACTCTAATCATCGACGACGCCCTGCTAGCCAGGGCCCAGGAACTAAGCGGCCTACAGGAGAAGACCGCCGTACTACATGCCGGGCTGCAGGCCCTGATCGCGCGCGAGAATGCGCGCAGACTAGCCGCGCTGGGTGGAACCGAGCGGCGTCTCAAGCCGATCCCCCGCCGGCGGGCGCGCACCGCCCGCTAGCCAGCTAAAGATGCTGGTCGATACGTCCGTCTGGGTTGACCATCTGCGTCGACGTAACGCCACG